>Ga0214919_10000049_pt1 | contig 174934 bp, 147 predicted proteins | sample LL1503_MetaG_FD_177994 | JGI IMG/M metagenome (GOLD analysis project Ga0214919, IMG submission 177994) | Freshwater microbial communities from Lake Lanier, Atlanta, Georgia, United States - LL-1503 | ecosystem: Environmental > Aquatic > Freshwater > Lake | place: USA: Georgia | collected...
TGATCTAAAACTGCAGCTGAAGCTGTGGATTTTAAAGCTTTACTAGGCCAAGGAGCCCCTTGCTTCACCCAAACTTCCAATATTTCAATTTCTTTTTTAGTTAATCTTTTACCTTTGGTGGGCATGGCATCATCATCATTCGCAGGAAGTTTAATCCGACGAATCATTTCACTTTTTTCTGGATGGCCAACGACCAAGGCAGGACCTTCTTTACCCCCTTTTAAAATATATGCTAATGCATCTAAGCGTAATTTCCCTTTTGATTTTTTGATGCTATGGCAGTCATAACAGTGATTTGCTAGGATATTTCTAGCCTCAATACCCAAATCTTGTTTTTGATTCTGGTCTATTTCACCTTGTAATTTCTCCACATGGAGTGAAGGATTCAATGCAATTTTTTGAGTTTTTTCTTCTTTGGTTAGATCTAAATAGTCTTCTCCATGTGTTAACATGGCTCCAAAATGACCTGCAAAACTTACCCCCAAAACAGTTAGAAATAAGAGTAATCGGTAGCTTTTTGATTCTTTAGATATGAAGGCATACAGCGTTAATCCCGATAAAATAGCGGTTACAATGCCAGACCATTGGTGAATGGTGATGGTATTTCCAGTGTAGTCGTCTTGATTGATTAAAATAAACCCTAGGCCAACGGCCAGAGCTGCGGTGATGGTCCCCACCCACAAAATCACACCAATCGCAGATTGAAATTGGTCTGATTTTTTTCTCCATGCAATACATTCAAGTAATAAGCCTACCCAAAGCAAACTGATGGGAAAATGAACGACTAATGGATGTAGTCGACCTGAAATTTGCCAAAGTTCGTTGAGTAAATTATTTTGCACTGCTACGTAATTGTTTAATTAGGCTGTTAAAAACTTGCGATGTAAACCTTTTCTGATTTACATCGCAAGTGAATGATAAATATAATTATTTTACTAATTAATTATACCCTGGATTCTGAGTTAAATTTTTATTAATCAAAATCTGTGGTGCTGGAATCGGCAAATAATATTCAAAATCAGAATACTGGTAATCCAATGCATTAAATGCAATTCCACCTCTAGCTACTGTTGGATTTGCTTTTTCTAAAGCGCCATGTGCGTTCATGAAGGCTGCCAATTGTGTTGGGGTATTTGTTCTTTGAAGATCAAACCAACGGTGATTTTCGAAAGCTAATTCCACGCGTCTTTCTTTTAAAACAGCCGTTCTGAATGCGTCTTTTGATAAACCATCTAATGCAGCTAAGCCGGCTCTTTTTCTTACTTGGTTTAAGTAATCATAAGCCTCCGCATTAGGTCCTGAAGCTTCATTGATGGATTCTGCCAACATTAATAATACGTCAGAATACCTTAAAACAGGCCAGTTATTATCTGAACGTCCCGTGATGGTATGTGGATATTGATATTTACTAACAAATGGAATACCTACGAAAGTTCCGTTCAAGGTATATCCAGGTTGCAAAGAAATGGCTTTTCTTACATCACCTGCCTCGTAAGCATTTATCATATCACGCGTTGGAATATTTCTTCCACTCGGCGTTGTATTTGCATAACCCGTAACAGCGGCGCCTGAAAGTCTAGGGGCAAAAATATACACAAATGTACTTTGCTCTCCCAAATCATTTCCTCCTTGGTATTGAACTTCAAAAATAGACTCAACTCCATTCTTTTTAGCCGGATCAAAATTATCCTTGTAGTTTGCATTCAAAGCATATCCTAAAGAAGTCACTTGCTTTAAGGTGGAACTAGCCGCAGCATAATTTTTCTGCGTCAAGTATACTTTTCCTAATAAACTTAGGGCAGCTCCTTGAGTAGCACGACCTTTTAAAGCGGCTTTAACTGGAAGCATTTTAGATGCATCTGCTAAATCGGCTAAGATTTGCTTGTACACATTCTCCTGCGGAGATCTCACTAAATCGAATGCTTCATTTGGGTTAGTTAACGTTTTGGTTGCCAAAACTACATCTCCAAAATAGCGCACTAAGTTGAAATAATGGTAAGCGCGAATGAATTTGAATTCTCCTTCCAAAACTCCTTTAGCCGTAGCATCAATTTTACTAGCCGCTAATTTCTCCAATGCATAATTGATATTATACATAGTTGAGTAATGGTTATTCCAAAGAGTTGAAATTTCACCATTTCCTTGATTTACGGTAGAATATTCAAATGCTTCCCAACCCGCTGCACCTCCACGATCTAATGGATTAAAATCAAAGGTTGTATTATCCGACATCATTTCTTGTTGGATATATGCTGAGTTCGTTATCGTTTGCAATTGACCATACACCCCATTTAAGGCTTGCTCAAACTGCGTCTGATTTTGATAGAACAAATCACGACCTATTCTCGTAGGATCGGTAGTTGTCAGAAAGTCCTCTTTACACGATATCTGTGTCAAGCAAAGGGACAAGATGATAAAATATGATATTTTTTTCATGTTTCGATTCATTATAAGTTTAATTTGATACCAACTGCGAATGTACGTGGAACTGGATATGACTCATCGTCATTATTCAATTCTGTACCTCCTCTAACTCCCGCATCCGGATTGTTACCTGGATAGTTGGTAAATAAGAATAGGTTATTAGCTGTAAAGAAAATTCGCGCATCACTGAATACTGATTTCAACTTAGGCAATGTATATCCTAAAGTAACCGCTTTCAGCCAAATGTAACTACCATCATAGACATAACGCTCACTACTTTCACGAGACCACTTAAAGTAGTTGGTACCTCCTTGAGAGTTTTTCGCATTTGGATTAGATCCAGGATTGGCAGCTGAGCGCCAACGATCTTTTGCCTTAGTTAATACGTTAAATACACCGTCCATATTCATGGTCGATGCTTCAATGTTACGGTAGATGTCAAAATTTTGAGATCCAACAAATAACACATTTAAGTCAAAATTGCGATAATCTGCTGCAACAGTCCAGCCCCAAGTGAAGTCAGGATTTGGATTACCAATTTCAACCATATCTTGCGTATCATAAGATACAACACCATCGCCATTCGTATCAGCAAATTTCATACCCCCAGGGATCACACCATCTTGCTTAGCCCAACCGTCGATTTCTGCTTGCGTATTGAAAATACCCAATTTCTTGTAACCATAAATCATACCGATTGGTCGGCCTACTTTCATTACATTGTAACCTCCGTAGAAACTACCGTACCATAACATATCATTAGCTCCTTTAATTGCTAAGATTGAACTTCTGTTCGCAGATACGTTCAAATTGGTTCTGAAGTTTACAGGCCCAAGATTAGATCTATAATCCACACTTAATTCGATACCTTTATTTTCTACTTGGCCAATGTTATCCAAACTGGTTGTAAAACCCGAAACTGCTGGGATAGATACTGGAAGTAACATGTCATTGGTCAACTTTCTATAATACTCAAATGTGAAAGTCAATTTATTATTGAAAGTAGCTAAGTCCAAACCTAAATCTAATTGGTCTGATTTCTCCCATTTCAATGATGAGTTTGCAAATGAACTAATTACTTTTCCAGCGGCAAACGCATTATTTAAAATGTAGTTATTAGCACCTACGAAGGCTAAACTTGGGTAGTTACCGATGTTATTGTTACCCGTTACACCCCAACTCGCACGTAATTTCATGTCATTGATAAAAGGTAAATCTTTCATAAACGACTCTTCTGAAATTCTCCAACCAATAGACGCTGCTGGGAAATCACCATATTTATTGAACTCTCCAAAACGTGAACTACCCTCTCTTCTAAATGAAGCGGACAATAAGTACTTGTCTTTGTAAGAGTAGTTGGCACGTGCAAAATATGCCAATAAAGACCATCCATACTCATATGAGTTAGAAGACTTAATAGAAGCCGCACCAATGTAACGAACTAAATCATCTGGGAATGTATTTCCTGATGCGTCAATTCCATAAACATTCTCTTCCTGAGAAGTGAAACCTAGCATGGCATCTACTTTTTGATCTTCTCCTATTTTAGGATTATAAGTTAACAATTGGTCAAATGAATAGTTGACCAAACGATCTGTGATATCTCTTGCTGTTGCGATCCTTGGAGGGGCACCTGCCGTTCCTGATGCTACAGAAGCCCCAATGGTAGAAGGTACATATTCCTTGAATGCATTATAGTTCAACTTAGTATTCGCTGAAGATTTGAATTTCAATGAAGGTAAAATCGTGAATTCCGCGAAAGCATTCGCTAACACATCTGCAATGTTTCTCTTACGAGTAACATTTTGAAGTAAAAATAATGGGTTAGGAAAACCAAAAGCTCCGTCAACTCCACCGATATAGGCTCTCATGGTTCCATCAGCATTATAAATAGGTTCACGTGGATCCATTAAAAGAGCTCCACCTACTAATGCACTACGTCCGTCCGTATTAGCAATGTTTTGCTTCGTGATACTTCCATTCACATTTAAGCCGACATTCAAGAATTTATTTACTTGGCCTCCTAAATTGCTACGAATCGAAATACGCTCGTAATCTGTATTGACAATCGAACCAGCTTCTTTAAAATAACCCACTGAAAACATCGACTTCATCGTTCCTTTACCAGATGAAATAGTTAAGTTGGCATCCGAGTAAGGAGCATTATTATTTAAGATCGCTCCAAACCAGTCGGTTGAATATTTGGTTTGCTCTGGATATCGATATCCTAAAGGCACATCTTCTAAAGTAGGTTCCTTTTTATTGAAATATCTAAAGTTATCTTCAAATACCTCTTTTTTAAATTGCGCAAATTCAACTCCATTTAGCATAGGAGTTCTACGAGATTCAGGAATATTTTGAATACCATTATCTAAGGTAAAGTTGATATTAACTTTCCCTTCCTTGGCATTTTTCGTATTAATTAAAACTACACCATTCGATCCTCTAGCTCCGTAAATCGCTGTAGAAGCCGCATCTTTTAAGATGGATATACTTTCAATATCATTTGGATTAAAGTTTTGACCCACTGAGGTACCTACCACAAAACCGTCGATAACATACAATGGATCACTACCAGCTCCTAATGAACCGATTCCACGTACACGTACTTCAAAGACTCCACCTGGAGTTCCACTTTTTTGCTTTACAGTAACACCCGCTGCACGGCCTTGAAGCATTTGGTTTAAGTTGGTAGCTGGTTGCTCTCCTATATCTTTCATTCCAATCACTGAAATGGCTGAGGTGATATCCTGCTTTCTTTGAGAACCATACCCCACGACAACTACTTCAGAAAGCTCTTTTAAGTTATCCTCTAAAGTTACGTCAATGATTGAACGGCTTCTAACCGATTCAGACTTACTGGTCATCCCAACAGATGAAAAAACAAGGACTGAATTTGCCCCTGATGCCACTTTGATGGTATAATTACCATCAGCACTTGTCACGCTACCATTACTGGTACCTCTTTCCGAAACGGAAACACCAGGAATTCCTGTCCCGTCAGATGAGCTAACTTTTCCTTTCACTTGCAGACTTTGTGCAAATCCCTGGAAAATCAATAGCATCATGAATAATGTTAATTGAATTTTTTTCATAGAAATGATTTTAGGTAAATTAAGTTTAATACAATGCGTAAAATATGTTTTATTATTATCGGAACTGTCCTTATGTGCATAAGGACAGTTCTATATTTTATCAAAAAAATACAATAAAATATTGCCTAAACGGGCCATAAAAGCAGAATATTATATTTATTAGAATCTTTTCTGCAAATTATTTTTCAATATTTTCGAATAATTTTCTAATTAATTCACTTAAAATCGAATGTTTAAAAAAAATCCACCATTCCGAGATAGAATGGTGGATAAATAAAAGGACTAATTTAATGAATAATTAGAAGCCTAATCCGGTTGTTTTTGTTTTCACACGTAGTAAGTTCATATCCGCGGTGATAAATAAGGTCTTTCCATCTTCTCCGAAGGCACAGTTGGCCGTCGCCGACCCCGCCTCAATTCTGCCCAACAATTTTCCCTCAGGGCTGATGATTAAAACTCCACCAGGACCAGTAGCCCATAAATTACCTTCTTTATCTATCTTGAACCCATCAGGTGCACCTTTCCAACCTTTTTTCGCTAATGGGCCTGCGTCGTAAAATACTTTACCTGTTCCTAAATTTCCATCTGGGTTTACGGGATAGGCCATCCAAATTAACCCTTTCATGTCCGACTGTCCTACATATAAAATTTTCTCATCGGGGCTAAAAGCCAAACCGTTCGGACGTGCAAGGTCTTTTGCCTGTAGCGTTAATTTACCTTTCTTATCGATCCGATAAACTCCTTGAAACGCTAATTCTTTGGCTGGTTCATCTTTGCCGCGACCAGGTAATCCATAGGGGGGATCCGTGAAATAGTAGTCGCCTGAGCTTTTTTGAACTAAATCATTGGGGCTATTTAATTTTTTTCCCTCAAATAAATGAGCCAATGTTTTTTTCTGTTCAGGCTTATTCAATGGCATTTCTGCAATTCTGCGGTCTCCATGTTCGCAAGAAACCAAATTACCTTTTTTATTTATAATCAATCCATTAGAGCCAGGCTCCTCAGAATAGGTACCCGTGCCCGTATATCCTGAGGGTCTTAAGAATTCTTCAATGCCTTTGGCCGCTGACCATTTGTGAATGACATTTTCGGGCACGTCAGAGAAGAGTAAATAACCTCCTTTTTTTACCCAGACAGGTCCTTCGGACCAAGTATACCCTGTGCCTAAGATTTCTATTTTAGACGTGGTGTCTAATAAATGATCTAATCCTGGATCCAAACGATGAATTTTACCGATGGTCGGAAAGCTAGATTGCTGAGCTGTTGCCATAGTTCCTAAAAATCCTACCAGCAAGCTGGTCATTGTGATTAATTTTTTCATAACAAAAGAAAAAAAAATGCGGACATCTAGCCCGCATCTTAGAATTTTATAAGTGTTTCTTTTTCATTTCCTTCACGGCGAAATCGGCTGCCCTGGCGGTTAAAGCCATATAAGTCAGCGACGGATTTACGCAAGAAGTAGAAGTCATACAAGCACCATCTGTAACAAAAACGTTTTTGCAAGCATGCACTTGATTGTTTCCGTTTAATACAGACGTTTTAGGATCACGGCCCATGCGAGCTGTTCCCATTTCATGGATGGCCATACCTGGATAGGATCCATTGTCAAATGCTTTCACATTTTTCAAACCTGCGGCTTCTAACATTTCACCGGCATCGTTCATAATGTCTTTACGCATTTTTCGCTCATTCTCTTTGAATTCCGCGTCAAACACTACCACTGGCATTCCCCATTTATCTTTGGTCGTAGCATCTAAGTACATTTTATTTTCGTGATAAGGCAATGTTTCGCCAAATCCACTTAATGCCATACCCCATGGTCCCGGATGAGTCAATGATTCTTTATAATCTGCGCCGAAGCTCAAATCACCGATTCCTCTATTCCAACCCGAACGCGATCCACTTCCTTGATATCCAAATCCACGGACATAATCACGCTTGTCATTTCCTATGTTTCTATAACGCGGAATATAAATACCATTGGGCCTACGACCGATGTAATATTTATCTTCATCACCTTCCCATGTGCCTGTAGCGCCAATTTTGAAATGATGATCCATCAAATTATGTCCTAATTCTCCTGAGTCATTGCCAAATCCATTCTGGAAACGATTCGATTTTGAATTCAATAATAAGGCCGTTGTACTGACCGTCGAACCACACACAAAAATCACTTTGGCAAAATATTCTTTTACCTCATGAGTCACCGTATCAATCACGCGAACCCCTTTCGCACGTTGCTTGGTCGCGTCGTAAATGATTTCAGAAACTAATGAATCGGGTCTTAAGGTCAACAATCCAGTCTTAGCTGCCGGTGGAAGCGTACAAGATTGTGAACTGAAATAAGCTCCGTAAGGGCAACCTAATCTACATTTATTGCGGTATTGGCAGGCTGAGCGCCCTACACCTAATTGAGCTTGCTTCGCCTCAGACAAATTAGCCACTCGGCCTATGGTCATAATCCGACCCGGAAAGTTCTTCTCAATGCGCTTGCGAACTTCTTTCTCCACGCAATACATGTCCATGGGCTTTAAAAACTCTGAATCGGGCAATTGAGGTAATCCCAAAGCCTCTCCAGAAATACCAACATGCTTTTCAACGTAGGAATACCAAGGAGCAATTTCATTGTAACGAATTGGCCAATCAATGGCAATGCCTTCTTTTATATTGGCCTCAAAATCGATATCACTTAATCGATATGTTTGACGTCCCCACATGATGGATTTTCCCCCAACAATATTAGGCCTATACCAGTCAAATCTTTTTTCTTCTTTATATAAGGAATCAGAATCATTCATCCAGTATTTTTCAGTCATCTCGTTATATGGATAATCACGAGATAATTTCGGATGGGAAGCCTTTTGCTCCTGGGTCAATAAACCATTGTATTTGAAATCCCAAGGATCTTTATAGCTAGGCTCATATCCAGTGATATGCTCCATTTGCTTTCCTCGGTCTAATACCAAAGTTCTCATTCCTTTTTCTGTTAATTCCTTGGCGGCATATCCCCCTGAAACTCCAGATCCTACAACAATAGCGTCATAGGTAATTGATTTTATTGCGTCTATATTTAAATTCATTGTTCAATTAGTTCAGGTCAAAATTATAAAGTCCACGTTTTTTGATTAGGCCCTAATGGCATACATCCATCAAATTTACCTGGGATTGGAAGATATTCTAAGGCTTCAGTAGCACCTATTTTACTGGTAAAATATCCTGTGGTAGCTAATTCTTTGATCATAAAAAAGAAAGGGACCGTTCCCTTTTTTGCTTTTCTAGCCGCATCGCCTTCCAACATACAAGCCGTCAAAACTTCTTTTTTCTGGATGTCATTGGCATCTACGAAACCTTTGCCTGTTTTGGTTTTGCAATCAGCGTCTAATTTGGTCAAGCCAGCATAAAAAGTTTCTTGTTCTGCTTTTGTATAACAGTCTTGAACAACATTAATGATGAACTTCTCCGCTCCAGCTGCCTTAGCACCAGGTGTTTTAGTTGTGGGAATAATCACATCCGCAATGGAGGCTATCAAGGTGGTTTGATCTGCTGTAAAACTTACAAAAGTTCCATTTTTGGTTTTTTGGCCCATAATTCCAGCCATGGCGGGAGCGGAAATCATGCCTCCCATTAAAGCAGCGACGCGTTGAACCGCCTCTCTTCTATTGATATTCATAGGTAAATAGTTATATTAATTCTTAATTGTTTCAAATATAGGGAATTAAAATAAAAAACGAATAGGGGCGTAGGGGCATTTTGCTAATTTTTTTTATCCCTACATTTGTTTTAAATTTCAACCATGTCGCATATATCTTCAAAGGAACTTGTTGGCCAAATAATGACATCCCTACGTCATTTATATAGTGAAAAGGAGGCAAAATCAATGGCATACAGATGTTTGGATTTAGGTTGGGATTGCAGTGCCACCGATATTTTAATGGAAAAGTCAGTGGAAATCTCGGATGAATGGGATGCGAAATTAGGCCGACTACAATCCGGGGAACCTCTTCAGTATGTCATGGGATTCGAGTTTTTTAGGGATCGTAAATTCATGGTCAGTCCTGATACGCTAATTCCAAGGCCTGAAACCGAGGAGCTGGTCATGAAGATTTTGCCCTTGATTGAAAAACAGCATCGAGTACTCGATGTAGGTACCGGGTCCGGTTGTATTGCCTTGACTTTAAGTATTGAAACCGATGCAGCCATTTTTGCGTGGGATATTTCCGAAGGAGCATTAGATATCGCAAAAAATAATGCGAGTCTTTTGGGGGCTCAAGTTAGTTTTAAGCATCAAGATATATTTGAATGGGAGCAAACCAAGGATACTTGGGATTTTATTGTCTCGAATCCTCCTTATGTCTTGGACCAAGAAAAATCCGAGATGAGTCTAAATGTACTTGATTTCGAACCTCATTTAGCTCTTTTTGTTCCAGATCAAGATCCGTTGAAATTTTATCAGACATTGGGTACTTTTGCTTGGAAACGTTTAAATCCGGGTGGCTGGTTGGCCGTTGAAATCAACCGAGCTTATGGACTTGAAACGGAAAAGCTATTTAGGCAGATTGGATTTTCGACAACGGAATTGCATCAAGACTTTAATGGAAATGATCGTTTTGTACTGGCTCAAAAATAGTTTTTCAACAATATTTATTTATTCTTCCTGAAAATTGAACTTTTATCCTGTAAAAAGTATTTTGGTACGAAAATGTGAAGGAGATTTTTATTTATTGTCTACCTTTGCCAAACAAAAAAACCATAAAAATTTTTTACGATGAATAAGAAAATTTGGATTGCTTTAGCAGTAGTTGTTGCCTTAGTTTTCTGGGGTATTGGTTCTAGAAACGGAATGGCGACGAGTGACCAAGAAGTTAAGGCTTCATGGGCGAATGTTCAAAGTGCTTATCAAAGACGTTCGGATTTAATTCCCAACTTGGTTAAAACAGTACAAGGGGTAGCTAATTTCGAAAAGTCTACGTTGACAGCTGTGATTCAAGCACGTGCAAGTGCGACGCAAATGAAGTTAGATGCGAAAGATTTGAGTCCTGAAAACATGCAAAAATATCAAGCAGCTCAATCTTCATTAGGAGGCGCTTTATCTCGATTAATGGTCGTATCTGAAAATTATCCTCAGCTTAAGGCGACCGAGAGTTTCTCTGAGTTACAATCTCAATTGGAAGGCACTGAAAATAGAATAAAAGAAGAGCGTGATCGTTTCAATGAATCGGTTAAGAATTATAATTCATTGATCGTGACGTTCCCTAATAGTTTAATTGCTTCTTTTTCTGGATTCGTAGAGAAGGGTTTTTTCCAAGCGGAGGCTGGGTCTGATAAAGCACCTGAGGTGAATTTCGACGAGAAAAAATAAGATGCATTTATCTGAGGACCAACAAAAACAAATTTTGCAATCTATCCAGGAGGCCGAACTAAAGACCTCCGGAGAGGTACGCGTACATATTGAAAGTCATTGTGAAGGGCACCCGGTCGAAAGAGCGAAGGTGCTCTTTTTTGAATTAGGTATGCACCAAACTGATTTGCAAAACGGAGTCCTCATCTATTTGGCACATAAAGATCGTAAATTCTCGATTGTTGGCGATAAAGGAATCGACGCAAAAGTTCCTTTGGAATTTTGGGAAACCATTCGAGATGAAATGCGACCTATATTGGCAAAAAATGAATTTGGGCTGGCCCTTTCTCATGGCATCATGCGTGTCGGCGAAGTATTGGCCTCATTTTTTCCATATCAAAAAGATGATCAGAATGAGCTGTCGAATGAAATATCTTTTGGAGCTTAGTCAAATGATGAAAAAAATCAAATTCTTATTTTTCTTACTCTTTGCAGCAAATACCTTACTGGCTGCTGGTCAAGGAGATATACCTGCAAAACCCAATGGCTATGTATTGGATGCTATTTCTGCATTAAAGCCTGAGGAGCGTAATTTACTTGAGCAAAAATTGCGCGGTTACGCGGATACCACATCTACTCAGTTTGCGGTAGTATTGGTTCCATCAACCGGAGGCCGAGACGCCTATGATTATGCGATGGAAATAGGGAAAAGTTGGGGCATAGGCCAAAAAGGCAAGAATAATGGAGTGGTCATTTTAGTTTCCATGGATGACCGCAAGATTCGAATTGTCACAGGTCGAGGAATAGAGGATGTGTTGACCGATGCCATTTGTAAACGAATCATTAATCGGATAATCAAGCCGTATTTAAAACGTGGGGATTTTTATGGAGGCTTAGATTTGGCAACCACCGAAATGATGCAGCGTGCGAGTGGTGAATTTAAGGCGGACGCATCTGAGGATCCTGAAGGAATTCCATTGTTTGCCATCATCATCGTTGGCTTTGTTATTATGACCTTAGTCAATGCCTATCGAAATCGTAAAAATGGGGGATCAGGTCCCGGCTCAACTGGGGGTGGTGGCATGTTTTTCCCACCTATATTTTTAGGAGGTGGAAATTATGGTAGCGGTTCGGGTGGATCTGGCGGAGGCGGTTTTGATTTTGGTGGATTTGGTGGGGGAGACTTTGGCGGGGGTGGCGCAGGTGGCGATTTTTAAATAATCTGTATCTTTGTTGAAAATAAATATATTTTGAAAGAGATCATCCAACAATCGCTTCGCGAATCACAAGATGTTTTAGCGCAATTTTTATCTGATTCAAGTAAATTGGACGCGATTGAAAAAGCGGCTGATTGTTTGGTCGACGCACTCCAACAAGGGAAAAAAATTCTTTCTTGTGGAAATGGCGGAAGCCATTGTGATGCGATGCATTTTGCGGAGGAATTATCCGGTCGATATCGAGAAAACAGGCCTGCTTTAGCGGCTATGGCAATCTCTGATCCATCGCACATTACTTGCGTCAGCAACGATTTTGGCTACAACTATATTTATTCTCGTTTTATCGAAGGCTTAGGAAATCAAGGTGATGTGCTGGTTGGCATTTCCACTTCTGGCCAATCGGCTAATATCATTGAAGCAGTAAAAGCTGCACAAGAAAAGGGCATGAAGGTGGTTTTGTTGACCGGAAAAGATGGGGGTGTTTTGGCTGGGATGGGTGCCATTGAAATCCGAGTGGATCATTTTGGTTTTGCTGATCGCATTCAAGAAATTCATATTAAAGTAATTCATATTTTAATCCAACTGATTGAAGCTAAAATTTTCAATCGCTAATTACTGACTTTCATCAGATTACCTCTTTCGAGTGACAATGATCACGCTTGTTCATTCATTTTGTGTATAGCTTGCCTTCCTAAAATAAATACTATATGGAAACGCAAGAAATATTTGTGGAAAATATCAAATGCAGCGGATGCATGACTTCGATAAAGTCGGCCATCATGAAATTTGCCGGAGTAAAATCGGTAGAGATTAATTTGGATGAAGAAAAAATCACGATTGGAGGAAAAGGAGTAAAGAAGGAAGCTATTTTGAAAAAATTAACTTCCTTGGGATATCCTGAAAAAGGCCACAATACTATTCTTAATCAGGCCAAATCATATGTAAGTTGCGCTGTAGATAAAATGTCCTAACCTAGGCCAACAAAATAGCGCTGTTAAAAGCGCTTTTTAAATTTGCATATTGTTCATCTTAAGCATCATATTCCCCAGCATCCTCGCTTCCACCCATGAGGGTATCCACCATTCGATTGAAGATTGATTTAATTCCAGGAGGCTTTGTTCCGCCCCCATTTTTTGGACCTGAAACTTGATCTTCTTGCGTAGTAGGTGCGTCTCCTTCTTCCACATCATTCAGTTGATCGAAATACACCTGAACTAATCCAATGGCCGTGGCGAAGGAAGGGTCTTTAATTTCTTCTGCGATATTCGCAATCGTTGAATCTGCTTTTGGGAGGCCTATTCGAGTATCTATGTCAGTTGTTCTTTGAAACAATTCATCTATGTCAGGCATTTGAGCCCCACCACCCACTATGACAATCCCGCCTCTTAAGTTTGCCGGATCGGTCACCTTTGAAATTTCCGAAAGCACGATGGCAGCTAATTCTTTAATTCGCTCCTCGATGACGATGGCTAGATTTTTAACCGAAACAGGACTTGGTTTTCTACCTGCAATTCCAGGAATCATGACGATTTCGTTAATGTCAATTTCTTTATGCAATGCTGATCCAAATCTGATTTTTAATGCTTCCGCGTGCTCAGGACTTATATCTAATCCTATTTGGATATCTTCTGTAATGCGATCGCCACCCCAATTCAAAACGGTTGCGTGGCTAAGTCTCTTTTTTAGGTAAATGCTTATTTCGGTTGTGCCGCTTCCTATGTCAACTAAAACCACCCCTTCTTGCTTTTCCTCAGAACTCAAAATAGTACTTGACGTAGCCAAAGGGCTAAAATATAAATTACCTCCTTTGATATGTTCGGACTCCGCTGCTCTTAATGCTTTTTTTAATAACTCAAATTTGTCCAAACTTGCTGTGACCACCATGAAATCTCCTTCGATCCGGTCACCAATTTGGCCCACGGGTTCCATCGTTTCAGGTAATGAACCAACTCTAAATCCAATGGGCAATCGATGAAGTACGCAGGGGTTTTTTTCTGCAATGGCTTTTTTTGCCTCTTCATTTAATTCTAATATTTCCTTCTCTGTAACCGCGTCGTTTGGATTTTTTCTGAGTTTAGTCGACGTATATAAAAATACATTAATGTGGCTTCCAGAAAGATTTGACGAAAAATAATAGTCCTTATTTTTTCCAGAGATAACCGTTTCGATTTGGTTTATTACATCCGAAATCGCTTGGGAAGTTTTATTTATGTTGACAATATTTCCATTTAGCAAGTAGCCAGAAGTATTAGATTTTCCTGTGGCAATGATATCTAATTGACCATTGTTTTGTCTACCAGCAACTGCCCTAACTTGAGAACTTCCAATGTCAAGGCCAATAATTAAATTGTCGCGCATAAAATGTTTACTATTAAAAATTTAGAAAGACTAGGAGATTTAAATTAAGATTTAAAAATAAGAAAATTGGCTAGTAATCACAAATTACCTGATTTTTATATTTTAAGTGAATCCACGAATAGGTGTTCCAGCCTTTATTTGGAATTATTTTCTTGTAAAATAAGGCCAGTTTTTTGAATTTTGATTCGATGTTCATCGGAAGACCAAAATCAATATACGTTTTTCCTAAGGTTGGAACCATCACCACTCCTCCATCTGCCGCGATGACCAATTGGGCAATTTGTGCTCGCCAAAAATCATCGTTGTTGATAAATTCAAACAGTGGTATCAGTGTCTTTCCTCTTTCATCTCTCAAATCCTTGCGTGAGTTTTGAAAAAATGGACCTGAGACGACTAATGTTCTAGGGGTAAAGAGATCACTTGTGCCAATGAACTTTCCTTCCTTGGTCACATATTGATCTCGAATATTGCTTTCCCCACTCGTGAATTTTAAAATTCGGGCGATGGGACTGAACTCCTTAACCGAGACAATTATTTTTCCACTAAAGTCATAATGTGCTTCGCATGATTTTACGAGTGGAATTCTTTTTACCCTTGACTCTATTTTTTTCAGTGATATATCGGTTAATGGCTTATCCAAATAATAGTCGGCCCCCTCATTCGTCACCATTAAATTGATGTCATTTTTACCTAAGAGGGGTCTTTCATTTTCCGAGTCTAATTTTACGACTAAGCCAGTGCAAGTGATCGATCTATAATTTATTTCAGCATAGATAATGGCTGCCACCCCCAAGGTCAGTAAAATGACCATTGTGAGTATTTTTTTTAACGGCTGAAAATTTCTTTTATGTAAAAGCTTCATATTTAATGATGCAGGGCCAATTTTAAATCATTCAAAATCAAATCAATATCTCCCGCTCCCATGGTCACTAATAATTCAGGTTTTTCTGTCTGAACATGTTTCACAAAAGCTTCCTTGCTAACGACCTTTTTATTCGCGCTTGGAATATACGTTAATAATAGCTCAGAATTTATACCTGGAATGGGCAACTCTCTTGCGGGATAAATATCCAACAAAAATATTTCATCCGCAAGGGCTAGGCTCTGACCAAAATCAGCTATAAAATCCCTTGTCCTCGAAAATAAGTGTGGCTGAAAGATAGCTGTCAATTTTTTATCTGGGTATAATGCTTTAATCGACTTTAAGCAGGCGGCTATTTCAGTGGGATGATGTGCATAGTCATCGATCATGACATGGTTTTCATTCTCTACATGGTATTCAAATCTTCGTTTTACACCCTTAAAGCTAGAGATGCCTGCATGAATTTCTTCTGAATTCAGACCGACAAACATCGCTAAGGCCGATGCCGCTAGAGCATTTTCGATGTTATGAAATCCTGGTATTCTCATGGGAATATTCAAAATTTCTCCACCTGGATAAACCATATCAAAAATCATTCGATGGTTTTCTATTCGAATATTAATTGCTTGATAATCGCCAATATCAATTCCGAAAGTGGCATGGTTTCCTTTTGATTTCAGATCTAAGCCATCTTTTTGGATGAAAAATCCATCAGGCTGAATTTGGTCTGTAAACAACTGAAAGGATTCAAGCACCTGCGCTGCCGCGCCATAAATGTCCAAATGGTCCGCGTCGGTAGAAGTTACCACGGCTGCTTTGGGATGCAAGGTTAAAAATGATCGATCATATTCATCGGCTTCAACCACGCAAATCACATCGTTTGGGCCTTTGTTGGGAATGAAATTCGTCCCGTAATTCTGAGTAATTCCTCCTAAAAAGGCCGTTACATTTTTATTCGCTTGAATTAATAAATGAGCTAATAGTGAACTTGTTGTCGTTTTTCCATGCGTTCCAGCGACAGCTAATGTGGGGATTTGCTCGGTAATCCAACCTAAAATTTGGGATCTTTTCCACAAATTAATTCCTTGGCCGATTAAATACAATTTTTCTTGATGTGTGGCTGGAATTGCGGGAGTAAATATAAATAGGCATTTTTCAGGTTCAGAAATACATATTTTTGGAATCAATTCAATGGAGTCTTCATAATGAATGGCCATTCCCTCATCACTTAATTGGCGTGTCAATGCACTTTCGGTTTTGTCATAACCGGCCACAGCAAAATCATTGTGTAAAAACCATCGGGCCAATGCGGACATTCCAATACCGCCAATGCCTAAAAAATAGACTTGTTTTAATTCACTAAGGCGAATATTTATTTGCATTGTTCTGTAATTAATTCGACAATTTGTTGGGCTGCTTTGGGCCTACCCATACTAAAACTATTTTCTGCTAGCTTAGCCAATAAATCTTGGTCATCCAATGTTTTAATGGCGGTACTAACTAAGGTATCTTTTGCGCTTTTATCCGTAATGAGAATAGCCGCATTTTCCATCACGAGGCTTTTTGCATTTTCGGTTTGATGATCTTCTGCCGCATTTGGGAACGGAACTAATAAACTAGGTTTTCCCGACAAGCATATCTCGGATACTGAAAGGGCACCTGCTCTAGAAATAACTAAATCGGCCATGGAATAAGCGAAATCCATTTCATAAATAAACGCTGAAACGAAGCAGCTTAATTGCGGGAATTTACTGACGGCATTTTTTGCTTCGGTTTCAAAATGAATTCCCGTTTGCCAAATGAGTTGAATTCCAGCTTTTTCGAATAAACTGAGTCCATCAAGGATGGCTAAATTAATACTTCTTGCCCCTTGACTTCCACCGATAATCAGAATGGTCGGAACCTTTTCTTTCAGGTTAAAAAATACGGAGGCTTTCCCCTTTTTTCCACTGAGGTCAATCAAATCTTTGCGAACCGGATTCCCCGTCATGGTTATTTTTTCGCTTGGGAAAAATTTGGACATGCCTGGATAAGCGACCAATGTATGCTTCGATTTTGGCCCCAAAACTTTGTTGGTAATCCCCGCATATGAATTTTGTTCCTGTATATAAAATGGAATGCCGCTCAGCCAAGCCCCTATTAAAGTTGGCCCAGAAGCATATCCACCCACGCCAATAACCACATCGGGTTTAAATGATTTTAAGATGGCAAATGCTTTGTAGAGACTTTGAATGAGTTTAATAGGAAATAAGAAATTTTTCCAAAGATGAGCCCGATTAATTCCAACAACAGGAAGGCCAATGATATTAAAACCGGCTTTGGGCACTTTTTCCATTTCCATTTTGCCCTCGGCGCCTACAAATAAAATCTCAATTTGAGGGTCAATTTCTTTAAAAGCGCTTGCAATCGCAATTGCTGGATAGATGTGTCCACCCGTTCCTCCCCCTGAAATAATTACTTTTTTAATGTTCACTAAATAACGGGTTTTGGGTCACTAATTTTATTTTCTTTATCGCGGCTAATGGATAGGATGAGACCAATACTCAGCGCCGTAAATATTAAGGAGGTTCCTCCTGCAGATATCATGGGCATCGGTTGGCCCGTCACGGGACCAGCGCCCACAGCTACCAACATATTGATAAAAGCCTGCAAAACTATAGTACATGTTAGCCCCGCTGATAATAATCCGCCTAAGGGTTTTTCACTATATTTTATGGCGGAGGCTCCTCGCCACATAAACCAAATAAACAACAGGGGGATGGCTAGTCCAAAAATCAGTCCATATTCTTCTAAAATGATGGCGTAAATAAAATCCGATTCTGCCTGCGAGAGTAAATAACGAAATTGGCTATTGCCCGGTCCTTTGGGAATGAGGGCTCCGGTGGCGATGGCGTACCAACTTCGTTTCAATTGATAGGTATCTCCTTTATCCTGAATTTTTTTAGTCTCTTTATTTGATGTGGAAAGGGTCCTTGTGGCAAACGTTTTTATCCGCGCTTTTACGGTGGCGGCTCTTTGGCCTATTTCAAAAGTGACTACAATAATGGCGATGCTGACGACCACCGTGATAATTCCAGTAATTTGTGCGAGGGGAACCCGCCCAAACATCATTAATACAATACTTGTAAAAAATATCAAAACGCTTGTCGAGAAGTTCGAAAGCATAATCAGAAAACAAGTAATACCAATTTCCGCCAAAATAATGAGAAATAGAGGAAAGTTGTAGGAGCTTTGGTCGGATTGTCTTGTAGAAAATATTTTAGCTAAACTTGCTGTTAGACATAATTTAGCCATATCAGAAGGCATGAATGAAATGGGACCTAGTTCTAACCAACGACTTGCCCCTCCTTTGCTTTCCCCAAATTTTAAGGCAATTGCAATCAGAATCCATGAAAAAATAAGGGCAATGTGTGCGAATCTAGTCACTTTGATATAGTTTTTTCGCGAAACCCAAGCCATTAAATAGAATGAGAATCCTAATATCACGAGTGATTTAATAATGCTAGCCATGGGCTCAAAAGGTCCACCCATGCTCAATTTTCCTTTGGCAGAAAATTGAATTAATAGGCCAAATGTATTCAGCAAAATAACAATGAACCAAATTTGGTAATCTCCTGCTAGGCGATTTTTAATGTAATTGGTGATTCTAGTTTCCATGGGTCAATTGCTTAACTGTGTGCTTAAATTGATCTCCTCGATCTTCATAGTTTTTAAATAAATCAAAGCTAGCACAGGCGGGTGACAACAAAACGATATCGCCTTCAACGCCCCATTCGATGCCTTTTTGAACTGCGGCTTGCAAGTCGTCGGTAGAAAAAATAGCCTCACAAATTCCGCTGAAATGAGTCAATAATTTCTCATTATCCTTCCCTAAGCAGATAAGCCCTTTGACTTTGTCTTTAACCAGTTGGTCTAACACTTCGTACTCATTCCCCTTGTCTACTCCACCCATGATTAATATGATTGGATGACTGAAGCTATTCAATGCATAATAAACGGCGTCCACATTAGTCGCCTTTGAGTCATTGACAAAACTAATTCCTTTTGACAAACCACAGGGTTCCAGTCGGTGAGGCGCATTATGAAAAGTAGGTAGAAGTTCTTTGATTGTATCCAATGAAATTCCAACGGCTTGTGCGGCTAAAATGGCCGCAGACATATTGATAGCATTGTGTGGGCCTTTAATTGGGGCTGATGCTAAATCGATTTCACCTGTTTTCAAGGTAATTTTGTCAGCGCTTATAAAGGCATCTGAATGATTATTTTTGAAGCTGATTGTGCTAAAATGACTGGAAGGGATTCCTTGTATATTTGCTTGGATCACTTCGTCATCTTCCCAGAAAATACATGTTTTTGTTAACTCTGCATTTTGGAAAATTCTAAATTTAGAGGCGATGTAATTCTCAAATTTGTACTCATATCGATCTAAGTGATCAGGGGTGATGTTCAATAAAATAGCTACATCTGGACTAAATGAAATACATCGATCTAATTGGAAACTTGAGATTTCCAATACATAATATTCATGATTATTTTCCAATACTTGTTTGGCAAAACTTTGGCCAATATTTCCAGCTAATCCTACCCGATACCCCGCTTCTTTTAAAAGATGATAGGTCAAAAGGGTAGTGGTTGTCTTTCCATTGGATCCGGTAATGGCGATTATTTTAGCTGAGGTATACCGAACGGCAAATTCGATTTCAGAAATTAGAGGAATATGTTTCTCTTTAATTTTTTTTACGACCTCGTTTTTTTCTGGAATTCCTGGGCTAATGATGACTTCATTCGCGTTGAGAATTTCTTCAAGCGTGTGCTGGCCTTCTTCGAAGCGGATGTTATGATCGGAAAGCGTTTTTTTGAATGCTTCTTTCAGTGTCCCTTGATCGGATAAAAACACGTCAAAACCCTTTGATTTAGCTAAAAGCGCAGCGCCTACACCACTTTCTCCCCCACCTAAAACAATTATTTTGGACATGTATGATTAATCGTAAATGATTAGAAACCGAATTTAATACAATTTATAAAATGTCTTTGACTAATGAAAACAGATCAGCCGACCATTGAAAAAAAATATGTGACAAAAAAAAGGCTGGTCGATTGACCAGCCTTTGATTATCATTTAAACAGGAATTTAAACTAATGAAATGCGTTTAAACATTGATATAGTTAAACCCTTTTGCTTATTTTCTAATAATTGACGTATTGTGATAGATGAATCTTTCACAAATTGTTGGTTTAAAAGCGTTTGCTCTCGGTAGAACTTTTCTAATTTACCAACGGCAATTTTTTCTAGCATGGCCTCAGGTTTCCCTTCTTGACGTGCTTGATCTTTACCGATTTCAATTTCTCTTTCAATTGTTTCAGCATCTACTCCGTCTTTGTCTAGGGCAACAGGCTTCATCGCTGTGATTTGCATGGCAATATCTTTACCGATTTCAGAAACATCTGCACCTTGAACATTTTCAAAGGCTACTAAAACACCAATCTTATTATTTGAGTGGATATAAGAAACTACTTTCTCTGCTGAAATATTTTCATAGGCAGCTAATGTAATTTTTTCACCAATTCTACCTGTCAACTCGATGATGTGTCCTTCTACCGAGCGACCATCAGCTAAAGGCTCAGCTAATAAATCATGAGCAGATGGAGCATGTGATGCTGCAGCCTTGTCAATGATTGATTTAGCTAAATTATTAAAATCGGCTACTTTTGAAACGGGTTCTGTTTCACAAGCTAAGGCAATTAACTTACCATTTGAATGATCCGCTGAAAGCGCTACAAGCACCACACCTTCGTTGGTAGCATTGTCGGCACGTTTAGCAGCAACTTTTTGTCCGGCTTTACGTAGCACGTCGATCGCTGCTTCGAAATCTCCTTCGGCTTCCGTCAGGGCTTTCTTGCAATCCATCATTCCGGCGCCAGTCATTTGGCGTAATTTATTAACGTCTGCGGCTGTAATTGACATTGTATGAATATTTATTCTTGTTCTGCTTCTTTTTCGTACTTAGCGGCTACCTTAGCTGCTTCTATTTCTGCTTCGTTGTCAACGGCACGTTTTGCCTCTTCTTCTTCAGCTACACGCGCATCATCTTTATCCTGCTTTCTTTCAGCTAAACCTTCTTCAATTGCTTTTCCAATAGCTGAGGTAATCACAGAGATTGATTTGTATGCATCATCATTGGCTGGAATAGGGTAGTCCACTAACTCAGGGTTTGAGTTTGTATCACACATTGCGAATACAGGGATACCTAATTTCTTAGCTTCTGAAACAGCGATATGCTCACGCTTCACATCCACAACAAATAATGCCGCTGGAAGGCGAGTTAATTCGGTTATTCCACCTAATACGCGCTTTAATTTCTCTTCTTCACGAGTCATCATTAAACGCTCACGCTTGGCAAGTGTTTTAACAATTACTTCGTCTTTTAACATTTTATCAATGCTTGACATCTTTTTGATCGACTTACGTACGGTCGCAAAGTTGGTCAACATCCCACCTAACCAACGATCCGTTACGTAAGGCATGTTTAATTTGCTTGCTTCCGCAGTTACCACTTCTTGGGCTTGCTTCTTAGTTGCAACAAACATGATTTTACGTCCAGAACGAACAATTGCACGCATTGCGGCAGAAGCTTCCTCTAGGTTTGTAATTGTCTTGTTAAGATCGATGATATGAATACCATTCTTCTCCATAAAGATGTATGGAGCCATTTTTGGATCCCACTTACGCGTCAAGTGACCGAAGTGAACACCTGCGTCAAGCAGGTCATTGTAGCTTAATTGTGCCATTTTTTGAGTTTAAATATGAATAAATAAAAAATGTGGAAAAGGCATCGGCAACACACAAGCCCTTTCCACGCAAAACGAATACTAACGTTTAGAGAATTGGAATCTCTTACGTGCTTTTCTACGTCCTGGTTTTTTACGCTCCACCATACGGGGATCACGTGTTAAAAAACCTTCTTTTTTCAAAGGGGAACGCAATTCAGAGTCTTGTGTTTGAAGAGCTCTTGAAATAGCTAAACGTAACGCTTCCGCTTGTCCTTTAATTCCACCGCCATCAATTCTGGCTGAGACATCAAAAGAACCTGCTGTATTTGTTAGCGCGAATGGCTGATTAACCACAATCTGAAGAATTTCAGAGGGGAAATAATGAGCCAATGTACGACCATTGATTTTAATTTGGCCTTGACCAGGAGTCATCGAAATACGAGCTATCGCCGTCTTTCTTCTACCAATTTTATTTAATGTTTCTGCCATTTGATTGAGGATTGATCCTAATTTGGATCATATTGTCCGTTAAAACTTTATTTCTTTAGGTTGTTGGGCCGCATGCGGATGAGAAGGTCCCGCATATACAAATAGGTTGTGGAATAATTCACGACCTAAACGATTTTTTGGTAACATACCTTTCACAGCTGCTTCGACTACACCTCTTGGATTTTTGACCAAAACTTCACGCGGCGTAGAAAAACGTTGACCCCCAGGATAACCCGTATGACGGATGTAAACCTTGTCGGTCATTTTCTTACCAGTCAAACGAACCTTGTCCGCATTGATAACAATCACTTGATCGCCACAATCTACGTGTGGGGTGAATGAAGGCTTGTGCTTACCACGAATAATTTTCGCAATTTCAGAACACAAACGTCCTAATATTTGATTTTCAGCATCTACCACTACCCAGGCTTTCTCTACAGTAGCCTTATTCGCGGAGATTGTTTTGTAACTTAAAGTATCCACTTATATTATTATTTAACTGTTTGAATCAATTCCAACCAGACTACGGAATATGTCTAGAGATTTGATTATGACCTATTTTACAACTAAACGGGCATTCAATCGAAAAAATGGGAGTGCAAATTTAGAAAATCAAAATGTGATATGCAAATGCTTTTGTAATGTTTTAATAAAAAATATGGACAAGGCCTATTAATGAATAAAGGAGGCCAGCGCCTCCTTTAAAATTATTCTTTGATATCAGTGGATTTATAATCCCGTCATATCAAATGTATCCATAAAAGCTGTGGTAAATTTGCCGGATTTGAATCCAGGGTCGTCCATCAACTTAATATGAAAGGGTATCGTTGTTTTAATTCCTTCAATCACAAATTCCTGTAGGGCTCTTTTCATGCGAAGCAAGACTTCCTCTCTACTTTGGCCACTGACAATCACTTTTGCGATCATTGAATCATAATTAGGAGGTATGGTATAGCCTGAATATACATGTGAATCGATTCTGACGCCATGTCCACCGGGCAAATGTAAATTGGTAATCTTCCCTGGGGAAGGCCTAAATCCATTACCTGGATCTTCAGCGTTTATTCTGCATTCAAGTGCAAATAATTTAGGGAAATAATTTTGACCCGAAATAGCGATGCCTGCAGCTACTTTTATTTGTTCCTTAATGAGGTCAAAATCAGTCACTTCCTCTGTGATCGGATGTTCCACTTGGATTCTCGTATTCATTTCCATGAAATAGAAATCTCCATTTTTGTCCACTAAAAATTCGATAGTTCCTGCGCCTTCATAGCCGATCGCGGTGGCACCGGCAATAGCCGCATCCCCCATTTTTTTACGCAGCTCATCTGTCAATGCAGGCGATGGAGTTTCCTCACATAACTTTTGATGGCGTCGTTGAATAGAACAATCACGTTCTGAGAGGTGGCAAACTTTGCCAAATTTATCGCCTACCACTTGGATTTCGATATGTCTGGGTTCCTCGACAAACTTTTCCATGTACATTCCATCATTGCCAAAAGAGGCTGCAGCTTCCATTTTTGCATCATCCCATAACTTTCGGAATTCAGATTCCTCCCGAATGATGCGCATTCCACGTCCTCCACCTCCAGCAGTTGCCTTGATGATGACTGGATATACAATGGTTTTGGCTAATTCTATGGCTTCCTCCACGGTATCTAACAAACCATCAGAACCTGGAATGACAGGAACTCCTGCCTTTTTCATGGTATCTTTGGCCGTGGCTTTATCTCCCATGGAATTAATCATTTCGGCTGATGCACCTATGAATTTAATTCCATGTTCAGAACAAATTCTTGAAAACTCGGCATTTTCAGATAAAAAACCATATCCCGGATGTATCGCATCTGCACCGGTAACTTCGGCGGCAGAAATGATGGCGGGAATACTTAAATAAGATTGTCGGCTGGGAGGCGGGCCTATACATACGGCCTCATCTGCAAAACGAACATGTAAACTGTCTCGATCTGCCGTTGAAAATACAGCCACCGTTTGGATGCCCATTTCCCGACAAGTCCGTATGATCCGAAGGGCAATTTCCCCACGATTCGCAATTAATATTTTCTTAAACATACATTATGCTATTTCTACCAAGAATAGTGGTTGGTCAAATTCAACTGGTGTGGCATTTTCAACCAAAATTTTAACAATTTTGCCAGTGACCTCTGAATCAATTTCATTAAAGAGTTTCATGGCTTCAATCATACATACGGTTTTCCCAGGTTCTACCATGGAGCCTACTTCGATAAAGTTTTCTTTATCTGGTCCGGCTGCCCGGTAAAATGTTCCTATCATAGGAGATTTTACAGTATATAAATGATCAGTACTTGATATGCTTGGTACCGTAGGGGCGGATGCCTCTTCCGAATATGCGATAGGAGCAGGAGCTGGTGCAGCGGCCATTTGTACCACAGGCGCGGCTGAACTATGTTTTTTTACGGAAACCTTTAATCCTTCCGTTTCTATACTCACTTCTGCTAAAGGTGATTTAGCGATATAATCTAAAAGTCTTTGTATTTCTTTATTATCCATTTTTAAATTATTTTACTCGTGTAAAGGTAGATAAAATTATTTTACACGCTCTGCATAAGCGTAGGTTCTTGTGTCAACTTTAATGATTTCGTCTTGTTCGATGAAAATTGGGACGGTGATGGTGGCTCCAGTCTCAACGGTAGCCGGTTTTTTCGGTGAATTTGCTGTATCCCCACGCACACCAGGTTCGGTATAAGTGACTTTTAATTCAACAAACGGAGGTAATTCACATGAGATTGCCTGTTCGTTCTCGGTGTTGATTAAAATCTCAACCTCCTGTCCCTCTTTCATCAAATCTGCCATGACCACTAAATTAGAGTTCAATAAAATTTGCTCAAAAGATTCATTGTCCATGAAGTTGAACCCAAATTCATCTTTATAAATGAATTGGAATTTTCTGCGCTCCACACGAACTGGATAGATTGCCACGCCTGAATTAAAGGTGTTATCAATTACTTTTCCTGTATTTAATGAGCGTAATTTTGTCCGCACAAATGCTGGACCTTTTCCCGGTTTTACATGTAAAAACTCAATGATTGAAAATAAATCATCATTAAATTTAATCACCATTCCATTTTTAATATCTGCTGTAGTTGCCATGCTTGTTTATTTTTTTGGATCATAGGCCCATTTTACATAAGCGGATGCCCAAGTAAATCCTCCCCCAAATGCTGCTAAAATTAAATTATCTCCTTTTTTTAATTGATTTTCATAATCCCAAAGACACAATGGAATTGTGGCCGCGGTGGTATTTCCATATTTTTGAATATTCAACATCACCTTATCTTCTCCAATATTCATTCGACTTGCCGTAGCGTCTATAATTCTTTTATTGGCCTGATGCGGAACTAAAAATCGAACATCCTCTCCGGTCAATTGATTTCTTTCCATGATTTCGGCTGAAATATCGGCCATGCGGGTAACCGCAAATTTGAAGACCGACTGTCCTTCTTGGCGGATATAATGCAATTTTTGATCAATCGTTTCATGCGTGGGTGGATAGGCGCTGCCGCCTCCTTTTTGCATTAAACTTTCGCAACCTTCTCCATCGGATTTCAAAATAAAATCTTGAACACCTAAGCCATCATGGCTGGGTTCTAGCAAAACGGCTCCTGCTCCATCGCCAAATAAAATACAGGTAGTTCGATCGGTATAATCTACGATGGCGGACATTTTATCAGCTCCTACTACGATGATTTTTTTATAACGACCTGATTCGATAAATACGGTCCCAGTAGCTAAGGCATTTAAAAAGCCAGAACAAGCCGCAGCTAAATCAAATGAAGCAGTCTCACGAATGCCCACTGCTTTGCAAATTAAATTGGAGGCGGATGGGAAAAAATAATCAGGAGTAACCGTGGCGCAAATAACTAAATCGATTTCTTCAGGCTTGGTATTTGTTTTAGCTAACAAGTCTGAAACTGCTTTGGCAGCCATCACGGAAGTCCCTTGTCCTTCTCCTTTTAAAATACGCCTTTCTTTAATTCCTGTTCTTGATGTTATCCACTCATCATTGGTCTCTACTAACTTTTCTAATTCTTCATTCGTAAGCACATACTCTGGAACATATCCTGAAACTCCTGTAATGGCTGCACTAATTTTATTTTGCATGGTTCTCTTCGACCTCCTGTGTTTTGTTATTTTTCTTCAAATTTTGCCTTAATTTTTTGGCATACATTTGAATCAACGACTGATTTACAAAGCTTAATCATATTTTTAATCGCCTTTGGGCTTGATGCTCCGTGGGCTATAATTACATTTCCATTGATGCCTATAATGGGGCTTCCTCCATAATTTTCATAATTGGTATTCTCCACAAAATCATTCATCATTCCCTGCTCCTTCATGATGTTATAAATTGACTCACCCATTTTTAAGACTATATTTCCGGTAAATCCATCTGTGACAATCACATCAGCCTTATTACGAAATAAATCTTTTCCTTCTATATTTCCTATAAAATTTAGGTTAGAATTTTCCTTTAATAAAGCATGCGTGCCTTGAGCCAAGATACTCCCTTTTTGCTCCTCTTCTCCAATATTCATCAAACCCACACGCGGATTAGATTGTCCGGTTGTTGATTCAAAATAGATCGAGCCTAACTCCGCCCATTGAGCTAACATCTCAGGTTTGCAATCCGCGTTAGCCCCTATGTCCAACATGATCGCGTAACGGCCATCTACCTGAGGTACAAAACCTGCGATCGCAGGTCTCTGAATTCCATGGATTGTTTTTACTGAAAAAAGTGACCCCACCATCATCGCTCCTGTATTTCCTGCTGAAGCAAACACATCTGCTTTCCCCTCTTTTAAAAGAGAAAACCCAATGCCGATGCTGGAATTGGGTTTTTGACTTAATGCTTTTGTAGGATGCTCTCCCATTTCAATCACCTGCTCTGCATGAATGACGCGGACCTGTGAGCTTGAGAAATTTCGGGATTTAAATAAATTATTAATGGTGTCTTGAGGTCCTATGGCTAGTATAGTTTCCCCGTTGGTCAACAAATCAATTGATTCTATTATTCCATCAATCACTGCCTCTGGAGCATAATCTCCTCCCATCACGTCGATTGCTATATTCATTTGTTTTGGTTTCAATACTAAAATCGTAACGCAAAAATAGTATTAAATTTAGTCAAAAAATAGCATTTTAACGGGATATTTTCGCATGTGCGAAAATACGTTGGTCTGGCGACTGATTATGCTTTTCCAGTGTAACCTTCTACAATCATTTTGCCTTTGTAGTATAGGTTACCCTCATGAGCATGTGCACGATGGAATAAATGTGTTTCGCCTGTTTGGCTATCCACCGCTAATTGCCTTGGAGTACCAAAGTCATGCGCTCTTCTCGTATCACGTCTTGTCTTAGAAATTTTTCTTTTAGGATGTGCCATTGTATTGTTCTTTAATTATTGTCTTTTAAATTTTTTAATGCGGCCCAACGTGGGTCCATGTCCTCTTCTGCTTTTTCAGTTGAATGATCGTCCAAAACTTTTTCGGTCGAATATATAAACTGATTTCCTTCCAAGGCTTCCGCCTCAAGGATGTACCGAGGATGTAATTTTTTCATAGGTACTTGTAACGCTATGAAATCAAACAAATCCTGCGATAAATCTAATTTGGGAGATTTCCTGTCAATTAAGAACAAGTTATTCCCCATTTCCTCCGAGTGATCCGAATACTTATAAATAAGTTTTTCATATACCTCAAACGGATAATCAAATTCCTCTAGGGATCGATCACAAATTAATCGAATCGAACCCTCAATTTTTAAGCCTACTTGTATCATGGTTGCAGACTTATTTAGTTCTACAACGGAATGAAACTGTCCTTTTTCCACCCATTCTTGTTCAAAAGCTTGGAAGAAATCATCCGCCCCTTCAAAGGTATATCGATACGATTTATCTTCTAAAGAAAGTATGGGTATCTGATATGCGTCTAAAACTTTCATTTCCAAAGGTGGATAAAAAAAGGAATGCAAAATTAGGCAAATTTTATTAAAGAGCAAATCATCAAATAACAAATTCGTAAAATCTTACGACCTTTGTGGGCATGAGTCCAAGGAATAAGGTTGTCATTTGTTATTTATCGGGTCTAATCTTTTTTGAAGTCGTGGTTTTGACCTATGTTTTTTCATTGGATCGCCTGGATCAAATGAGCCTTATTAATTCATTTCATTCCCCTGAGGCAGATTTTTTGTTTAAAATCATTAGTTCGGGGGCAGAAATAACGATCCCGATTTTGTTTTTGGGATATCTCATTTGGAAAAAAAGCGATTTATTAAAGTCCTATGTGACCGCCTATATTTTTTCTACGCTTATTGTCCAATTTCTAAAATTAATCGTTTTTAAAGACGCATTGCGGCCGCTTGCCTATTTCAAGGGGCAGGCACATTCCTGGCACATGGTCCAAAATCTTTTGATCAGCGAATATAATAGTATGCCCTCGGGTCACACTTCGGCAGCTTGGTTTATGTGTTTTTGGATTTCTTTGGTGGTAAAAAAGCCTTTTCTAACGCGGTTAATAATTTTTTATGCCATATTAGTCGCATATTCGAGGGTTTATTTATTCCAGCATTTTCCTGTTGACACAGCCGTAGGGGCTATGATTGGTACCGGTGTTTCGCTTTTAGTTTATTATTTGAATGTCCCAAAATCCGATATAAAATGATTTCATATCTTAAGCGTTATCCTTATTTAAGTTGGATTATAGTAGGAGGTCTTTTCTTTTTGCCCAATTTAGGCGCCTCACACCTTTTCGATTGGGATGAAATAAATTTTGCGGAGTCGGCCCGTGAAATGTTGGTCAGCCAAGATTTTCTAAGTGTACAAATTAATTTTTTACCCTTTTGGGAAAAGCCTCCTTTATTCATTTGGCTGCAAGCACTTAGCTTTATTTTCTTTGGTACTTTTACCGATCATGCTTGGACGAGTATGGAATTTGCCGCTCGTTTCCCCAATGCCATTGTGGGAATATCCACACTAGTAATCATTTTCAATGTAGGCAAAAAGTACTTTTCTGATAATTTTGGACACCTTTGGGCTTTTTCTTACCTAGCGGCGATTACCCCGCATGTGTATGCCAGTTCTGGGATTATAGACCCGCTGTTCAACTTATTTATATTTTTAGGCATTTACTTTTTTGCCGAGTATTATGCGGATTCTTCTCGGATAAAAAATGCCTTAATAGCTGGGGTGATGATCGGATTAGGGATGTTGACGAAGGGCCCGGTCGCCTTATTATTGTGGGGCCTAACTTTATTGGTTTTCGGCATATTCCATAGAAAGGAAGTTTTAAATCGTTTTTATACCCTTTTTAAAGGTGCGATTTTGTCTGCCGTTTTAGCTTGTTTATTTTTTGTTTCCTGGTATGGTCTCATCGCTTTAAAATTTGGAACGGGAATTATCGAAGATTTTTTTGCGTATCAAATTCGACTGTTGACTACAGGGGATGCCGGCCATGGCCAACCGTTTTATTACCATGCCTTGGTTTTATTATTGGGCTGCTTTCCTATTTCTATTTTAGCCTTGAATCGAATATTTGTCAAAAAAGAATCAACCGCTTTTGCTTCCTGGATGAAAGTTCTTTTTTGGGTGGTTTTGATTTTGTTTAGTTTGGTCAAAACGAAGATTGTTCACTATTCTTCCATGTGCTGGCTGCCAATCACCTTTTTTTCTGCACAGGTATTGGTTGGTTGGTATGAAGGGAACGTTCCTTTAAGCCGATTTAAAACAACCCTTTTTGTTATTATCGGATTGTTATTGGGACTAATTTTTACCTTAGTTCCTTTGATAGGAGAAAATCCAAACGCCTTTTTACCCTACATTCAGGATGGATTTGTTCGTGGAAATTTACAATCCCCAGTGGATTGGGATGGATTCGAAAAATGGATCGGAGTGATTTGGGCAGCTGTGATTCTATATTCTGCATGGGGCAAAAATGGAATGAGTTTTCAGAAGTTTTTAACATGTATGGCAGTAGTCACCTGTTTAATCTTCGCTTACTCAAGGTATGTCGTACCTAAGATCGAAGGCTATACGCAAGCCACGCCCATCGATTTTTACATCGCCAAATCAGGCCAAAAAGTATATGTTGAGACCGTTGGGTTCAAATCTTTTGCTCACTTATTGTATTTTCAGAAACAAGGGGGAAGTCCGACGGGCGAGGAATTAATGAATCGATCCTCGGTGGACCGACCTGCATTTTTTGTTATGAAGTCTGATGCCGAGGATCGATTTAAATACCATCCCAACTTGATTTTAATCAATGAGGAGAATGGATTTCTATTCTATAAACACAGGTAATTAATTCTTTAATTCTGTTGCTGAGAAGAAAAAAGCGGCCTCTAAAGCTGCGTTTTCATTCGAGTCTGAGCCATGTATGGCATTTGCCTCCATGGATTTTGCAAAACGCTGACGTATGGTTCCTTCCGCTGCATTGGCAGGGTTCGTTGCACCGATCAACGTACGAAAATCTTCCACCGCATTTTCTTTTTCTAAGACCATTGGAATAATGTGATTTGACGACATATAATCACATAGGCTTTGGAAAAAAGGTCTTTCCTTGTGAACCTCATAAAACTTACCAGCTTCCTCAGGACTTAATTTAACTTTTTTAAGGGCAATGATTTTAAATCCAGCTTCCTCAATTTGTTGAATAATGGGGCCCGAAAAGCCATCTGAAACGGCATCGGGTTTAATCATGGTAAAGGTTCTATTTGTGGGCATGTGTAAAATTTTATACAAATTTATCTCTAACTTTGCGAATGCCCAAATTTATTTATGGCTGCAACTATTCATATGTCTTCAATTTCTGCTTTACAAGCAAAATTAGTACCAGGTCAAAAGGCGGTTATTACCACTCATTTTAATCCAGATTCTGATGCGATTGGTTCAAGTCTGGCTTGGCAACAATATTTAACATTAAAAGGGCTACATGCTCAGGTGATTGTACCTTCTACAGTGTCACAAAATCTTCAATGGATGCCAGGTGCATCAGCTATTTTAAATGCTGAAAACTCCGTTCAAAAGGTTCAAATTGCACCCTTAATCGAACAGGCGGATTGGATATTTTGTTTGGATTTTTCTGGTTTACAGCGACTCCATCAATTATCTTCTTTAGTCAAACATGCTCGGGGAACTAAAGTAGTGATCGATCATCATTTAGATCCAGAGGATTTTGCTGATTATTATTATCATCGAACGATCGCTGCGTCAACGTGTGAGTTAATTTATGATTTGATTGTTGAGTGGGGCGATGAGCATTTAATCAGTGAAGAGATGGGAACATGCATGTATTCGGGTATTATGACTGATACAGGCAGTTTTAGACATCCCAATACGACGGCTCACGTACATGAGGTGGTCGCGAGTTTGATTAAATTAGGCGTCAATACTAATGCGATTCATCGAAAGATTTTTGATTCTGCTTCCATAGACCGATTAAAATTTTTAGGCCATATTTTAGCTAATCGTTTGGAGTATTTATCCGAGTATCATTTGGCATTAATGTGGATTACGGAGGAGGATTTAGTTCAGTTTAATTCTCAAGCTGGTGATACCGAAGGCATTGTAAATTATGGATTACAGATTGCTGGGGCCATTTGGGCCATCTTGTTAATTGCCAGACCGGATGGAATTAAATTATCTTTTCGTTCGATAGAACCTTTTGCCGTGAACACATTTGCGGCCACTTATTTTGAGGGAGGTGGTCATAAAAATGCTTCCGGTGGTCGATTTTCTGGCGGATCTTTAACACAAGCGAGGGAAAAATTGCAAGAAGTATTACCTTTGTACCTTTCAGAAATAAATCGAGTTAAAAAATTATAAAGAAACTAAACAAATTATTCATCGGACTACGGTCAAAACACCACAATCATGCGTAAACAAATAGGTTTAATTTTTTCAGCAGCGCTATTATTGACTGCTTGTAATAAGAACAAAGTAGAAATAATCGACGGAGTAAAAATTCAAATGCATAGTCATGATGATGCTGCAAAGAAATTAAAAGAAGGCGATATCATTACGTTTAACTTAGTGATTAAAAATGGCGCTGATTCAGTTTTGCAGGATACGAAAAAGGATGGCCAACCAGGAAAAGGGATGATTCAGGCACCTTCAAATGCTCCAGGCGCTTTTAAAGGTTCATTTGAAAATGGATTACGTTTGTTAGCCTTAGGTGATAGCGCAACTATTTTAGTGCCGATTGACAGTTTGACAAAGGCAGTTCAATCTCCATTGCCTCCATTCTTGAAGCCTGGTACAGATTTGAAGTACACCGTAAAAATATTGAAAGTTCAGTCTCGTGCTGAATTTGAAAAGGATATGGAGAAAGAGGCGGCTAAAGCGAAGCAATCTGCTGCGAAGGATATCGCATTGCAACCTAAAATGATTGCTGACTACGTAGCAAAAACAGGTAAATCATTCAAGACATCGGCTGCAGGATTGTATTATGCTATTGAAAAACCAGGTGCTGGTGCTTCTCCAAAAATGGGAGAAACTTGGTTAGTCAATTATCGAGGAACTTTTTTAAATGGCAAGGAATTCGATAAAGGCAGTGCGGCTGAGATGCCTTTAGGTCAAATGATCCCTGGATTTAATGAAGCTTTAACTTTATTAAAAGCGGGTGGAAAAGGCACTTTTGTGATCCCTTCTACCATTGGATATGGTGAACAAGCACGTGGACCAATTCCAGCAAATTCAGTGTTAGTTTTTGATATAGAAGTATTGTCTAAGAAATAATAAATATGAGAAATTTGGTGAAGCAGTTTTTAGCGATGGTATTTGTGGGTTCTATGTTGACTTCTTGTTTGTCAAATGTTGAGTTGGCAGACGAGGTGAAAGCAAAAGAGAATCAGACACAAATACTGTCGTACTTCTCCAAGTTAAATCAAACTCCCATTGCGATGGAGAATGGAGCTTATTATGTGCTTACGAAATCTAATCCTAGTGGAGAATTAGCCTTAAGAGGAGATACCTTGATGATTCATTATGAATTAGCCAATCTTGTAACAGGAAAGGTGTTGGATAGTACAAATCGTAAAACGAATTCTCCATTGAAATATCAATATGGATTTTTAAATCCGATTTTTACTCGGCTTATGGCTCATTTACGTGATGAAGAACAAGCCGTGATGGCTTTGCCTGGTACTTCTCAATCCTTTGAGGGTTTGCCGGCATATACTCCATTGAAAGTAACGATTAAAAGTTATGCAGTTCATAGCCAGAGTGACCAGATAAATGCTTTTGTTGCAAAAAAAGGATATAAAGTGACCAGTACTAGTGATGATGGACTACGGTATATACAACTAGTTCCAGGAACAGGAGACGTACCTGCTACTGGTAAAGTGGTCAAATTAAAGTATACGGGCCGGTTTTTAAATGGCTTCGCCTTTGATGGAAACATGGCTCGCACGGATAGTTTTTCAGTTACCGTGGGAGGTACACAAACAGTAATAGGATTCCAAAAGGGCATTGAAAAGATGCGTTTAGGAGAGAAAGCGATTGTCGTGTTTCCTTCCACCATTGGATATGGAGAAAAAGGTTCAGGAACGAGTATTCCAGGATTTACACCTTTAATGTTTGAGATTTATATAGCCAAAATTGAATAGTATAATGAAAAATTTACTTTATTTTTTTATGTGTATTTCGCTGTTAGGTGGAATGTCAAGTTGTAAACTTGATGAGATAAACCAAACAGAATCCGATAACCAGAAGGAAATTGATGGATATATCAGTCGGTCAAATTTAAAGCTACAAAAATCTCCGGAAGGGATGTATTATTCAATAAATACAGCTAAATCTACGGGTAAACAGGCTTTTAATACAGATGTAATTAAGTTTTATTATAAAATGACTTTGTTAGATGGAACCAAATTGGATTCTACTGCTAAGTCATTAGGCCAACTCAAAGGCATGGTTTGGGGAGCTACTTCTAACATTTTAAATTTGCCAATTTCCTTTTTGAAAGAAGGGGAATCAGGTCTATTTATTTTGCCATCAGCCCTTGCTTTTGGGGGTAATTCCTATACGGATATACCTGCATTTTCAGTGATTAAATTAGAAATAGAAGTGGTTTCTATTCGTACAGAAGCAGAACAGTTAAAAGATTTTCAAACTTTATATAAAATCACTAACCCGGAGGTTTCTGTTACGGGATTGATTTTCAAAAAATTAGTAGAAAATCCGAAAGGTGCTCAGGTTGTTGTTGGTCAATCTGTGAAAGTGAATTATACAGGCAGATTTAGTTATGGGGTTTTGCAAAATGACGCAACTAGTGGCAAGATAATTTATGATTCATCTTTTAATACAGGGACCTTTACATTTGTCGCGGGTACTGGTGCTGTGATTTCTGGCTTTGATGAGGGAATTTTAAAAATGAGGGTGGGTGAAAAAGCTGTTTTAATTATGCCCTCAAAAATTGCCTATGGGGCTAATGGAAACACGACTATTCCACCTAATTCACCTCTATATTTCGAAGTTGAGGTGGTCGGCGCCTTATAATGATTGAATTATATTTAGCTACCCAAAATAAACACAAAATTGAAGAGCTTTCAGCTCTATTGGGAAGTCAGTTCCTAATTAAATCCATATCTGAGCTTGGTGTTGTGGAAGATATTCCTGAAACAGGTAAAACGTTGGTTGAAAATTCTATGCAGAAGGCTCAGTTTATCGCAGATCGTTTTGGGGTTAATTGTCTTTCAGATGATTCTGGACTTGAAGTGAACTGCTTGGGAGGTTTACCCGGCGTTTATTCAGCCCGATATGCCGGTGAACCCAAAAATGATTTAGCCAATTCTTCGAAGTTATTAGTGGACATGAGCGGACATGCAGATCGATCTGCGCGTTTTGTCACAGTCTTAACCTTTCATCAAAATGGTCAATTTCATCAGTTTGAAGGAGAAATTAAAGGAGAAATTGTATTAAGTCCGAGAGGTAATCAAGGGTTTGGGTATGATCCTTTGTTCCAACCAGAAAATGAATCAAGGACTTTTGCTGAAATGACGCTTTCAGAGAAGAATGTCATTGCTCATCGAGCACGTGCCTTGCATAAATTCAAAATGTTTGCCGACGAATCTTTAAAATTTGTCGACGAATAACGTTTTTTTCACAATACTTTGTATTTTTGTTTCATTCCTTTTTCGTTCAGAAGAATTTTTGAATAAAACGGGATAATTATGCTTTTAAATTTAGAGAACCCTATTTACAAATTTTGAAAAAAAGTGTTTTTGGTGCTTTTTTAGCGCTATTCTTATTGCTTCTTTCATTTGAATCACTTGTAGCTCAATATCAAATTAAAGGTATTGTTCGTGATGCGAGCAATGGAGACCCTGTACCTTTTGCCTCTGTAGGTATCTTGGGTGTGAATGTGGGTACAAGCACTAATTTTCAAGGAGAGTACACCTTAAATTCAAAATTTTTATCTGATTCTATTTATGTTTCGTTTGTGGGATATAAAAAGAAGGTTAAGTACATCGATAAAAAGTTAAAATCTCAAGTTGTTGATTTTCAGATTGATCCGACCAATCGTTCTCTCAACGAAGTAATTGTGTATTCTGGGGAAAATCCTGTTTTTAAAATATTGAGAAATGTGATTAAGAATCGTGAGAGAAATGACCGAAGTAAATTAACGGCTTATTCGTACGATTCTTATACTAAGATGGAGTTGGATGTAGACAATATTTCGGAAAAGTTCAAGGAGCGAAAAGTGATGAAGGATATCCAGGAGGCGGTTAAAAAATTTGAAAAGATGGCGGGGGATGATGGTAAATTGGTCATACCGACCTTCATCTCGGAGACGTTGAGTAAATTTTATTATCGGGAATCTCCTCAGAGAAAAAAGGAGCTCATTTTAAAGACCAATATAAAAGGGGTTGGCGTAAAAGATGGAAGCTTTATTTCACAGTTGGTCGGTGGAAATTTATTGGCCAATTATAACTTTTATCAAAACTACATTGGATTTTTTGGGAAGGATTTTGCAAGTCCCATTGGCGACGGATGGAAAGCAAATTACAAATATTACTTAGGAGACACCGTCAAAGTCGAGGGCAAAGTTTGTTATCAAATTGATTATGAGCCTAAAAATCCAATGGATTTAGGGTTTACGGGCCAAGTATGGATTGACACAACCAATTTTGCTTTAGTTCAAATAGATGCTACTGTTGATAAGCAAGCTAATTTAAATTTCATCGATAAGATTAAGATTTCTCAGGAGCTAGAGCAAACAGCTTCCGGGGTTTGGCTGCCCGCCAAGACTCGCTTTTTGATCGATTTAGAAGAAATCACAAAAGGGTCAGCGGGGATGTTGTTGAAGATGTATATATCCAATAAGGATTTTGTTGTTAATGAACCCAAGCCACTAGATTTTTATGATTTGGCATCTGAGGTGGCTGAGGATGCAAAAGAGCCAGATCCGAATTTTTGGAAAAATGCACGCTATGAGCCACTAAGCTCTCAGGATTTGTTGGCCTCCTCATTAATTGATTCAGTTAGAAATTTACCAGTGGTTAAAACCTATGTTGAAATTGCCGAAATTGTATTTAGTGGATTTAAGCGTTTTAATGATATTGAAGTGGGCCCTTATATCACTAGTTTAGCTATTAACCGCTTGGAAGGAGCTCGGTTTCGCTTAGGTTTCAGGACCAATGCAACTTTCGATAAAAACTGGATTTTAAGAGGTAATGTTGGTTTTGGTACCAAAGATATGGTGCTAAAATATTCTGGGGAGGTGAATTATTTATTTTCAAAGAAAAAATGGACGATGGCCGGATTGCGTCATTCGTATGACATTGAACGGGTTGGATTAACTCCGGAATTGATTGGTGATAATAAATTATTTTACGCGTTTACTCGTTGGGGTGCGTTCTCAGGCGCTTTTTATCGCCGTGAAACAGAAGCATTTTTTACGACAGAGCCTACCAAAGGAATTAGCTTTACAGCTTCGGTCAATACTAGATCCTTTGATCCATTATTTCGATTCCAATACCGACTAAATCCTGAGATGGGGGTTAATTCACCCGTACAGGATTATTATCAAGATTCATTCATCACATTGGAAGCAAGGTTTGCTAAAAACGAGACTTTTATAATGAATGGGAATGAAAAAGTCACGCTGTCAACGAGGAGAATTCCTGTGCTTACATTTAAATATCAAAAGGGCATTAAAGGGTTTTTAGGCGGAAACTTTGATTATGAACGTTTTACATTGAAAGCCTATCAGTCTTTTCGATTAGGTAAAATAGGTCGGTCTGATTATACCTTAATGGCGGGTTATACCCCATCCAATTTACCTGCTCCTCTTTTGTTTCCACACTTGGGGAATGAGACATTATTCTTTGTCAGGAGTGCATTTTCCACCATGAATTATTTTGAATTTGTGAGTGATCAGTATGTTTCCTTGCAGTATAATCACAATTTTGACGGTTTGTTTTTTAATCGGATACCCTTGATTAAAAAATTGAAGTGGCGTTTTATTGCAAGTTCGAATATAGTGGTTGGTAGCCAGCGATCTTCTAATAAAGAAATCATGAAGGATGTCAATAACCCACTTAAATCTAAGTTTTTAGATCAATATGCTTTTGATGCACTAGAGCCCGGGAAACCCTACGTAGAGGCGGGGTATGGGATTGACAATATTTTCAAGATTTTTCGCATTCAGGCTTTTCACCGACTTAGTTATTTGAACCACGGAGTTCCACAGACTTTCAGATTAATGGCTTCCATCAATGTCTCATTTTAGTCGAAATTAGAATAAATTAAAGACTAAAGTTTAAACATTTCAAGAATGTTTTATATGCATTTGATTTATGACGCTTAGCATTCTATATTTGAATCTGCCAAACGGTAGCTCTTAACTTATGGTATTAATTGTTTTTGGTCTTTCTATTTTAAGTTATCTTCTCGGGTCTATCCCTACTGCCATTTGGTATGGAGAAACGTATCACGGAATTGATATTCGCAAACATGGGAGTGGAAATGCGGGCGCCACCAATACTTTTAGAGTATTAGGCAAAAAAGCAGGTTCCATTGTTTTGTTTGTTGACTCACTCAAAGGATTTATTGCCACAGGCCTTTCAGCTGTTTTGTTTTACTTTCATTTAATTGATTGGCAAACTTGTGTAACCTTAAAAATACTTTTTGGCTTTTTAGCGATTATTGGTCACCTGCTTCCTGTTTTTTGTGATTTTAAGGGAGGGAAAGGAGTGGCTACAACTTTAGGAATGGTATTGGCATTACACCCACAAGCTGCCATCGTGAGTATTTGTGTTTTTTTAATGGTCTTTGCCATTTCAAAATACGTTTCTTTAGGTTCCATGGTCGCGTCCATCGTATTTGCATTGCTATTAATTTTTGGAGTATTTGGACAGGAAATCCCCTTATTAATCTATTTTGGGCTATTCATCACATGCCTTGTCATTTTCACGCATCGGGGAAATATCGTTCGTATTTTACAAGGTACTGAAAATCGGATGTACCTAATCCCTCGTAAAAAGTAATCGTAAACATTATTTTTTTATATTTGTATAGCTGCACTTTAGCTATTAGTATCAAATATGAAAGAAACTCAAGCGTATATATCCGCCCACCAAGATCGATTTTTAACTGAATTATTAGATTGGTTGCGCATTCCCTCTATTTCTGCTGATCCCGCTTATGCTGGATCTGTTAGACAAGCTGCCGAATGGATGGCTGAAAACCTCAAAAAAGCCGGGGTTGATCATGTTCGCCTAGAGGAAACAGCTGGTTTCCCCATTGTTTATGGAGAGAAGATGGTTGACGCTAAAGCGCCAACGGTCCTAGTTTATGGGCATTATGATGTCCAACCTGCCGATCCACTAGAGTTATGGGATAATCCTCCATTTGAACCAATCATTAAAAATGAGGTTATTTATGCCCGAGGTTCTTGTGACGACAAGGGTCAGGTATTTATGCATGTAAAAGCTTTTGAGGCAATGTATGCGGCAGGTGAATTAACATGTAACGTTAAATTTATGATTGAAGGGGAGGAAGAAATTGGGTCGAATAACTTGTCCACTTTCGTCTGTGCTCATAAAGATCTTTTAAAAGCCGATGTAATTTTAATCTCAGATACGGCAATCATTGCCAACGATACACCGTCCATCGACGTAGGTTTGCGGGGACTTAGTTACATGGAAGTTTCCGTTCAAGGACCTAATCGAGATTTGCACTCAGGGGTATACGGTGGAGCGGTGGCTAATCCCATCAATATTTTATGCGAAATGATTTCATCCATGCACGATGAATTTAATCGGATCACCATTCCAGGATTTTACGATGGAGTGTTAGACGTTAGTCCAGCTGATCGCGCTGCGATGGCACAAACGCCTTTTGACTTAGAAGCATATCAAAACGATTTAGGCATTCATGCCGTCCATGGAGAAAAAGGGTTTTCAACGATTGAGCGGGCCTCTATTAGGCCTACTTTAGACGTTAATGGTATCTGGGGTGGCTATACTGGGGAGGGAGCAAAGACCGTTTTGCCTTCCATGGCCTATTCTAAAATTTCCATGAGGTTGGTGCCAAATCAATCCTCTGAACAAATTACTAAACTATTTACGGACTATTTTTTGGCTGCTGCTCCTAAGGGAGTGCAAGTCACAGTGACCCCGCATCATGGAGGCGAAGCCTATTTAATGCCGACGGATAGTATTGCATTCCAAGCAGCATCTGAGGCTTTGGCGAAGACTTTTGGAAAAGAGCCCGTGCCGACTCGCGGAGGCGGGAGTATTCCGATCGTAGCTTTATTTGAAAAGGAGTTGGGAATCAAATCTATTTTAATGGGTTTTGGTCTAGATTCCGATGCCATACATTCTCCAAACGAGCATTACGGCTTATTCAATTTTTATAAGGGAATCGAAACTATTCCGTATTTTTTCTCAAATTATAACGAATTATACCAACAATAATGGCCGAAAATCTAACCTTATTGGCAACCGAATCTGCTTCCTCTTATCAAAATTTGGAGCAACAGAGTGTTGAAACTTTGCTCCGTCAAATGAATGCCGAAGACAAAACGGTTGCTCATTCGGTCGAAAAAGAAATACCGGCTATCGAAGCGCTCGTGAACCAAATTGTCCCACGAATGAAACAAGGGGGTCGTTTATTTTATATTGGGGCTGGAACTTCTGGCCGACTAGGCGTAGTGGATGCTTCGGAATGTCCGCCAACGTATGGCGTGGCTTTTGATCGGGTTATTGGATTAATTGCCGGTGGGGATGGAGCAATAAGAAAGGCCGTTGAGAATGCTGAAGACGATGAACAGCAGGCATGGATGGACATGAAAGCGTATGAAATAGGTGCGCTAGATACAGTGATAGGAATAGCCGCTTCTGGTAGAACCCCTTACGTAGTGGGTGGATTACGAGCAGCAAATGAGCACGGAATTCTTACAGGTTGCATTGTATGTAATGCGGGCGGAGTTGTGGCCAAAGAAGCAAAATATCCCATCGAAGTGATCGTGGGACCTGAATTTGTCACGGGAAGTACTCGGATGAAATCGGGAACAGCACAGAAATTGGTCTTAAATATGATCTCGACTTCTGTGATGATTCAACTAGGACATGTGCAAGGGAATAAAATGGTCGACATGCAATTAAGCAACCATAAATTAGTTTTAAGAGCGATTATGATGGTCCGCGAAGCGACTGGGATTAGTGAAGAAAGTGCCGCGGAACTATTAGAAAAGCATGGAAGTGTGAGAAATGCGATAGATTCATTAAAAAAGCCCTAATTCAGGGCAGTTATTTAATGAGAATTCCCTTAATTTGTAAATCCAATTTGGAAGTTTATATTTTTACCTATTAATATTAATTTTTTATGAAAATGATATCTAAGTTAATTTTTACAGCAGTATTGAGTTTTTCAGCCTTGAGTTTTCAAGCTAAAGCTGAAGATTTTCCAGCAGAAATCAAGCCATTGATGCAAAAGTATACTTGTTTTGCTTGTCACAAAGTAGATGCAAGATTAGTGGGGCCAGCGTATCAAGATGTGGCTAAGAAGAAATACAGTGTGGATAAAATTGTTTCACTGATTGCAAAACCTCAGCCTGCCAACTGGCCAGGTTATCCTCCAATGGCTCCTATGACAAATGTTCCAAAGGATGATGCCATTAAAATAGCGAAATGGATTAATTCATTGAGATAAAAAAAATCCCGGTTTAGGCCGGGATTTTTTTTGATTATTTTTTAGCTGGGGCTTTTTTCGCCGCCGGCTTTTTTTCTGCCTTGGGTTTTTCTGGATCTTCTTTCACGGGCTTAGATTCCTTAGCGACCTTTTTAGGAAAAAGATCAGGAACATGAGTAAATAAAATCAGGTACCAATTTAAGATTTTTTTGATGTCGGATGCGAATACTCGATCAGCATCATAATTGGGAACTACTGTAGATATTACTCCAAAAAGTTCTAAATCAGATGATTTTCGAGGCTCTATCGGTAATACACCATTAAACATCTCATGTATTTTTAAGAACAATTCAGCCAAAGGCATTGTGCTATCTTGGTGATCATCTAAATAAAGAGAAATATCTTTTAATACCGAAATTCTGGTTTGACCACTGACTACTGATTTTTGTTTTGCCGCATCTAATGTCTCGACGATAACTCCAGTTCTTGTTGGCTTTAATACTTTAAATAATCCTGGTTTACCAGAAATATGGGCAACTTCGTTCAATAATTCCATGAATATGTTTAATAATTCGACTGCAAAATTAGTACTATTTCCCTATTTTGTAAGGTGATGTTTGAATTAATTGCTCGATATTTTTCATTATATCTTCTCGGCCTACATGTTTTTCAGCTGAAGTAATAAAAATGGTTGGCAATGTTTCCCAAGACTCTAACAAATAATTTTTATATAATTCAACGCTATCAGTCACTTGTTTTTGTGAAAGTTTATCCGCCTTCGTGAAAACGATATGAAAGGGAACTTGCTCGATGACCATTCGGTTCATGAACTCAATGTCTACGATTTGGGGTTTGATTCGAATGTCAATCAGTACAAAAAGACAAGTCAAATTTTCCCGATGAAGTAAATAATCAAAAATCATTTTTTCGAAATCCCTTCTTTTCTCTTTACTTACTTTGGCATATCCATACCCAGGTAAATCGACCAAATACCATTTTTCATTGATCATGAAGTGGTTGATCAATTGCGTTTTTCCTGGAGTTTGAGACGTTTTTGCCAAACCTTTGTGAAAGGTCAATGAATTAATTAAAGAAGACTTTCCTACATTAGACCGGCCAATAAACGCAAATTCAGGGAATCTAGCCGGAGGACTTTTTGTAAAATCGGTATTGCTTGTAATGAATCGGGCGATAATCGGTGCTGCAGCCATGAGGTAATTGTTAGACTGCAAAGGTAAGGGAAAAATAGGTAAGAGGTATTAGGTAATAAGTAATAGGGGAAATTAGGTAATAGGTAAAATGTATTTCGCTTCAGGCCATCTTATCATTACTGCCTATAAATTGTTTAAATAAAATTGTTACTTATTACCTCTTACCTGATACCTATTACCTGTTTTACCTATTTTTCCCTTACCTTTATACCTTCAAAATGGAAAAATTACAAAACGATTTAATCATTCGTGCCGCGTTAGGCCAACCAGTTGAACGGGTACCCGTTTGGGTGATGCGTCAAGCCGGTCGAATATTGCCTGAATATCGAGAGGTTCGTGCAAAAGCAGGGTCTTTTATCGCCTTGGCCACGAACCCAGAAATGGCGGCAGAAGTTACCCTGCAACCTGTAGATCGATTCGGCGTGGATGCGGCCATTATTTTTTCAGATATTTTAGTAGTTCCCGAAGCTATGGGTCTACCATATTTAATGGAAGAACAAAAAGGCCCTGTGTTTCCTGAGGTGATTCGTTCGCATGCCGACTTAGCCAAGATTCGATTAGCAAATCCCGAAGAAGATTTGAAATATGTATTAGACGCCATTAAAATTGTCAAAAAGGAATTAGCGGGTCGCGTTCCTTTAATCGGTTTCGCCGGTGCACCCTTTACTATTTTCTGTTACATGGTGGAGGGGAAAGGTTCAAAAACTTTTTCTCAAGCAAAAAAAATGCTATATGCAGAACCTGCTTTGGCGCATGCTTTGTTGCAAATAATTACGGATTCTACCATTGCTTATTTAAAAGCCCAGGTGGTTGCTGGAGCTAATTTATTGCAGATTTTTGATTCTTGGGCGGGTATTTTATCTCCTTCACAATACAGTGCATTTTCAATTCCCTACCTAAAGCAAATTTGTGATGCCATACATGATGTTCCTCTAACTTTATTTGCCAAAGGGGCATTTTTCGCTAGAGCCGAAATGGCCCAATTGGATTGTCAAACTATTGGCTTGGACTGGAATATGGACATTGCGGAGTCACGCGCGCTTGTCGGACCTCATAAAACCTTGCAAGGCAATTTAGATCCTTGTGTTTTATATGGGGATTTTAAAACGTTGGAAGCTGAGACTAAGGGGATGCTGAAGGCTTTTGGGGGCCAACGATACATCGCCAATTTAGGCCATGGCGTTTATCCAGATATTCACCCAGATAAAGTTCAATGTTTCGTGGATACGGTTCAAGGGTATCAAGGATAAAAAAAGCCAACCGATCACGGCTGGCTTTTTGTTTCAATCCCCAATAATTTTAAATTGACGATTAAGCCATTATTGTGAAAACTGTTTAAGTTTTCATATTGAGAGCATTAGCTTTCGATTTTTGGGGCTTTGGCCTCTTTAATGCCAGCTTCAAATTGAACATCTAGTCCATGAGATACGGTTTTAGTATCTTCGTATACGTCAAATTTTACCGCTTTGCCCCATTTGATAGTGATAAAATGAGCGCCATAGTTGGTATAGGACTCGCCATTTAGTAAAACACAAGTAGCTTTCCAACGGACAATAGCAAGGGTATTATTCGGCCCCCCCTTTATTTGAATGTCAGAAATTTCTATCTTCAAGTCTGGTAATACCGTGCCTAAGCGTTCAAACCATTTTTTAAAACTAACCTTGTCATGACGTACACCCCCTAAGGAATGATCACCGGCAAATTTGTGTTCCAGTGTTTCATCTGATACCCCTTTGAGAAGTTCGTCATACTTGTGTTCATTGACATAGAGAAATTGTTCTCTTACCTTTCCTTTGATGATAGAATGATAGGGGTTAAACCCTTGAACGGTAACTGTTGAACCTAAAAAGGTCAGTACTGCGATTGAAATGAATAGGTTGTTCATATTTATTTGTTTTTAGTGATAGGCAAAACTACCTATCGACTAACTCATAAAAAATGAACCCAAGTTAAGAAATACGATTCCTTATTCGGCTGAGTGCTTGTGGGGTGATTCCGATGTAGGAAGCAATGTATTTAAGGGGAATCTCTTTTAACAAACGAGGTTCTTCTTTGAATAAATCCAAATAGCGATCTTCTGCAGTTTTCGTCAGCAAGGATAATTCTCGTTTGGTTTTTTTCATGTAAAGTCCTTCACTGGCATATCTACCTAGCGTATTGCCAATGGTCGTATTGGAATAAATTTCCTGTAAATCTGCGTGGGAAACACTCCATAAAAAGGTGTCAGTAATTGCCTCGATCTGATACTCACTGGGTTGCTGGGTCAAAAATGAACTATAGGCACTGAAAAAATTACCTTCAAATTCAAAACTAAAAGTAAGGTCATCCCATTCTTTCGGAATGCACATCCGGATCATGCCTTTTTCGATAAATGAAAGGTAATTTTCTTTTTTTCCTTGGGCTAGAATAATGGATTTTTTGGGGAATACGCGTCGAGTCAGTTTGGAGGAAAATATTTCCCAATCGGCATCTGACATCGGAACAATACGTTCGAAGTACTTTTTTATTTCATTCATGGTACAGGACCCATTTATTTAGTGGTATATAGATGTATCAATTCCTTAAAAAATGTTACAACTATTGGATAGAACTAGAATTACAATTTTTAAAATTTAAAAACTACTTTGCCGAATAGTTCGGAGCTTCCTTCGAAATGCTTACATCATGCGGGTGACTTTCTTTCACACCTGCGGAAGTAATTTTGACAAATTTGGCTTCTTGCATAATTTCGATTGAGGCGGCGCCGCAATATCCCATGCCGGCTTTCAATCCGCCAACCATTTGATATAAAATTTCTGTCACAGAGCCCTTAAATGGCACTCGGCCTACAATCCCCTCTGGCACTAATTTCTTAATGTCATCTTCCGCATCTTGGAAATAGCGGTCTTTGGATCCATCTTCCATCGCTTCTAAGGAACCCATCCCACGATACGATTTGAATTTACGTCCTTCTAAAATAATCATTTCACCTGGCGCCTCATCCGTTCCGGCTAATAAAGAACCGATCATTACCGTGCTAGCTCCTCCGGCAATTGCCTTCGCCACATCACCCGAATACCGAATTCCGCCATCGGCAATCAATGGAATATTATACGGTTTTAATGCTTTTGCAGCTTCGTAAACTGCAGTTAATTGGGGCATTCCTACGCCTGCAATAATGCGTGTAGTACAAATACTTCCAGGTCCCACACCTACTTTAACCGCGTCCGCCCCTGCTTCCGCTAAGGCTTTCGCAGCCTCACCGGTGGCAATATTTCCGACAATAACCTCTAAGGTTGGGAATGCTTTTTTGACCGACTTTAAGGCATCGATCACCCCTTTGGAATGTCCATGGGCTGTATCAATACTAATTACATCGACTCCCACTTGGACTAAAGCTTGTACCCGATCCAATAAATCTGGAGTAACTCCCACGGCAGCACCTACACGTAAACGACCTAAGGAATCTTTGGATGCCAAAGGGTGTGATTTGCGTTTCAAAATATCTTTATAAGTAATCAAGCCGATTAGCTTTCCATTTTTGTCAACTATCGGCAATTTTTCAATTTTATGTTCCTGCAAAATGCTTTCGGCATCTTCCATGGTAATGCCTTCTTTCGCCGTTATCAAATTTACTTTGGTCATAATCTCAGCCACCGGACGTGCTGATTGCTTTTGAAACCGCAAATCACGATTGGTCAATATACCAACCAATTTTCCGGCGTCATCAATCACAGGGATACCTCCAATTTTGAATTCTTTCATGATGCGCTGCGCATCACCTAAGGTTTGATTGTCTTTTAACGTGACAGGATCTATGATCATTCCAGACTCTGAACGCTTTACTTTGCGAACTTGTGCAGCCTGTTGGTCAATCGTCATATTTTTATGTATGATTCCAATTCCACCTTCTTGGGCCAAAGCAATGGCCAACGCGGCCTCTGTAACAGTGTCCATGGCGGCAGAAATAATCGGAATATTGATCGTGATATTTCGAGTTAACCTAGTTTGCGTACTTACTTCACGAGGTAATACCTCAGAATACGCGGGCAATAACAATACGTCATCGTAAGTTAAAGCTTCAAAGAGAAATTTATTGGAATCAAGCATAGCAAATATATTGAATGGGTAACGGCAGACGGTTGATGAATCGAATACTACCCTTATTTGCGGGATAAAATTACAATTTTTTTTTGTAATATTTGAATTATGATTAAAAAAATCAATTTCTTACTATCCTTTATTCTCCTATTTTTATATCAAAATTTTGCTCAAACGGTCAAATACACGTTTGAAACATCCCGCATGGGATCTCCATTTAGGATTGTTGTATCGGCAAATGATAGCACAGGAATTTCAAAAGGCATTCAAAGTTCATTTGAATTAGCACGTGATTTAGAAGCCCAATTGAGCGATTATCAAATTAATTCTGAATTAAGTCAGGTAAACTTAAGAGCCGGGTCTGGTGAGTTTTTCCCCATTCATTCTCCGTTAAAAGAGATTTTAAAAGTCGCGATGCAGGCAGAAGATTTGACTCAAGGGGCTTTGAATGTAAAATTAGGTAGATTGGTTCAAGCCTGGCGAAAAACGCGGAAAGATAACTTATTGCCTGATGAAAATGAGCTTAGGAAAATTGCGGTTGCCATTCAAGGAAAATGCATCGAGTTCTCAAAGGATTCCACAAAATTAAGGTTGGCCAATCGAGCGTGCCAATTAGATCTTGGTTCCTTGGGAAAGGGGTTTGTCGCTCAAAAAGTGTTAGATAACCTTGTCAAGAGCGGTTGGCCCTATGCTTTGGTGGATGCCGGAGGTAAAATTTCCATGACTTCATTGGACAAAATGGGGGGAGAATGGGTCCTTGGCTTAGAGATTCCAGGAGGCACAGCTATTTCGGATCAGTTGTTGCATTTGAAAAATTGCTCGATTGCCAGTTCAGGGAAGACCTACCAACAAGTTAAAATTGGCGATCAAGTGTATTCGCATGTATTAGATCCGAGAACCGGAATGGCTTTAACGCATGGACGTTCTGCTACAGCTATCGCACCTGATGGGACTTTGGCGGATTGGCTTGCGACGGCTGCTACGATAATGCCTATAGGAGAAATTGAAAAATTATTGGTAAAATTGCCTAATGTTCGTTTACTGGTTTGGGAATTCAATGCTGGCAAACTAGATATATTACTAAATCGTAACCTTTTGTAGCATGAAATACTTTTTAATTTGTTGTTTTTCCTTCCTCATTTCCCCTCTTGTAAATGCCCAAAAACTAAGTTCTTATAATCAAATAATCCCGGGAAGTACGGTTTCGTTTGATATGGTGGCTGTGCCAGCGGGTGAGTTTTTACTAGGTAGTTCGCCACAAGATGCAGGGCATAAAGCAGATGAAGGACCTCAAAAAAAAGTGAAAATAAATGCTTTTTGGATGGGAAAAACAGAAGTAACCTACGATGAATATCAATTATTTTTTGAGGAAGAGCGTGACCCCGAGCCCAAACCGGCTAAAACCGGACCAGATGCTATTACGAGACCAAGTCCTCCCTATATTGATTTTACATTAGGTATGGGGAAGGTTGGCGGATTTCCGGCCAATTCAATGCAACAATATTCTGCGATCATGTATTGTAAATGGTTATATACCAAAACGGGCATTTTCTATCGAATTCCAACGGAAATAGAATGGGAATATGCGTGCAAGGCTGGGCAAAAAAATCCCATCGAACCCTTAGATGAGTATGCATGGTATGCTAAAAATTCTCAGGAAAAATACCATCATGTGGGATTGAAAAAACCCAATGCTTTTGGTTTGTATGATATGCTGGGAAATGTCTCTGAATGGGTCTTAGATCATTATGATGCGGAAGGATATAAGAAATCAGAGTCACCCGTTTTTATGGATAAATATGCGGATGCGATCGTTAGAGGAGGAAATTTTCAAGATGAAAAGGGATTAGTAAGTCCCTCCGCACGATTTGCTGCAGACCCAGTTTGGAATCGCAGAGACCCTCAAATACCTAAAAGTATTTGGTGGAATGCGGATGCCCCCTTCGTTGGTTTTAGAATTATTCGACCTAACCCACAGCCAAGTACTCAGGAAATTAGGACATTTTTTGAAAAATATTTAAATTGAGAATCTAAACTATTTATACATGAAAAATTCAAGAAGAGATTTTGTTAAGCAGTCGGGCTTAGCTGCGAGTGGATTAATTTTAAGTCCATGGGCATCGAACGCTTTTGCAGGCCAAAGCCTGGTAGGCGATACCCTTAAAGTTGCCATTATTGGTTGCGGAGGCCGAGGAACTGGTGCTATTACACAGGCATTAAGTACGAAAGAAAATATCAAGTTAGTTGCGATGGCAGATGTTTTCCGTGATCGTTTGGATGATTGTTACAACAATTTGATGAAATCGAGAGCGAAGGACGCTTCAGCGAAAGCAATCCCAATAAGCCAGAAAGTTGATGTGCCGGAAGACCACAAATTTGTAGGTTTTGATGCCTACAAAAAGGCAATGGCATTAGCTGACGTTGTTATTTTGACTACGCCTCCAGGATTTAGACCTCCCTATTTTGAGGAAGCGGTGGCTCAAGGAAAGCAAATTTTCATGGAAAAGCCGGTGGCTACGGATCCAGCAGGAATCCAACGTGTATTAGCTGCGGCTAAAATAGCGAAGCAAAAGAAATTAAATGTGGTGGTTGGTTTGCAACGTCATTATCAAAATTCATACAGGGAACTGATGAAACGAGTTCAAGACGGACAAATTGGCGATATTGTATCGGCATCTTGCTGGTGGAATAATGATGGTGTTTGGGTCAAGCCTCGTAAAGAAGGTCAGACTGAGATGGATTATCAATTGCGCAATTGGTATTATTTCAATTGGATGTGTGGGGATCATATTACGGAGCAACATATTCATAATATAGACGTAATCAACTGGGCTAAAAATGGTTATCCGGTAAGAGCTCGGGGAACAGGGGGTCGTGAGGTAAGAAAAGGAAAGGATTTTGGTGAAATTTTTGATCATCATATTGTTGAGTATGAATATGCGGATGGAACAATTTTGAATAGTCAATGTCGACATATTCCAGGAACTTGGACTAAGGTGGATGAGCATGTGATTGGAACGAAAGGAAAGATCCATTTTGATTCGGCCAAAATTTTTGATCACAAGGGAAATGCGCAATATGCTTTTGATAAAAAGACTAAGGAAAATAATCCATATCAAACAGAGCATGATGAATTATGGGCTACCGTGGCAGCTGGCGAATACAAGTTTGCTGATGCTGAAAATGGCGCTTATTCGACCATGACATCTATTTTAGGACGCATGGCCACCTATTCAGGTCAAGTGATCGAGTGGGATAAAGCGATCAATTCAGGACTTAATATAGCACCGTCTACATTTAGTTGGGATGCTGATATGCCATCCAAGCCAGATGCAAATGGTTTGTATGCAGTAGCGGTGCCAGGAAAAACAAAGTATTTTTAAAAAATTAACTCAAAAAAACTAGATTTTTAATTAAATTGCGGTTTCATTTTTTAGCCTAATGTAATGAACTATCAACCACAGGATTTTCTTCCGATTTTTGCACAACTCGCGGCGGCATTAGCCTTTATTGTGGCTACCATGCTTGCGACACATGCGCTGGGTCCTAAAAGGCATTCAGAAAAAAAAGATGATACGTTTGAATGTGGGATTGAGTCAGTAGGAGACGCCCGCACACCCATTTCAGTTAAGTATTTTTTAGTAGCCATTTTATTTGTGCTATTTGATATAGAGATCGTTTTCATGTACCCTTGGGCCGTTAATTTCAAGCAATTATCATGGGATGGATTTTATGAAATGATTGTGTTTATGGGCTTGTTACTGGCAGGTTTCGTTTATGTGATTAAAAAAGGAATTTTAACCTGGGAGAAATAAACTTTCAAACGAATTGATGGTTTATTAATTTCAAGACAGCATCTAGTTGATATGAGTAATTCAAACATAAGTATGGTGGAATCGCCACCGGGATTAGAGGGACAAGGTTTTTTTGCGACAAGTTTAGATTCATTGGTGGGACTGGCCAGAGCGAATTCGCTTTGGCCTTTGCCATTTGCGACCTCTTGTTGTGGAATTGAATTCATGTCTACCATGGCTTCACATTATGACATTGGACGTTTTGGGGCGGAAAGACTTAGTTTTTCGGCACGCCAAGCGGACGTATTGATGGTCATGGGAACGATTGCCAAAAAAATGGCTCCCGTGGTAAAACAAGTTTATTTACAGATGGCGGAACCTCGTTGGGTTTTATCGGTAGGTGCTTGTGCATGTTCTGGAGGAATTTTTGATACGTATTCTGTTTTGCAGGGTATTGATCGAATCATCCCAGTGGATGTTTATGTACCAGGTTGTCCTCCACGTCCAGAACAAATTTTGGATGGGTTTATGCAAATCCAAGAATTGGCAAAAAAAGAGAGCACACGCAGGAGAAATATGCCTGAGTATAAGGCTTTATTGGCTTCTTACGGAATAGAATAAGGGAGGGATATGGAAAAATTGAATAACCAACAAATCATTGAGGCACTTCAAAAGACCTTTGGGGAAGATGCGGTGTATGGCATAGGGGAATCTCATGGGATACTCCAGGTGACTACTCATGTGGACAACATCGTTCCAATGATGCATTTTTTATATGCAGATCCTATTTTAAAGTTTCAGTTTTTGACTGATTTAGCGGGGATACATTTTCCGGAAGCGAAAGGTCAGGAGTTGGGCGTTGTCTATCATTTGCACAGTTTAGAAAATAATGTGCGTTTGTGGATCAAGGCATATGCGCCCATAGAGGCACCCAATTTTCCTACACTGACGGGTTTGTACGCATCGGCCAATTGGATGGAGCGGGAAGCCTTTGATTTTTATGGAATTATTTTTGAAGGTCATCCAAATTTGATACGTATTTTAAATGTAGATGATATGGATTACCACCCGATGCGCAAAGAATATCCGTTGGAGGATGCGACGCGTCATGATAAGATTGATGAAATGTTTGGTAGATAATCTACCTATTGATAAATTTTTATGTCTGAAATAGCCTTAGTAAACAGTCCAAATGTTGGTTTAGATAAAACACAAAAGGGAGGTCCTTATGTGAATGATTTGTCGACACTTAATTTAGGGCCTACACATCCAGCCACGCATGGTATTTTTCAAAATATCTTGACGATGGATGGGGAAACCATTGTGGATGCGGAACAAACGGTTGGATATATACATCGGGCCTTTGAGAAGATCGCTGAGCGACGTCCATTTTACCAGATCACTACATTGACGGATCGGATGAATTATTGTTCATCGCCGATCAACAACATGGGTTGGCATTTGACGGTTGAGAAATTATTAGGAATAGAGGTTCCAAAGCGTGCGCAATACATTCGGGTGATTATGATGGAGTTAGCTCGATTAGCGGATCACATTGTTTGTAACTCGATTTTGGCAGTGGACACGGGAGCCTTAACGGGTTTCTTGTATGTCTATCAGTGGAGAGAGCATATTTATGAAATTTATGAGGAGTTATGTGGGGCTCGGTTGACGACTAATATGGGTCGTTTTGGTGGCATGGAGCGTGATTTGTCCAAGGTAGCCATTGAAAAAATAAATGTCTTATTGGCCGGATTGCCTAAAGGCTTAAAGGAATTTGAGGGGATGGTGATGCGCAATCGAATTTTCATGGATCGTACTCAAAATGTGGGAGCTATTTCCGCAGAGCGAGCATTGAACTATGGTTTTACGGGACCTAATTTACGTGCCGCGGGCGTGGATTATGATGTTCGTTCTTTGAATCCTTATTCTTCGTATGAAGATTTTGAATTTGACGTGCCGGTGGGAACGAAGGGCGATACGTATGATCGTTTTTTAGTTCGTGAGGAGGAGATGTGGCAGAGTTTACGTATTATCCAGCAAGCGATGGATAATCTTCCAGAGGGTCCATATCATGCAGATGCACCTCATTATTATTTGCCGCCAAAACAGGAGGTATATAAAAATATGGAGGCGTTAATTTATCATTTTAAAATTGTGATGGGTGAGATCGATGCACCGGTGGGTGAAGTTTATCAGTCGGTCGAGGGGGGAAATGGAGAATTAGGTTTTTATTTAGTATCAGATGGGGGTCGGACACCTTATCGGTTAAAGTTTAGACGTCCGGGATTTATTTATTACCAGGCGTTCCCTGAGATGATCAAGGGTTCTTCGCTTTCAGATGCGATTGTTACCATGTCGTCGATGAATGTGATTGCTGGAGAGTTAGATACTTAATACATGAAAGCAAAAAATACAATTGTTTTTCCGGCGGAGACGTTGGATTTAGTTCAAAAAATAATGAAGCGTTATCCGGAGGGAAAGCATAAATCTGCGATACTTCCTATTTTGCATTTGGCTCAAGCTGAATGGAAATGGTGTAGTCCTGAGGTAATGGATTATGTGGCTTCTTTGCTCTCAATCGCCCCCGTGGAAGTATACGAAGTGGCTTCTTTTTATACGATGTTTCATTTGGAGCCTGTTGGCGAACATGTGATTGAATATTGTAGAACGGGTCCTTGTTGTCTGATGGGTGGCGTGGAAGTATATGATCATTTGAAAAAACGGTTGGGAATTCAAACGGGAGAAACGACTGCTGATGGCAAGTTTACGATCAAGGAAGTGGAGTGTTTGGCGGCATGTGGTTGGGGTCCTGTATTTCAAATTAGAGAAAAGTTTTATATGCAATTAACGGCAGAGAAGGTGGATCAGATTATAGATGAACTTAGCAAATAGGCTGGAATGAAAATATTAACAGAACATATAGACGTACCAGGGATCGAAAGCATTGATGTTTTTTGCAAACATGGTGGTTATCAGGCGGTGGAAAAGGCGATTAAAAAAATGACTCCTGATGAGGTAACGGAAGAGGTGAAAAAATCGGGTTTACGGGGTCGTGGAGGAGCTGGATTTCCGGTGGGAATGAAGTGGTCTTTTTTGGCAAAGCCAGAGGGGATTCCTCGTTATTTGGTATGTAATGCAGATGAGTCTGAGCCTGGAACATTTAAGGATCATTATTTGATGTGGAAATCTCCGCATACCTTGATTGAGGGAATGATTGTTTCAAGTTTTGCTTTGGGGGCTAATACCTCCTATATCTATGTGCGAGGTGAGTTGATGTATGTCATTCACATTTTGGAAAAAGCGATTCAAGAGGCATATGATAAGGGGTATTTGGGTAAAAATATCTTGGGATCTGGCTATGATTTAGATCTTTATGTTCAGCCTGGTGGGGGTGCATATATATGTGGGGAAGAGACGGCATTGTTGGAATCATTGGAAGGCAAAAGAGGCAATCCTCGAATTAAACCTCCTTTTCCAGCGGTAAAGGGTGTTTGGCAATGTCCTACCGTGGTGAATAATGTGGAGTCGATTGCGGCTACTTCCTGGATAATAAATCATGGGGGTGAGGCGTATGCGGCGATTGGTGTGGGAAGAAGTACGGGTACCAAATTAATTTCTGCTTCGGGACATATTCGTAAGCCAGGAGTTTATGAAATTCCGTTGGGAATCACGGTGGAAGATTTTATTTATTCGGATGAATGGTGTGGTGGAATTCGTGAGGGACATAAGTTGAAAGCTGTGGTAGCAGGTGGTTCATCGGTACCTATTTTATCCGCTGAAATGATTTTGAATACGGTCGACGGGGAGAAAAGATTAATGACATATGAATCCTTATCGGACGGTGGATTTGCCACGGGAACGATGTTGGGCTCTGGCGGTTTTATTGTCATGGATGAAACTACTTGCATTGTGCATAATACATTGACCTTTGCTCGTTTTTATCACCATGAATCTTGTGGACAATGTTCACCGTGTAGAGAGGGAACGGGTTGGATGGACAAGGTGATTTATCGGATTGAGCATGGCAAAGGAAGAAAAGAGGACATTGATTTATTGGTAGATGTAGCCAAAAAGATAGAGGGAAATACGATTTGTCCCTTAGGAGATGCGGCAGCCTGGCCGGTGGCTGCTGCGATTAGACATTTTAGAGATGAGTTTGAATGGCACATTGAGCATCCTGAGTTAGCGATTCAGCCTGGAGCTGTTTACATGCGTCCGGGTGCTAGTTGGGCTCAATAAACAAACCAATGACTTCGAAAATTCTGTTTGTCGGTCATGATGCGAATGGTGCAGGAGCGCAAATAGTGTTATTGAATTGGTTAAAAGCGGAGGCGGCTAGAGGTAAAAAGAATTATTTGTTGTTGGAAAAAGGAGGGGACCTATTGCCTCAATATGAAAGGTATGCAAAGGTTTGGGTGTGGCGAAAAGGACCAAACAAGATTGAAAAGATTTATAAAAAAATACCTTTTCTCAAACGTGAGGATCGGGTAGATCGGGAACCGAACCGAACTGAAATGGCGGAGATGTGGAAAGATTTTAGGCGGGAGAAATTCAGCTTGATTTTAGGAAACACGGTGGCTTCCTTAAGTTTATTGCAGCAGCTTCAAGGAATGAAAATTCCATTTGGAGCGTATGTACATGAGCTTAATTTTTCGTTGACCATGTATGCCTCTGAAAAGGATATTCATTTTTTGGCACAAAAGGTTAGCCTAGTATTTTGCGTTTCGAATCAGGTAAACCGATTGTTAGTGGACAAATTTAATGTGCCTCAAGAGCGGACATTAGTATTGCCACCCATCATTGAAATTCCTAAAAATCGTTCAGATCGAGGGAGCCAGGTGCGGGAAGATTTAGGAATTCCAGCTGATGCAAGGGTAGTTTTAGGGTGTGGATTAGCCGAATGGAGGAAGGGTACCGATATATTTATTCGGGTGGCCCGACAAGTTATTCGTAAAATGCCAAATGCGCATTTTATTTGGTTAGGAGTTGGGGATAATATTTTTTCAGCTGAATTAAAGGCTGAAAAGGAGCATTGGGATGAGGGAAAACAAGTGCATTTAGTTCCTCGAAAATTGGATTCAAAACCCTATTTTGAGGCGATGGATATGTTTTTTTTATCTTCAAGAGAAGATCCATTTCCTTTAGTAATGCTTGAAGCTGCATATCATGAAAAACCTATCTTAGGATTTAAGGATAGTGGTGGTGTCAGTGATTTTTTACAAGATTTCCCTGACATGTTAGTGGGATATCTGGAGGAAGAGGAAGCAAGAGATGGTATATTAAAATGGCTTGAAACAGATGTAAACACTCAAGCCGAAATGACATTAGAATTGAAAAATAGATCATTGCAATATTCAGCCGAATGTTTTTTAGAACGTTGGCATAATATGGGTTTAAAATAAGTAAAAATGAAAGTAACGATAGATAATATCACGTTAGAGGTAGAACAGGGAACGACGATCATGCAGGCGGCCCGACAAATTGGACCTGAGATTGCACCTCCGGCCATGTGCTATTATGAGCCATTAAAGGCTTCTGGTGGTAAGTGCCGAGGATGTTTAGTGAAGGTGACGGCAGGTTCCGAAAAGGATCCGAGGCCGATGCCCAAATTAGTTCCTGCTTGTTTAACCCAAGTCCAAGACGGTATGATTGTGGAAAACACGATCAACGAAGAGGTGCTTGAAACGAGACGTGGAATTGTTGAGTTTTTATTATTAAATCATCCATTAGATTGTCCAGTTTGTGATCAGGCGGGCGAGTGTCATTTACAAGATTTTTCTTTTGAGCATGGGGTTTCAAACACTAGGACTGCTGAGGAAAGAAATACGTTTGAGCCGACGGACCTAGGGCCCAACATTCAATTGCATATGAATCGCTGTATTTTATGTTACCGTTGTGTGTATACCGCGGATCAGATTACAGATGGGCGTGTACATGGGGTAATGAATCGGGGGGATCATGCAGAAATTAGTACCTACATCGGAAAGGCGATTGACAATGACTTTTCAGGTAATATCATTGACGTTTGTCCTGTGGGCGCATTGACTGATAAAACATACCGATTTAAAAGTCGAGTTTGGTTTTCAAAGCCGGTTGAGGCTCATTGTGATTGTGAAAAGTGTTCGGGCCAAGTAACTTTATGGTACAAGGGAGACGAAGTGATCCGAGTGACGGGGCGTAAAAATGAGTGGGGTGAAGTTAAAGAGTTTATATGCAATACTTGCCGATTTGATCGCAAGAAAACGGCCGAATGGACGATTGATGGGCCAACTCAAATTTCTCGCCATTCCGTTATTTCAGCAAATAAATATGGGGCAAAATTAATTCAGCCAGCATTTCCTATCAGTCAAGCTGCGAGGGATTATAAATTGATCAATGATGATCGTGATCGAAGTTTCTTGACGGATCAAATTAAATTAGAAGCTAAAAAATAATATGGATTTACTATCAGATTTTTTTCTTGCTAAGGCTGCGTTTATTGGAATTGTATTTGCCATCACATTGGGTATAGCTGCTTATTCTACTTATTTTGAGCGTAAAATTGCTGCATTTATGCAGGATCGCATAGGTCCAGATCGCGCGGGTCCTTTTGGGATATTGCAGCCTTTGGCTGATGCGGTGAAGATGTTTATGAAGGAAGATTTTATTCCCGCTAATTCAAACAAATGGTTGTTTATTGCCGGCCCATGTTTGTCGATGTTAACGGCTCTCATGACTTCTGCCGTAGTGCCTTTTGGGGACACAGTGACCATCGGTGGAATCACCTTTGATTTACAGGGAATTGATGTCAATATTGGAATCTTATGGGTTTTCGGTATTGTTTCTTTGGGTGTGTATGGGATTTTAATTGGCGGTTGGGCATCCAACAATAAGTATTCGTTGTTAGGGGCGATTCGTGCGGCATCTCAAAACATTTCATATGAATTAGCCATGGGATTAGCGATTATCGCCATTTTATTGTTTACCGGTAGCTTGTCTACCAAGGCGATTGTGGAGGGTCAGCAAAATGGGCATTGGAATATTTTTTACCAACCGCTTGGCTTCATCATCTTTTTGATTTGTGCTTTTGCGGAATGTAATAGAACTCCTTTCGATTTACCAGAATGTGAGACGGAGTTAATCGGTGGTTACCACACGGAATATTCATCCATGAAATTGGGATTTTATTTATTTGCTGAATACATCAATATGTTTATTTCAGGAGCTGTCATGGCAACGTTATATTTTGGTGGTTATGATTACCCAGGGATTGATTTTGTCACTGCTCAGTTTGGCAATAACATTGCGGTATTTGTAGGTATGGGAGCGCTAATTGGTAAAGCACTTTTATTTGTTTTTGTATTTATGTGGGTTCGTTGGACTTTGCCTCGTTTTCGATATGACCAATTAATGGGATTGGGCTGGGCTGGATTAATTCCATTATCGATGTATAATGTAGTTGTGACTGCTTTTGGTATATTAATTGGCAAGCCGTTTACTGCCGGCATCGTTGGGGTTGTTTTATTGATCGGTGGTTTATTAATCCACGATCAGTTATTTGTAAAGAAAAAAATAGCTTAGGAATATGAAATTAAGCAATCGAACTAAAGTGATGGAGCAGGGTGAAATGACCCTCGCCGAGCGTATGTACTTACCAGCCATTGTGGGGGGTATGGCAACCACGCTTAAGCACTTTTTCTCAAAACCAGTGACCATTCGGTATCCTGAACAGAAGCGATATTTAGGGCCTATTTTTAGGGGCCAACATATTTTAAAGAAGGATGATCAGGGAGCCGAAAGGTGTACCGCGTGTGGATTATGTGCTGTTGCATGTCCAGCGGAGGCGATATCGATGGTGGCCGCTGAGCGTAAACCGGGTGAGGAAAAATTATACAGAGAAGAAAAATATGCCAAAGTGTACGAAGTCAATATGCTTCGTTGCATCTTCTGCGGGCTGTGCGAAGAGGCTTGTCCTAAGGAGGCCATTTTTCTTCGTCACGATACGATGGTACCTGTTTTTAATAGCCGAGATGAGGTTATTTATGGGAAAGATAAATTAGTAGAAAAAATGGACCAACGCTATTTACGCGACGGTTGGAAATAATAATAATATGGCGATTTCTAATATTTGGTATTTTCTTTCTGGGTTGACCTTGTTAAGCGCTTTGATGGTTGTTTTAGCTAAAAATCCCATTCATAGCGTTTTGTACTTAGTCTTTACGTTCTTTTGTATTTCTGGTCACTATGTGCTCTTAAATGCTCAGTTTTTGATGGCTGTTAACATTATTGTCTATGCGGGGGCTATTATGGTTTTGTTTTTATTTGTGATTATGATGTTTGATTTGAAAAAGAATCAACCCGAATCTAAGTCTTCATTAACTAAATTGGCTGGCTCAGTAGTTGCCGGTACCTTATTGGTTTTGTTAATCGCTTTACTGCACAAAAATAATCTACCAGCACCTTCAGAGGTTAATTTTAAATCTCAAACGGGAATGGTGGAAACCTTAGGTAAAATCTTATATACCGAATATCTGTTGCCCTTTGAATTAATTTCAATCTTGTTCTTTGTGGCGATGGTTGGCGCTGTTATGTTAGGAAAACGAGAAGCTGGCGAACGAAATTTTTAATTGACGATTAGCATTAAAAAAGGGATCTGATTTTTTCAGATCCCTTTTTTTGTTACCTAATAAACTTATTTTTTGATACTTGCTTTCGTTTTAAATGGGCGATCAAATACACCTAGCTTTAAACCTATTTGGCCTGAAACTCCTTTCATTTCTGAGGTGCTGTTTTGGCCGGCAGCAAATCGATAATTGACTGCACCAAATAATTTAGCATATTTAAACACATTTAATTCAAGACTCACACCGGGTTGTATACCAAAAGCTGCAGGGCCTCGATTAAACATGCGGTGATCATCATCAAAATCATCATCTTTATATCCGGGGCCTGGGGCACCTAATTGAGGATTGTTATTAAATTGGGGATTTTGATTCATTAAATAATTGGGATCTTCGGAACGAATGGCCCCGATCATTAAAGGAAAACTAACATGTATCAGGGAATTGGGTTTTGGCGTATATTCGACTTGAAAACCTGAAAATGATTGCCTAGGTTTTAAGGTAGTTGACATATTTCGATCATCGCCATCTCTCATATTTCCTAAAACTCCTGCCCCGAAAGACCATTGGTTATTTACGTGTAGGGCAAAATTAACACCTTGCTGGAAACCTAATTGGCCAAATTGAAATACAGGACCCGCCGTAAATCCCCAAGATTTTAATCCATTCCCTTTTTTCAATGAGAACAGCGTGTTTAATTCTGTTTGAGTTTGATCTTTTTTTACTGAGTCAATTTTAACATTTGCTAAGTTGATTGCTTGGGAAGAGGACCCAAGAGTTAAGGAAAATAAAATTAAAGTAAGGCGGATTGAATTTGTTTTGATCTGCATGGGTTTTATTTTTTGATTTCGAGAGCAAGCTATAAATAACTTTTAAATAATTTGATTGAATTCGATATTATCCACTATTTAGGGGACGAATGAGATTTGTTAAGAGATATTAACTGAATAGGATTGGAAGACAAAATGGCTTCAGTAGTCTACTCAAATTCTGAGTTGGTAGCTTGCATTTTCTTAATCCTTTTGATTCTTTAGCTTTGTAGGTAATTAGATAGAATTATGTGGACTCGTTGGAATTTCCCAAAAACTAAATTATCCTTTCAGGTATTATTTAACCTGGTATTGTGGGGTCTTTGGATTGGCTTGCCTTTATTCAGTCCCGTACATCAGGAACATGAGGTTCCACATCCACACCCTCATGCGAGTTCAGAATTTTCAGAGCATATTATTCATGAGTTGCTGACGATCATTCCATTATTTTATGTAATTACTTTACTCTTGTTTCCATATGTATTTAGAAAAAGGGGTATTTTTATATTTTTCATTAGCCTTATTTTAACCAATTTATTTTTTGTATTTATAGGGGTTTTAATGAAGAAATTCCTACTGGCATTTGAGCTTGAATCTGATCAAGACTCCTTTATCAAAGAAATTTTTCCGCTCATTATGGTATCGGGTATCGCTACTACCTATGGATTTTTATTGGAGTATTTAAGAACCGAGTCACATATTGAAGATTTGAAAAATGAGCAAATGAAGTCTGAACTTTCCTTTTTACGTTCACAAATCAGTCCACATTTTATATTCAATATTTTAAATAGCATTGTTTATTTGATTCGAACAAAGTCAGATAAGAAGGCAGAAGAAGTAACGATTAGGCTTTCCTCTTTGATGCGTTATATGTTGTATGATTCCGATCAAAAAATGATTTTATTGGCCAAGGAATTCGAGTATTTAAAAAATTATATAGACCTACAAAAAATGCGTTTTGAGGGGGATGTTAAAATTACGATTAAGGAAGAAGGGGATATGGCCTCATTTAAAATAGAACCCATGTTGCTAATTCCTTTTGTGGAGAACGCTGTAAAACATGGAGTTACCTATGTAGATAATCCTTTCATTGACGTTTTTTTTATTATAAATGAAGGAGTTTTAACGTTTCGAGTATTGAATAAAAAGGGTGCAGTACGCCAAGAAAAGAAAGACGAAAGTTCGGGTATTGGGATGAAAAATGTGATCAGGCGACTTGAATTATTGTACCCCAATAAACATATTATTCAGATTAAAGATGAGTTAGATAGTTTTGAGGTTTTTTTATCGATTGAATTAGTAGACAATTAATCCTATGGAAAAAATAAATTGCTTGGTCGTTGACGATGAGAGCATGGGCAGAAAGTTGCTTGAAGAAAATGTGCTTCAAATCCCATTTTTGAATTTGGTGGGTTCTTGCAAAAATGCATTTGACGCGATGGAAAAACTCCAGGAAAACTCCGTGGATTTAATCTTTTTGGATATTCAAATGCCGGGAATGCTAGGAACACAATTTTTACAAACACTTAAAAATAAGCCTCTCGTTATTTTTGTTACCGCGTATGATCACTATGCTGTGGAAAGTTATGAATTAAGTGCAGTTGATTATTTAATGAAACCTGTCAGTTTGGAACGGTTTACTCTGGCTGCGCATAAGGCCTTTGATATATTAAAATTGAATAATCCAATCGAAAAAAATGAGGATGTAATTTATACCAAAGTTGAGTCCACGGAGCCATTAGAAGACTTCTTTTTTATTAATGTAGAATATTCCTTAATTCGAATTACCATTCCGCAAATCACGCATATTGAAGGATTGAAAGACTATGTAAAGATCTATTTGGAGGGAGAAAAACGGCCAATCCTAACAAAAACCACAATGAAATCAATGGAGTCGAAAGTTGGTCCTCATTTGTTTATGCGTGTACACAAATCTTATATTGTTAATATTCGAAAAATTGAATCAGTTAAACAGCAAAGAATAAAAATTGGACTTTTTGATATACCTGTCAGTGATTCACATGCTGCGGATTTAATGGAAAAATTGAATTTAACACGGCCTAGTTAAAAGGTGTTTATTTTTAGGCCAACTGAAAAGTTTCTTCCTGGTGCTGCATTATAATATCTCCCAGCTGCGGCATTTAAATCAGGCCCTAAACTGTAGGTTTCGTTTAGAATATTTTCCATGGCAAACCAAAGTTCCCATCCATATTTCGGATTTGATTTTTGATATGAAATTTTAGAATTCCAAATACGATACGCTGGCATTTGGTCTGTATTTGCGTCATTTAAAAATAAATAATCCGAGAAGATGTATTGTTGGTTCCAAGAGAATCCTGAAGGATGATTAAAAATAGCTAACACTGAATTTTGAAATGGACTTGTTCCGGTCAAGAAATTGCCATTATAGGTTTTCCCCGAGGTGGTATAATCAGTGAATCTAAAATCTTGCCAAGTAGTGGAGTTGTTGATCAATAAGTACTTATGGGCTTTCCAAGATATAGTTAATTCAAGCCCTTTTTGTGTTGTTTCCCCTACGTTCGCAAAATAATCAGAACCATCAGCGGCTCTTCTGACTACGATTGTTTCATTGAGATTAAATAAATAGCCAGTCAAATCCCAATTGAATGTTTTATCATTGGATTCACCTTTCCAAGCAATTTCCTTGTTCCAGCCTTTTTCTGCTTTTAAATTGGTATTAATAATGCCAGCCGATGGTCGCATCTCAGCAATGCTTGGAGGCGAATAACCTTGCGCTATTTTAGCTGTGATACTTTGATGCAAGCCTAATTTACGGACGATGGCTGCTCGGGGTGAGAAGATCGTTTCCTGATTTATGTATTGTGTCGAGTAGGTGTTTAGACTTCCAGAAAGCGTCAATTTCCAATGAGTATTTATTTCATAATCAGCTTGTAAAAAAGTGGTTAATTGCTCTAAATGGGTGTTTTGAGTTAATTGCAAGGTGTCTTTGATTCCTTTTTTATTCCCAAAAGTTTGGCTATCAAATTGGCCTGATTGCCATTCATAGCCCGCGTCTAAATTGATGATTCCTTTGCGATGAATAACACCCCGACTACTAAAATTGGGTTCATCTCGTAATTCATAATTTCGGATGGTTGGGTTTTCAACTTTGTTGTATTGAAATGCATTGATAAAATTCCACCCCCATTTTGAATTAAATTGATTGGAAATTTGAGCACCAACTCCAAAACTTTTTAATTTAAAGGTTGCTTGTTGGTCTACGGCACTTTTAAACGTACCTGCTGCCGGCCTAGCACTGGTTGGATTCTCCTGATATTGTTTTAACGTTAATCCACCTGGCGTTTGATAGGCTAAATCTCCATAGTAGGAAGTTAGGCTGATCGTTCCTGATGTGCCAAACGACTTATTGAATTCATAAGAAATCCATTGTTTTTTTATAGCTGATTGGATTCTGAATCCTTCCTGCTGCCATTGAGATGCGTAAATGCGATGGTTTTTAAAGGCATTTCCTAGATTAATATCGATGGATGTTTTTAAACCTCCCAGGGTAGGATACATCGTTTGGAATTTTATTTTGTTTTTTAAATCAAAGCCGCTATTGAAAAGTATCGCACCTCCAGTACCCGCTCCATAAATTCCACCACCGGGTCCTTTTGTGATGATAATTTGGCGAAATAAATCAGGCTCCAATAAAGACAAATAGGTGTTGTTTCCAGCATCTGTAAAGGGGATTTGATTCCAATAAACTTTTATATTTCTAACACCAAAGGGCGCTCTTAATGAGCTACCTCTTATAGCGATTCGGTAACTTCCTGGAGATCTCTCCTCCATACGAACTCCGGCTTGTGTATTTAATCCACTGACAAAACTAGTTCCATTGGTAGGACTAATGATTTTGTCCGTTAAGATCGAAAGAGCATCTGGGCTCGTTAATTTTTGCCTTGATTTCTCAAATACTTTTACTTCTACGTTGTTTAATTCGGTTGTTTTTAGACTATCCGATTGAATGGATAAAGTTTGAAAAGCAATTAGGAGTGATGGAATTAATAATTTAAAATTCATATAAAAATGAAATAGATAGAGAGTTTACTTGAGAGGCTAAAATTGATTTCGAATTTTTATTTTCAGCGGCTCCTAAATTTAATATTTCATAAGAAAGCAAAGCACCAATTTTGGCTTTCTTAAACCCTATTTTTCCTTTGTAACATAAATCGTTGGCGGTGCTCGTTGAACTATAAGGTACTCCTACATAATTTCCATATAAAGTAATGTCCCTCAGGATGGGTTCAAAAATTTGTCCTTGAATAGTCGTTTCTATTTTTCCAGGTATAACCACTCCAATTCCCGCATTAATTCCATGTAAGCTATATTTCTCTTCTTCTATGTAATGGGAACTATTTGTACTAATTTTTCTGGCAATGGACTTGCTATAAAGACTCATAATTGGATAAAAGTGTGGGAGTATGCTAGTTTTTTGATTCCACATCAATCCAACTTCAGCTTCGGAACCTCTGTAATTTGAAAATAATTCATCATTGGAATTAATTTTGGTTGAATAGGAATTATTGGGTTCGATAAACGTATATTTCGTCCTGTCGACATTGGAACGATGGATGTTTCCGTACGCTTTTAAGGCTATAAAAAATTTACGTTTCGATTGTTTTTTTTGAATGGATAATTGAACATTCAAATCAGCCGTTGCCTCATTTTCAAGCCATGAAATTTGAGTAGCACCTATTCCCGCTTCAAGTCGAATCAATTGGGCTTTTGCCAATGAACTTGAAATTAAAAGAAATATAAATAAAAGGTTTTTGACGTATTTCATGAACAAATAAATTTATTTAAAATTACCAATATTTCTCACCTTTTTTATAGGCAAATCGTATCCCCCTGAAAATAATGACGAAATGATTCATCATCGTTTGGAATAAACCGAAGTGCTCAGCTAAAACTTGAAATCTTTCCAACCAAGATTTTTTAAGGTTTTTAACAGAAGCCCCTCCCATCAAATAATTACAAATTGGCTCTGACATGTAGCTGATTTTATGGGCTGCTTTCAAACATTGAATCTCCCAATCAATGTCGGAACTTAATTGGTATTCAAGGGAAAAGAATGGAGCGATCGACTTTTTACAAATAAAGGCTTGATGGCAGATCAACATGCCAAATTTAAAATTTTTCCAAGTCAAATTTTGTGGTAATTGATGCGGCGTGGCTTCACTTCTTTTGCCTATAAAGTTCCCTTTTAAATCCACAAAATTCGCATCTCCATATAACACATCTGGATTTTTGGAAAGGTGATTTAAAATAGTTTTTAATGTTTTATCGCTTGCAAATTCATCTCCCGCATTCATAAATACCACATATTCACCGCTCGCTTTTGCAAGGCCTTTATTCATGGCATCGTAAATTCCTTTGTCAACTTCCGAGATCAGGACGTCAGGTTTAATTGCTGAGTTTTGGATGAGGTTCAAGGTATTGTCATGGGAATTTCCGTCGACAATAATGTACTCAAATTGATCTCGATGCCTTTGCGCATGAACGCTATCGAGCGTTCTTTGGATATATGCTTCTGCCTGAAATGTGATCGTGATGATGCTAATTTTGGCTGACATCTTGCATGGATTTTATATAGAAATCGATATGTTTTTGAGATACAATGTCCTCCGAATAATTATTTTCTACAAATTTCCTCCCTTCTATAGAAGCTATTTTTAGATTTTCTAAGAGCCAATGGATTCCTGTGGCCAAATCATTGGAATTCATTTTTTGGGCTACATATCCATTTTGTTTGTGCGTAATCATTTCTGGAATACCGCCCGTGTTAAACCCGATGCTAGGAGTGCCACAAGCCATCGCCTCCATAATGGTATTGGGTAAATTTTCCTCTAAAGAAGGAGTAATGAACAGATCAGCGGCATGGTAAATATCAATCATTTTATGGGAATCGGATACATGCCCCATCGCGTTTACCTTTAAAGGTAATGAATGAATAGTTTCAGTATCCGTTAATCCGCCGACAATCATTAGTTCAGTTTGATTAACCTTTGATGGATTGATTTCTGCCCATATATCCAGCGCTTTTCTCAAATAATCAAAGCCTTTCGCCGGCGCATTCACACGCATGGCCACGAACAATAAATACGTTTTTTGAGGATCTAAACCCAATTTTTTCCTTGCCTGTTCTTTGTTTCCCGGTTTGAATACTTGGGTGTCGATGGCATTTGGAATCGCTACAATTTCTCTTGGATATAAAATCGTACTTGCTTCTGCTTTTTCTTTTAACCAATGGCTACAAGTAATTATTTTCAAATTAGTTGAGTCAAATTCCACCGCTTTTTTGGCCCATAATTTATGTGAAATATCCCAGTGTTCAGGTTGTTTCACAAATTTACACTGACCACAATTAATTTGGAATCGGTTGCAGTCGCCACTGTGATGGCACCCACCGGTAAATGCCCACATATCGTGCAACGTCCAAATCACAGGTTTGCCTAATTTTAATAACTCCGATATATCCGAAATTCCCATGAATCCGAAGTTCATCCAGTGCATGTGTATCACATTAGCCGATTTTATGGAAGGATGTTGGGATAAATTTTGTCCAAAAACCCCAGGATTAAATAAAAAACGAATCGATTTATCTTTTTCATGTGGAAGGAAATAAAGTCTTTCTAAAATAAATCGAAGCCATGCGATTCCTTTTTGTATCCACGAGCGATTGACTGAAACAGCTGCATCGTTTCCTGATTTTTCCTGAACTAAATAAGTTACTTGATGGCCTAATTTAATTAAAGCACTTGCCAATCTACCGCAGGCAATTCCCGCACCCCCATTTTGGTTATGGTAGGAAAGCATGACGATCTTGAGTGCTTTGGGATTCATTTATTTTTCAGCCTTAATTAATATGTAGGGGGCAAAAGCTTTGGTTTGAATGGGGACTAATTTAAAGAAAATTTTCAGAGGGAGCCAACAAGCTTTTTTGAATACCTTCACCCAAAGTGGCTGACTGGATTCGTTCTCGAGCCATAACATAAATCCGCCTGAGTAATTGACGTTCACATTTTTCAAATTCAAATTTTGGCAAATAGTTGTTAGCAAATCAATATCCATGCATGGAATATGGTGTTTAGCATAATTTTCAGGATCGAAAGTTCTTTGGAACCAACCATTTAATCCTTTGAAATTAGGTAAACTAATAAACAATTGCCCCCCGATGCTTAGGTAATTGACATGCCTTGCTATAATATCTTGGGTATCTGTGAAATGCTCGATGAGGCCGTTGGAGATGACTAAATCAAATGAATTTTTTCCTTCCGGATCATTTGAAAATAAATCTTTTTCCCAAATATTGATAGGGCCCTCATAATCATTTGCTTTTTTTAATTGGTCTACTAATTCATCCAAAATAACAAAATCCAATAGTGTACTTTTTACGTCAAATTTCTTTCCTGCCCAAACCGAATAATATCCGGGAAAGCCGCCAATCTCCAATAACGTTTTTATTTTTTTTGATTCTATTAATTCGGCTAATTCTTTCGTAAACGTGTATTGATTCGGTATTGGAAATATCAAGCCTTCTTTGCTAAGCCAGTAGTTCTTCCAAAAATCATAATCGGTCAACGCGTCTGAAGCCATTATTTTGAAAATAGGTTGAATAAGTTTTCGGCAATTCTTTCTGCCGCATGCCCATCCCAAAGGGGAGGAATCTGGCCTTTTTTATGATGGCCAGCTAAAATTTCTTCTAGGGCCGCAAAGGTTATTTTGGGGTTAAGGTCGGCCAACAACTGATTCGTACCTAAAGTCACTGTAATGGGTCTCTCGGTTGAATCCCGGAAAGTTAAACACGGGATGCCTAAATAGGTTGTTTCTTCCTGAATCCCACCCGAATCAGTTAATATAGCTTTTGAATGAGTCATTAGTTGGATAAACTCCAAATAGCCCAAGGGTTCAGTCAAAATTAAGTTTTTGTTTTGTGTCAATTTATCCTCTAAACCGAATTTAGCCATGTTCGATCGGGTGCGAGGATGTATGGGAAATACGACTTTTGTTTTCGCCGTACTGAGTTCAATTAATTCTAAAATAGCTCTCAAGCCAATTTCGGTATCTACGTTGGCCGGCCGATGCATCGTCATCACGATAAAGTCATCCGTATTTTTTACTGGCTCAATGGTTTGTAAACCCAACTCTTCCAAAATGCTGCTCGATTTAGCTTTTTCTTGGTAACGAACTAATGAGTCAATCATCACATTACCTGTAAAGAATACTTTTTCGTCAGGCACCCCCTCGCGTTTTAAATGGTCGAGACCACTTTGTTCCGTAACAAATAGGTAATTAGCCACTGAATCCGTTAGGATTCGATTGATTTCTTCGGGCATGCTTCGATCCCCCGAACGTAGTCCGGCCTCCACATGCGCTAATGGAATGCCCATTTTAATGGCAACCAAGGTACACGCTAGAGTTGATGTGACATCGCCTACCACAATGATAAGGTCGGGCTTTTCTGATTCGACGATTTTTTCGAAGGCCAACATGATCTTGGCGGTGACCTCCGTATGTGATCCTCCACCGATGCCTAGGAAAAAATCCGGTTTCGGTAATTCTAATTGGGTAAAAAATATATCACTCATTTTGGCATCAAAATGCTGACCCGTATGAACGATTTTGGAAGTCCATCCTGGTAAGTTTTTTATGGCTCTGTGCAATGGAGCAACTTTCATGAAATTGGGCCGCGCCCCGACTACCTGAATAACGTTCATTTAATTTTTTTTGTGAGGGATACTAAATACAAAGATATAGGAAATAGTCAATAGTCGATAGATCTAAGAGGAAGTCCAAATTAGCCTTAACCTTTAAATAGGCAAAACATAAGGGTGAAATTTTTACTAATTATGAATTTAAAATAATCAGTTTTGGCATCAAAAATATAAGTTTTTCAAAGGGTAATGTGGTCGCTAACCTTTAGCTTTACTAACTTTTAAAAAGTTAGTAAAGCTTGAAATGAGGGTCTTAGCTAAAGATTTTTTCGGGCTATTTCAGTATTAAAAAATCGAAAGAAAATTTGAAATAGGTTAAAGAAATATTGTTTTTTTTAAAACTTGTGAACAAATTTAAACGCCTCCATATAATTACCCAGCACTGTATGAATATTGATTTCTTGTTGGATGATTTCTTTGGATCTTTGACCCATCAACTGAATTTGCGCTGGATCTACCAACAATTTTTCAATCATAGATACTAGACTTGCCACAGAACCCGATTCAAAATAATGGCCATTATAACCTTCTCTGACCAACCTTTTTTCTGTTCCATCCGCCACGGAGCAAATAACAGGTTTTCCAAAACACATGGCTTCATTGATAGATAAACCGCCCATGCCTGCCAACACATAAATGCCAGCCTCGCAAGTAATTCTTCCCAATTCCCCCATGTCATAAACTCCCCCAGTAAATTGGATATAATCTTGAGCACCAGCCTCCATCACCTGGGCGCGCAAACGCTCCATTTCTGGACCATCTCCCACAATGGTTAATTCGGTTGACCCATATTTTTTTCGCAATTCAACCGCCGCCTCGATGAGCAAATCCACTTGTTTCCATTTCACTAATCGGCCTACGTGCAAAAGCCGATATGGATTCGATTTAACATGTTGTAGCGTAGCCTCATGTCTAAAAATTTCATCCGTGTCGGGCGAATTAGCGGTGATAAATACCCGATTTGCAGGCACACCATAACTGGCATGAAGGCTGCGAGCCTCTTCCAGATAATTGATGTGGGCGTCCACCAAGCGGCTAAAAATCCTACGGGTTTCTCTGACAATTAAAAATTTAATCTTAGCGGTCCAAGCATTATTTTTTTGATGCGATTGATTATTCTCCGTAATTCCACCACCCTGTATATAATAGGAAATTGCCTCTTCATAATGTGGTACTTGGAATGGAATTTCCTTAGAAATTAAGGCAATTTTATTCCATTTTAAAAACAAGTACCAGAGAGGATAAAAAACAACAGATACTTGGTAAGGCCAAGAAACCATTAAAATATCAGGATTCTCTTTTTTGATGAGTTCGCGCAATCCCCTAAAGAATTTTTTGCCATAATAGGTGGTGTATTCCTCTTGGAAGTAGACCTTAAACTCAATTCCGTTGGTACTTTCAAAAACCCCCGCACCTAATGTTGCCCCGTTGCCCTTGGGTACAACCACGCTAATTTCTACGTTAAAATCACGTTGCAATTTATTTAAAACGAGGTTGTAATAATGTGGCAACCCGCCCGCTAGCAACATTAACTTCATTTTTTTCTGTAATTATTTATTAAGACCTCCAAGTCAGGGGATAAATTCAATTGCCATCCCGCAAACAAAAATAGGCCTGAAATGGCGATCGTTCTGATGCCAATATTCATGGCCCAAGCGACCCATTTTGTACCTGTTAATATCGGGATTTGACTGACTAGGATAAAAATAAAAAGGCTAACTGCGATAATGAAGATAGTCCTTTTTTCAAAGGGCTGGAATCCCATTTTTTTCCAAATAAAAATAAATTTGATCGTGTTGTACAAAGCCAAAGCCATTAATGCAGCTAATGCAGCGCCATTGTAGGAGTACAAGGGGATAAAAATCAAATTTCCTATGACAACACTCACCGCTAAAACGATGTAAAATAAAAGGTCGTATCGATAAAATTTCGAGTTGATCAGTATTTCAGAATTCAGGCCCGTACCCATGTCGATGATTTTTGAAATACCCACCATTAGCACAACCCACTTTCCTGTTTCGTATACTTCGTGCCTTGGGATAATTTGGTAGATGAAATCTAAGTTGCACCAGATCAACAAAAATAAAAAGCATCCTACGATCAATAAATTAAGGGATGATCTTTTGTAAATATCTTCTATTTGGCTAATGTCATTTCTTTTCCAAGCTTGTGCCAACAAAGGCGTGCTGATTGCGGCAATCACATTTCTTGGAATCGCAATCATTAAGCCCATGCGCGAATTAATATCAAAAATAGCCGTGGTGCTCAATCCACCCGTATAAGCCGGAAGCATCAGTTTTTCAATGTGCTGGATCAAGGTAAAGCTCGCACCGGCCAACAAGACCCAGCCGCCATACCCTAGCATTTCTTTGAAAATAGGTTGTCTCAAAAATGAAAAGTCAAGCCTTGTATAAAATCTTTTTAACTGTTTAATGTAAACTAAAAAGCCAAGAACGGCTATTAGATAGGATAAGGTAATGCATTGAATTAATTGATGGAAATCGATATATTCAAAACCAAAAGATAGAATTAAAAAGCCATTTGAAATGCGTAAAAATAATTCACGAATGATGGCGGGAACGACAATTCTAAGGTGGACTCTGGCGTAGGCTTCCAAAACGGTCATGTATAAATAGCTAGCCGTTAAGGGGATCATGTAGTAAAAATAGGTCGGCAGGAGCGGTGAGTTTTCGGAATAAATTTGATTAAAAATCTCATGCAAAGACAAATATCCAATAACAAAAAGGGATAGACCGAATAGCGGCGCAATCATTAAAAATCCGAAAAAACCATTGTGGCCTTTTGCAGGATCGTCAAAGTGAGGAAAAAATCGTACTGCAATATGTGGAATTCCTAATTGGGTAAACGAAGCAAAAATAAGGGGAATGCTGACTAAGGCTCCGGCAATTAAACCTACTTGTGCTTGAGATAGAAATTGATTGTATAGGAATATCACATTGAAAGTGCCAATCGCCGTACCTAAATAGGTAACGATGGAAGCTTTTGCACTTTGACGAATGACTATCCCCATGGATTAATTTGTGTAATTGACAAAAATACACATTTGCACTAAAAACAACTGATTTTTTTCTGCTATTGCAGCAGACCCTTTAGTTTTTCGGCTTGTGTTTTTATTTCATAATTTTTCAGCATGTGTTTTCTGGCAGATTCCCCCATTTTTAATCGGAGTGTTGGGTCGTTTGCTAATGAAACTAATGCTTGTCCCATCGCCTTGAAATCACTTTCTTGAACCAGTATTCCGGTCTCTCCTTGAATAACCGCTTCAGGAATTCCTGCATGCAAGGTAGAAACAATGGGCAATCCACAGGCACTCGCTTCTAAAATGGAATTAGGGGTTCCTTCGGAATCGCCACTGGGTGTTTTGATGGAATGTTGAATGAAAATATCGGCTTCTTGTAATTTTTCTAAAATCAAATCGGGTTTTTGTTGGCCCATGAACGCTACATTTTTTCCCAAGCCATTTTCCTCAACATATTTTTTTGACTCTTCCCACAATTCCCCATCGCCAATCATCGTAAAATGGGCCGTTGGGAATTTTTCCAGCAAAATCTCAAAAGCTTTAATGCTCATCATGGGAGCTTTTTTGGCTGTAAAACGACCCACAGAAATTAATTGGATGGATTGTTTTGACGCGTTAGTCCTCGGTTTAAATTTTTCTATATCGACCCCATACGGTAAAACATGTAAGTTTTTCAATGGACCGCATATCCCTTCGATATCCATTTTCATGACTTGGGAAACAACAATGACCGCCTTGGCTAGAGGTAAAACTTTACGATATTCCTCTCCATAGTGAGCAATGGTTTTCTTTTCGCTGGCATCAAAGCCGTGAAAATGTACGACAAATGGAATGTTTAATTCTTGGCAAGCAGTAAATATTTGCGTTCCGAGTGGCCCGTAATTGGCCAATAAACAAGTCGTTCCTGTTTTCTGCAAATATTTTTTCAAAAAATAGGTATAGACTTTTTGATAGAAAGCTGGAAATAAATTCCGAAGGCTTCCTCTAAAAATCAAAAGGTTTAACGGAAAGGGATATATGGAGCCCCCAGCATGGATATTGGAAGGTTGCCAACCCTCATAAAGGACTGCATGCGGGTTTAATTGCCTGATTTGTTGGTCTATAAAAGTTTCCGAATAGGAAAAGAAATTTGACCGGGCGATTAAAAGTTTCATTTACTTGGTAGCGACTAAAATAAACGTACAAGCATCTTGATTCCGGGAACTTGACAGAATGATTTTGTCAAAAAAGATGATCAAGGGTTGCATGATCATAGCCCAAATAAATCGTAAGGGCTGTGGTATTTTAAATAATATGCCATCTTGAAATAGTTGGAGACCCATCGCAGATCGGCCTAAAATACCTTCAAAATAAACGACTTCAAACCCGGCTTCTTTCACAATTTTTTGCAGCCCTGTGGATGTCCATCGCCAATAGTCCGTGGGGTCCGGATGAAACATCCAATATCCATGCGTGGACAAAATCAATTTTCCGCCCTTCTGCAAAATCCGATGAGCTTCTTTCAAGTATTCACCAGGGTTTTCTACATGTTCTAATACTTGGGTCGAAAGCACAAAACCAACACTCTCATCCGGCAGATCTATTTTTCCTTGGGGATTGATAGTCACGTCGGCTTTGGTATTTAGGGCAAGATCTAGGCCGATATACTGCTCCACGAAGGGGTCGAATAACGGTTGGTACGGCTTATTTCCACAGCCATAATCGGCTAATAATTGGTGCGGGGAATTCTTCACAAACAACGAAATGACTTTTTCTAATTGGCGCCTCAGCTCCCTCAAATAATAAAATCTAGCCGCCATTCTTCCCCAAATTTTTGGATATAATCGTTCGATACCAGCTTCTCTACTTTCCATAATGTTGCCTTTATTGGCCGGTAATCCGGCTAAATTCAATCAGTGAATTTTTATATTCTATATATTCTTTAGCTATGGAGCTATACTTTCTTGCTTTTGCTGTCTGATTATTTTTTTGAGCTATTCTAATGAGTCCCAAATAAGCTAAACCCCGAATATCTTTAGTAAACCTTTCCTCCCATGGAAAGGCTAATGCTTTCGTATAAAAGGATTCAGCCGCTACTAAGTTACGATTTTCAAATTCTTCCCGCATACCTCTAAACGTTAAGGCGCATCCCAAATAATAAGGAGACTTTGTTTTTTCTAATTTTTCGATGAATTCATTTGCCCCTTCGTAATTGCCAGTTAGCGATAATAACTCTGCCCTTTGCAAGGAATACCAATGATTGTTTGGGAATTTTTTTGTCAATTCTAAACTAAAAGGAAGTCCTTTGGCCGGAGTTCCTTCATACTTATTGTATATATATCCAATGTAAAAGAGGGATTCATTTTTCACAAATACTGTTTTTTTAATGCCAGCTTCTAATTGCGCTAAACCCAATTTTTTGTTTCCATCCGCAAAGAAGAACATAAATGGTTTTAAGATGGGATGAATTTCTGGATAGCAAATTCGGTAATAATTATAAACCCCTGAAGAATACAGAAATTCGGGTTGCTTGTCCGAATTTAAGAGGCCAATTTTCATGTAGTGATATGATTTTTTGGCGTAGTTGACCGCTTTGATAAAATTCTGATTATCCGCTTCATAAGCCGCTAAAAATCCTAAGGAGGAGGTGCAAAAAAACGCCGATTCTAAATCATTGTTATTTTTTAAATACATCGCTTCCCCTAAAACAAACGCTTTTTCAAGGTTGTCGACGTAGGTCTTACCTTGATTGACGTGGTCTTTTAACGGAAAATATTGTTGCTGTAATTGCATGGCGGCCAACAAATATCCGGCGGGGTGTTTGGGGTATTTTGATTTAAATAATGAAAATGCGGCATTCGATTCTTTAAAATCGTAGGCATACAGATGATCTAATCCGGTGGAAATTAATTGTTTGGCATAAGCATCTTGAAGAATTTGTGCTAGGCCTTGTGAGTAACAGAAAATAAGAACCAGGAAAATGATTTTACGCATAAGTCATAAAATTGAATTGCAAAAGTAACTAAGCACTGTGGTTTTTAGGCCTAATTTTTTACATTTGTTTAATTCTTTTTTTTGATTCGACCTTCATGATTTCATATCAACAATTTACGCTTTCAAATGGACTTCAAGTTATTGTTCATGAAGACCACACATCGACCCTCGCCGTGATGGATGTCATTTACGATGTGGGTTCGCGTGATGAAGATCCTAATCGTACGGGATTTGCGCATCTTTTCGAGCATCTGATGTTTGGTGGAAGTAAAAATATCCCTAATTACGATAGTCCATTGCAGCAAGTGGGCGGTGAAAATAATGCTTTTACTACTCCTGATTTGACCAATTATTATATATCTGTTCCTTATCAAAATCTTGAAACAGCCTTTTGGTTGGAGTCGGACCGCATGTTGCAATTGGCCTTTAATCCTCAATCCCTGGAAGTCCAACGAAAAGTGGTCATCGAAGAATTTAAGCAACGCTATCTAAACCAACCCTACGGAGATGTTTGGTTGAAATTCCGTCCGCTCATTTATACCCAACATCCATACCGCTGGCCTACGATTGGCGCTGGAATTCAGCACATCGAGGAAGCCGTTTTAGAAGATGTGAAAGCATTTTTTGCTAAATATTATGTTCCGGCAAATGCAATTTTAGTTTTAGCAGGCCGAGTAACATTTGCCGAGGCAAAGGCATTGGCTGAAAAGTGGTTTGGCCCTATTCCGGGTGGGAATAAGCCTGTTCGCCAGTTACCAAAGGAGCCTGTTCAAACGGAAGATCGTCGAATGGAAATTGTGGGAAAGGTTCCATCCAATCGTTTTTATAAAGCTTATCCAGTACCAGGACGTTATGATGAGGGGTTTTATGCCATTGATTTAATGTCAGACTTAATGGGTCGAAATGAAACCTCTTTTTTATATTTAGCTTTGGTTCAAAACAAGCGAATTTTTGATTCAATTTCTGTTTCTCAAACGGGATCTTTAGACCCTGGATTATTAATCATTTCAGGCCAAGTTTGTGACGGAGTTGATTTAGAATTGGCGGAAAAGGAATTGGACCAAGCCATTCATGATTTTGTGGATTGCTCATTTCAAACAGTGGATTTGGAACGTGTTAAAAATCAAGCAGAGGCGAGTTTGATTTTTGGGGAAGTTGAAGTGCTAAATCGCGCCATGAATTTAGCCATGGCCGCGAATGCAGGCGATGTTAATTTGGTTAATTTAGAATCTGAAAATTTGTCGAAAGTCACCTTAAGTGAAGTGAATTATTGGGCTAAAAAAATATTTAAGGAAGGGAAATCCAATACATTGATTTATAAAAAGGCATAATATGAAAATTCGGGTAGGTCAAGGATATGATGTACATCAATGGGTTGCTGGAAGGCCATGTAGGTTAGGAGGTATTTTAATTCCTTCAGATCATGGTCCTCTAGGCCATTCAGATGCGGATATCGTCTGTCATGTATTATGTGATGCTTTATTAGGTGCTGCCAATATGCGCAATATTGGCTTTCATTTTTCGGATAAAGATCCTGTTTGGAAGGGGGTAGCTTCTACGATTTTATTGCAAAAAGTCATGGTAATGATTCGGGAAGCGGGGTGGGAATTGGGCAATGCAGATGTGACAGTGATCTTAGATCAGCCCAAATTAAATGCACATATTCCAGCGATGAAAGAGAATTTGGCCTTAGTGATGGGCATTGAAGAGAGTCAAATTTCCATTAAAGCCACGACTTCTGAGGGGATGGGCTTTGTAGGAAGAGGCGAAGGAATATCGGCTATGGCTGTAGCATTAATTCAAAAAGATTAAATGAAAAACGTTGTCATCGACATAGAAAAAGAACGTTTAGAGATACTCAAAAGGTATCGTAAATTACTGCGTACGGCTAAACCCTTTTTGAAAGATGACGATGCCAAACAAATAAAAAAAGCTTTTTTACTCTCGGCTGAAGCGCATAAAGATATGCGCAGAAAATCGGGTGAACCCTATATTTACCATCCTTTAGCTGTTGCACAAATATGTGTGGAGGAGATTGGGCTCGGGACTACTTCGATTATTTCGGCTTTGATGCATGATGTGGTTGAAGACACCAATACTACCTTAAAAGAAATAGATAAAGATTTCGGCCCTAAGATTACGTCGATCATCGACGGTCTGACAAAGATTGCGGGGACTTTTGAGTATGGGACATCCCAACAAGCCGAGAATTTCAGAAAGATGCTTTTGACGCTTTCGGATGACATTCGGGTGATCTTAATCAAGCTTGCGGATCGCTTGCATAACATGCGTACTTTGGGAAGTATGGCGAAGGAAAAGCAATTGAAAATTGCTTCGGAAACCATTTATTTATATGCTCCTTTGGCGCACCGACTAGGTTTAAATGCGATAAAAACGGAATTAGAGGATTTAGGTTTAAAGTTTACTGAGCCTGAAGCCTATAAAGAGATTGCTCATAAATTGTCCGAAAATAGGCGTAGCAGAGAAAGTTTTGTGGAGCATTTTATTAGGCCGATCAAAAAATCGTTGGATGCGCGCGAAAAGAATTATACCATCATTGGCCGACCAAAATCTATTTATTCTATTTACAATAAATTGAAAAAGGGAAATGTTTCCTTTGATAAAATATATGATTTATTTGCGGTCCGAGTGGTATTAGATGTTCCATTGGAGCGCGAAAAGTCGGATTGTTGGGAAGTATATAGCATTGTAACGGATCATTATCGGCCTAACCCAAGCAGATTAAAAGACTGGGTTTCCACGCCCAAATCGAATGGTTATGAGTCTTTGCACACCACGGTGATGAGTATGCCCTTTGGAAATGATAAGGAGGGGCGCTGGGTGGAAGTGCAAATCCGAACCAATCGCATGGATGAAATTGCTGAAAAGGGTGTCGCGGCACATTTTAAATATAAGGGAACGGACACCAGGACGAGTCAGGCTTTTGAATCTTGGTTGTCGCAAGTGAGAGAAGCCTTGGAATCAAATGATAAATCCAAATCTGCCGTCGAATTAGTGGATGACATAAAAAATTCACTTTACCATGAGGAAGTATTTGTATTTACTCCCAAAGGGAAATTAATCGTTTTGCAATCTGGTTCTACGGCTTTGGATTTTGCTTTTGAGATACATTCAGAAGTGGGCGCTCGCTGCATTGGGGCAAAAGTAGGAGGTAAATTAGTTCCCTTGTCTCATAAATTAGCGAATGGAGATCAGATTGAAATATTGACTTCGTCTAAGCAAAAACCTTCTGAGGATTGGCTTAGAATTGTCTATACAACGAAGGCAAAAGCGCGGATTAAAGAATTTATTAAAGAGGAAAATAAATCCCATTTGATCAAGGGGCGTGATTTGATTGAGCTCCGACTGAAGCATTTGGGTTATCCAGTTTTGACATTAGAAATAACGAATCAATTGCGTGCTTACTTTAATGCGAAGGATGCAAACGATCTTTTTTATCGGTTTGGTAAAGCATACATTCCCATTGAACAGTTGAAACACTGGAAGTCCGATAAGGAATCGCATGAACGCAAACAAGCAGAAAAAGCGATTCAATCTCCCATTGTCGACAACAAGACTTTCCGAAAGGAAATGCAACAATTGTATAAGGATCGCAAAGAATCTGATATTTTGTTGATCGGCGAGGATATGGATAAGGTGGATTATACTTTAGCCAAATGTTGTAATCCAATTTCTGGAGACGAAGTATTTGGGTTTGTCACCATTAATGAAGGGATAAAAATACATCGTACGGGCTGTCCAAATTCACCTGAATTATTGTCTAGACACGGCGATCGAGTGATTAAAGCCCAGTGGACAAGTCAAATAGCCATGTCATTTATTGTTGAGCTAGTAATTCGAGGAATCGACCGGGTTGGATTGGTGAATGATGTGACGCGTGTTATTTCGGATGAGTTACAAGTAAATATTACGGCCTTGTCGATTGGGGTAAAAGAGGGATTATTTGAGGGGAAAATTTCTTTGATGATTCAAGACACCAATCATTTGGAATCCCTAGTATCAGAGTTGGAGCAAGTGACAGGGGTAATCGAGGTTGCCCGAGAGGAAATTTAGTTTTTTTGATAATTTATAGCTTATTTTACGTCGTTTTTTTTGATTAAATGTCCGCAGAAATAGAGAAGTTCGTTTCGGTAAAAAAGATTTTCACAGCCTACTTGGAAAACAAGGGATTGAGGAAGACGCCGGAACGTTTTGCTATTTTAGAGGAGATTTATTTGCGAGATGATCACTTTGATGTGGAAGAGTTATACATCTCGATGAAAAACAAAAAGTACCAAGTTTCTAGGGCCACGGTTTATAACACCTTGGATGTGTTGGTGGAATGTGACTTGGTGGTCAAGCATCAGTTTGGCAGAAATCAAGCTCAATTTGAGAAGTCGTATGGTCGTCGCCAGCATGATCATTTAATCTGTACGGATTGCCACAAAGTCACCGAGTTTTGTGATCCACGTGTTCAAACCATTCAGAGTTTAGTAGGTGAGATGCTTCAGTTTAATGTCATGCACCATTCATTAATATTTTATGGTTCATGTACCAAAAAGAATTGCGAACACAGAGATGCTTATCGCACTCAAAATCAAGAATAATTTACGTTTTAAAAATTTATTATGGCAGTTGATGTATTATTAGGATTACAATGGGGAGATGAGGGGAAAGGAAAAATCGTGGATGTTTTAGCTCCTCGTTATCAGGTAGTCGCTCGTTTTCAAGGGGGTCCTAATGCTGGGCATACACTTGAATTTGACGGATTTAAGCACGTACTACATCAAATACCTTCTGGAATTTTCCGCCAAGAAGTTCAAAATATTATTGGCAATGGAGTGGTTTTAGATCCCATTATTTTCAAAAAAGAGATTGATGGATTGGCTCATTTCAATTTAGATTTGCGTAAGAATTTAGAAATTTCAAAAAAGGCTTCCATCATTTTACCTACGCACCGATTGCTAGATGCGGCGTATGAAAAGGCGAAAGGGGATGCGAAGATTGGTTCTACGTTAAAGGGGATTGGGCCAACGTACACCGACAAAATCTCAAGACAAGGTTTGCGCGTAGGGGATATGATTTCACCTAATTTTCCTGAAAAATATACCGCTTTGGTGGATCGTCACAAAGCTATTTTAGATGTATACAAGTTTGAATATGATTTAGCGGAGGCCGAAAAAGAATTTTTTGCCGCGGTTGAATTCATGAAAGAATTTCATTTAGTGGACAGTGAGTATTCTGTTAACCACGCGTTAAATGCCGGGAAGACCATTTTGGCTGAAGGCGCTCAAGGTTCTTTATTGGATGTTGACTTTGGTTCATATCCATTTGTTACTTCCTCAAATACCATTACGGCAGGTGCTTGTACCGGCCTAGGGGTTGCGCCTAAAAATATTGGAGAGGTTTTTGGCATATTTAAGGCGTATGCTACTCGGGTGGGTTCAGGACCTTTTCCTACGGAATTAGAAGATGAGGTAGGAGAGCGTATGCGTCAGGAGGGAAGAGAGTTTGGTTCTACGACGGGCCGACCTCGCCGTTGTGGTTGGATTGATTTACCTGCGTTAAAATATGCGATGATGATTAATGGGGTGACCCAATTAATTATGATGAAAGCAGATGTGTTAAATATTTTTGAAGAAATTTTAGTGTGTACCGGCTATGAAATGCCGGATGGTTCGCTGACGGATCAAATCCCATTTGAAATTACTGAGATTAAGGTGAAGCCCGTGTATGCAAGTCTGAAGGGCTGGCACTGTTCATTGGAAGGAATGAGAAATTTCGACCAATTGCCTGCCGAGTTAACGGCTTATATCGCGTTCTTAGAGTCGCACTTAAATTTACCTATCAACTTTATTTCGACAGGACCAGATCGCGAGGCATGTGTTTTACGTGGTTCTTTGGCTTAAAAAATGAAAGCAGAAGAAAATCATTTGGCTGATTTGTTTCAATACGATGAGATTTATTGGGTGCCTGCTGATCGTGGATCGAGTGAGATTCAGTTGATGAGCTCCACTCAAACCATTGATTCTCCAAATCAGGTTCTGGATAGTTCTTCATTGCCCAAAGAAAATGTGGCTGGTCGAGCGGCCGCCAACCTTCCCGAATCTATTGAGCATTCGTTTGAGTCAGTACCCTCTTTAGACGGGGAATCTACAAAAAAAAACAATCCTATTTCTACCCCTTGGGTAATTATTGGTCATATATCTGAGCTAGAAAAAGCGCGGTTGACCTTGATTTTTTCAGCTCCCCCCATGTTGTTATCTGCCAAAGATTGGAGTATTTATGCGCCCAAGGATGACGAGCCCATACTGTCTGAATTTGTTAAAACGGCTGGGGCCAACAAATTTATCTTTTTAGGCCAACAACCCGCTATTTGGCAATCTGATTTTCATGTGACAGAATTGGTGCAATTGGAAGGCAAATCAGTTTATTTCTTCCCTCGCTTGATATCCACATTGACGGATACTGAAAAATCATTAAAATTGGTTTTTTGGAATGCGCTGAAATCGATGATTTGAAAACGCGGCGCGAATTGTAGAGACGCGATACTTCGCGTCTGGTTTTCAATTCAAATAGAATAGACCCGAGACTTCGCGTCTCTACGAATGGGTGGGTATCCGCGTCTCTACCAGGCGTATCTGGCTAATGGACTAACATCTTGTCCACAAAATTCACCCGCTTCGAATTTGAAATGGCCAGCCATGGCGATCATCCCTGCGTTATCGGTGCAATAAGAAAAAGCTGGGATAAAAACTTCCCAATGATTGTCTTGACCTAATTCCTGCAAACTTTTTCTCAAGCCTGAATTGGCAGACACCCCACCCGCTATTGCGATGGAAGAACAATTTTTTTCACGCATAGCCTTTTTGACTTTTCGCAATAAAATTTCAATGAGTGTTTTTTGCACCGAAGCACAAATATCGGCCTTATTTTCCTCGATGAAATTGGGATTTAATTTTACTTCCTTTTGGAGAAAATACAGAATAGCCGTTTTGATTCCTGAAAATGAAAAATCTAAGCCTGGCATTTCTCCCATGGGAAATGGGTATTTGTAAGGATTTCCCTCTTTGGCAAGCTTATCAATTAATGGTCCCCCTGGGTAAGGAAGCCCAATTAATTTAGCTGTTTTGTCAAAGGCTTCGCCAACGGCATCATCTTGAGTTTCCCCTATGATTTGCATGTTGAGTGGGCTTTCGACCCAGACCAACTGTGTATGTCCGCCACTTACGGTTAAGCACAAAAATGGAAATTGGGGCCTAGGTTCTTCAATGAAATGCGCCAACACATGGGCTTGCATGTGATTTACCTCGATCAATGGAATGTCTAAACTTAGGGCCAATGACTTAGCAAATGATGTTCCTACCATGAGGGCTCCAAGCAAACCGGGGCCTCGTGTAAATGCGATGGCATTCAAGTCATTTTTGTTTATATTTGCCTTTTGCAGAGCTTCCTGTACGACAGGAATAATTGATTTTTGATGTGCCCTGCTAGCTAATTCGGGAACGACGCCACCCCACTCGCTATGAATTAATTGAGTGGAAATGACGTTTGATTTTAACTCTCCGTCGACCATTATCGCCGCAGAAGTTTCATCACAAGAAGATTCAATCGCTAGTAAAATCATAAAAATTCGTCTGCAAAAATAAGGTAATTAAAACATAATTTGTTTTTTTTCACTAAAAGAAAAATATGGTCAAATACCTAAAGATCCTCACAAAATCAGTCCTATATGGATTGGTAGGGATTTTTTTGCTGTTTTTTTCGATCATATTACTTCTCCGTGCGCCATCCAATCAAATCCGATTAGCGAATTACTTTGCTCCCAAAATTGAAAAAGCCATTGGATATCCTCTCACATTAGAAGGAATCCAACTGAAGTTTTTTGATGAAGTAAGCTTTTGGGGTTTGCGTGTTAAAGATCCATGGGGCAAGGACATGATTTACATTGAGAAATTAGACATTAATTTCAGTGTTTCAGATCTGTTTTTGCATGGTTCAAAACCATCCATGGAATATGCGCAATTGATTCGTCCTCGAGTTCATTTGATTTTGGAAAAAAAATCGGGAAAGATAAACTTGAATGAGTTTATCGATCGAATTGTTGCGTATGTGAATAAAAATTCAACCTCCACCAGCACGGAATCAAGTTTGTTTAAAATTCATTCGGCCCAAGTCGTTGACGGTACTTTTTTACTTGATGACGAGCAAGAAAAGAACTTGGCTACGCCTACACACTTTGATTTATCACATTTCAGTTTTGTTAAAATCAATGCTCAAGTAGCCGATTTTTATGTTCAAGGAGACACCATAGGACTTCAAACGATTGATTTTCGGACGATTGACCCATTGAGTAAATTTCAAGTGAAAAAGTTGGATACCAAGTTCATGATTTCAGATCGGCAAATGCGATTTGATGACTTGACCTTATTTTTTAATGACTCATATGTGGGTGACCATGTCCATATGAATTATAAAAAAATAAATGACTTGACGAAGTGGATTACGAAAGTTGAAATGGTGGGAAATCTTAAAAATAGCAAAGTTAAAGGAGAGGATTTAGGGCGATTTGTGAATGCTATTTATGATTATAAGGGTTATTACCAATTGAATGGTATACTTAACGGCACGGTGGACAATTTGTCTCTTAAAAATTTCGAATTGGGATTTGGCCAGAAATCTAAGTTGAAAGGCAACTTTAGTTTTAAAGGATTACCCAATGTAACGACGGCGCAAATGGATTTTGCAATGAATAATTCCATTTTCTTCCCCAACGATTTAGCTGTTTTTATCACGCAAGGGGCTTCAGAAAAAATGAAAATATTGGGCTCAGTTGCTTTTGATGGTAAATTTAAAGGTACCTATGACGACTTTCAAACATCAGGCCAATTGAACACCGGTTTGGGTTATATGGAGGGTGATTTTAAACTAAAGCTTAAAGATTCCATGGCACTCTCATCCTATGACGGGAGTGTAAAATTAGCCAAATTTAAATTAGGGAAACTTTTGGACATTGAACCTTATATTGGCAATATAGATCTAATAGGTAAAATAAAAGGAACAGGATTTTCGAAAAAATCAGCCCATGTTGATTTTGATGGCAAGCTTTCTGAAATCAATTTTAACGATTATGCCTATAAAAATGTGAGTGTAAAAGGGAATTTTCAGCGGCAATTATTTAAAGGAAATGTGGCCGTAAAAGACACTCATTTTGTGGCTGAAATGTCGGGTGAAATCAATTTGCAACAAGCAAAAGCCGCGTATTTGTTAGAGGGTAAAATTGGGCATGCCGACCTAGCTAAATTACATTGGGGCAGTGAAGATGTTCAGATTAAAACGGGTTTTGATTTGAACATTAAATTTACGGATATCGATGACTTGTTTGGTAAGGCAGTTTTCACGGATATTGTCATAAAAAAGCCGAAAATGGATGATCTGTCCTTGGGCTTAATTTCCTTTACGGCTAATGAAAATAATGTTGGCTTTAGGCAGTACCGATTGAACTCTGATTTGATTTCAGTGGAATTAAACGGAGAATTTAAGCCTACTAAAATGAAAACAGAATTGGGCCAATTAGCCGATGAATATGTATTATATTTTAATAAAAAAGAAGACGAGCGAACCGCATATTACAGCAAAAGAAAATACGATATCAATGATAAATATTTTGCTGATTTCACCATCATTTGCCATCAGGCCCAACCTATTTTATCGAGGTTTTATCCGTCGGTCGGCATAGGACGAAATACCATTTTTACTGGGAATGTTTCTAAAGGCAGAACCTATTCGGTGAGTTTGGAGTCCTATCCTGACACGCTTGTTTTCGGTGGGTATAAATTTTATCAATCCGTTTTTTCTCTTCAAAGTTCTAAGTTTTTGGGTGGTCCAGAGGTATCTTCTAGCCTTGTTTTTCAATCAAGAAGACAGCAGTTGAATTTTTTGACTCCCACAGAAAACTTCAAATTGAATGCACTTTGGGATCAGGATCGAATTAATTTCGACGTTGATTTCAAACAGACTGGGGAGGACAATTCGGCACATTTTGGCGGGAATTGGCGATTTGAAAAAGATGGTTTGTCTTTGAGATTTAAGGATTCCTACCTGAAAATTTTAGGACAGGATTGGGCCTTTGATCCTGAAAATATGGTTACTCTAAAAGGCCAAGAATGGAAGGCCGAGCATGTATTAATATCAAACAAAAAACAATCGATTGCCTTGCAAGGAAGCTTGTCTATGGATTCAACACAAACATTGAGATTCCGGGCAAATAAATTCCAATTAGCCACCCTTGAGCCTCTACTTGCCATTAAGGCGAATGGAGAACTGAATGCTGAAATTAGTGTTCAAAATTGGTATCAAAATACGCGGATTGACTCCTGGATGATTGTTGATTCACTTCGATTGGATAAGTTTTATATGGGTAATTTTCAAGGTGTGGGGACCTATTTGGCGGAATCCCAACGAATGGATTTAAACTATACATTAAACCGTTTGGGGGAACCCGTTTTATCCATTAGTGGTCAATATAGGCCCTATGCTGAAGGAGATCAATTAGCCCTCAAAACGGAATTGAACCGGACGAATCTTGAAATTTTAGAGCCATTTACTCGAGGTATTTTTTCAGGTTTAACCGGTGAGGCCTCTGGGGAATTAAAAATTAGGGGTCAGTTTAATGATCCTAATTTTAGTGGAAAGGTTGTTGTTCAAAAAGCTAAAGTCAATTTTGATTATTTGAATACATCCATTTTTGTGAGTGATACGGTTTCGTTTCAAGGGCGTCAAATTTTAGCTAAAAATTGGCAACTGAAAGACATTGATGGAAACGTGGCTAAGTTGAATGGCCAACTCAATTTCCCCAAAGATAAACCTTTAGAAATGTCCTTAACCGCAGATCTAAGTCGGTATAAAATTTTAAATACGCAGAAGAGCCCAAGTTCATTTTATTACGGTACGGGTTATGCGAGCGGATTATTTCAGTTGGATGGGACCCTAGATAACCTCCTCATTTCAGGCAATTTGAAAAGTGAAAAAGGTACTCGATTATTTATTCCGTTAGATCGGGAATCAGAAGCGCAAGCGGATGATGATTTTGAGTTTTTAAGTCAGGCGTTAAAAACAGAAACGGCTAATGAAAAGCTGATTAAAACTCAATCAAAAGACAATGGCATACGGTTAGATTTGATGTTGAATCTGACTCCTGAGGCATATGGGGAAGTCCAATTAGATAGCAAAAAAGGGGATATCATGCGCGGCTATGGTACGGGAGGTATTCGAATGACGATGGACAAAAAAGGCGATTTTAAGATGTTGGGTGACTATTCGATCGACCAAGGGGATTACACATTCTCTCTTCAAAATATTATTAATAAAAAATTCGCTATTCAGCGTGGCTCCAAAATTTCATGGACCGGTAGTCCTTTGGATGCCAACATCAACATGAAAGCTATTTATACGCAATATGCTAGTTTATTTCCTATCCTTTTGGATACGACTAACAAAGGGAATTTACCAGAATTTAAACGCCGCTACCCAGTCGATGTAGTCATTAATTTACAGGATCGATTATTGTCTCCCAATGTCACTTTTGATATCGGCATTCGTGATTTTCCGAAAGATGTTACTTTGAATAGTGCCGTAACTGCCTTTGCGAATCGCATTAAAACCGACGAACAGGAGTTGACCCGACAGGTAAGTAATGTGCTTCTTTTTGGCCAATTAGTTTCTCCTTTTGGTGCGAGTGGATTAGTGCTTGGAAATATCATGGGAAATTTTACTGAGATGTTATCGAATCAGTTAAGCAATTTGGCATCAGAAATAAATAAGGATTTGAACATAGATGTTTACTTGGGCGGCGGTAATTTGACCCAGGATATATTGACCAACTTACAGCTGCGTGCATCTTATAACGTAAATGACCGGTTGCGGATCACGCGAAGTGGAGGATTTACAGATGCCAGAAATCAGACGAGTCCTCAAATTTTACTGGGCGATTGGGCTTTGGAATATTTTATTAAAAAGGATGGTAGCTTGCGTACAAAAATGTACAATCGAAATGTCCAAACGACTCTTTTAGGATCCTTGAACTCGTATCAAATCAATCAAACATTGGGAGCCAGCATCCTTTACAACAAAAGCTTTAATTCGTTCTTTGGTACGAAATAATGCTTGTTGGCAGTCATAAAAAGAGCCGCAATTGCGGCTCTATAAATTTTTGAATAGGTACAATTTATCTGACAACAAAAGTGCCATTTCCAATCGCAAATCCTTCTGAATACATTTCGATTGAGTATTTTCCTGGCTTGTAAACCACTCCACCACGCGAATAAAGTACGGCAACTTCTTGGTTATCATTTGAGTAGGAAACTACTTGGGATGTAGTAAAAGGAATATCTTTACCGCCTTGATTGATTTTGCCTGATCCCACTGCCTCGTCTGACAACGTGCTTCCTTCGCCATCTAAAATACGTACATAAATGGTTTTGTTCTCTAATTTGGTGATTGGATTAGGAGCTAAATTGAATACAATTTTCAATTTATCAATTCTTTTTCCACCTAATTTAGCTTTCTCAGTTTCTTTTCCTTTAGCATTAACAGCTAATACACGAATGTTCTGAGCTTTCAAAGCCGCACCGATACTTACCTTACGCGCTAATTCTTTGTTCTTTGCAGCAAAGTCCGATAAGGTATCACTTAAGTTCTTGTTAACCGTTTTTAAACCTGTATTTTCGGTGTTTAAGGTCTGATTTTGAGTGGTTAACACTTGGTTGCTTTCTGTCAAAACTCCATTTTGTTTTTTCAGTTCAACAATATCGCCATCCTTTTGCGCTAGAATAATATCATATTCTTTAATTTTAGCTAAGTAAGATTCTACAGTCGCATGATTTGCTTTTTTTAGAGAAGACTTATCTTGCTCTAATTGTAATTTCAAAGCTTCTAGGTCTGCCACTTGGCCGCCCAATGCTTTAATTTCAGCTATTTTACTATCTAACTGAGTCGAAATAGAATCTAATTTAACTCGTGTATTAGCTAATTCAGTTGCTTTTTCTTCGATACTAGTTGCTTGCTCTTTGGTCAGCTGGTTCGACCTGAAATACAAGACTCCAAATACAGCAGTGAGTACTGCTAGGACAATGAGTGCAATCTTAGACGTGTTGTTATTTGATTCCATTATGTTTGTTTTATTTATTAAAGGGTTTGTTTAATTTACCTCAAAAGTACAATAATTAAATTTAAATTCATTGTCTAAATGCCTTTTTGGTTAATTTGCGTAAATAAATAATGGAACATGCCTACCTATGATTTTATTGTAATTGGTTCCGGGATTGCGGGCTTATCTTACACCGCAAAAATTGCGCAGCACTTTCAGGATTTAAATCAGTCTGTTAAAATTGCGGTCATTACAAAAACGATTGCAGAGGAAACCAATACCAAATATGCACAAGGTGGCATTGCTGCTGTTTGGGATCAGGATGATTCCTTTGACAAACATATCCAAGACACTATTGTCGCAGGTGATTTTATAAGTAATCAAAAGGTAGTTGAAATGGTTGTCAGGGAAGCTCCTGAACGTTTGAAGGAATTAATCTCTTATGGGACTGATTTTGATCGCCGAGCAGATGGGACTTTTGATTTAGTCAAAGAAGGAGGTCATTCAGATAAAAGAATTTTACATTACAAGGACTCAACGGGCAATGAAATTGAACGCGCACTTTTAGCAAAAGCGAAGTCTTTTCCATCCGTGGATTTTTTCACGCATTACTTTGCGGTTGATTTAATCACCCAACACCATTTAGGCGAAAAAGTAACGAAGGATACCCCTGACAAAAAATGTTTTGGGGTTTATGTGCTTAATTTAAAATCTAAAAAGGTCGAGACTTTTTTAGGCAAAACTACTTTGTTGGCCACCGGAGGAATCGGTCAGGTTTATCAATCCACGACTAATCCTAAGATTGCCACGGGAGATGGAATTGCGATGGCCTACCGAGCAAAGGCGTTTGTTCAAGGCATGGAATTTATACAATTTCATCCTACCGCATTATATAATCCAGGAAAGAAGCCCTCATTTTTGATCTCAGAGGCGGTGAGAGGCCATGGTGGTATTTTGAAAAATTTGGATGGCTCTACTTTTATGGAGCGTTATGATGATCGTTTGTCATTGGCACCCCGTGATATTGTCGCCCGTGCCATCGATTCAGAAATGAAAAAACAGGGTAGCGACCATGTATTTTTGGATACAAGGCATATTCCTAAAGATGAAATTTTGCAACATTTTCCCATGATCTATCAGCATTGCTTAGATGAATTGGGAATAGACATGTCCACAGAAATGATTCCTGTGGTACCTGCTCAACATTATCTATGTGGGGGTATTATCGTAGATGAATTTAGTAGGACTAATATTCAGCATTTATTTGCTGCAGGAGAATGTTCTTATACGGGACTTCATGGAGCAAACCGTTTGGCGTCAAATAGTTTATTAGAAGCCATTGTTTTTGCCCATCGGGCGTTCCAAAAATCTATTGAAGAATTTGGGACCCAATCTCTACCCGAATTAATTCCAGCCTGGAATGACGAAGGCACGAAACACCCTGAAGAATTAGTTTTAGTGACAGAAATGGCGCGTGAATTGGAATCCATTATGTCTAATTATGTGGGCATTGTGCGCACCGATCGCCGTTTGAAGCGGGCCTATGATCGCTTGGAATTAATCTATTTAGAGCATGAAGAGCTATATAAACAATCTAGAATTACTGTTCCTTTATGCGAATTGAGGAATATGATCAATGTGGCTTATTTGATCATCAAGCATGCTCGCGCCCAAAGAGAAAACAAAGGCCTTCATTACAATTTAGATTTGATATAGCTTGACTTGTCAATTTTAAGGACTACATTTAATCGGTTCTATCCGCCATTCTTTACTATGTCACAATCGATTCGAGATGTAATCTCCCCTCTAAATATTCTTTCTAAATCTGAAATTCTGAACGTAAGTAAAAGTTTTAAGAGTGTCCAAATCAAGAAGGATGAATATTTAATTAACGCGGGAGGGCATTTAGACCAGGTAGTTTTTTTGAAAAAAGGAATCTTAAAGAGCGGTTCAACCCAAGATCAAGCATCAGATGTTTCCCAATCGAAAGACTTTACTTTTGAAGGCAATTTTTTGTTTTCAGGCAGCAGTATTTTAACAAATAAACCATTTCCTCTTTCCATTCATGCCCTAATCGATTCCGAAATTTTAGTATTAACGCTAGATGAATTGGAGGGGATTTATGAGAGCATTCCAGGATTTGTGGCCGTTTTGCGCCAATTAACACAAGATGAATTAGAAAAGCAGGAGAAGCTTATTAATCTAATTAAGATCCAATCTCCTCAAAAGCGTTATGAGTATTTCCGACGAAATTTTGCTTTACTGGCGGCTCAATTGCCCGAAGGCCAGTTGGGACATTTTCTGCAAATCCCAACCCCTGAACTATCTAGAATAAGAAAAAAAATAAGTTTAGGCAGTACCTTTTAAGCATGACTTTTCAGGTAGGATACAATGACTTGCAAGCCTTTTTCAAAGTGATGATTGTTGGGTATTACGATATCACAAATACGTTTATGTGGTCTTATAAATTCTTCGTAGGTAGGTTTGACATGGTATTTCCAACGGTACATGACATCCTGTAAATCGTAACCTCTTTCTTCATTATCGCGCTTAATGCGGCGCTTCAATTTAATTTTATCTTGGGCGTCAATGAATATTTTTAAATCTAAGAGCTTGGCAACTTCTGGGAAATGAAAAACAAATATGCCCTCTACGACCAATATTTTTTTAGGATAAAAATGTAATAAATTGGGGATCTTATCTGAGTTGTTGAAGGTATATTCCTCTCGAGTAACTATTTCGCCTGACCTTAATTTTTCAACATCAGCGGCAAAGGCCACGTCATCAATGGCTCCAGGCAAGTCAAAATTTTCAATCCCATTTTCATCTTTGGTTTGATGTTCCTTTGGGCGATAGTAATTGTCCTGAGATAATAAACAAATGTCATCTGTTTCGAATTGCTCCATTAGGCGAGTTAAAAAAAGGGTCTTTCCTGAGGCACTTCCTCCGGTAATCCCAATGATAAATGGACGGTTGTTGGTCGACATAATGAAATAGATTCAAATGCAAATTTGCGAAAATGATTTAAATTAAACTAAAGCTATATTTTCATTTTTCGAATAATACATAAATAGCTTTTTCATCTTTTTGCTTTTTACTGACCATTTCAAAACCAGCGTCAGAAACGAGGGAAATCATTTCCTCGGCGAAGAATAATTTTTTCCCACAACCCTCATGAATGAGCGGAACTGAAATAGATATTTCTTCTTCAATAAATAATTTCCCCCCTTTTTTTAATATTCGAAAAGCTTCTTGCAATACTAAATCGATCTGTTTGAACTCATGTAATGCATTGAAAATCAATACCCAATCGGCCATTTCACTGGCTAACGTTAACGCATGAACGTCTTCGTTTTTTACGAGAATTGTCGTTGTGTTTTTTACGTTTGCTGTGTTTTCGAAATAAGAAATCGATTCGCCAACTTCCTCATTCGTCAGAATCTGAAAATCATGATCAACTAAAATTAACTGGCCAGCAGGCTGATGAATCACACAATTGATTTCCCACCAACCTGATCCACAACCTAATGAAACGAGGGTATCAGAATTTTTCCAGGGCGTAAATTTTAAAAGTTCTTTCATTTGGGTATAAATTAATGGATAAATCATGAAGCATGGTATATTTGAAAATAATTATTTTAGAATGGCAATATATATCGCACCTACGGCCTCAGTAATGGGCAGAGTTATTATTTCAAAGGATGTTTCTGTTTGGCATGGAGCTGTTATTCGGGCAGATGTGGAAGAGATTATTTTAGGGGAGGGCTGCAATGTTCAAGATAATGCTGTTTTACATGCCGACGAAGGAGATAAAACGATTATTGGCCCCAGAGTTACCATTGGCCATTCTGCGATTGTTCATGGCGCTACGGTAGGCGAAGGGTCCCTTATTGGGATGCATGCTACGATTCTAAATCGAGCTCAGATTGGCCGATTTTGTTTAATAGGCGCTCATGCATTGGTCACAGAAGGGATGATCATTCCTGATTTTTCTATGGTGTTGGGCATGCCAGCTAAGGTAGTTAAGACACTTTCTGAGGATCAAATAAGCCGATTAAAAGAAGGGGCTGATCATTATATCTTGATGGGGGAAAGACACGCTGCGGGCGAATTTCCCTTACTAACACTAGCAGATTTTACGTAATGAAAGATCTTTTTTTGATTCGTCATGCTCATGCTGGACCCTATTTGCTTCCCGACGAAAGTCGTAAATTATCTATTAGGGGATTAGAAGAAGCTCAAGAGTTGAAACAGATTTTTATGAATAATAATTTCCCTATAGGTTTTTGGTATATCTCTAATACGAATAGGACGATTGAAACTGCTACTATTTTGATGGGAAATGCACACAAATTAGGAGATTCTATGGATGATTATTGGTACCACGCCACGGGACCCCAATATGTGGAAAAAATTGTGACTAGTCCCCACTCTGTTATTTATTTGGTAGCCCATAATCCATCTATTTCCTACACGGCATCCTATTTTTCTGGAGAAATGATTCAAATGGAAACCTCTTCATGTGTACATTTGCACTGGCCACAGGCAACAACTTGGGATGAAATTATTAAAGGAAGCGCCATGGTCAATTTTATACATTAACGCTATGCAAAAAAATCGCCTAATTTTTCGTTGGATTTTTATCCTATTTACACTCCTGATGATTGCACTCGCTATCGATATGGCCCGAAATACGACAGCGCCTTGGAATAAAAACAAAGCAAAAAAAGAGTAATACCCTGATTTATTTAGCCATAAATTTCAAGTACAGAAGGCTATAAAACAGACTCGATATGTTTTAAGTGATGGGTACAATGCCATGCATAAATGCCTAATACTCGGTCTAAAGGATAAGTAATTCCCCCCTCTGGATGAAAATATGTTCTAGTCCAATCCGATTCTTGTAGGGTATTCATTAAATAAACCCAACGCTGATGCACAGATTTCACGCCGTTAATGGACCATTCAATGGGAGCTTCGTCGCCATCTGGCATGTGTGCCCAGTCATTTTCTGAATAGGGCATGATGGTTGGGTTATCCTCATTTAATGCTTTTTTAAATCTTATGTAGCAATTCATGTGGCTATCAAACATGTGATGAATCACTTGGCGAGCCGTCCAACCTCCTGGTCGGTATGCTTTTTTCAAGGTAGTTTCCGAATGTTTTGAAGCTGCAATGGCCAACAAATCAGGAAATTCATCAATTGTCTTAATCCAGTTTTTTCTGATTTCAGGGGTGATGATTTCTGGGGCAGCAAATTTCCCAATCGGATATTGAAGTGGATTTAATTCCATATGATTATACGTTTGTAAAAAAAGTAGTGATGTCTTTGGCGGCTTCCCTGGTATGGGCGATCAAGGGATGCACCCCACGATGTATTAATTCGAGCATTTCTTTTCCTGAATCTTTGCTTAGATGGGAAATATGTAGTGGCATCAAAATCTCCCCTTCTTCTACCTCCATGGGGGTAGTCACTTGAAAAGCAATGTTGCCCGCCGAGGCAATTTTAATTAAATCCAACTTCGTTTTCTGGAAACTCTCTTCAAAACTTTCTTCCGTGCTTCCCGAAATTTCTAATTGGACTGCTGTCTGGCTCGATTTTAAAGCTAGCAATTCTTTGATCTCGCTATCTAATAGGTTTAATTGTTTTCTGAGGGCATGGTAGTTTTTACCCGTCGACATCCGTTCGCGAATCGACTGTCTGATGAAATAAGTAATGGTATCTGTAACCGTTAATCCTATTTCAGCCGTTTGTTTAAAAATCAGCGAACTCGGCGACATGCCGGGAATGGTGTTTGGATCATGTAAAATGACCATTCCTTCAGGGCTTAAAAATCCGTCTATTCGTGTACAAACCCCAAACCCCAAGTCGTCAAAAGCTTTTTTAACTTGCTCCTGTATCATTTTCAAATGGGCTAAGCTAGCATCCATGGGAATTCTTTTCCGAGTAGCCTTAGACTTGTATTTGGCATTAAAATCGAAAACTTCCACAGACTCGTCAATAACAATTTCGGTGGGAGGTAGGGCAACCGACTCGCCATCAGGTGTCTGAATGACTCCGCAACTAAATTCCGATCCATTCACAAAGGATTCCAATAAAACAGAATCTTCCGAATGAATGGAATGAATAACGGCCTTAGTTACCCCTTGTAAAAAATACGATTGTAACTCTTTTAAAAGCTTAGTGGGATGTAGGAAAATTTGATGTTGAAATATCACTGGAAAGCCTATTCCTTCATCTAAATTAACCATTTTCTGAAGTAAATCGATTTGATTTTCCTCACTTAATTTCATCCAATCTTCCCGGTAAATCTCGGAAATGAACAGGCATTTTTTGATCGCCTGGTCAAAATCCTCTAAGGAATCTTTTTTGACAAATGCCAAACCAATCGACGATCCTTGATGAGGAGCTTTGGCCACAAATGGCAAACCTATTTCTTTTTTTACTTGCTCAAATAATGTTTCTCGGCCATATTTCTCGTAATCGTCCCTCTTTAAAGTAAAGAATTTTTTATCGAGTCCTACGCTTTTTTGAAGCCATTCGTTTTGTTTCGACTTATCTATTCCGATCGCCGATCCTAATAAACCTGGGCCGGAATAAGGGATGTCATACCATTCTAATAAGCCTTGAATACTTCCATCTTCTGCGCCAGGGCCATGCATGGCAATGAATGCAAAATCGAAATGATCTTTGAAGTTTTCAGGAAAAATTTGAACACCAATCTCCTGGATAATTTGGGCATAAGCCTCTGGATTCTGATTTTCTAAAGATTCAATATAAACGGAAAAAGGAGCTGTTTGATATTGTGTTGGAGGGAAAAAATCACGGATGGACTCTTCAAAAATTAGCGATTCTTTGATCAATATAAAATGGCCTAAACTGTCTACAAATATAGGCACGGGTTTGAATAAAGCTTTATTGATATGCGCCATGGCCGTCTTTCCACCGGCAAAACTAATTTCACGTTCTCTTGCTTGGCCACCAAATAAAATTCCAATACGCATCATAAATTACTGGGGGATAATTTGGCTGATTTCTTCCACCGACTTAACTTCGGGAACTTCCCTTTTTATCGCTTCTTCCACGCCGGCTCTAAACGTCATGGCCGACATATTGCAGGATTTGCAATTGCCAACTAAAGACAATTTAAGCTCATTTTCTTCCGAAATGCCCACGATTTCCACATTGCCACCATCTGCAATCAAGTAAGGACGAATGCTGTCAAGTGCTGATTGGATTCGAGCATAAAGTGGATGATTTTCCATAGGTTAAGCGTTAGATTGTGCGTTACTAATCGCAATTTGTTGGGCTAAATTGGTAGCAATTTGTATAAAAGCATTGGCGCTGATCCCGTCTGTGGACGCAATAGGTTTCCCCTCATCGCCCGCTTCTCGGATCGCCTGTATCAAGGGTACTTCACCCAAAAACGGCACTTTGTATTTTTCAGCTAACATTTTACCTCCATCTTTGCCAAACAAATAATATTTATTTTCTGGCAATTCTGCGGGTGTAAAATAAGCCATATTTTCGACTAAACCCAACAAAGGAACATTAATTCCCGCTTGGTTGAAGAATTGCAAACCTTTAGTTGCATCTGATAAGGCTACTTTTTGAGGGGTTGTAACAATCACAGCTCCTGTCAATTTGATCAATTGGACCAACGTTAAATGTATATCTGAGGTTCCTGGCGGCAGATCGATCAATAAGTAATCCAACTCACCCCAATTCGTATCTCCAAAAAACTGGCGCAACGCCTGTGTCATCATAGGACCACGCCATGGCACAGGGCTATCTGATGGGGCCAAAAACCCCATAGAGATCATTTTTATCCCATATTGCATGATCGGTTGAATGCGATTCTTGCCATTGATTTCTTCGACCAAAGGCTGTAAATCCTCCGCGCCAAACATCACAGGAATAGATGGACCTGATATATCCGCATCTAAAATACCTACTTTTGCCCCCAGGTTTTTAAGCGCCATGGCTAAGTTGGCCGTCACCGTCGACTTACCCACACCCCCTTTCCCAGAGGCAATGGCAATCACATTTTTGACACCAGGAATTAATGGATCAGCCGCCGATAAACTAGTTACTTCAGCAGTCATTTGAATCACGACCTTTAGGTCAGGATGAACTAAATTATGAATGGCATCCTCGCAATCTTTACGGATTTTTTCCTTTAAAGGACATGCCGGCGTGGTTAAAACCACGGTAAATCGAACTTCGCCAACACCCAACTCGACATCCTTAATCATGCCTAAGGTGACCAAATCTTTTTTCAAGTCAGGTTCTTGGACGGTACTTAAGGCGCCTATAATCAGTTCTTTACTTACACTTAATTCTCCCATGTTCGATTTTAATATTCAAACCCCAAATATACGGGTTTTTACCGTTTATTTTGAGCCCAATGATGCTTTTAATGATAAAATTTCAACGGCTAATTTTTCAGCTAATTTCGAATAATCGACACGAGGGAAAAGGCTGGGTAACTCGCCCTCTAATTTTTCTAAAGCAGCTAAATGTAAATATTTTTTTGTGGGATGTGGCCGGTGAGATAGCGTGGCAATTACACGCTCCCAAGCAATTTCTAATGCTACTAATTCGCTTGAAAAATAAGTCTCTTTGAATTTTTCCCAAATATAATCCACGGCCATTTCATTGGGATGAATTAAATCTTTTTCATAAAAACGATAATCCCTCAGCTCGTCCATCATGATCTCAAAAGCAGGAAAATAAGTGACTTGGCTCGGAAATTCCTGGGCAAGTTCATTGGCTGCTAACCGCAGTGTTGCTTTGGACACAGAATTTTCCATCATGCCATCGCGTGTGTGTCTCACGGGAGAAACGGTCAAAATGATGTGTAGTCTGGGATGACTCCTTATAAATGCACGATAGGCCTGAGTAATTTCAGAAACCTGATTCATGTGTTTGTCAAATCGCTGACTCGCTTGCTTATGGCAATTTGCAATCGGTCTGTTGAGTATCTTGTCGTGATAAAAATAGGCAGTCCCGAAGGTCAACAACAACGTATCTGCTTGTTTCAAAAATGCCTTGGTTTCTTCTTGCTTTAGATGAATCTCGGCCAATAAATCTTCCGGATTTTGGCTGATGAAATCCGAATGAAAATCAGGATGTAAATAAAAATCACCTTCAGCATATAAATCTGTAGCTTTGAGCGTTTCAAACGCTAATGCTTTTAATATCCGAATGGGATTAAATTGAGTTCCGAAGGGCTGATTGAGCAATGTCAATGATAAATCACCCAACCTTTTTCCCATATTTTCCGCAAAACAGGATCCTATACATAATACCTTACTAGTGGGCGTTAGCTTATGGGTAGCGACGGGAATAGGAAAATTAGTGCTGAGTTTCAAGCCTTATTTTTTTGTCAATATTCAAGTTTTATTTTACAATCCATTAGCCCAATGGTCCATTTTCTTCTCCAAAACCTCTAATGGCATATTTCCATCCTTTAGCAATTCATCATGGAAATCAGAGAGTTTAAACTTGGCTCCTAATTGCTTCGTCAGGCGCTCTCTAATTTCTTTGATTTTGAGCGCCCCTATTTTATAACTTAAGGCTTGTGCTGGGATGGCCATATATCTTTCTATTTCAGCAATCGTACCTTCTTCGCTGAGTGGCTCATTGTCCATCATAAATTTGATGGCCTCTTCCCTAGTCATATTTTTAGAATGCATTCCGGCATCCACTACTAAGCGAATGGCACGGTGCATTTCATCTCCCAAAGCACCCATGTATTGATATGGATCTGTGTATAAGCCCAATTCCTTCCCTAAGCTTTCGGTGTATAAAGCCCAGCCTTCTGCATAGGCTGAGTTTCCGCCAAAACGTCTAAATTTAGGCAAATCCCCGTTTTCTTGTTGCAAACTAATTTGATAATGATGTCCCGGGATGGCTTCATGCAAGAAAAGACTTTCCATGCCACTTGTCAGGTTAAACGTTTTTGCATTCGTGATCGGAACATAAAAGATACCGGGTCTTTTTCCATCTTCAGAGCCTGCAAAATATTCAGCTGAGGCTGATGCAGCGCGAAAAGCTTCTGTTTGACGAATTTCAAAAGGTGATTTAGGAACACGTCCAAACATCGTTTTAAGTCCGGGTTCCATTTTTTTATGAATCTTTTCAAAGGCCGCTAGTACTTCTGCAGGGTTTTTAAATGGAGTGAATTTGGGATCGGTTCGCATGTATTCAAAAAAGGCTTTCAAGTTACCTTTAAATCCTACCGCATCTTTTGTTTTCTCCATTTCGGTTTTAATTCGCTTGACTTCAGAAAGGCCCGTTTGATAAATCTCATCTGCTGATTTATCTGTGGTGGTCATCGTACGAATTAAATATTGATAGTATGCTTTGCCATTTGGGATGTCGCTAATTCCCGAAGTAAGCCTTCCTTTTGGCAAGTATTCTTCCTTCATGAAAGTAGCCAAACGGCTGTACGCAGGAAGAATAATTTGCTGAATGTTATTTGTGTATAATTCAGTAAACCTTTTCTTATCTGCTTCACTAAAGTTTTTTGGTAAATTTTTTATGGGTCCATAAAAAGTACTTTCCTTTACCTCTTTCACATTAAATGCGTCTAGTTGGGGAATGATTTTCACAATCAATGCCTTCGGCAAAACATGTCCAGCGGCCATACCCTTTCTAAAATAAACAATAGAGCTATCTAAATATGCAACTCCTTTAAGCATTCTTTTTGACCAGTTTTCATAATCCTTGACGGTCACAAAGGGTTGGATGACGGAGCCGCTACCCAATTGTGCGAATGTCAAATGAAAGCCATAAAATTGATTTAATGGGATGAGGTTTTCAGGGAAGCTTAGTCCTTCAAGGCCTAAATTGACATCTCTTTCAATTAAGTCGTACGTTAATTGGTCATTGGTAGTTAAACTTTTACGATCAATTTCTTGTATAGATTTTTGGTATTTCTCTAAAATGCTTTTGACTAATGCTCTATGGCTGTCGGTAAAGTCAATGTTTAATAAATCGTTATACCGATTATCCCCATTAAAAGTCGCAGAAAGGGGACTTAATTTTAATTGGTCCTCATAATAATCTGCAATAATTTTGTCAAGCTGAGGGTTTTTCTGTGCTACATTTTTCTCTTTTTGGCATGATAAAAATGAAATGATGCTGATGAATAGAATTAGTTTTTTCATTAGTTGAGTTGATTTGTAGATCTATTTATTTGACGCGAATTAAATTATTTACATGGATTTTATGGCAATCATTCATGTGGAAATGTATTTCTGTTGGGAATTTATCCTAACTCAGTAAAATTAGCAAAATTTTGGGAATCTGTGTAATTAAAAAGGCCTTCATGTTCATATTTGGACAAATTCAATATATTTGTATCAAGCATTTATAGATCCATTTATTAATCAAATTCATATGTCTGAAATTGGCGCTGAACGCGGGAGACTTTCATTAAGGAACGATAATAAAGGTTGGAAAAAGTGGGGTCCTTACCTGACTGAGCGCCAGTGGGGAACTGTCCGGGAGGATTATAGTGCGCATGGAAATGCTTGGGGAAGTATTACCCATGACATGGCGCGTTCAAAAGCGTACCGCTGGGGGGAAGAAGGGATTGGAGGTATTTCAGATAATAAGCAGCACGTGTGTTTTGCTTTTTCTTTTTGGAATCATCGAGATCATATTATTAAAGAGCGGTTTTTTGGTTTGACGGGTGCAGAATCTAATCATGGGGAGGATGTAAAGGAATTGTATTATTACCAAGATTCTACGCCTACACATTCTTATCAAAAGATGTTGTACAAGTATCCCCAACAAACTTTTCCGTATGAAAAGCTAATCGATGAGAGTAAAAAACGTAGCCGATTAGAGCCTGAATATGAGCTTTTAGATACAGGTATTTTTGATAAAAACGAATATTTTGACATTTCTATGGAATATGCCAAAGGGGATGAGCAAGATATTTTGATTAAAGTGACCGTAGAAAATAGGTCGAAAGTGGCCGCACCCATAACGGTTTTGCCTACGATCTGGTATCGAAATACGTGGTGTTGGGGATATGAAAACTACAAATACAAACCGCTTTTAACCGGTGTTGGAAATTCATTTATTGAGGTGGATCACCGAGTGGTGGGCCGATTTAAATTATATGCGGAGGAGGCGGATGAATTTTTGTTTTGTGATAATGAAACGAATTTTGAGCGCTTACATCAATCACCTAATTTGTCACATTTTACCAAGGATGGGATCAATGATTATATTGTCAATAAGAGTAAAAAATCGATCAATCAAAATCACATAGGGACCAAAGCTGCGGCGCGATATACAGCGAAAATTCCTGCGGGGGGTAAGAAAATTTTCAGATTGAGATTAGTCGACCACACGCTAAAAACTCCCTTTGAAGATTTTGATACTATTTTTGAGAACAGAATTAAGGAGGCAGACGAATTTTACGATTCGATTCAAAAGGGGGTAGACGACCCGGCTTTAAAGTTGTTGCAACGACAATCCTATGCGGGTATGTTGTGGACTAAGCAGTGGTATTATTACAATGTTTTTGAGTGGATTAAGGGTGATCCTGCCATGCCAAAACCGGATGATAGCCGGAAGTTTGGTCGCAATCATGCGTGGCGTCATTTATACACGGCTAATATTTTGTCTATGCCAGACAAGTGGGAGTACCCATGGTTTGCGGCTTGGGATTTAGCATTTCATACGATTCCTTTGGCTAGACTTGATCCTGATTTTGCCAAAAGGCAGTTGGCCGTCATCCTCCGCGAATATTACATGCATCCCAATGGACAAATTCCGGCCTATGAATGGTCATTTTCGGATGTAAATCCACCGGTTCATGCGTGGGCCACTTGGAAAGTGTATGAAATAGACAAGGAGATGAATGGCGGAAAGGGTGATATCGTTTTTCTGGAGCGCATATTTCATAAGTTGTTGTTGAATTTTACCTGGTGGGTCAACTTAAAAGATGCGGGGGGAGATAATATTTTTGGGGGAGGATTTTTGGGAATGGATAATATTGGGGTTTTTGACCGATCGTCTACTTTGCCGACGGGCGGACATTTAGAGCAAGCGGATGGAACGGGATGGATGGCGATGTACAGTTTAAATATGTTGCGAATTGCTTGCGAAATTGCTATTGAAAACCCAGTATATCAAGATATGGCTTCTAAGTTTTTTGAGCATTTTCTTCATATCGCGGGGGCTATGCAATCCATTGGCGGAGAGAAATTGAATTTGTGGGATGAGGATGATCAGTTTTATTATGACATGTTGCACAAAGAGGATGGAAGTGCGATGCTTTTAAAAGTCCGGTCGATGGTGGGTTTAATTCCATTATTTGCGGTTGAAGTATTGACATCTGATATGCTAGATAAATTGCCTGCTTTTAAGCGTCGGGTTGAGTGGGTTTTAAACAATCGCCCCGATTTAGCCTCCTTGATATCTCGTTGGTACGAACCGGGAAAAGGGGAAAGTCGATTGCTTTCTATCTTAAGGGGTCATCGGATGAAAATGATTTTGAAGCGGATGTTTGACGAATCGGAGTTTTTATCCGATTTTGGGATTAGGTCTTTGTCAAAATACCATCAGGATAATCCGTACAAGTTTGCTTTTGATGGAGGTTCTATGCAAGTTGATTATACCCCGGCAGAGTCCACAGGAGATATGTTTGGTGGAAATTCAAATTGGCGTGGTCCCATTTGGTTTCCGATGAATTACTTAATTTTGGATTCCTTATCCAAGTTCTCGGATTATTATGGAAGTGATTATGAGGTGGAATATCCAACGAATTCAGGCCAAATGATGAACATAAAAGATGCTGCATTGGGGGTTTCTAAACGATTATTAGCGATGTTTACGCCCGGGAAGGATGGAAAAATTCCGATGTATGGTGAATATGAAAAAATGCAATCTGATCCAAATTTCAAGGATAATCATTTGTTTTTTGAGTATTTTGATGGTGACACAGGGAAGGGTTTAGGGGCGAGCCACCAAACGGGTTGGACCGGTTTGATTTCAGAAATTATAAGACAATTGTATGGAAAATAAAAGTGAGTTTATGGGAACACCAGAAGAAAATTTCAAGGCTTTAGGGTTGGATTTACCTCCGGCACCTAAACCGATGGGCGTGTATAAGCCGGGATTACAAGTGGATCATTTCTATTATGTTTCGGGACATGGGCCAGTACTTAACGATGGTACTTTAATTGTGGGCCGAGTAGGTGATGCGATGGACATGGAGGAAGGGAAGTTGGCGGCCCAACAAGTTGGCCTGACGATATTGTCCACCTTAAAATCCCAATTAGGGAGTTTAGATAAAATTAAGCGGGTCATAAAAGTGTTGGGCATGGTGAATTGCACGGCTGATTTTGAGCGCCATCCTTATGTCATCAATGGGTGCTCGGAATTATTTGCTAACGTTTGGGGGGAAGAAAATGGAATTGGTGTGCGCTCGGCCGTTGGCATGGGCACTCTCCCCGGCAACATCCCCGTGGAGATTGAGGTGATTTTTGAATTAGCCTAGAAAAATTAGGTAATAGGTAAGAGGTATTAAGTAATAGGTTTTAGGTAACAGGTATTAGGTAATAAGTAATAGATAACAGGTAATAGTTTTTTTAGGTATTGGGTAATAAGTAAAATTAGGTAAAAGTTAGTTTTAATTAAGCACCTAGCTTTTTTTATTCATCATTAGTTATTTGGTTTTAAGCTAAGCCAACTGTTATGGATTCAGCTTTTAAATCTTTTAAAATCCACTTATTAATTTTTAGTTATTACCTGTTACCTAAAACAACTATTACTTATTACCTAATACCTCTTACCTAAAAATACTTCTTACCTAAACTTTTTATTTTGACAATTCCAACATAGCCTTTAACGCTTTATAAGCAGGCATTCGCACTTTTTCGGTTAGGTGAATTTCAGGCAATTCATAATAAAGTGCGTTATACAATTTCTCCAAGGTGTTCATTTTCATGTAGGGACATTCCGCACATGCACAGGTATTTTGCTCGTTGGCCGGCGCGGGAATCAAGTGCTTATTGGGCACGGCTTGTTTCATTTTGTGTAATATTCCCGCTTCGGTTGCCACAATAAACGTGGAATTAGGGGAGGTTTCTACGAACTTCAATAAGGCAGTAGTCGACCCTACGTAGTCAGCTTCTTTTAAGATAACTTCTTTACACTCAGGGTGCGCGATCAATAAAGCATCTGGAAATTCTAACTTTAATTTAGCTAGTTTTTCAAGCGAAATATCGATGTGAACCATACAAGCACCTTCCCAAAGAATTAAATCTCGACCTGTTTTATGCGCCACATATCGACCCAAATTCGCATCAGGAGCAAAGATAATTTCTTGGTCTGCGGGAATAGATTCCACGATTTGGACGGCATTGGATGAAGTGCAAATGATATCCGTCATCGCTTTGATATCCGCTGAACAATTGATGTATGAGACTACTACCGCATTGGGATTCGCTGCTTTTAAGGCGGCAAATTCCTCCACAGGAACGGAGTCTGCTAATGAGCAACCGGCATTAAAATCAGGCACAATGACTTTTTTGGTTGGGTTCAGAATTTTGGCTGTTTCTCCCATGAAGTGAACACCGCAAAATATAATTAAATCAGCCTCTGTATTTTCTGCAGCTTGGGATAGACCCAACGAGTCTCCTACGTAATCAGCCAGCTCTTGAATTGCGCCATCTACATAGTAATGCGCTAGAATGACTGCATTTTTTTCCTTTTTTAAGGCTTTAATCGCGTCAATAAGCTCTTGGCCTTTTGGGGTTGATCGTGCAATATAGCCTACTTGATTTGCTTCGTCAATTAAATTCATTTTGCTTTTAAGCTTAAGTCTAAACTTTTAATGTGATGCGTTAATGCTCCTACTGAAATAAAATCAACCCCTGTTTCTGCATAGGCACGCAGGGTCGTTTCATTAATTCCTCCTGATGCTTCAGTGATAAACCGACCGTTAATTTTTCGGACGGCATCTCTTAATTGGCTCGGACTGAAATTATCCAACATAATGTGTTGTACCCCGCCGATTTCCAACACTTCATCTAATTCCTTTTCGTTTCTTACTTCGATTTCAATCGCTAATGTATTTCCGCGCAGGAGGTTATAGGCAAATGCTTTTTCTAAAGCAGCTGATATTCCTCCGGCAAAGTCTACGTGATTGTCTTTGATTAAAATCATGTCAAATAAACCGTATCGATGGTTCGTGGCACCTCCAATTTTACAAGCCCATTTTTCGGCTAACCTGAAATTGGGTGTCGTTTTTCTCGTATCGAGTAATTTGGCTTTCGTCCCATGAATAATTTGTACCAATGACCTGGTATAAGTGGCAATTCCAGACATGCGTTGCATGCAGTTTAAGACTAAGCGCTCCGCTTTCAAGATGGATTGAGAGGGGCCGTTAACTTCCAATACCGTCATTCCGGGTTCGATCCAGTCGCCATCTTGTTTGAAAACCGTAAGGTTTAAGTTGGGATCAATATAAAGAAAAATGGCTTTAGCTAATTCCACACCGGCAAGCACTCCTGTATCTTTGACTAATAGGGAAGCGGAACCCGTGGCGGAGGCGGGTACAGTGGCTAATGAAGTATGATCTCCATCTCCCAAATCCTCTTGAAAGGCTTCTTTTATAAAGTGCTGAATATACTCAGGTGCTTGATATTCGAACATGTTCGCATTTTTGTAGCGGCAAATTTACAAATTATAATCTTATGGACATTAGAAATTGAATTCTAAAAAAAATGTCCTATTTTTGCCTCCTAGTATGCAAAATAAAGTCAAGATATTTCAATTAATTCTCTTCATCCCCGTGCTTTTTTGGCTCGTGGCAAAGCCGATTTCCTTAACTTCGGCTGAGAAGGTTGATTTCAAGACTGAGAAAAAAGCGCATTCAAAGCGATCAACGGACTCAAAGCAAGTCAAAGTATATGCCGTTCAGCATATATACCAAGCTGCTGTGAACCTTCAGTTGGATTTTCCTTCGGATTGGAACTTTGTTTCTCCTTTAGCATTTTTCAGCATACATCCACTCAACGACTTCAAACTGCCTACGATCCTACATCGTACGCAATTTATGCGAATTTTATTAACTCAATTTATCGCCACTCTGGCACCCTGATGAACCTTATTTAGGAGGTTTATTTAATTTTTCATTTACAAATTTTTAATTTTTATATCATGCGTTACAAAAGTGCTATTATTTGGCTGTCTACCATTGTTTCAGCTTTATGTATTTTCTTCCTTTCCTTTTCATGGAAAGCGAACCAATTAAGAGATCAAGCGAATGCTTATGCGACCTCAAAAGACGGGAAATTTGATCCGGCAAAAAGACTTCATTTCATTGATTCTTTGTGGAAGCAACCTGTTTATATTGGATATACGTTCCAAGAAGTTACCCAATATGCCCTTCACAAAGGATTGGACTTAGAAGGTGGTTTACATGCAGTATTAGAGGTTTCTCCGGTAGAAATTCTACGTGCATTATCTGGAAAAAGTAATGATCCAAATTTTGAGAAAGCTTTGTCTGAGGCAAATGCGGCTCAAGCGAATTCATCCAAGTCATTTAATGATTTGTTTTATGATGCCTTTGCAAAAGTGGCACCGAATCAAACCTTAGCATCTGTTTTTGCGAACTCAGTGAATCGTGGAAAAATCAGTTCTTCATCTTCTGATTCAGAGGTTAAAAAGGTCATTGACGCCGAAATTGACGGGGCTGTTGATCGTGTATATAAAATTATTCAAGCACGTATTGATAAGTTTGGTGTGGCAAATCCAAACATTCAAAGACTTCCTGGTTCGAACAGAATCCAAGTCGAATTACCAGGTGTGGATAATCCAGAGCGTGCACGTAAATTATTATCGGGTGCGGCAAAATTGGAGTTTATCGAGTGTTATGAAGTAAATGAATATGGATCTGGTTTAAATGCTTTAGGAGCCTTATTAGATCAGGAGTCTAAGCAACCTGCGGTGTCTTCATCGGCTGCAACTCCAGCTGTGAAAGATACTTCGAGCAATGCATTGGCATCCCAATTATCTAAGCCTGCCGTTAAGGATTCAGGAAAAGCTAAGACTGATACGAGTGCTGGTAGCGCATTGACCAAATTATTCTTGCCTATGGGAAATGGAATTGGGGTTTATCGCAAAGATACTGCTCGTGTAAATTCTTTATTTCGCCGGGCAGATGTGCGTGCATTTTTTCCTGCAAACCTAACATTTGCTTGGGCTGCGAAAGGTATTCCAGCGACCAATGGGGATGAGATTTTAACCTTAGAAGCTTTGAAAAAGGCAGAAGGCCAATCAGCTCCATTAGAAGGTGATGTGATTACAGATGCCGCTCAAGATTTTGATCAAACGGGTCGCGCTGAAGTGACAATGTCCATGAATGGAACGGGTGCTAGAATTTGGAAAAATTTAACGGGGGCTAATGTAGGTCGCCGAATTGCCATTGTTTTAGACGGCTACGTATATTCAGCACCGGTGATTAATGGAGAAATTCCAGGTGGACGTTCATCGATCTCAGGTAGTTTTACCGTGGAGGAAGCTAAAGATTTAGCGAATGTATTGAAGGCGGGTAAATTACCGGCGCCAACACGTATTGTTGAGGATGCTTTTATTGGTCCTTCTTTAGGAGTTGAGTCCATTAACCAAGGGTATATGTCGATGCTATTAGGCTTGCTATTAGTGATTGTATTCATGATTGGATATTATGGAAATCCAGGTTGGATGGCTAATTTGGCTTTATTTTTCAACGTATTTTTCATTGCGGGTGTGTTGGTACAAATCCAAGCAGCGTTGACTTTGCCAGGTATCGCAGGTATCGTGTTAACCTTAGGTATGGCAGTAGATGCAAACGTATTAATTAATGAACGTATTCGTGAAGAATTACACAAAGGAAAAGGTTTACTGGATGCGATTAATGTCGGTTACGAGAAAGCATTAAGTGCGATTTTGGATGGTAACATTACCACGGTATTGATCGGGGTAATCTTGATTATATTCGGTTCTGGATCTGTTAAAGGATTTGGAGTAACGCTTTGTATCGGTTTGATTACTTCGGTATTTACGGCGGTTTATATTTCTCATATCTTGATTTTATGGATGGCCAACCGTGCGATTAAGGCGGGTAGAGAGAAGAATATGACGTTTGAGACATTTATATCGCGTGATTTATTCAAAGGAATGAATTTCGATTTTATTGGCAAACGTAAATATTCATATTGGTTCTCATGGGGTTTAATTGCCACAGGTGCCATTGTATTATTCATGCAAGGTGGATTTAATTTAGGCGTGGACTTTAAAGGTGGACGCTCCTATGTGGTTGAATTTGCTCAGCCCGTAGAAGCGGGTAAAGTTAAAGAGGCCTTAGCTGATAATTTTGGTGGAAAAGGGGTTGAAGTAAAAACATTTAATGGCGCTAGTAAATTGAAAGTGACTACTTCGTATTTAGTGGAGGATGAATCGATTACGGCCAACAATACCGTAAGGACGGCTTTGGAAACAGGCTTAAAAGATTTTGCAGCTAATTCTCCGGTGATAGTATCGGAGGCGAAAGTAGGTGCGACTGTTGCGGATGATATTTTAACGCAATCATTCCTTTCCATATTATATGCTTTGGTAGCGATCTTTATTTATATATTGATTCGTTTCCGCAAATGGCAATATTCATTGGGTGGAATTGTGGCCTTGGTGCATGATGCATTAGTTGTTTTAGGCATGGTAGGAATAGCCCGATTATTTGGATTTGAATTGGAGATAGACCAAGTATTTATCGCGGCAATTTTGACCGTTATTGGTTATTCAATTAACGATACTGTGGTTGTATTTGACCGTATCCGTGAGGAGATTGGCGTGAATCCTGATTTAGGAAATAAGGCTTTAATGATCAAAACCATTAATGAATCCATTAACCATACCATGTCGCGTACGGTGATGACTGCGACCACCGTATTTTTGGTGGTTACGGTATTGTTAATCTTTGGTGGCGATGTGTTAAGAGGATTTTCATTCGCGATGTTTATCGGTGTTGTATTTGGAGCATATTCTTCTATTTTTGTAGCGGCTCCTATCGTGATAGACCTTGGAACCTCATCAAAACCTAAAAAATAAATGATGCTGGCAATCTGAAAAGATTGCCAGTATTTACATCAACCTAATTTATAACCTATGAACAATAGTATTTGGAGAAAAAAGCCTTTAGAGGCCTATGCTGCGGATGTTAAGAACAGCCAATTAAAGCGTGTGCTTGGTAAATGGGCGCTAACATCTTTGGGGATTGGAGCCGTTATTGGCGGAGGAATTTTCACTTTGACTGGTATTGCGGCCCATGATTGGGCGGGTCCAGCATTAGCTTTAGCCTTTGTGTTGGCGGGTACTGCTTGTACATTTGCTGCACTTTGCTATGCTGAATTTGCATCCATTTTACCTGTGGAAGGAAGTGCATATGCCTATTCTTATGGAACAGTGGGAGAATTTTTTGCCTGGTTCATTGGTTGGAATTTAATTCTAGAATATATGATGGGTGCCACTACGGTAGCCGTTGCTTGGAGTGGATATTTTGAAAAACTCTTGCATCTATTCAATATAAGTTTGCCACTGTATTTGACGAATGATCCCGTGACTGCGGCTGAAAAAGTTGAAAAACTACGGGCTGCGGGCCAAGTAGTTCCTGATTTTGCTTTTGCCTTTAATTTACCTGCTTTCATTATCGTATGGTTGGTTACTTGGGTTTTGGTGAAAGGAATTAAAGAAGCGGCAAGTACCAATAACTTGATCGTAATTATGAAAGTAGCGGCGGTCATTTTTGTGATTGTCGTGGGAGCATTTTACGTGGATACAGCTAATTGGCATCCCTTCATTCCAGATCCCGTTGTGGATGCAAAGGGTGCTACGCACTTTGGATTTGACGGAGTGGTGACTGCGGCGTCCATTATTTTCTTTGCTTATATTGGTTTTGATGCCGTGTCCACACAGGCAGGAGAGGCTATTAATCCTACAAAGGATGTACCATTCGCTATTATTGCCTCTTTATTGATTTGTACTTTATTGTATATTTTGGTTTCATTAGTATTAACTGGAATGGTTAAGTATGATACCTTGGATTTAAAAGCACCGGTTGCTTCTGCTTTTGAAGGTGCTGGTTTGCCTATTGCGATGTACATTGTAACGATTGCCGCAACTGCCGGATTGACTTCAGTAATGCTTGTGATGATGTTATCTCAAACACGTATCTTCTTAGGTATGGCGAAGGACGGATTATTGCCAAAAGGTTTATTTGCGGCTATTCATCCTAAGTTTAAGACGCCTTGGAAATCGACTATTTTTGTCGGTGGTATCGTTTCTGTTGTTTCTGCGTTAACGCCTATTGACAAAGTTTCCGAAATGTGTAGTTCTGGAACCTTATTAGCTTTTGCCATGATATGTGGTGCGGTTTGGTTGTTGAGAGTTCGCGAACCAAATATCGCACGACCATTCAAAGTGAAGTTTTTGCCTTTTGTAGCTACCGCTGGAATTCTATGTAATTTATATTTAATGTGGGGTTTGCGTACGGAAACGAAGCTTTCATTTTTAATATGGGGTACTTTAGGTATTATTGTTTACTTCGCATATAGTCGAGGGCATAGTAATCTGAACAAGAAATCTTAGAAAAAAAGGCGCAAGAAATTGCGCCTTTTTTTTGTCTTATTTAGGATTCTATTCCCTTTGATCATACTGATGTCAATGCTTGATCTAGTGTAGATACAGTAAGGTGTTATTATTTACTGATAAATGGATATAAATTATATAAAATTGGGTTGAATTTTAGGAATTATTATTTACATTTGATGAGGATTAGGTGTAGCCTGGTCGGTAAAAGAGTCAATTTCGTAAGATATTGGCTCTTTTATTTTTTATTCAATTAGTATGTTTGAGATTGCTAGATGTATTTTATTTGAAATGATATCAAATGCAGGATTATTTATACTTTGATTTAGCATAAATTTTGCAATTGGATAGGCAATTAAATCGGCTAATTGAAGACCATTTATATTCTCCTTTTTATGTTTGAATTCGTAATCAATGAGTATATTTTTTGAAATAGAGTTTGGGTGAATAAGTGTTCCATTTAATACTATTTTCGAAAGGTGTAATGCAAGTTTCTGATCCTCTTTGTATCCTCTTTTTTCTAAAATAATCTGTAATTCAATTGTTTGATTTTTTTGGTGTTTAAATTTTGTTAGTACCGAATCTATTATTTTTGAAATACAAATTTCATAAGGGTCATCAGTTAAAAGTCCATAATTTTCAATATAGTTCACTTTGTTGATTCCTGAAGGTATTATGAGAAATTTACTTCGTGAAATTAGTTGGTTTAAGTCTTTGTAAAATTGGTTTTTAAGGTCCTCATTTAATAAAATTTTGTATTCATTTGAGCACTTTCGAATTTCTCTGGAATGGAGAATTAAGGACTCTGTTGACCAATATTTTATTTTAAATTTTGTTAATAATAGCTCTAGGTGAATTAAGTCATTTGTCTTAATTAGTATTCCACTTAGAAGAAAAATTGGAAAATTAATATCGATTTTCGCTAAACCATGATCACCAGTTTCATCTATAAATAAATAATACTTCATCTTTAAATCTAAATAGAATTAAGTGGGGATTTAAGTTTGAATTTTATTTTATCAAAAGGTTGATATTCTTTTAGACAGCAAGAATTTTATCTATTAAAATGCATTTTTAATCCAATGGATTTTGGCGTATTTTTGCACCTTGATTTTATAATATATATCGAATGGGTCATATTGAAACTGAAATAGCGAAACGGAGAACCTTTGGGATTATTTCTCACCCTGATGCGGGCAAGACCACATTGACGGAGAAATTGCTACTCTTTGGAGGAGCGATTCAAACGGCTGGTGCAGTGAAGTCAAATAAAATTAAGAAGGGCGCTACGTCCGACTTTATGGAAATTGAGCGCCAAAGAGGTATTTCTGTGGCTACTTCGGTCATGACTTTTGAATACAATCAGGTAAAAATAAATATCTTAGATACGCCGGGTCACAAGGATTTTGCGGAGGATACCTATCGGACGCTCACGGCGGTGGACTCAGTTATTCTCGTGATCGACTGCGTAAAAGGGGTGGAGGAACAAACAGAAAGGTTGATGGAAGTATGTCGCATGCGTAAAACGCCGGTGATTATTTTTATCAATAAAATGGATCGCGAGGGTCGGAACCCATTTGATTTACTGGATGAGTTAGAGCAAAAATTAGGGATATCCGTTCGCCCTTTGACATGGCCCATTAATATGGGTCAAAATTTCAAAGGGGTTTATCATTTATTGGATCGCTCTTTAAATTTGTTTTCGGCGAATAAAACGAAGATTGAAAAGAATGTTGTTTCCGTGGATATTTCGACGGCCGAGTTGGATGCCCGCGTAGGTGACCGAGATGCGGTTCAATTGCGTGAAGATGTTGAATTAATTGAAGGAGTTTACGAGCCTTTTGATCGGGCCGATTACCTATCCGGGGATTTAGCCCCTGTATTTTTTGGTTCTGCGGTGAATAATTTTGGCATTCAAGAATTGCTGGATACGTTCACTAAAATTGCTCCACCTACGCAAGCCCGCGGAACGGATATCCGGATTGTAGATCCTCAAGAGAAAAAATTTACCGGTTTTGTGTTTAAAATTCATGCAAATCTAGACCCTAAACATAGGGATCGAATTGCTTTTTTACGCGTTTGTTCAGGGGTATTTCACCGGAATACCTTTTACCAACATATTCGATTGAAGAAAAATGTGCGTTTTGCCAATCCGTATAATTTCATGGCGCAGGACAAGGAGGTCGTGGAAGAAGGGTTTCCTGGCGATGTAATCGGTTTATATGATACGGGTAATTTTAAAATTGGCGATACGTTGACCGAAGGAGAAATCCTTAATTATCAAGGAATTCCAAGTTTTTCACCGGAAATATTCAAGGAATTAATGAATCTTGATCCGATGAAATCAAAACAATTGGAAAAGGGTATTGACCAATTGACCGATGAGGGCGTAGCCCAACTCTTCACACAACCCCAGTTAGGAAATCGTAAGATTGTAGGAACGGTAGGAGAACTTCAATATGAAGTAATTCAATACCGTTTGGAACATGAATATGGGGCTAAATGCCGCTTTGACGGTATGCCAGTCACAAAGGCTTGTTGGATTACCTCCGAAGACCCCAAAAAACTACAAGAGTTTGTTCGTTTAAAAGCCCAAAACATTGCGCAAGATAAAGATGGAAATTATGTCTTTTTAGCCGAATCTGATTGGATACTACGAATGAATCAGACCAATAATCCTGAAATTCAATTCCATTTTACGTCCGAGTTTAAATTGGCCTAATCGATGTTTGTATGTAAAAAGCCTGCCGATTCAAACGAGTCGGCAGGCTTTTTAATGGTTAACATTTCAGATAAATCCTTATTTATTTTTCCAATAATTGGCCAAACTGGATCCATTGATATTCATCACAGGACCAAAAATAGCAGCCGGTAGACCAACCGTCGCCACTTTTCCCATCGCCATGGCTAAACCAGAGGCTAGACCTGCATTTTGAAGTCCCACTTCAATAGCGATTGTTCGACAATCTTTTTCAGGAAGTTTGGTGAGTCTACCTCCCCAATATCCTAAAATAAAGCCCATGATGTTTTGGATAAAACAAGCAAGAACTAATAGTGGACCCACGGATAATAAGGCATCCCGACCATTTGCTGTGATAATAATGATAATTAAACCAATACTAATCATGGAAATAAGCGGTAATTTTTCTTGGAACCATGGCCATTTGTCACCAATCACTCGCTTGTAGATGACACCTAATACGATCGGGATTAATACCAATTTACTGATTTCCCAAATCATGGCATAAAGGTCAATTTCGATCAATTGGCCCGCCAAATTTTTCATCAACAAAGGAGTTAAAATAGGTGCAATAAAAGTTGCCACGGAAGTTAATGTAAGTGAAAGAGCTACGTTAGCCTTGGCAAGATAAGACATGACATTTGAGGCTAATCCGCAGGGCATGCAAGCTACTAAGATGATGCCGGCAGAAATTTCTGGAGGGAATGTAAAGATTTTAGTAATGCTCCAGCCCACTAAAGGCATGATGGAGAAGTGGAAAAATACACCTAATGCCACAGCTTTTGGCGACCTTAAGACCTCCTGAAAATCGGATACTTCCATGGTTGACCCCATCCCAAACATGAGTAATTGCAATAGTGGGATGATCAAGATTTTGAATTTAATATCTCCATAACCAATGAATGGGTCAGGAAATTGTAACGTTAAAACCACTGCTGCAACGATCCATAAGGTAAAAGAGAAGCCTTTCAATGACTCTTTGGTATGCGTGGAGAGGGCGATTAGTGCAACGCCAATAATCCATAAAATTCCGGCCCAGGAAGAATCTGAAAAGATAAGTCCAAGGATTATGATGGATGCTCCTGAGATGGATAATAATTTAAAGTTGTTTTTCATAATAGGTCTTGCGGTATTTGTGAGGACTGACGCCCGTCATTTTTTTGATTAGCGGATACGCTTTAATATTTCCATGCAGGCTCTTCCATTGTGGTAAGGGCCTTTCCAAGGGCCTATTTTTCCATTGCGAATCATAGGCTCTTCTTTTTCATCGATCCCCCAAAGCCATTCGCCTGAGGGTGATTTAAGTTTGGATTTGATAAAAGACCAACTTCCTAGGCTCAATTCGTAGAATTTTTTATTTCCTGTTAAATGATAGGCATTATAATATCCGACCATGGCCTCTGCTTGTGGCCACCAATGTTTCTGTGTGTTGATATGTGCTTGATTTTTCTCATTCCACATGCCCCCATCTTTGGGATCAATTCCCTTTTCGGCTTCGATGGCCATATTGACCGCCAAGGTTTTCATTTTTTTAATCCAAATCGGATTTTTAATCGTTTCCGCAGTTTCTAACAAAAGCCAAGCAGATTCGATGTCATGCCCAAAAGAAACGGCCTCCGACCTTGGGGACCAATCATCCGTGAAAAATAAAGTTTGCGTCTTGCCATTGGCTATAATTTTATCATGAAAAATGGCAAGCATGGACTCAATTTCAGCCTTTAATTTTTTGTCGGGATACACCTGATATAAATTTCCAAAGGCTTCAATCAGATGCAGATGTGTATTCATGGATTTTTTTTGATCCGCTTTTCCCTCGGTAATCGTCTTATCTTCAATCGGCGTCCACGCCTCATTGTAGGCCTCATAATACCCCCCATTTTTCAGATCTTTGCATTTGGTTTGCAAGATTTGATAGATGCTTTTTGCTTTTTCAAGGGCTTGGGGATTTTTCGAAATTTTATAATATTCAGCAAAGGCATACAACATAAATCCCTCTGCATAGACTTGTTTATGGGTGTCGGAAGGAGTGCCGTTTGACTTTACGGACCAATAAGCGCCTTTGTTTTTAGCGTCCCAAAAATAAGTATTCAAATAATGAAATGCTCGGTCGGCCAATTTTTTATACCCTGGTTTTGGGTCCATTTGATAGGCAGCAGAGAATGTCCAAAGAATCCTGCTGTTCAATATTAGACCTTTATCGGCCTGTACATTAGGTACATTATTCACGTCAACAGCTCCATAGAATCCACCTTTCTCGACGTCCAAACTATTCTTTTCCCAGTATGATAAAATCTCATTCAGTTCTATTTTTATTTCTTTCTTAAAAGTGCTTGGACTTTGTGCGGAAATGGAATATACTCCCATTAGAAAAATAAGAATTTTAAAGATTTTCATGGAGCTAGGTTTATGGCAAAAGATGCTTTTTTGTTGAGTTTAAATATAAAGATTGTGTTTTGATTTTTAAAGCTGATTTAAAATTTTTAATGTTTTTCGAATTAATTACCCAATAATTTTATTTCAGTATAAATCATCATTAATTTGCTTTCAAGTTTACCCAATTTACTCCTATGAAAAAATATTTACTACTCTTATTCTTTCCTTTGTCGTTCATTTCGCTTGAGGCAAAAGATAATTCCGAGTTGATTAAAAAGGCGGATCGAATTATTGCGGTACATAAGCTTTATACGGTCATGCATAAAACTCAAATTCCACCCAGTGGCGACAAGCATGATTATATGAGCCAAGGGCCTTATTGGTGGCCAGACCCTAGCAAACCAGATGGAAAACCCTACATCAGAAAAGATGGTATTAAAAATCCCGAAATAAAAGGAATCACTGATTCGGATGAAATGGATGAACTGATTGACGATGTCGAATTATTGACTCAGGCATTCCAAAAGACCAAAAATGAAAAATATGCGGCCTTTGCCTCTCAATTAATAAAAACTTGGTTCATCGATCCCAAAACCAAACAGAATCCCAATTTAAATTTTAGTCAAGGAATTCCTGGCATAAATACTGGTCGGGGAATTGGCATCATTGAAACCCGATTTCTGATTAAAATTACGGATGCTGCTGAGAAATTACAAGCTTCTACGCATTGGCGTAAATCCGATCATCAAGCATTGAAAATCTGGTTTAAAGACTTTCTGACTTGGCTGATTGAAAGCCCCATCGGCCAGGATGAAGCCGATGAGCACAATAACCATGGAACCTATTATGATGTCCAAGTTGTTAATTTCGCTATGTTTTTAGGCCAAAATGAATTGGCCAGACGCCAATTGGAAATCACGAAATCAAGGATGGCGTCGCAGTTGAAGTCCGACGGATCACAGCCCCATGAATTAGCCAGAACGAAGTCTTTCGGCTATTCGTTAATGAATCTTCGAGGCTTCTTTTATTTAGCGGAATTTGCTCAAAAATTGAATGTTGACCTATGGCATTATCAAACACCCGAAGGTGCGACACTGAAGAAATGTTTGGATTTTTTAATCCCTTACATCAAAAAAGATAAGGTGTGGCCATACCAGCAAATTGCTGAAATTCATTGGGCTGATACAGAAGAAATCTTGATGGAAGGTTCTAAAGCTTTTAAAGATTTTTCTTATTCAGATTTAGCCAAAAAAGTAAGTGCTGTAAACCATGATAAATTCTCTCCATCTGATTTGGTGGATCCATTTTTAGATTCTGCTAATTCTCGTTGGTTTTTCTTTAACTCGACGAGTCGGCCTTTTGGTATGGTCAACCTAAGTCCTGATAATGGCGTTCAAAGTGACTGGGGCGCTGGATATCGATATAAATCTGATAGCATTAAATGTTTTAGCCACATTCACGGTTGGCAATTATCGGGGATCCCTGTGTTACCTACCACGGGGGATTTTAAAGGCCAATTAGGTTCAGGTCAATATGGATCCACGTTTTCGCATGCCAAGGAAATTGCCAAACCTGGATACCATGAAGTCTATTTGGAATCGTATAAGATTAAAGCTCAATTGACCGCTACGACCCGAGTGGGATTTCACAAATACACCTATCCAAAGGCTGAGCAAAGCCAAATATTATTCGATTTTGCTACCTTTTTAGGACCATCCGATACCCAAAGCGCCTATGTGAAGCAGGTCGGAGATCGTCGAATTGAAGGCTATGCCATCATGTCGCCTGCGGTACGCCGACCAAAGATTTTGCCTGTTTATTTTGTCGTGGAATTTGATAAGCCATTTACTAAAATTGCCGCTTGGCGAAAAGGTAAATTGGAGGCTTTTTCAAATGAAATTGAAGGGGAGAAAATAGGGGTTTATGTGAGCTTCCCAACGGCTAAAAACGAAGAGCGTTTGATGAAGGTCGCCATCTCCTATGTGAGTACGGAGCAGGCAGGGTTAAATATGAAAACGGAAATCCCTCATTGGGATTTTGACCGTGTGGTGGAAGAAAGCAAGTCCGAATGGAATGAATGGCTAGGCCGTATTCAGGTAGAAGGGAAAGACGAAGTGGCAAAGAAAAGATTTTATACGGACTTATTTCATGCTTTGCAAGGGCGACGTATCGTGAGTGATGTGAATGGAAAATATTTGGACATGACGGGTGAAAAGCCACGTGCGGGTCAAATTCCGTTGAAGGCTAATGGCCAACCGAAATTTAATCACCATAATTTTGATGCGATGTGGGGGGCCCAATGGACAATAAATACCTTGTGGCATTTGGTGTATCCTGAAGTGACCGAATCATTTATTAATTCAATGTTGATGATGTATGATGACGGAGGCTTAATTCCGAGGGGTCCCGCCGGGGGAAATTATACGTATGTAATGACGGGAGCGTCTTCTACTCCTTTTATTGTGAGTGCTTACCAAAAAGGGATTCGCGGTTTTGATATACAAAAGGCCTACGAAGGAATGCGCAAAAATCATTTCCCGGGGGGAATGATGAGCAAGGCAGGGTATGAACATAAGACTTTTAAAGGTGGCGGCATTGAATATTACATGGAGCGCGGCTATGTCCCTCATCCCATCAGTCCTATTCGATATGGTTTTCACATGGATGGATCTGCACAAACACTTGAATATGCCTATCAGGATTTTTCATTAGCCCAAATGTCAAAGGCCCTAGGAAAAACGGATGACTATCAAATGTTTATGAAACGTTCACAGAATTATAAAAATATTTGGAATCCAGCATTAGGTTGGATGTGGATCAAAAATCTAGATGGGAATTGGGAGAAATCGGTAGACATTCTACGCTATGACCATGGTTGGGAAGAAGGAAATGCAGCCCAATGGACTTGGTTTGTCCCACATGATTTAAAAGGATTGGCCAACTTGATGGGAGGCAAAGATAAAGCGGTGGCAAAATTAAATGAGTCGTTTGAAAAAGCATCTGTGCATGATTTTGTCAGTGGAAAATCTCATGATAAAGAAACGGAGGAGGAAAATCGCCGAGTGTATTTGAACTTTGGCAACCAGCCTTCTATTCAAACAAGTTATATTTTCAATCAAATCGGGGCTCCTTGGTTGACCCAAAAATGGACCCGTAAGGTCATCGAAAAAGTGTATTCAGGCTTGTCGCCCAATTATGGATATAGTGGAGATGAAGACCAGGGACTCATGGGCTCATTAGCCGTGCTAATGAAAATAGGCATATTTAGCATGGATGGTGGTGTCGCTCAAACGCCCTATTACGATTTAAGTAGCCCTATTTTTGATAAAATTGAAATTAAATTAAATCCTGATTTTTATCCGGGGAAAACTATTTCGATCGAGACTAAAAACAATTCTAAGGACAATATGTATATCCAGCAGGCGAGTTTCAATGGCAAGCCGATAAAATCTTGGATTTCACATCCTGATCTAATTAAAGGAGGAAAAATTAGGTATGTTTTAGGTGCTAATCCGAACAAGAGCTTTGGTCAATAATGAATATTAAATTTAAAATAAGCCCGCTGATTTACCTGTCAAATTATTTGATCAAGGGCTTATGTGTCATAATTTTTATCGGTGTTTGTTTGGATGCCTCTGCACAAACAAAAAAAACCACTGAATACAAGGCGCCGAATTTTGGCTGCACGTTTGAAGATGGTCCTTTTAAGGCGATGATTAAGGTTGAGCAAAAAGGCCAAGATAAAAAAAATCTTGAGTTTTCAACTAATGTGGAAATTCAAGGTTGTCAAGTCATCCACATTGATTTTGACAAATTCGATAAAGAATTGGTGGCTAGTTTTAAGCCCACAGACATCGATGATTCCGGCAATGTGATCATTCTTGCGGACCGAGGAATCAAATACGAAATTCACCTTATTTTACCCTAAATTAAAAGGGTTTTTGGTTCCATAAAATTGGATTTCGAATCGGGAAATTTCGGATGACTTCTTGGTTCGTGGGGAAATTATCTAGTTTTTTCCATAAGGCCAAGCTGTTATCATCTCCATGAATCGCAGAAAAATAGAGAAAACTTTGCGCGATAGGCCACTGATCAAAATACATGACATCCGCCGGATAGGTCCACTTGGTTTTATCTTTAACGAATGGAAATAGATAAGAAACCCCTTTTTTGATCGACCGGCCATCAGGCATTTGCCAGTCCCACATATTCAACACATGGGCTAGTGTGCTCATGATATCTAAATTAAATATGGAATAGCCGTAGGGCTTAGTCCGTTTTAATTCGAGCGGAAATGATCCATCGGTCGCCATTTGGTCCGGAATAAAATTAGTTCGATAACGTTTTCTACAAAAATCAATCAGCGATGCATTGCCAGTAAAGGATGCAAAAACGGCCACTTGGAGGGCCCAACAAGTTCCATGGTTGTTTAACGCATCTCTTTCAGCTATTCCATAGGGATGCGTCGTCATCCAGAGTACGTATTCCTTAAACCATGCGACAAATGCGGCGTAGTCTTCAGGTGCGATTTGGCTTTTTAAGGCTTCCATGGCTTTGATAACCTCCAAAAAATGGATGGTATCGATAATACCAATGCCGCGCCCCGTTGCTTTTCCTTTAATTGCCTGAGCATATAATAGGGAAGGGTTCATGCGCGTGGATGGGTCCACAAACCAAGCCTTCAAATGCGGAATAGCCGCTTTGGCATATTGAACTTTTCCAGTGAATGTATAGGCAGAGGCTAATGAACCAACAATTTCACTGAAACGTATCATGGCTAATCGGTGTGCCACAAAATTTTCAGGATTAGTCTCTCCGTCTCTTTGAATGTAGGGTCCATTTGGATTTGCTGGGTCGGGCCACCAATAATCGCCTTCTGAATAAAAATCATTAGCGCCCCCAGCTGATCGCGGACATTGTGTGGCGGTAACGGTAATGGGTTTTTGAGCTAAATTTTTATCCGCTATGGCTATGGTTTTAGCGATGCGTTCTTTGGTATAAATTTCCCTAGGAGCTACAGAAAAGCCAAAGAAATGGCTTACTAAAAAGAGAAATAAGAAAGAAATTTTCAATTTCATTTGACTTGCATTTTTACGGCCCACTCGGAGTATTTAGCCAAAAGGTGTTGAAATTTTTCGGGATTTTTTTTGATCAAATTATTTGTTTCAATTCGGTCTAATCTTACATTGTACAATTCCCACTCTTTCACCTCATCGTCCCAAACTAGTTTCCAATCCCCTTCTCTAATCGCTCTATTCCCAAAATGCTCCCAAGCAATATAAGGCTGTGAATCTCTTTTACTTTGTTTAAATATGGGCACTAGGCTTTTTCCCTCGACAGCCTTTGTTGTTTTCGTTTTTGTTAAGTCCATGATGGTTGGAAAAATATCCATGATATGCCCCACTTGGTCACTTTGAAAGCTTTTTTTAATTCCGGTTGGGTACGAAATAATTAAAGGCGTGGAAATACCACCCTCGTGCATCCAATGTTTATACATCCGAAATGGCGTATTGCTAGCATAGGCCCATTCTTTCCCATAGGTGGTGTAACTTCCTGGGGCGCCAATTTTCGTAGTCAATGACGCATTGTATTTATCTTGTCCTAAATCTTTGGATGAACGATCATCTAATACTTCATGGCAGGCGCCATTATCTGAAAGGAAGAAAATAACAGTATTATCAAAGGTTCCATTGGCTTTTAACTCCTGTATTATTTTACCAATTCCTTGGTCCATCTTGTCGACCATAGCTGCATAGGTAGCCATTTTTTCGATCCAAATAGTCTTATCCGTTTCTTTTTCAAATGAAACAAGACTTGGGTCTGAAGCTGGTAGTTCTCCAATTTTTGAGTTTAGTCCTAGTTTATTTTGTTTGTCAAATCGCTGCTTCCGCAAGGCTTCCCACCCTAGAGTGTATTTGGATTTATAGGAATCAATCAAATCTTGGGGTGCATGTATCGGCCAATGTGGCGCGGTATAGGCTACATAAAGAAAAAATGGTTTTCCAGTCGACTTATTTTTCTGTAGATAGGAAACGGATTTTTCTGAGATGGCATCCGTAAAATAGTAATTTCCTTTAGGCGCAAACGGTTCATTATCTTCAATGAGCTGGCGTTTAGGCAATAATTCATAGTAACTGTTGGCCCCCGAAATCAATCCATAAAAGTGATCAAAACCTCGCTGATTAGGCCAATCGGGCTTTTTTTCGCCCACATGCCATTTGCCAGTCATGTAGGTGTTGTACCCATTCTTTTTTAATTCTTCGGCGATCGTGGGGGTATTTACATTTAAAAAACCTTGGTAGGATCCCGTTTTATTTCGATCATAATCACTTGTAACGACCATTCCACCCATTCCTGCTTGGTGCGGATACATGCCAGTGAGTAAGGATGCTCGACTCGGACAACAGCGTCCAGCATTGTAAAATTGGGTAAAAATGGCTCCTTTTTTGCCAAGTAAATCGATGTTAGGGGTTTTGATTTCTGATCCAAATATTCCGATATCGCTATAGCCCATGTCGTCCACCAAAATCACGATGACATTGGGAGGCGTTTTTTGTGCCAATAGAACCGGTTGAATAGCCATGAAAAACAAGCAAATTAGGATGTAATTTTTCATTGCTTAGTCAGTTTAAGTTCTTCCATAAGTGCCAATGAGAAAAAGGCTGAGGTATATGCACAAGTAATTGGAAACCAAGGTCTAAAAGCGGCGCCGACGGCCGAATGTATTGTTTTTCCAATAATCCCCCCATAAGCTTGGCGGTCAGGTCCTTGGTATTGATTTGTCATACACCAAGTTAATGATTTTCGAGCCATCACGACATATTTTTTCTCTCCTGAAGCTGCATAAAGTTGGTATAATAAATAACTCCATAAGGCCGTGCCTTTTTCGCTTATGCCCACTTTCTCCACCGGCTCATCTGTGATAAAGTTCCAATGGCCATCTGGTTTTTGCCAGGCTTGCATGCGATCAGCCATTTTTTTTGCTAAATTGAGGTAAGGCCCCTTAGGGTTGTTTCGGTGTGCTGCCAATAATCCTTCCATGGCCCAGCCAAGTCCCCGAGTCATTTTTATGGTTGGCTGAACCCCAGTTTTTTGATGCCATCCTCGCTCCCATAGTCCGTCGGGCCGACTCAATTTTTTCAAATGCTCTTGTATATATTGTTCGGCCATGTTGAAATACTTAGGGTCCTTCGTGATGGCATATAAATTAGCAATTCCTTCCGCTCCAAAACCCGATTCATCAATGGTATGCTCCGAAAATTTTTGTTCATCCACATAATAATCTTGTGGAATAAGCCCATATTGGGTCATTAATCGATCTGTAGTTTCAGCTAATAATTTCGCCGCATCTAAGTATTTTTTATTTCCTGTTTCAGCGTATAGGGGAATCCAAGCCCAACCGGAAAAGAAATTCGCATCCGAGGTACTATAACATTGTTGGTACCCAAAATCTGGCAAAATAAGATCTCTTCTCCAGCGGGAAAGTGGCACACCAAACATGGGATGAGTGACATCCATGATTCGCGTGTTTATGGCCGATTGACCTATTTTTTCTGCTGCTGACAAAAGCCCTGCTGCGGATGTGGAAATAGATAGCTCAGATATTTTTCGGGCGTTTAAAAGCACTTTTACCGCGGGACCTGAACCCCATATCCAATGGTTTGACCGGTAACTCTGTGCATCTAAATCATAAAATAAATTAAGACTTCCATATGTAAGACTACTGGGATTGTTGTTTTGCGAGCGAAGGATATAGTTGATGGATTTTGAAAGTGCTAATTTCAGATTTTTCTGATTGAGGCTACTGTTTGCGAGCTCCGGCCTTACGATTGTTTTTGTAGACCAATTTATTTTGTGATTGATTGTTTTCGATACCCCATTTTCTTTGTAATGTACTGTAATGGTACCTTTCCAATCCTCGCATAAAGGAGTGAAATGATAGGTTAGGGATCCATTTAAGGGTTGAACTATTTGTTGGATATAAAAATCTTTAATATGGCGTGCACGTGGTTCAATATAGAGAGAGTTTTCCCAGTCTTCCAAATGGTCTGCCTCAAGGTTTATTTTCTTTTTATTGTGTTCAGACTTTTTGTAAAAATGCTGATTCCAAGCGGAAACCGTGGCTATTGAGTCAAGCATAATATGTCCTTTCATGCCTGGATTTCGAACAATATCAACTACGGGATACCAAATTTGCTTGTTTGGTATGGGATTAGGTAATACCGTTTGTGGCTCAGGATGTTCGATTGAAATATCGGTGATCTTCGTTATTCGAGCATTTCGATCACTTCTTATTTGAATTTTTACGTCTTGAACGCTTGCACCTAAGCTTGCATGAATCGTAATTCCGGTTCCGTCTTGACCCCAAGAAACCTCATGTTGATTCGCTTGTGCAAACAATATTTCAGAAGACAATAAGAATAAACTGATGAATAAAGATCTCATTTTTTATTTTTTTGACGTACCAATGCTTCTAAAAAATAGTAATCGGCATATACGATAGGTGCATCTATTTCAAATCCATTTGGCAAACCGCCCGTGCTGTGGTTTAAAAGAAATCCATGAGTAGAAGATGCCACGGGAGCTAAATAATCCGTGGAACTAAGGCTTGCTAAGATCTTATCGGCAAATCCTTGGTAATAGTTTTTTTTGTAGGGTTGAAGGTTTGCCAACTCATACAATGCGGAAGCAGTTATAGCAGCGGCGGAGGCATCTCTAGGTACATGGGGGATTTTAGGATCATCAAAATCCCAATAAGGAACAAGGTCTGAAGGTAACCTAGGATGATTTAAGATGTATTGAGCAATATTTTCAGCTAAATTCAAATACTCCTTTTTTCCAGTTTCTCGATAACATACCGCGTAGCCATACAAAGCCCATGCTTGGCCTCGCGCCCACGCAGATGCATGCGCATAGCCCTGATGCGTATTTTTTTTCACCACCGCACCCGTTTGAACATCGTAATCCAATACATGGTACGAACTGAAATCAGGCCTAAAATGATTTTTCATGGTGGTATTGGCATGCGAAACGGCAACTTTATAAAAGGCTGAATCTTTCGTTTCCTTAAAGGCCCAAAACAATAATTCTAGGTTCATCATGTTATCGATGATCACAGGATTAGCCCATTTGTCCCGACTATGATCCCAAGAACGAATAACACCTGTGATGGGATTGAATCTTTTTATGTTGGTTCTAGCCGACTGGATTAAGATATCGCGATAAGATGAATTGTTAGTCAAACGAAGCCCATTGCCAAAACTAGTGAACATCTTAAATCCCATGTCATGGGTTCCTGCGTTCATTTTTTCTTTCTCTAATGGGAGGGTATAATTTTCTGCTTGGGCAGCCCATTTTTTATTTCCTGTTAATTCATATAAATACCACAATCCTCCCGGGAAAAATCCTGAACACCAGTCTTTTGACGCAACTAAAATTAATGAATCGTTACGCACGGTTCTCGGACTCACCTTATCGCTATTTCTGGAAGCAACTCGGGACGACTCCCTCAGCGCATAATCCATTTGAGATTCGATTTTTGTGATCAGGCTGGCTTGTTGGGCCGCGCCGCTAAAACACAATAGCGTGAAAAAAACGATGTATTTGTTCATGTTATCTGGATTGATTTTGGGTTTTTCTATTGGCAGCAACGAATCGCAAAAAGATAGGTTGCTTTTTTCATAGGTTTGGAGAACACTTTTGTCTTACGTGTAAATTAAAAATAACTCCCCAATAATAGGGAGTTATTTTTAAAATTACAGAGAAAAATGATTATTTGATGGAAGGGTTATTAACTAACTCCACATCAGGTAAATACAATGTAAATCGAGCGATGCTTCCTCCTGTAGGAGTTTTCCCAGCAGCTTTTGCTACTGCATCGGCACGACCTGTTCTCACCATATCCCACCATCTTTTACACTCATAGATGAACTCATATCCTCTTTCTTGGAAAATTAAATCGTCAAAAGCTGTTTTGGATAATCCTGTAGGAAAGTCAGCCAATGTGCTCGATTTAGCTAAGTCTACTCCATAACCTCGTCTACGTACTTGGTTTACCGCGTCATAAGCAGCCTGTGTTGGACCATTTAATTGGTTTTCACATTCAGCAAAAATTAAATAAGCCTCAGCAAAACGATATAAATAAAAATCATTTCCGGCAGCCGTTTCTTCAGGCGCAGCACCATCTCTGAATTTACCAAACATGTATGTGGCACTTGGAATTAAATTGGCTTTTACCTTAACTCCTTTGATGGTAATGGTGTCGATCAAATTCCAATTTCTACGTAGATCTTTTCTGTCCCAATCTTTAATTAAAGGAGAGTTACGGCACATTAATGCGGAGATTCCACGAGCGGCAAGGCCCGCGTCTAATGCTCTACCTTCGAACGCATAGGTTGGTAAAAATGAACCTAATGCTTTTTGTTGCGAAAACTTGATGGCAAAAATTTCCTCAGAATTTGTAGGCGTAGAAGGCGAGTATAAAGTCTCTAATGATTTAACTAAATCATAGCCATAGGTTGCTTTATTATCGATTACTTCTTTGGCTTTCAAACGTGCATTGGCATAATCCTTGGTCCATAAATAAATGTCGGCCAGCATCATTTTTGCACTTCCTTTAGTCGCTCTACCTGTATTAGCCTCAGGGACTTTATTAGGTAAATTAGCTTCACAAAAGGCTAAGTCTTTGGTGATTTGATCGATGATCGTCTTGGAACTTGTTAATGGTAAGGCGGTTCCATCAGAATTTTCGATCGGCGATAAACGCAAAGGTACGTCGCCATGCATACGGGTCAACCACCAATAGCATAAGGCACGGACAAAATAAGCCTCAGCTTTATAAGGTGCTTTGATGTTTTCAGCGAGTGACTTATCATCATCGATCGCTTTGATGATCAAATTTGATTTTCCAATGGCTTCATAAAAAGTAGTCCATCTTGCCGCATTATCATTTCTTTGAGGCTCAAAATTATAGTTCATATAATTCGTTCCACCCCCAGCAGGCAATTGGCAATACTCAGCTAAACCCTCAATATCTCTTGTTAAAGTAGATTCCCAGAGACGACCACGAGAACGTGACAGGGGCTCGTAGGCTCCGATGACAAACGCATCTAAAAGAGGTTTACTCAATGTTGAAATTTGATAACGAGCCGGAGGAACTTCTTCTAAAAACTTCTCACAGCTTGAAAGGGATCCCATCATGATGATCATTAGCATGGGAATTATTTGTATGTTTTTTATCTTTTTCATAACCTGAATAATTTAAAATTTTAAAGAATTAAAAGTTGACGGTTAAACCTAATGTAACCGTTTTAGAACCTGGATATGCACCATTGTCAACTCCTTGTTGGAGTGAGTTTCCACTAAATGCATTCACCTCAGGATCATATCCTTTGTAATTGGTTATGGTAATTATATTATTACCTGATAAATAAATATTGGCAGACTTGATAAACTTAGTATCTCCCAAAGGCAAAGCGTAATCAATACGAATGTTACGTAAACGAATATATGATCCATCCTCAATAAACAAATCAGATCTTCTGTGAATGCTAGAGGCTTTTGGCTTTGGATAGTATTTGTAAATTTCCGCTGAACGATTGTAAATAGGCGTAGGAGTAGCCGCTGTAAATAACATTTGATTATCGATGCTGTTTCCTTGAACGCTTGACCAAGTCATCATGAAATTAAAACGCTTATACTTTAAGCTCGTATTTAATCCTATGATCGTAGATGGATAGGGATTTCCGATGTACACGTTATCACGTCCGTCAATGATTCCATCAGAATTCACATCTAAAAATGCCATTTCTCCATCCGAACCATACCCTGTGAATTTAGGTCCATAAAAAGATGATAGTGGATCACCAGGAGTAATTCTAGAGTTTCCTGAGCTAAATGGCAAATTGTTTTTAGTAGCCACTACCTTGTTCTTGTTGATGGAAAGGTTGGCGTCTACTGACCAACGAAGATCCTTGGTCGCAATTAGATCCGTACCAATTTCCAATTCAAATCCTTTGTTTTCTACTTCACCTACGTTGTCAATAATCGTGTTATATCCAGAAGATGGAGGCAATTGGACCGTCGCTAATAAAGATGTTGTATTCTTTACATAGTAATCTAACGTAACTCGATATTTATCATTTAAGAATCCGAAATCCAAACCAGCATTGGTTTGAGTTGTTGTTTCCCAAGTCAAATTGTCGTTTGGCAACGTAGGAGATAATCCCACCGCTAAACCAGAACCAGCACCCTGTGCGGTATTGATAACGTTTCCAACTAATAATGATTGATATGGTTGAATAGCAGGATTTCCAGACTGTCCCCAAGTAGCACGCACTTTAAGGTTTGAAATAGCCGTTACATCTTTCATGAAAGGCTCTTCAGATGCTTTCCATGCTAGACCCACTGAAGGGAAAGTACCATATTTCTTATTCTTGCTAAATACGGAAGCACCATCTCTACGAATACTAGCCGTAAACAGATAGCGATCCTTGAAGTTTAAACGCACCCTTGAAAAACCTGAAACCAAACGGTTTGTGACGATATCAGTGACCGGTTTAGAAACAGATCCCGCAGCGGCAAAGTTATAATTTTTCAAATCATCTGAAATGTATTTTGATCCTAATAAATTAATGATGTCTTGCTGGGCCGATTGAATTGAACCCCCAAGGATACCTTCAAACTCCAAATCACCAAATTTCTTTTTGTATTCTAAATAATCTTCAGCCACCACATTTAACGAGCTTGTGGTTGTTAATTGGCCTATACCCACCCCAGAACTTAATTGGGCTAACACAATTGGGAAATATAAATCAGCACGTGCAGAAAAATAATCACCTCCCAATCGGGTAGTATTGACTAATCCTTCGGCAATTTTAATATTGAAATCCATACCCCCTTGAAAACGAACCACCGTATTACGATCTAGTGATTCCTTCGTGAATGCTAATGGATTTTCAACGTCGATTCCACTGAAAGAGAAAGGTCTAGGATTTCCATACGTACCATCTGGATTATAAACAGGTACGGTAGGTGATGCTAAAACCATGGCACCTACTCCGTTTTTACCTGTATAACGGGTTGGCGAGTTATCTGACGCAGAGAAACCATTAGAAACAGTTCTAGAAGCAGTCATATAAGTCCTTAAGCTAATTCTTGAATTCAACTGAGAAGTTAAATTGAAACGCATGGACCCTCTATTAAAGTCAGATCCTTTGATAATTCCTGGCTGGTCTAAATAGTTTCCAGAAACATAGTACTGCGTTTTGTCATTACCACCTGAAAAGCTTAAAGTATGATTTTGCTGTAAGGCAGCGCGCAACACTTGGTCTTGCCAGTCAGTCTCAGCATTCGTCGCATTGGTTACTTCAGCTGGAAGTGCAAGATTTGAATTTGTATAATATTGCTTAATAAAATCAATCATTTGAACACCATTCATCAAGTTCAATTTTCTTTGGATGATTTGATTGGTGTAAGTGGATTCGTAAGTTACACGGCTCACACCCGCCTTACCACTTTTAGTTGTGATTTGAACTACACCATTCGCTCCCCTTGAACCATAAATGGCTGTGGCAGATGCATCTTTTAATACTTCAATACTTTCGATATCACTCGCATTAAACGAAGACATTCCGTTCATCGCACGGTTGTCATTGTTGTATTGCGGAACTCCGTCAATCACAAAAAGGGGTTCATTTCCACCCGCGATGGAAGTTACTCCACGCACACGAATGGAAATACCAGCACCCGGCTGACCAGAACTTTGTTGTACCTGAACTCCGGTCATTCTTCCTTGCATGGCAGATTCTACACTAACAACTGGCATTTCTTGAATCGTTGCTGATTTAATGGAAGCAGATGAACCTAAGAAGTCCTTCTTTTTTTGATTTCCGTAACCCGTCACGACAATTTCTTCCAAGGATTTAGCGTCTACCGCTAATTGGATGTTTAGAACAGATTGATTGGCAATTTTAACTTCTTGAGACTTATAGCCTACAAAAGAGAAAACTAAAACATCTCCAGGATTTACGTCAATCGAATATTTTCCATTAACATCTGAATTCGCTCCAGAGGATGTGCCTTTTTTGGCAATCGTAACTCCGGGCATTCCAGCTCCGTTTTCATCAGTTACCGTTCCGGTTAGTTTGGAAGCTGCTACTGCATTGAGGTTCGTCGAACCTAGCGTGTAAAACAATGGCATTGCAAAGGCCATAGCTAATAGGATGCTCCATCGAGCTACCCTGTGTTTCATGGGGTAAGTTTTTTTCATCAAAAGTATTTTTAGGATTTAATTTATATTGGACATTTTCAAATTGGTTAAATTAAAAAGTATCCATAAATAATGATACTCATTTACCATATCACAGCCAAAGGAATTAGCTATTTTTTTTCTGCAAACGTTACCGTAAACGTTTACAGGAAAAATCTTTAGGAAGATTCTATGTTTTAAACGTGAAAAAAACGTTAATTTTTAGGAGCATGGAATAAATTTATTTTAAAAAAATGAATTGCATTATTCCCATAAAAAAGGTGATGCGATATTATGCGCACCACCTTTCGAGAAAAATTCTTGTTAATTCTTACTGTATCGTAAACTGATAATTCCCTTGTAATCCTTTTTCTTTTGAGGTGAAAATGATTCTTTGAACAGGTCTATTCGCCCACTTCGTTTTAAAGCTTTTATACTCGGGTCCATCGGTCGAAGGAAGATCCACCGCCATCGTCCATTTTTTAGCATCATACGTTAGTACATGTTTATCTCCTGTACTCGTTGTCAAGTTTAATTTCCCTGGTATGGAAGAATCGATCGTACACAATGTCATGAAGGCTTGTTGGACCCCTTGCTTATTTTCAGAAAGCTCAAACTGATCTTTGATTTCAACCTGGCCTTTCACTTTATTCAATTGCAAGGTTCGTTTCCAAGTTTTGATTCCTGACTCCGTTGGATAGGCTTTCGCTAAATCTAAAGACATTCCCGCCGCTTTTTCATTCATGAAATTACTGACTGCGCTAGCTTCAAACTCCCGACCTGCTTTTTGACCTACTCCATTAATGAAAGGTAAATTGTGGTATTCAGATTGAGTAAACCAAAGGGAATAGCGTTGTCAGAAAAAGTCCTAGCCGTGTAGTTTCCTCGGCCTGCGTCAATAATAATAGGTTCGCCTTTGACATAATAGACAAAATCGCCTACATCATTATGGTTATGAGACTCAGCATTATGCCCGCCATGCGCCGCAAAAAATAAGTCTTTATGTCGTGCGGTCACTACCTGGATGTCATTAAACCAATAGTCGCCAAGTTCCGGATGCGCCACTTTTTCTTTGGGCATGGAACTGAAAGCCATTAAATTCCAAAGATGACGATGTTTCTGGTATCCTGTCATACTGATGGCCGGATCAAAATTTTGTGTGGCCCATTGGCCAAATGCCATCAAAGGAGCATCATTTAGCGCCTTACCAAAACGGTACAGCATGATGCCATCCGGTTTCAAGGTAGGATCTGCGTCAGCAAAATTCACGAAGTAGTCATTGGAAATATGCATCTTATACACATATGAAGCCATTTTTTGGATGAATGGCTCTTTGTAGATTTCGCATTTTTCATTGGTCGCCGAAGCCAATACTTGGAGTGCATCAAAGGCACTTGCTCCCGCCGCAAACCAATACGATGGACCTTCATCACAACCTGCATCATCTCCTAACCCATTAAAGTAAAGGTCTAGGTAGTTCATGTGGGTGTACACATGTGAAAGCCGGGTGGTTTCATTTTTTTCTAAAAGTAAATTGGCCAACATCACATTTGAGATGATCCATGGGTTCCAGTTGTTTACAGCGCGGGTTTTACTGAGCCAGCCATATCGATCTTGGTCTAAAATAGGTGTTAGGATTTTTTTATTGACCTCGAAGTAAATTCGTTTACGTAGAAGTTTAGAAATTTTATCCAATTTGTCCCCTACAAAATAGTCGGTCAGCGCTAGGCCCGCGGCCGTTTCTGCCCCAAATAAATCGACCGTTGGGTCCTCAGCATCCGGCATTCCACTTCTCGCTTTTTGGACCGACAAGTGCGCAGGAACTCCCCAATAGGTCTCCTCACAAATAGACCAGACATAATTCATGATTTTTTCAGTAAAACGGCCTTTGTCCTCCAGTGTCTCCGCAATCACGAGTTCCATTAGACTATTTCGTTTTCCAAACGAAATTTTACCATGTTCCTCTCGATCACCCGATCGTACATATTCCATTAGAAGCGTAGCATCAATCACTGGAACAGGCTTATTTAAAACCGATTCAGCTCTTTTAATGATTTGTTTTTGTTCATCTTCAGGGATGATATTGACCCATTCAGCACGTGTTTTTGGATATGGTTTATAGTCTTTTTGCGAAATGAGCGCCTTTTGCACCATTTCTTTACTGAAGGCTTTCGCTAAAAAATTACGAGGAGTTACTTGTGCTTCTGCCAAAGCAGAAATCAAAATTAGGCTTACATAGAGCAAGTGTTTTTTCATAAATTGGAGGTTTAGATTTAGCCCTTGGGGCTTAGTTTTATTTGCAATTTAACATTTCCTATTTGATTGGCAATCCTGACCATCAGTCTTTGCGTTCCCGTGTTTAATTTTTCAGGCGCAGATTTACTTGCCGATTCAATCGTAAATTTCGCTCCTGCTGGGCTGATGATTTCAGCTTCCAGCGTTTTCGTTGTGATCGTCGCATTTCGGAGAATGGCTTTTCCGCTAGGTAAAATCTCAATCGACTGATCCGTTGTCATTCCCCAAGCGACTTCTATTGCCGACTTGATTACAAAATCATCTTCGATGACTACATCTTTTCGATTATTGACTAGACTTATTTTTCTTGTGGATTTGCTTGAATAATCACGATATGCCTGGCTTAAATCTAAGATTGCATTAGGCTCAGATACATTTAGTGAGGTACTAGAAAAGGTAGCTTTGGCTAATTCATATTGATTATTATTCCCTAAAATAGGCACATTGTGGCTTAATGAACCAAGTCTATAATAGGACCATCTTTTGCCGCCGACGCCCATGGTCCAATATCCGTCTAGGTTATAGTCGTCGGAGCCCAGGTCTTTGGCCCAACGAACACCCCCCGCATCTAATTCGAAACTACCTAGATCTAAATGGGAATGATTGGAACTATTGGTACCCGATTTAATGCCAATCCAAGTGGCAAATTTATCCGTCCATGAACTTCGCATGACCACTAAATCATTCACTTCTCCTCTTAACATGTGGTCCAGTGGTACAACAGGTGCGGAATTGCTTGGACTTCTGTACCAAACCACGTGAAAAGGTTTGGCCAAAGAGGAAGTGGCCGACATGTAATTGTGTAAGTAATTTGAAATGTCCGTGTTTGAATATGTATTAGCCATAAAGAACATGGCGGGCGAAGTGGTACCTTTGCTATTTTCACCTGAATCCGCAAAGTTAAAAATGTAGTTCGTGGGTCCCGTCGTCAGCATAGGAGCAAAGCCTGTTTTCGAAAGTCCTTCCGTCGTCTCTAAATTTTTCAAGGTTCCTAAAGCTGTTTGTAAAGCGGACATACCATAGGAAAGGTATTCGGTGGCATACGCCCAATACCCAGGTCCCTCATACCATGCGCCATCCGGGGCATAAAATTTGTTAGAGTAAGGTAGATTAGCGATGGCTTTTGGGATGTATTCGTCCGCATATTTAGGGTCGGTTTCGGCGATGGCTAATGAGGCTACGATCAATGCCCCATTGCAAACCTGGTTCCAATTATTATCCCCTTTGGCCCACCAAGCCGTTTCATAAATTTTTTTATACTCATCCAAACCTTTTGTTTTTAGTCCATTTCGAATGAAAGTTCGATCAACTTCTGATAAAAAAGGATAAAGCCAATCATAGCCGATCGCAACACCATTGGACATTTCCGCCACATCTAAAAAATGTGATGGATTCCAATCCGAAAATTCACACACCGTTCGCATATTAGCTACGGCTGACTCTACATATTTTTTATCCCCAGAAAAATGATAGGCTAACGCTAAATGTGAGGTACGATTAAGTAATTCTCGGCTGACATCTAAAAGCCTTGGGCCAATTAGTGTTCTTGTTAATGGAGCCCGAGTCACTATGCTATTGGCGGAGGCTATAACCGCTTTGATGTATTTGTCTAAAACAGGATCTGCCGACTGAAGTTTTTTTAATTCCGCAATTCGCTCATTGGTTAACATGAGACGCGGATGTTCAGATTTTAAAGCACTCAATGATGTTGGGAGCGGTATTTGAGCAGTCGTTTCGTCTTTCTGGCAGGCAAATAGCAAAAACGTAATGCTTATGATAAATAGAAATCGCATATTTTTTAAGTAAATTGGGTCATTCGAAATTAATATTATTTACAGAAAAATTTAATTATTAAATGGTTTAATTGATTTTAATTTCATTTCAAGCCAACAAATTATGTAATTATAGCCGCTTAATACGAGAATTATTTTAATATTGTTAGCCATATAATAAATCTATTCTATAGATTTTATGATTTAGTTTTTATATCTGTTGACACTTCAAAAAAAAGATTTATCATGCACAGCAAAATTTTAAATCACCTCGATGAACCAGACCAATTAGAGAAATTATACCGTTCAAACAGTTCGGAATTTGCGAAGGCTTTTAATTCTGTGTATCCTGAAATAAAGGAAGTGAAACTAGCTCAATATTGGAATGCTCGCTTAGCCTATGAAAAGTCTGAGATTTCCTGGGGTAAAAAAAACGATTGGGTTTTTGTTATTGTTGCGTCTTTGTTGGCAGGTTTAATCGCCAAAATTCCAGCGATATTTCAGATTAAACCCGAATTTTTCTATACACGTAATATTGGCTTTATCGTTTTCCCCGCGTTAGCTAGCTATTTTATTTGGAAGCGAAATATCCCATTATCTCGAATATTATTTACTGCATCGGCCTTCGTAATAGGTGCAGTGTACATTAATTTATTGCCGGATTTGCCCAATAACGACACCATCATTTTGGCCTGTTTGCATTTGCCATTTTTGTTATGGGCGTTAATGGGAATTAATTACGTGGGTTTGGATTTGAGAAGTGATGAAAGCCGACTAGATTTTTTGCGATTTAATGGAGACTTCTTAATCCTAAGTGGAATTTTAGTGATCGTGGGCGGATTATTTACTGCGATTGTCATTGGCTTATTTAAAGCCATAGGGATCAAAATAGAGGAATTTTATTTCGATTATTTAGCTGTTTTTGCAGGGGCTGCATTGCCTATTATGTCCACTTTTATGACACAATCAAACCCATCGTTGGTCAATAAAGTTTCCCCCGTTGTTGCCAAAATTTGTAGTCCTGTGGTATTGATTATGCTCATCGTGTATTTAGGAGCCATTTTGTTCTCAGATAAGGATCCCTACAATGATCGGAATTTTTTATTGGTCTTTAATTTATTGTTGCTTGGCGTCATGGCTATCATTTTGTTCTCTTTGGCTGAAACGTCTAAAGATTATGGGAACCCTTGGAGTCTGATTGTTTTGTTCGCTCTGTCTGTTGTCACGATGGTGGTCAATGGAATCGCTTTTACGGCTATTCTATTTAGAATTTCAGAATGGGGAATAACGCCAAATCGGCTTGCTATTTTAGGGGCTAATTTTCTTATGCTGGCCAATTTAGTTTTGATTGCCTTCCGACTGTTTAATCGAGTTATTAAAAAAGACGAAAAAAGCAGCGCAGAAAATGCGATTGCCAATTTCCTTCCGATCTATATCCTTTGGGCTATGGTGGTCGTTTTTGTTTTTCCCCTACTGTTCAACTTTAGGTAAATGGATGCTTGATTTTGCTAAAGGTTTAAATTAAAATTTCTCCACATGAAAATGACCTATTTTATTTTAACAGCATTGCTTTTCTCCTTCGGATCGGTCATTTTAGGGCAGGAAATGCCAAATTCGATTCAATATAGAAAACCTACCCCCTTGTTTAACGGACATAATTTAAAGGGCTGGTATACTTTTGTTCAGAAAAGAGGTAGAAATATTGATCCCAAAAATGTTTTTACCGTGGTGGACCAACAAATTAGAATCTCGGGGGAGGAGTGGGGATGTATCACTACAAAAAAGCAATTCGAGAATTATCGATTGGCCCTTGAATTCCGATGGGGTGGAAAAACGGAAGGGAATAGAATTGATAAAGCGAGGGATTCAGGTTTGCTATTGCATTCGACTGGCGAGGATGGTGGATCTGCCGGTATATGGATGCATTCAATCGAGTGCCAAATCATAGAAGGCGGAACAGGAGATATTTTAGTGGTGGGAGATGGCTCGGAAAATTTCAGCATTACAGCTTCGGTGGCCAAAGAAAAGCAAGCGGGTTCTTATCGATATCAGGAAGGGGGTGCGGCAGCCATTTTGAATAAAGGTCGGCTCAACTGGTACGGTCGGGATGAAAACTGGCAAGATGTCATCGGTTTTAAAGGGAAACAAGACATCGAAAAACCGATGGGCGAATGGAACCAGTTGGAATGCATCGCTAATGGAAATGAGCTAATTGTTTACTTAAATGGGGTCTTGGTCAATCGGGCAAGGGAGGTACAGCCTTCCAAAGGTCGCATTCAGATTCAATCTGAGGGAGCTGAAATATATGTTCGGAATATTGAATTAACAAAACAAAAAAAATCCCGCAAGAATTAACCTGCGGGATTTTAGATTTGATCATGAGCAAATTACCAACCTGGATTTTGCTTCATGCTTGGATTAAGAGCGATCTCATTGATGGGCAAAGGCCATAAATAATCACGTGCCGCATCAAACTTGCGGAAACTAGCTGCTTGAGTAATTATATAGTTATCAGCTGTTGTATTGACCTTTACCGTTGTACCAAATTCCTTAAAGAAATAATTCCCAAGTATTGGTTTTGGTAATTCAATTTCAGCTGTTTTCCAACGAATTAAATCCCAGTAACGGAAACCTTCTTGGGCTAGCTCTACACGTCTTTCACGTCTGATTTCATCACGCATCACTAACCCATTGGTCGTTGCAAATGCATTTGTTAATGCAGCCACTCCACCGCGCTTGCGTAAAGCATTAACAGTAAGGTTTAAATCAGCATCAGAAATACTTCCATCTAATTCAAATTTAGCCTCAGCATAAATTAATAAGACTTCTGCATAACGGATTAAGTTACGGTCAATAAAGGACGCTTGGTTATTCCAGTCAACGATGTTCCAATACTTACGGAAAGTAAATCCTGTCTTAGCGAAAACTAATGAAGATACGTTGAACACGGGATTCGTGAAAATATACGAATCTCCTTTTTTCAAAACGTCATCACTTAAACGCGTATCACGGTTCACAAACACATCGGTTGATAAAACCGGCTGCACATATAAAGGAGATTTTGTAATAGGCAATCCGTCTTTCATTAAGTAAGAATCAACCAATGCTTTGGTAGGACTTTTATTTCCATTTTCAAGCGTAGATCTGCAATATGTATGAGACAATACGCGGTCTGTTAAGCTTACCCCATATTGCTTGACTAATACATTTTCCTTATTAGCACGGCCCTCACCTTCATATTGGAATAAGTTGAAATAAGGTCCAGAATACAAATCATGTTGCTTGCTATCCATCACTGCTTTTGATGCAGTCACAGCTATGGTAAGGTATTTTTTAGAATCCCCATAATTGTGGAATTTAGCTCTAGTTCCCTCAAAAAGTGCTACACGAGCTTTAAATGCTAAAGCTGCTGTATTAGCAATGCGGCCATAATCCGCTGTTCCTAAGGCTGTTGGAGTAGGTAATTTAGCTCCAGCGAAATCTAAGTCAGCAAAGATTAACGTTAACACTTCATCACGAGAAGCTGAGCCTGCTGACAATTCAGCTGAATCATCTGTTAGCGTTTTGGTAATTAAAGGAACTCCACCATACCGTTGCAATAAATTGAAATAGGCCCAAGCTCTGAAGAATTTAGCTTCTGCTAAGTAACGATCTAAAGTGGCCGCAGCTATTCCTGTTTTAGGACCTTTTTCTAAGATATTATTGGCCGCACGAATTAATAAGTATTGGTTATTAAAATCAGCGGTTGCCGTAGCTGGTGCAAGACGTGAACCGTCGCTGATACTATTGGACGCTAATCCAAAGGCATCATCTGACCAGTTGTCATCCGTATTAAAATCTGGCAAAAATGTATATAAATAATTGTTTGCCGTTTTTAAATCAGATTCAGAACGCCAAAACGTCCCATCTGAAATATTGGTTTCTGGTAACCTCTCTACTTCACATCCCGTGAAGAATAAAACTGAGGCGCTAATTGCTAAAATATTTTTTAATGAATTTTTCATTTCAATTGTCTTTTAAATGGCTATGGATTAAAACGAAAGATTTAAACCTACAGAGGCAGTTGAGAAATACGGATAATCATTGTCCGCATTATTCGCCGATTCTGGATCAAACAAGGTTCCAAATTTGCCCATCGCTGAAACGGTCAAGATATCTTGTCCAGATACATATACACGTGCCTTTGATATACCCATTTTCTTGGTTAAAACACTAGGTAATGTATATCCTAATTGGATATTTTTTAACCTTGCATACTGGCCATTGAAAGCCCATTTATCTGAAGTTCCAAAGTTATGTGTTGCACCCACGTATGGACGAGGGAATAATGCATTTGGATTTTCAGGAGTCCAATAGTCTCTATGAATTCCCATGGCTTGTTTCCAAGTAACCAATAAAGGACCTACTGATTCTGAGCCAGCTAAGAATGTTCTTTGACCTACTCCTTGCACGAAGGCTGAGAAATCAAATCCTTGATAATCAAATCCTACATTAAATCCAAAAAGGTAACGAGGGCTTGTACTTCCCAACATGATCAAATCGCCATAATCAGCTTTACTTCCTTTTCCTACTGTAACTTGCTTATCGCCATTCTGATCTATATACTTAAGATCTCCTGCCCCAGTACGGTTATCTTGGAATGCCCAAGCTTTAACCTCATCAGCAGTAGAGAAATATCCTGCGGTTTGATATCCCCAGATGGTATTGATTGGATAGCCTTCAATTAAGCTGTTATTTCCTCTGGCCACTACAATTCGGTTTGAGAATGAAACCAGTTCATTTTGATTATCTGAGAAGTTACCACCAACATTATAGCTAAACTTATCTCCAATCTTACCACGGTATTTCACCTCTAACTCCCATCCCCATGATTTCAACTCTCCATTATTTTTACGTGGAGTGGCGATACCGATGGTCGCAGGAAGTTGTTGCGGTGTCAACATGTTCTTATTAGACTTCACATAGTAATCACCACTCACTTGTAATTTATTTTTCATTAAGCCTATATCAAAACCACCATTAGTTGTCTCAATCGTTTCCCATGAAAGATTCGTACTTGGCAATGAACCTTGGTATATATACGAAGTTCTAGAGTCACCTAAAACTAAAGCAGAACCTCGGGTCAATTGGTTTACATAATCATAATATCCCAAAGTACTTCCTAATGCGCCCCCTAATCTACCCCATGAACCACGCAATTTAAATTCAGAGATAAATTGCAATGATTCACTCATAAATGTTTCGCGGTGTAAATTCCATCCAGCCGAGACTGAAGGGAAAATTTTAGTGCGACCATCTTCAGCTAACTTTGAACTTTCATCTTGACGCAAAGTACCCTCTAATAAATACTTATCATCATAATTATAGTTTAAACGCCCAAAAACAGATTGGAATGCATAAGTAGCAATGGATTCTGAGTTGGTTTTCGTTTTATCATCTCCCAAGTTTAAGGTTGGCAAGTCATTACTCACCATATTCGTAGCTCCTGAAGTTGTATTGACATAACGGAAATCTTCCCACTGATAACCTAATAATGCACCGAACGTATGCTTATTGATTTTCAAATCGTAATTAGCTAAAAACTGTAAATTTAAATTCTTAGTTACTTCATTTGAAATCGAATACGAGTTGACTTGGTTTACATAACGGTTAACGCCAAAACGACCCCAAAGTGGCACCGTTCTTTTAAAGATGTAACGATCACCTCTACGATATTGTGTACCGGCAACAGATCTTAAGGTTAATCCTTTAACCAAGTTTTCTAATTTGAAAGTAAAAGTCCCGTCAAAGAAATTACGGCTTCGATTATCATATCCTCCTTCAGCTAAATCGGCATACGTCGTCGCACCTGAACCCGCACCATTATACTGACCCAGAGGAGTGAAAAATGGAGTTCTTGTTCTCAAACGATAAATATCATAGACTAAACCTTGACCACTTGCTGCTCTTGAGCTTTGCTCTGTCAGTTCGTTTGTATAGGCAATTCTTGAATCTAATGAAAGGTTGTTGGTCAATTTTGCGCCTAAATTAACACGCAAGTTGTAGCGGGTCAATTGGTCTGGACCCACCTTAAACAATCCCTTTTTGTTATAATATCCTCCTGAGATCAAGAAGTTTAGCTTATCCGTTCCACCTCTTGCCGAAATATTATGCATTTGCATAGACGTATAAGTCTTCAAAATTTGCTGAGGCAATGGATTTTGGTTGTAAAACAACCATTGAGTCGTATCCGCTGGATTGACTAAATAAGGAACATTATTTTTAATTTGCTCCAAGTCAAAATCAGAATACTCGGGTCCTGAACCTGAGTTTTTACGAGCTAAATTGGAGAAGTTAGCTTCTTCTAACAAGGTCATTCTTTCTGGAACATTAGCTGCCCAATCGGCACCTGACATACCTGAATAATCAAATGTTACCTTGCCATTCTTGCCTTTTTTAGAAGTAATTAAGATAACACCTCCAGCAGCTTGTGCTCCATAAATAGCCGCCGCAGCCGCATCTTTTAGAATACTAATGCTCTCGATATCATTTTGATTCATTGTCTGTAAAGTAATGGAAGGAACGGTTACCCCATCTAAAATGATTAGTGGGTCAACGGATCCATTCGCGGTAGTAGCTCCACGAATCTGAATTCCTAAGCCTTCATTACCTGGCTGGCCATTAGTTCTAGTGACAATTAATCCTGGTGATGTTCCTTGTAATGCTGTCTGCAAACTAGTAGTTGGTCTATTCTCAATCATTTTTGAATCTACTGTAGATACAGCTCCAGTCATGTTGACTTTTTTCTGTACCCCATAACCTACTACGACAACCTCTTCTAGGCTAGCTGCATTTTCAGCTAATGTAATTTCCACGACGGATTTATTCCCAACATTCACTTCTTGGGTTTCAAAACCAATGGAACTTACACGTAAAACGGTTTTGGAATCTACGCCTGCAAGGCTAAATTTTCCATTTCCATCGGTGGTGGTTCCTTTCGTAGGTGTACCTTTGACCGAAATAGCGACACCTGGAACAGCGTCCCCTTTTGTGTCTTTCACATTTCCTGTGATTGTTTTTGTTTGTGCAATGGCTGTTCCTGAAAAGATAAGCCAACAAACGAAAATCCATAAGCTGTTTTGCCAGGACTTTCCTTCTTTGTAAATTTTTGTCATAAGTTTAAATGTAAATTGTTATTTTAAAGGTTGTAAAATTAGTATTTTTCTTTTAAAAATTATAATAAATTATTCCACTGATTTTAAATTCGATCCTATATCTTTGCGATTCAAACCATTAAACCTATGAAAAAAATCCAACTCATTATTTTATGCATGTGTATAGCATGGAGCTCTTTAGCCCAAAATGCATACAACATTATCCCTTTGCCTAAATCTTTAAAACCTACTGAGGGCACTTTTACCGTAAAAAAGGGAATTGCAGTGTACATAAATTCAGAGGAATTTAGCCCATCAGCTAATATGCTAGCCTTGCAAATTAAAAATGTTTCAGGTCTCACAGCTTCTGTAAAAATGGCTAAAACTACTTCTTCAGGAATATTATTTAGCAAAAATGATGCATTAGGAGATGAGGAATATCGTTTACAAGTGACGTCTAAAAAAGTAGAAATTCAAGCAAAAACGGGAAGAGGTGCTTTTTATGGTTTACAGACTTTACTCCAATTGATGCCCGCGCCTATTTATGGAAATGAGTTGTCGACGGTTGCTTTGACCATCCCCAACTGTCTGATCGAAGATGCACCTCGGTTTAGTTACCGCGGCTTAATGTTAGACGTAGGCCGTTATTTTTTCTCAGTGGATGCGGTAAAGCGCTATATCGATTTGATGGCTATCTATAAATTAAATACGTTTCATTGGCATTTGACTGAAGATCAGGGCTGGCGCATTGAAATAAAAAAATATCCTTTGTTGACCTCTATATCTTCAGTGCGGAAGGAAAGTATGTTAGGTCATTACCGGGACCAAAAATACGACGGAAAGCCACATGGCGGATTTTATACACAAGAGCAAATTAAGGAAGTAGTTGCTTACGCCTCTTCCAAATACATTCAGGTAATTCCCGAAATTGAAATGCCAGGTCACTCGACGGCCGTATTGGCCGCTTATCCACAATTGGGCTCCAATGGGGATAAAATATTACAAGTGAAAACGAAATGGGGCGTGGCTGAAGACGTCTTGTTCCCACGTGAAGAAACTTTTGAATTTTTGGAAAATGTTTTGACGGAGGTGATGGCATTATTTCCTGGCCAATACATCCACATCGGTGGGGATGAATGTCCCAAAACCCAATGGAAAGAAAGTCGTTTTTGCCAAGATTTAATTAAAAAATTAGGTTTGAAGGATGAACATGAATTACAAAGTTATTTCATTCGTCGGATCGATAAATTTGTTACATCCAAAGGGAAAAAATTATTAGGTTGGGACGAGATTTTAGAAGGGGGTTTATCGCCAAACGCGATGGTGATGTCATGGAGGGGAACTAAAGGCGGTATCGAAGCTGCGAAACAAAATCACGATGTGGTAATGTCACCGAACTCATATTTCTACATTGATTATTACCAAGCGGAGGCTAAAACTGAACCCATTGCCATTGGAGGATTCTTGCCTTTAAGCAAATGCTACTCTTTTGAACCCGATTTGCCGGAATTAACGGCTGAGGAAGCGAAACATGTGGTGGGTATTCAGGCCAACTTATGGACCGAATATGTCAGTAATTTGCCTTATGCGGAGTATATGACCTATCCGAGAGCTTTGGCTTTATCCGAAGTTTCTTGGTCTCCCAAAGGATCAAAAAATTACGAGGATTTTAAAAAGCGCTTGAAGGGTCACATGCCGTCGATGGATGCTTTGAAGATTAATTATTCAAAAGCATTTTTAACTCAACCATAAACCTGGTTTCTTGAGACGTAAAAAATCCTTTTGGTTAATTTCCAAAAGGATTTTTTTATGACTTAGAATTTAGGATCTACAAATTCCCATTCTTTTACGTGAGAGGGCCGATGTTGTTTTTTGGCAATATCTTCCATCTTTTTAATGAGGTCAGGATTTACCTGAGCGATGTCATTTTGCTCATAAGGATCTTTGGACAAGTCGTATAATTCCCAGGGGGCCAACTTATTTTTTTTCATGTTGGACTTTACCCCTTTGAAATTTCCGATGCGCACTGCTACTTGCCCCGATTTTTCTGGAAATTCAAAATAGATAAAAGGATGCTTGGCTTGGGCTTTGCCTAATAGCGTTGGCAGGAAGGATATGCCATCCGTTTTGACTGGAATTTTGGCGCCCGTCAGATCGGCTAGGGTAGCCATCACGTCAAATTGGACCGAGGGATGATCTGTGGTTTGACCAGGTTTTATCTTGCCGGGCCAGCGAGCGAGCATCGGTTCTCGAATTCCGCCCTCATATAAGTCTTGTTTACGACCTCGTAAACCCGCCACGGAATTAAAAAACTCAGTATCCACTCCCCCCACATCGAAAGTCGCCCCATTATCACTCGAGAACATGATCAAGGTATTTTCATCGATTTGATATTTTTTTAAAGTTTCAATGATGCGCCCCACTTGTTTATCTAAATAAGTAATCATGGCGGCATAGGTCGCCCGTGGATATTTTGTGGGTACATAACCACCTTTCATAGACGTATAAATAGTCTCCGGAAATTTCCCCTGATACGCTAATATTTCTTCTTCAGGTGCTTGCAAAGAAAGGTGTGGAAGCGGCAATGGCAGGTATAAAAAGAAAGGATTTTTTTGATTCTTTTGGATAAACGCCAAGGCTTTCTCCATCATTTTGGTGGCCGCATAATCTTTGCCTTTAAACTTCTCAAAATCAATGGAGTCGATGCTGACTTTTTTATTTTGGTATTCATGGACCAATTGATACGTGTTTCTCAAAGTATCCCATTTTCCATTTTCCCACAGGTGTGTCGGATATAAATTATGCGCTTGTTTTTGGTCCAAGAAACCGTAGTAATAATCGAAACCATGCAGGTTGGGATTCCCGGTGGTATTGTTCATGCCCAAACCCCATTTGCCCACGAGCGCCGTTTGATAACCTACGGATTTCATTAATTTGGCAATGGTAAATGTGTTTTCTGGCAATGGCATTTGGCCACCTTCTTTATCGTCTCTAAATCCACCCAATTCGTAATTACCTCGTATGTAGGAATGTCCGGCATGTTGGCCCGTCATCAACATGCACCTGGCCGGTGCGCAAACAGGCGCACTGGTATAGTGATTTGTGAAACGAATCCCCTCTTTTGCCATGGCATCTAAAAAAGGCGTTTTGATTTTTTGTTGGCCATAGACGCCCAACTCCCCATATCCCAAATCATCTGCATAGATGTAAATGACATTGGGTTTTTTTTGAGCCAAAAGCGTCATGGATACCAATAACAAATTCAATGTGGCAAAAAGTATTTTCTTCATTTGCTTAGCTTATTTTATTGACCTGCGGCTCTATTCCCAGTTCCTTTTCTTTGAGTCAAATCATCTCCTAGTTCTTCTCTTGCTTTTTCAGCTAATTGCTTTAAATCGGCAACGACCGCAGGATATAGGGATTGAACATCATAGCGCTCACCTGGATCTCTGCGCAAATCATATAGCGCCTCTGGAAAAGGGAAATCTTCCTTTAACTTTCCAGGAAATCCATCTTGGCCTGGCATAAAACCTTCGTGGGTTCTTCCAGGATGCGCAAGGACTAATTTCCACTGGCCCTTTCGGACGGCTTCCAAATTATTTTTTCGGTAATAGTATAAAAATTCTTTACGGGGTTCCGCTTTTTCTTCGTCTTTTAATAGAGATATCACATTGACTCCGTCAATTTTTTTCACCGGAAGTTTTGAATTAGTAATGGCACAAATGGTAGGTAAAAGATCGATGTTGGACGCTAAGCCATTATTGATTTTTCCACCTTGGATATGGCCGTTCCATTGGGCAATAAAGGGAACTCGTTGGCCACCTTCAAACGAGGTGCCCTTAGCTTCTCTTAATCCGCCTGTGGACCCAGCATGGTTGCCGAAATTCTGCCAAGGGCCATTGTCCGAAGTAAAAATCACCAGCGTATTATTGTCAATTTTCAAGCGCTTGAGGGTCTTTAAAATCTCGCCCACCGACCAGTCCATTTCCATCATCACATCCCCATAAAGTCCTTGCTTGCTTTTTCCTTTAAATGCGGCTGAGGCATTGATCGGAACGTGTGGCATCGGATGGGGCATGTAGACAAAGAAGGGTTTTGCCTTATTTTTTTCAATGAATTTAATGGACTCTTTAGTTAGTATGTTGATCAATTGCGCTTGGTCGTCTAAGGTTTTAATGTATCTCTCTGGTTTTGAGCCACGGATTAAAGGAAGTTCAGGGAAGTCCTTTCTTTGATTTGTTGCGTTTCGGGTTCCATCGTAGTGTACAGGCCACATATCATTGGAATACGGGATGCCTACATATTCATCAAAACCATGTTGGGTTGGTAAAAATCTCTCCGAGTCCCCTAGATGCCATTTGCCAAAAATACCCGTTGTGTAGCCATTGGCTTTTAACACTTCGGCAATCGTTTCTTCGTCTTTATTTATTCCAACGGGCGAATTGGGGAAAAGCGCTCCTGAAATTCCAATCCTGTTTGGGTAGCAACCGGTCAGTAAGCCAGCCCTAGATGCACTACAAACGGCCTGAGCGGAAAGGAAATTGGTCAAACGAACTCCGTTCTTAGCCATCTGGTCTAAATTAGGTGTTTGATATTGACTTGCTCCGTAGCAACTTAAATCCCCATATCCTAAATCATCCATTAAGATGACGATGACGTTTGGTTTTTTTTGTGCGAAAATTGGCGTGCAGGCAAAGGCCAAAATATTGGCAATCAGGAGGAATTTTTTCATAGGTTTCGTGTTCATTTGTAAAATGATCCATTGAGATTTCTGGTTAGAAAGATCAAATTAACAAATGCAAAATATTAATTATTTTTCGAACCTGAATCGATCCACGATTTAATTTTGCTGATATCGCAAGAAGAAATACTGAGGCTTGCTGAGGGCATGGCAATATAGCCGGCCAAATGAGCTACTGAGCCATATAATTTACCATTAAGCGCATATTTAGAAACATTGGCGTGGGTGGTTAAATCGATAGATCCTTGAGGTTTGGTTCCACTGTGACAACCCGTACAGCTTGCCTGTAAAATGGGTGTGATGTCTTTTGCATAGCTCATGTTAGTCGTAATACAAGCGGTCCCAGAAGCTTCGCAAGAATTATTTTTTGCTCCTTGTTTGATCCAAGTTAAGACCATGGCAATGTTATCTTTGGAGAAAGCGGCCATGGGTGGTGGCGGCATTCTTTCCTCGCCGGTCCGCAATAAACTCGTGTATAAACTACTTGATGACGGGTTTTTAATATTTACCTCCTTGATGATATGGTTGTAATCAGTTAATATAACGCCCTCTCTTTGGCTTATGGCATCATGGCAACCGCTCATGGCACAGTTGGAGACAATCAAAGTCAGAATTTTTTGTTTGAAATAAACCGTATCAGGATTGCAAACAACGTTCGTGGTCGGTGGGGGAGTTACTGGCGTGGTGATGGTGACAATCGGATTGACAGGATTGCTTGGTTTTAAATCTACGAGAATAGTGCCTGTTGGATATGAACCTATAATCCATTTCTTCACCATCGATAGTTCGCAAGATGTCAACGAGCTTGTCGCTGAAGGCATGGGGGAATACCCAGGCAAGTGCATCATGGAACCAAATAGTTTCCCGTTTTTTACATAGGGGATAATTTTGTCGTAGGTTGATAAGTCCACATTCCCGGAAGCAAGGGTTGCATTGTGGCAAGAAATGCAATTATTTTGAACGATGGGCCCAATGGATTTGTCGAAAGAAATGCTAACCGTATCGCAGGTTGCCGTTGTGGGACTTGGCGTAGATGGCGTTGTAGTTATTCCTGAATTATCAGTTTTGTTTGCCGGAAGAGGGGCGTTTTTGTCGTTTTGACATGCGAAAATTATACCCAGTAAAAAAATTACACGGATTCTTTTCATTTTTTTGGTTAAATTTTGTCTACGCTCAACGGTTAAACAATAGATTTGACAAACGAATGATCAAACAATACGATCATTAAATCCTTATTTTTTGACATAATTTATTTTGCTACTTACTCGGATTACCTCGGCTATTTTTGCAAAAACAATTTTAGGAATATCAATTTTATAATCGACTAGTTTAATATCAAATTGGCACGTGAGGCTCACTTGGTCTCCCTTAGAAACGATAGTTCCTTTTATTTCTATGGGGTTTGTGATCCCATGAATAGTTGCCGTGCCTACTGCTGTTACGGTATAAGTTCCAGGAACTTTCAAATCGACTACTTCTCTGATTTTTCCTTTGAAAGTGGCGCTGGGGAATTTGTCACTTTCTAAATAATTTTCATTGAAATGCTCTTGCATTAATTTGTTCGGGAAAACGAAACTAGTGACACGCATTTGTACCGCAACTTCGTTGTTATCTGTGTTGATGATACTCCCCACTTGCTTATTTAATGCATCTATATCCTCAAGAGGAGTTTTGGAAAAGAAAGAAACCTCCCCATTCTGTGCCATGTACAACTGCCCATTGGCTTGAAATCCCAAAATAATTAGTACAAATACTGCAATTAAATTTCTCATTTTTTATTTTTTTTATCGGGTTCTAAGCTAAAAGTTCTTGCCATGTTAAACCCGTAAAATATGTCGGTATTGGCCCAAGTACCTGTCGTTTGGCTGATGAAATGTTTCTCGATCATTCCTCGGGAATTTGTAAAATGCAATTGGAATACGTGGCCTCCTGTTTCAATATCAAATCCAATTGAAAACGAATCCTGGTAAGGATAGGCAGATCCAGATGTTTTCAAGAACGTTTTCGTGTCGACCAAATTCTTATAATATTCGGCAGATAGGCTTAGTCGGTTGGTCAATTTATACCTGCCTCCCATGCCCAACGAATATAAATTATTATCGAAATAAGCTGACTCAACCTTATTATTATGTAAGATGGTTGGCATGATTTGTAAGGACAACTTATCGGTAAACTTCCTCGCAATCAGGATTTGGCCCATATAGGTTTGTCGCTGTAAATTATTTTCATAGCGCATAATATTACCTGAGGGCAATGTATAGCCGGTCGGCATGGTATTCGTGGCCAAACTTCCATACATCGTTAAGGTGACAGGCATTTGATTGGATTGCCTCAAAACCTTGTATTTGGTATAAAAATCATAGGTTTTTTCAATGGTAGACCTACCCATACCCACAAGCCACACATCACTTAATCCATACTCTAATCCTAATCTGATTTTGGCTTCATCCAAACCCAGAAAGTTATCCATGAAACCTGAATTCAATGCCCCAAATCGATGTGATATCCAAAAATTTAAATGTTTTTTGGCAATTGTTTCCACCGTTTGGCCATTGATAAACCGAGTTCCCTTGAAGGTGGCTTGCGTATAGGTGATTTTCTTTGCATCCTCTTGGTTGAGCATAGCTAATAAATCATCTTGGCCCAATAACTGGGATGCATACAAAATGCCAAAAAGTAAAAATATTTTCGCTTTCAACTTAAGAAAAGACCCTAAGGCTTGAATTAGTTAATGTCGTTTGATAGGCTGTGATTCCTTTACTGCTGACATTATTTGTTTTTGCACCTGTAATACTAAAAGAAGCCCCGTGAGCTGGACATGAAAAACCAGATCCATTGTACATGACCTGAGCTTGACCTTCATGTGAGCAAATTTGGGTTACTGCGGCAAAACTTGTAGCTGAAACGCGTGCGATAACCACTTTGTTATAAGTGATGTATTTGCCAACGGTATTTAATGCGCTATAAGACGCATTAGTTAAATCTAAGGTGAAATCTACATTGCCTGAAGGGGCAACATCCGATTCATTTTGGCAAGAACTTAAGGCACTGGCACCACAATAAATGGCCATTAATGATGCTCCTTTTAATCCTAATGATTTTAAAAAATCGTTTCTTTTAATTTTGTTTTCCATGGTAGGCTATGATGGTAGGGTTGGATGTTTAATGGTAACTAAAACGGAGATTGAATTTATAATTTAGATTAAGCATTTATTAAATTAGGGCAACCATTGTGTTTTAAAATTAGGCGGATTGAATTTTGAAATTAAAGCAATGACATTGATACTATAATTTAATGATCAATCTTTTATTTATTAATCTTTGGTACAAAATTAAAGCAAAATTTATACACCTAACGTCAATAAATTATGATTGTTGTCATAATCCATATTAAATAGACATCCCGACAATTCAAGTCGACAGAACATAATTTAGTACCTATTCCGCAATACCTATTTGCCTGTTATCTGTTACTTATTACCTAATACCTATTTACCTAATTCGGATTAACCCTAAACACCATTCCTGGATTTTCTACGCCGATGTACATGTACCCATCTGAGCCTAATTTTACATTACGTAATCGACCTACATTGAGTAAAATCTTCTCTTGCTTAACCACTTTATTGTCTTTAATGACACAACGATTTAAGTAATTGAAACGTAAGGAACCAATCATCAAATTACCCTTCCATGCTGGATATTTGTCAGTGTTCATAAAGGTCAAACCTGATGGAGCGATCGACGGAACAAAATAAGAAACAGGTTGCTCCATACCTTCTTTTTTCGAGATGTTTGTAATCGGCTTTCCGTCATAATTAATTCCGTAGGAGATGACGGGCCAACCGTAATTACGGCCTGCTTGAATGATGTTAATTTCATCTCCACCGCGAGGGCCATGTTCTGTTTCCCAGATATCTCCCGTCCATGGATTGGTCGTTAATCCTTGTGGATTTCTTTGGCCATACGAATAAATACTAGGATGGAATTTAGCTGGATCTTTGCCCACAAACGGATTATCTTTTGGTACGGTTCCGTCATCATGTAGACGGTGAATTTTACCATTATCATTATCCGTTTCTTGGGGAAACACTTTTTCCATGCCTCTTTCACCCACGGAGAAAAACATAAATCCTTTTTTGTCAAAGGTGATTCGAGAGCCAAAATGATGGAATGTTTTCGTGTATGGAAGCGACTCAAATAGTTCTTGAGACTCCACCCACATGTTGTTTTTGATTTTTCCTCGTACAATTCCTGTGGATGTCAAGGTAGTCGAACCATCCATTTTGAATTTAGAATAGGACATGTAGACCCAACCGTTTTCCGCAAATTTCGGATGTAATGCAATGTCCAAAAGTCCTCCTTGGCCTTTCGCCATCACTGCTGGTATGCCTGTAATTTCTGTTTTATTTCTTTTTTGATCAACCAAGTATAATTTCCCCTTTCGGTCAGAAATCAAATAATCTTTATTTGGTAATTGAGCAAATCCCCATGGACTCTCCAAACCAGTGGCGATGGTATCTAATTTAACGGTGATGCCTTCAGAAACAAAAATATTTGTTTTTGGCTTGTTTTCGAATTTGTATTGCTCAACTCCAGCTAAATTTTCGATAATCAAATCAGCTAATTTATCAATGTCTTTAGGAGATAATATGCCTTTCCAAGTAGGCATTCCCATGTCATTATATCCATTCGTAATGCTGGCAACTAATTCTGGCTTAGTTTTCCCATGCTTCCAAACACGATCCACAAACGCTTCTACTTTTTCACCGTGGCAAGAAGCGCAATATTGTGTGTAAATCTTTTCAGTTGGTTCGTCTAAAATAACTTTTTTAGGAGCCGTGTTTAACGACATGATGGATAAAGTGGCTGTGGCGATTAGGCCAACAATCATTATTTTTTTGTACATGGTAGATTTTATTTATTCGACTACTAATCTAAAAATTATTTTTCAATTTTAATAACTTCATTGCAGGTCAAAGGTTTCCAATAATTTTGTATTTTAGCTATTCAATTGAATCTAAACCTATGAAAAAATTAATCGGAATGGTCTTCGGACTAGCTATATCTTTTGCTTCTTTTTCGCAAATTCCTTCAGGGCCTTGGCAAGTATTGGAACCTTCAAATGCCGGACTAAAACGACATGAAAGCGGTTTTGTCGAATGTGATGGAAAGTTTTATGCCTTAGGGGGTCGCGGAAAAAAGGCTATTGAAGCCTATAATCCTAAGACGAATACTTGGGAGAACTTGGGGGATACGCCCATTGAATTTCATCATTTTCAGGCCTTAAGTTTCCAACATGAAATTTATGTTATTTGTGCCTTTACGGGTGGATATCCCCATGAAAAGCCCATTGAAAACATGTTGATTTTTAATCCCAAAACAAAAACTTGGCGGGACGGCGCCAAGATCCCTTCGGACAGATTAAGAGGATCGGCAGGAATTTTTGCCTACAAAAATAAAATATATGCCGTTTGCGGAATTAAAGATGGACACTATGATGGCCATGTGAGTTGGTTCGATGTATTTGACCCTAAAACAAATACATGGTCCCAATTGGCTGATGCACCTAGAGCTAGAGATCATGTGCAAGCCGCTATGTTGGGCGATAAATTATACATGGTGGGAGGACGAAATTCCCATGCCGCCATTGGGAAAGTCTTAGAAAAAACAATTGCTGAAGTAGATGTCTATGATTTCAAAACAGGTGCTTGGACTACTTTGCCCAATGGCCTTCCTACCCTCAGGGCTGGAACATGTACCTTGACGAAATATCCATATGTCATTGTCTTACAAGGAGAGAGCTCCAAACAAGTTCCGGCACACGCGGAGGTTGAGGCGCTTGATGTGAGAACGAATGAATGGGTAAAATTCCCTTCTTTGTTGCAAGGCCGACATGGTACTTCAACTGTATTATATAAGAATAAATTGTACATCATGGCGGGAAGTGCGAACCGGGGTGGAGGGCCTGAACTGAATACAATGGAATATCTACAATGGTAATGTAAAAAAAAATCAATTTGGTGAGTACCAAAATTAATGATTGTCCTCACTAAATTAAACGCAAAGGAATATCTACAATGGTAGTTTTCAAAGAAAAAATTTAATCGTATATTTCGTTTTAAAATCCGAAAGGATCCCTAAACTTCATTATGAAAATATTTAAAATCATCATCCCTGTTTTCCTTGCGGCTATTTGCATGTATGCTGCTTGGAGCTGTTCCGATGCTCAGGGTTCGGACACATCCATGCCAGATGTGGTTGATTATAACTTTCACATACGTCCTATTCTTTCTGATCGATGCTTCAAATGCCATGGGCCGGATGCCAATAAACGACAAGCGAATTTACGTTTAGATACCAAGGAGGGCGCTTATGCGGCGTTTAAGGATAATGCAAAAGCACATGCAATTGTGCCCGGAGACCCTTCCCAATCAGATGCTTTTCAGCGTTTAATTTCCAAAGATACTGCGCTTAGAATGCCTACCATGAAATCAAATTTGGTGCTTACGCAGCATGAGATTGATTTGATTGAAAAGTGGATCGATCAGGGGGCTGTTTATAAGCCACATTGGTCTTTTATAAAACCCGTAAAGCCTGAATTACCTGATGCGGATGAGGCCTGGGTGAGAAACGATATTGATTATTTTGTGTATGCCAAAATGAAGGAAAAGGGTTTGAGTCCTTCCAAAGAAACAGATAAGGAGCGCCTGTTAAAAAGGGTTTGCCTTGATTTGACCGGATTACCACCTACGCTGGAAATGCAGGATCGCTTTTTAAACGATTCGGATCCCAAAGCGTATGAGAAAATTGTGAATGAGTTGTTGGCCAATAAGCATTTCGGAGAAAAAATGGCCGCACCATGGTTAGACGTAGCCCGTTATGCGGACTCGCATGGATATCAAGATGATGGTTTACGGACAATGTGGCCTTGGCGCGACTGGGTGATTCACGCGTTTAATTCCAATTATTCGTATAAGAAATTTGTGACTTGGCAGTTGGCAGGCGATTTAATTCCGGGGGCCAACAAAGAAATGTTATTGGCCACGGGATTCAACCGAAATCATAAGATTACCCAGGAAGGTGGGGTGATCGACGAGGAGTATCGCGTGGAGTATGTCAATGATCGGACGAGTACTTTTGGAAAATCATTTTTGGCTTTAACCTTTGAATGTTCCAAGTGCCATGATCATAAATATGATCCGATCTCACAAAAAGACTATTACAGTACCTATGCATTTTTCAACCAGGTGCCTGAAAAAGGGTTATTTGGTACCATTGATGCTTCTTTTGCTGATCCGCCAAACATGCGCATCACCACAAAAGACGTCAATAGCTTATTGAAATTCATCAACAAGCGGGATACATTTGCGGTCGACGTGATGGTCATGAAGGACTCTGCGAACATGCGCAAAACGCATATATTAAGTCGAGGCAATTACGACATGCCAACGTTCGAAGTGGGAGTGGGTATTCCGAAAAGTATTCTTCCTTATTCGGTGGCTAAGTATGGCTCAAACAGGCTAGGATTAGTGCGTTGGATGTTTGATGATGCGAATCCTTTGACATCACGTGTATTTGTGAATCGAATTTGGGCACAGTTTTTTGGTCGCGGTATTGTAAAAACATTAGGGGATTTTGGAATGCAAGGCGAGTTACCTACCCATCCGGAATTGCTGGATTGGTTGGCCGTGGATTTTAAAGCACACCATTGGAATATGAAGCGTTTGGTGAAGCAAATTGTGATGTCGGCTACGTACCAACAATCCTCCGATGTTCCTTCGGCGGCTTTAAAGTCCGATCCAGAAAACATCTATTTATCGCATTCTACGCGTCTAAGATTACCTGCTGAGAATGTGCGGGATCATGTCTTGGCGTCGGCTGATATTTTAAATCCTGAAATTGGCGGCCCTAGTGTTAAGCCGTATCAGCCAAAGGGTTTATGGGAAATGGCTACTTCGGGTCGGGGATCCTTAATGACTTATATTCAAGATCATAATCAAGATTTGTATCGCAGAGGCATGTATGTTTTTATCAAAAGAACGGTTCCTCCTCCGTCTATGTTGATTTTTGATGCGAGTAATCGGGATCAGTGTGAAGTGCAAAGAGGAAGGACAAATACACCTTTACAAGCTTTAGTGATGATGAATGACCCACATGTAATGGAGAGTTCGAGGGTGTTAGCCAGTCATTTATCGGCGGAGAAGGGAAGTTTAGATGTGGTTTTAGCGAAAGCTTTTAGGAAAATTATTTGCAGAAAGCCAAGTGAAAAAGAGTTGATTATTTTAAAACGTTATTTTGAAAATGAGCAGGCATCCTTTAAGAAGGAGCCTACTAAAATTGAAAAGTTGATGAAGATTGGAGAATACAAAAAAGATCCGGGAGCGATACGTTTTTATACGGCGGCATTGATGCAGACGATCCAATTAATTTATAATATGGAGGAGGCTTTAATTCGAGTTTAATACCAAGACGATGGAAAATGAATTTTTAAATAGTAGGTTAAATGTTACGAGGAGGCACTTTTTCGGACAGGCAGCCGCGGGAATTGGTGGTTTAGCCTTGGGTTCGTTATTGGTCCCTGACTTATGGAAAGGGGATTCTGCGGCGAATGCGATGCCCCTTGGGATGGCACATTTTGCCCCTAAAGCGAAGCGAATTATCTATTTATGTCAAAACGGCGCCCCGTCACAGTTGGAAAGTTTCGATTACAAACCCACCTTAATCACTCGTTCTGGAGAGGATTTGCCGGCGTCTATTCGAGGAAATCAGCGATTAACTGGAATGACGGCGAGCCAAGATAAGTTTCCGTTAATGGGTTCGTTTTACGGCTTCAAACAATACGGACAATCGGGTGCTTGGATTAGTGATATATTTCCAAACATAGCAAACATCGCGGATGATCTTTGCATCATTCGTACCATGAATACGGATGCGATTAACCATGATCCTGCTTTGACTTTTTTACAAACAGGAGCACAGGTGGGAAATAGGCCTAGTATGGGTGCTTGGATGTCGTATGGATTAGGTAGTGAGAATAAAAATTTACCTGCATTTTGTGTGTTATTGTCGAGGGGTAGGGGGAATGGTCAGGGGGTATATTCCAAATTATGGACGAATGGATTTTTAGATTCCTTACATCAAGGGGTTGTTTTTAGTAGTTCCGATGATCCCATTTTGTATTTGAATGATTCGGATGGAATTGATAAAAATGCGCGTAGGAGGATGTTGGATGAATTAGCCGAGTTGAATCATTTGGGTTTTGATGAGAATAAGGATCCTGAAGTGGAGGCAAAAGTCCAACAATATGAAATGGCATATCGCATGCAGACGGCTGTTCCTGAGTTGACCGATTTATCTAAGGAACCTGATCATATTATTAAAATGTATGGTCCGGATTGTTTAGTTCCGGGAACCTATGCGGCGAATGCATTATTGGCCCGAAAGTTATCTGAATCAGGTGTTCGTTTTGTGCAATTGTATCATCAGGGATGGGATTCCCATGGAAATTTACCTAAAGAAATGGCGATGCAGGCGCAAGATGTGGATCGTTCTTCGGCCGCATTAATCACAGATTTAAAGCAAAGAGGATTGTTGGATGAGACCTTGGTTATTTGGGGAGGGGAATTTGGCCGAACAAATTATTGCCAAGGAACCTATACGGTCGACAATTATGGTCGAGATCACCATCCACGTGCCTACAGTATTTTCATGGCTGGTGGAGGTGTAAAGCCGGGAATAGTTTATGGAGAAACGGATGAATTTGGATATAATGTGGTGAAAGATCCAGTACATATTCATGATTTCCATGCAACGGTTCAGCATTTAATGGGACTTAATCATGAGCAAATGACGTATAAACATTTGGGCAGAAGGTATCGCTTAACTGATATTGCCGGTAAAGTTCTTCCTGGCTTGTTGGCCTAATTTTATAACGATGAATAAATTTTTCAGACTTAGCACAAGTCTCCTTATTTTCTTGCAGGGTTTGATTTTGGTGCTTGTTTTATTTACAGACAAAATCCACATTCCATTCGCTTTTTTGGGTCGTTTGCATCCTTTAGTCTTGCATCTTCCTATTGGCTTTGGTGTATTTTTAGTGCTGATTTTTGTGCTTAAAAAGTGGATTGACGAGCAGGCTTTTCAGGAAATTTTCAGATTTCTATTGTATTTGACTTCTATTTTTTCTGCCGCTACAGCGATTTTTGGCATGTTTTTGTCTTCGGAAGGCGGATATGAGTTGGAGCAAATCACCTTTCATCAATGGGCTGGTTTGGGGGTCAATTGGCTTTATGTCATCATCCTTTTTGCTTATGAAAAAGGCTATTTAGAAGGTAGGAATTTATTTTATGGGGTGACGGTTGGTTTAGCTAGTTTTTTACTGGCCGGTCATGGAGGAGCTGATTTAACGCATGGAGAAGGTTATTTATTTCCCGAAAAAGATGGAGGGGCTGTTGTATTGACTGAAGAATCCGTTGTGTTTGAGGCGGTAATCCAACCTATTTTTAAGCAAAAGTGTGAATCTTGCCATAATGATCAAAAGACCAAAGGTGCATTGAACATGAGTTCGGTGGCTAAATTATTGAAGGGTGGAAAAAATGGAGCGATTTGGAAGGCTGGGGATCCATTAAATAGTCATTTTATTCAGAGGGCTAAATTACCCATCGATGATAAAAAGCACATGCCGCCGAAAGGCAAGGCACAGTTGAGCCCTGATGAAGTATTATTATTAACTGCTTGGGTTCAAGAGGGCGCTTCGGTGTCTAAAAAGCTGGGGGCTTTTGGGGCAAATTCTAAGCTTGTTTCTTTAGCCAAAAAATTGCAAAATACGGCTCAGGCGCTATTGATTCCTGTTAAAGAGTATGATTTCTCAGCGGCCTCAGAGTCTAATTTAGCTGCGGCGAATACTCCTTTTTGTTCCGTTTATCCTTTGTCGAGCGACGCTCCGGCCTTGCAGGCAGACTTTTATGTGAGAAAAAAATATGAACGAAAGACCTTGGAAAATTTATCAAAGGTATCTGAGCAGTTAGTTGGCTTGAATCTCTCAAAAATGCCATTGAAAGATGAAGAAATTAGTTTAATCACTAAGTTCCCTAATTTAGAAAAGTTGATTTTGAACTTTACTGAAATCACTGGAAAGACCTTGGGGGAATTATCGGCTTGCAAGCATTTGACCTCATTAGCTGTATCAGGAACGAAAGTGAATAAGGAGGTTTTGGTGGATCTTTTAGGGAAAATACCCACGTTGAAAGAGGTATTTATTTGGAATACCGGGGTCGGTTTAGACCAAGTCGCCGGCATTCAAGCGCAGTTTCCAAAGGTTAAAATCCAAGCAGGTTATGTACCTAAGGATGAAAAATTGCAGATTAATCCGCCGATTTTAGTGACTGAGAATTTTATATTGAAGCCAAATGAAGATTTTGTTTTTAAGCATACCTTAAAGGATGTGACTTTTCATTATACGTTAAATGATTCTACGCCAGACAGTTTAGGTGCTTTGGTATCACGTGGCCCAATAAAAATAGAAAAATATTCAAAGGTCAAAGTGATGGCAACGAAACCGGGTTGGTTAGCCAGCCGTGTCTTGGAATATAAAGTTTATAAATCATCCTTTATTCCGGATTCGGTTTATTTACTCAGCAAGCCTGATGTTAAATATCCAGCGAAGGGTGGATATAGTTTAAAGGATTTTGTTCAAGGCTTCAGGGAGACGGGTCGGCGCAGTGAATTGCCTGATTATACTTGGTTAGGATTTTTTAATAGCGATTTAGAAGCCTTGTTTGAATTTAAAAAACCTATTTCGCCTAAGGGAATTACTTTTTCATATTTGAGAAAAACGGATTCGGATGTTTTCCCACCGGTAAGTATTGAGGTGTTAGCAGGAAATAGCCCGAATGCTTTAACCCGCGTGGCCCTGGTAAAACCAGAAAAACCAGAAAAACGAAATGGCTACACGCAAATGGGGCAGGATATACCACTTAAACCAGGAAATTATACATATTATAAAATAAAAGCACTATCACTTAGACGTTTGCCTAAATATCTACTTAAAGATGATAAGAAGGAGGAGGTCGTGAATAAGGGTAAGCCTGCTTGGCTCCGTGTGGATGAAATATTATTTTATTAACCGAGGAAAATCAACAAATTAAACATGAAAAGATTCGTAAAATTTCGGGCGATTGCTTGTCTTGTGATTATAGCATGCTCACCTATTTGTATCGCTTTAGGGCAAAAGAAAAAAGCCATTGATCCTGTTGAGCAAATGAAAACGAAGGTATTGAGCCTTGTTCAGTCCAAGGAAAAAAATGTCCAAGAGATGGTGGACATGGTTTTTAGTTTTGGAGAATTGGGATTTCAGGAGTTTGAAACTTCAAAATACCTCACTGGCATTTTGGAGAAAAATGGCTTTAAAGTTGAGAAAGGGGTTTCTGGTATTCCTACGGCTTGGATGGCCACCTGGGGTTCTGGTTCGCCCGTTATTGCGCTGGGTTCTGATATCGATTGTATCCCTAAAGCTTCTCAAAAACCTGGCGTAGCGTTTCGAGCACCGATGATAGACGGAGCGCCCGGACATGGTGAGGGACATAATTCAGGCCAAGCGGTGATTATTTATGCGGCCATTGCGGCCAAACAAATCATGGAGGAAAATAACATTCAAGGTACTTTGGTCATATGGCCTGGAGTAGCTGAGGAATTAGTTGCGAGCAAGGCTTGGTACATTCGGGATGGCTTTTTCAAGAAAGTGGATGCTTGTATTTTTACGCATGTCAGCAGTGATTTTTCATCCAATTATGGCGATAATGGAATGAATGGATTAGTGAGTGTTCAGTTTGATTTTGAAGGAGATGCGGCCCATGCGGCAGGATCCCCTTGGCGGGGGAAGTCGGCGCTAGATGCTGTAGAATTAATGGATATTGGTTGGAATTTCAAGCGCGAACATCTTAAACCTACGCAAAGATCTCATTATGTAATTCCTGATGGTGGGGACCAACCGAATGTTGTTCCATCCAAAGCGAATGTTTGGTACTATTTTAGAGAGCGTACGTATGAAGACATATTGAAAAATTTCAAGTCAGGGATAAAAATTGCCGAAGGAGCCGCGATGATGACGGATACCAAAATGTCATATACACTTTTGGGTACTGCATGGCCGGGTCATTTCAATAAGCCCATTGCCGAGGCGATGTATAAAAATATTCAGCGGGTGGGCATGCCCAAATGGTCGGAGGATGATGAAACCTTGGCCTTAGCTGTTCAAAAGTTATTAGAAGCCCCTGCTAAAGATAATTATGGAAAGCCCATCCATGGAATGAAAAAAACGGTTGATTCTTTAAAAGGATCTGTAGAGTTTTCATGGGGTGGTGGTTCGGATGATATCGCTGATATTTCCTGGAATGTACCCACGATAGTTCTTCGTTATCCCGCTAATATTCATGGTACCAAAGGGCACCATTGGGGTGATGCAATCGCAATGGCAACGCCCATTGCGCATAAAGGAACTTTAGCGGGTGCAAAAGTAACCGCCTTAACGTTGATCGATATGATGACGAATAAAAAAATCATCGAAGATGCGAAGACCTATTTTACCGAAGTGCAAACGAAGGATCAAAAATACATTCCATTTATCTCGGACAAAGATCCCGCGCCGATTCATCTGAATAAAGAAATCATGGATCAATACCGAGATCGAATGAAGCCCCTCTATTATGATCCCACTAAATATGGAACCTATTTAGAGCAATTGGGCATTAAATATCCAACGCTAACCAAATAATTATCTATCGATAAGCGATTTTTAAAATAGGAAAGCTCAGTTAAACCCTAAAAAATATAGGGTTTAACTTGGGCCAAAAACTCAGGAACGATGATGTTAGGGTCGTCCTTTCTAAGTGTTTCAATGGGGATATATCCTCGGTAATTAGATGCTTTGATGATTTCAAAAGTCTTTTTTAGGTCGATGGGAATTTCCGTTTTGCCTGAAAAAACAGTCTCCTTTAATTGCCAGTTAATCGCATAGGGAATTGCTTTTTTGATTTCACTGTAGACTTCCTTTTCTCGAAAGCTTCCTACATCTAAAATGAGCCCACACCATGGGCTGTTGACCCGCTGAATAATATCAATTACCTGATCAGCTGTTTTTATAAAATCATTGTGATTTTGAATGCCAATGATCACCCCTTTTTTTGCCGCGTATTCTGTACATTCCTTGAGCGAATCGACTACCCAGGTAGAAATTTCTTGCCACGAATATCCCGGCAAATCACTTTTGCCAGCAAATACTCGGAGCACTGGCGCCCCTAATTTTGCGGTGGCATCTACCCAGTTTTTGACCAATTGGATTTCTCGGTCTCTAGTTGATTTGTCCGCAAAAACAAAGTCATTCCGACAACCTGTCCCGCTTAATTCTAGGCCAATTTGATGGCATTTTCTTTTTAGCTTAAATAAGTAGTCATCAGAAGGGACCGTGGGGTAGCCGGGTAAATAGTAAGCCGTTAAATCCAATCCTTCAAAACCATGTTCAGCACAAAAATCCATCATGTCCTCCACGCTCATCTTTCCTGCCATTAATGGACCATTAAAGGAGTAGGCATTTAGGCTGGTTTTTAATCTTTTAGGTGGCGCTGAGATGATGTGTTTGGCCGAACGGATGTTCACTAATATTGGGCTCGCTATTAAATAGCTAAGGATATTTCTTCTTTTCATAGGTTTGGATTTTCATTTTAAATGTAATAAAAAGGAAGGAAAAATTTACCTGATAGGTAAATTTTAAAAATGAAATCTGCCTTTTTAGGGGGGTGTATTTTTTGAATGAACCTCAATATTAAATTTTAGCAGGATAGGTCATTTTGCGTTGAATTTAATTTTAATGATTTATTTTTGGCTTCTCATGAAACAAAACGCCTATAATTATTAATAAAATGAATCAAATATTAAAATTTATTGGATATTTCTTTGCTGTATTATTCATTGGAATCGTTGTTTTACTAGCCGTTTTCTATGAGGATGATGTTCCTTTAGCAGCATTAAAACCCAAATACATTTCAGATAAATCTCAATTTGTACCCGTATTGGGCATGGAAGTTCATGTTCGAGATGAAGGTCCTAAATCGGATTCAATTCCATTAGTGCTTTTGCATGGCATGTCTTCTTCTCTAAACACGTGGGACGAGGTAGTCAATTCGGTGGCTGGTCGGAGAAGAACTATTTCTGTCGATTTACCTGGTTTTGGTATGACAGGTCCAAACCCCAAAAACCAATATAATTTTGTTTTTTACAATGAGTTCATTGATTCCCTTTGTGCAAAATTAGGGGTTCAGAAATTTACGTTGGTTGGCAATTCCATGGGAGGCGCCATCGCTTGGAATTATGACATCGCACATCCAGGCCGATTGGATAAATTAGTTTTGATTGACGCCGCAGGTTACCCTAAAACGAAGGAAAAAGGAAGCTTAGGATTTTTGATCGCATCCACCCCTGTGGTTAATAATTTACTGCTCTATTTTACGCCAAAAGTTTTGGTTCGGAAGAGTTTAGAAACCATTTATTTTGATCAAAATTTAGTTACGGATGCTCAGGTGGAACGTTTTCATGATATTGTGGTCCGAGAAGGAAACCGAGCTGCGGCACTTGAGATTTTTAAAGGCAGTTTTGGAAAACCCTTAGGTAAAACCAGTGAAGTGAAAACACCTACCTTAATTTTATGGGGGGAATTTGATCATGTCATCGATGTAGGTAATGCCGACCGATTTAACCAAGATATTCAAGGAAGTAAGAAGGTTATTTTCTTCAAGGTAGGACACGTTCCTATGGAAGAAGTACCTGGAAAAGTCGCGGATGAATTAGTAAACTTTGTGGGCGCGCTTAAATAATCCCCTTTGATTTTTGGTTTAATGTAGTTCCCCAACCTCTCAATTATTGGATTTTAGGGGGATGGTAAATTCCCTTTTTTTCGAATTCTTGAAGGGTTTCGGCCAACTTATACCCACTGACTTGTTCGGCCGTAAAGCCCAATCCACCTTTGTTTGAATTAAAATCCATATAGGATTGTGTGAGCCGTTGCTTATTTGCTATGACCTCAGGGATGTAAGTAAATGCTGAAAATCCCCAATAGCAAATCGATACAAATAAAATAGTGTATGTTGTACGGGTGGTTTTTATTTTTTGGACAGCCAACAAAATTGTAAACATACATGCCAAAGCAGCATAAATCCGATAATTCCCAATTAAGTAAACGTAATCTCCAAAAACAGCTCTTAGCACACTAATCATAAGCGCATTGGTCAAACAAAATAAAATACCACTTAGGATAAATATTTTTTTTGAGCCTACTAGCGTTCCTTTTTTCCAAAGGCTTATTTTCGTTGAAAGGGGACCTCTGCTAAATTCATATAAAAACTTAGCCCAGATTAAGACGATACCAAAGCCAAAAACACCTGTAGTATAAAGTCTTAAAGGAATGGATTGTTCTTTGAAAAAGTCCATAAATCCACCTAGGAAAATGAAGAAACCAAAGAAACTTTTTAGTGGATTTTCTATGAAAAATTGGAACGCATAAGCATGGTAATTCATGCTTGGGTACTTTAGGAAAAACAGAAATATTAGGCCAATTAACACGATAAGCCAGATGCAAAATTCTTTCCAACGGTATTGTAGAAATAGTAAAACGGCACCAATTGGGATAAAAAATAATCCATCGGAATTAGATAAGGCGGCCAATAAAGTACAAAAAACGGCTACAAAAAAGTATTTGTTTTTAGCTAATAAATAAGTTGATACTAATCCAAACCCAATAACTGAATTGTGCTGAACGGCTGCGATCATCCAATAACTCGATAAGGTATATTGAAAGCTAAGGTAGATAAAGATCAAACTAGCCATACTAATCCAGCGGTTTTCCTTTGGCAATACTTGGAATACAAAATAAAATAATGGTATCAGGTAAAGATGCGATTCCCAAATCATCCATTGGATGTTAAATTGGCCCAATGCATAATAATTAAACAGGACTAACAATTTCAAAATGACCACTCGGTGCTCATTATTAGGTGCCCAAATTAAATCAAATCGTCGGGTTAAATCTTCGGTGGCCAACCAGTTTTTCAAGGTCATGGGTCCTACTTCAAAATCATCTAACCACGGGACATTAACTGAAAATTGGAAAATACATGCCATGAAAAGCAAGAGCGGAATAACTGAAATCAAAATATAATAACTATTTTTTCTCTGCATGAAAAACGAAAATGGGAGATTAAAATTAACCAAATAAATTTAGAATATTTTGAAGTCCTCGTTGTATGCTAACGGATTAAATTGAGTGATTAATATTTTTTTAAAAATTATATTGCTTTCACCTTCATCTTTAGCACTTTGATAGACAAAATGATATTAATTTGTCTATTCTCTTGGTTATTTTTTTCAATTTTTTATGCCTATGTATTTAGAAAATGTAATTTTGAAAAATGCAAAACTTACTTCATTTAAATAAACTAATCCTATTACTCTTGCTTTTGTCCTTGAAGCTAAATGCTCATCAAGGGGGTCATTTTTCTCAAGCAGAAGTTTTAAAAGTTTGGCATTTTAAAAATGGTCAAACTGTCTCAGGTAATTTCCTTTATTCAACCACAAAAGAAATAATTTTAGAGCAAAATGGAGGTAATTTAGTTAAAATTCCTATCGCAATTTTGGCCAAAAATGACCTTAAGTTGGCCTTATTCAAAATAAAAAAATACACACAAATTCATCAGAATTACCCTCAAAGAAATAATATAGGCAATCAAATTCCATTTTTTGAAATGCTAAATATGGTGTCTTTCGGGTATTTTTTAATTTTCCTCCTAATCATCTTGTTGCTCAGAAAAAGACTTAAAAACCAATTCTATTTTCTACCCTTACAAAGATTGGCTCTGTATAGTTTCTGTCTAGGTATCTTCATTTTGGCTTGTAAAACGTCATCCGATGTTACGCCAGCAAGCACGACTAGTACAACCACGGGTGGAACGACCACCCCTAGTACCTCGATCACCAAAACCAGTACTTCATTTATCGATTCTGCATTTGCTCCTTATAAGTCTGCTTCGTTGGCAACCAACTGGGACGATACCTATTTTTATGTATCCTCGAATGGAATTCCGTCACATAATATGATGGTGGGGATAACGAGTTGGCAACAACAGGTACCTATTGCCCAACCGTACACCGGAACAAATCATTGGTCTATTCCCTTAGCGCCTGTGTATGCCGCTACTCCGGTCAGTACAAAAACAAATTTCATGAAGGGGGCTGTCGCTCTTGCGGTCAACGGAGTTCCCATTTTTAATGCCTTAAATAACCGTGGGGAAGATTCCTTTTTGATTGGTGAATTAGATAAATGGGGTGGCCATTGTGGCAAAGGCGATGACTATCATTACCATGCAGCTCCCATACATTTATCTTCGACTTCTGGATTAAAACCCATTGCATTTGCCTTAGACGGCTTTGCTGTCTATGGGGCAAAAGAACCTGATGGTTCTACCATGAAAACATTGGATGAATGTCATGGACACTTGGGGTCGAACAATGTGTATCATTATCATGGAACGAATGACTATCCCTATGTAGTGGGTTCGATGAAAGGAAAGGTCACTTTAGATCCAAGCACTCCAGCGCCGGAAAATCAAATAATTCCACAAGCATTTACAAACCCATTGAGGCCAGCATTAACTCCATTAAATGGCGCTTCGATCACTACTTTTTCCGCACCCTCATCTAACAGTTATTTATTGACCTATAAAATAGGGGCCAAAACCGGAAGTGTTCAATATAGTTGGACCAACACTAATCTTTATACGTTCGTTTTTACGGATGTAGATGGAAAACAAACGAATGCGACTTACCAAAGAAAATAATGAGGTATATTTATTTAGTATTTTTTGCACTTTTAGCACAGGCAAATCTAATCGCCCAAAATTTCAATATTGTTTTGGGAAGACCAACGGATCAATCCATTACGGCTAGTATTTTGTTCGATCAAAATGTAGAATTTTACCTAGAATACGGCACGCAATCTGGTGCTTATAAAGTCACTTCAGCAACGTATAAAAATAAATTAAATGTTCCTGATGAGATTGATATTCCAAGTTTAACGGCTAATACAAAATATTTTTATCGGTTAAATTATAAATTAGTTGGTTCCTCAAAATTAAATACTTCTCCCGAATACAGTTTTTTTACTCAAAGGGCCAAGGGAAGCTCTTTTACATTTACGGTTGAAGCAGATGAACATTTATATGACAAAAAAGGTGTCATTAATATGTATAAGATTACCTTGGCGAACCAAGCCGCTGATAAGCCAGATTTTATGCTTTCTCTTGGGGATACTTTTGGTGACGACCATAACCCTACTACGATTACCTCCCCAGATCTAGATTATTTGTACAGATTTTATAGGCCATATTTAGGAGCTTTGACTCATTCGGTCCCATTTTATTTTTGTTTGGGTAATCATGAGGGTCAAAATAATTATTATTTACCTATGAGTCCCCCAAATAATTTGTCAGTTTGGGGCACCTTGTGGCGAAAGTATTATTACCCTAATCCATTTCCCAATAATTTCTATACGGGAAATACAGAAAGTGAAGGCTTTAATATGGGCCAGCCAGAAAATTATTATGCTTGGACTTGGGGAGATGCTTTGTTTGTTGTCTTAGATGTTTATCGATATCAATCAAAAAATGCTGATTCTGACAAGCCAAAAGGTTGGGACTGGACTTTGGGACTAACGCAATATACTTGGCTCAAAAACACCTTAGAAGGAAGTAATGCTAAATACAAATTTGTTTTTGCTCATCATGTTCGAGGTCAGGATCGTGGCGCATTGACAAATGCCAAATTGTTTGAATGGGGTGGTTATGAGCAAAACTTGTCAAGTTATACGTTTGCAACCAATAGGCCTGGTTGGGCAAAACCTATTCATAAATTATTTGTCGATACAGGAGTTAACATATTTTTCCAAGGACATGACCACCTTTTTGCACATGAAATATTGGATAAAGTAACCTATCAAGAGGTTCCCATGCCAAGTGACTCAACCTACGAAATAGGCCAATTAGCGAATGCTGATGCATATACCTCCGATGCCTTAGGAGGAACTGGCCATATTAGAGTCAATGTTACACCTGATTTTGTAAAAGTTGATTATGTTAAAGCTTATTTGCCAGCGGACGAAAATAAAACGCGAAAAAATGGGGAAATAGGTTTTTCATATACAATTAATGCCAATGGAACTCCTGTTGCACAGGCTCCCTTAGCTATTCAAGCGGGTACAGAAGATGAGGTAAACATCTTCCCCAATCCGGTCAAGGATCGAATATTCATACGAACGAGTCCAAGATTTGGAGTCAAAACAAATGCTTTATTGTATACCAGTTTAGGTCAAAAAATATTAGAGACCCACGATGATGAAATTGACTTACGTCAAAATTCAATTCAAGCAGGTACTTACTTTCTTAAAATCATGAACGATCAAAATAAGGAGGTCGTCAAAAAAATTATTGTTGAAAATGGAATTAAATAAAATAAAATTCTTTTTTGCTATTTTTTCACTTTTCTCTTTTTTAGTGAATGGACAAAAATTGACCCATTCAGAAATGTTGGGTAGGCCAACCGCCAATTCGATTACCGTTCAAACTTTTTTTGATGCTGCAGTGGATGTCAGGGTCCAACTTGGCGTAAATGCTGGTAAATATACGAGAGAAACTTCATGGCAAACTTTTGAAGCGAATGAGCCGGCTGAAATATTAATTGACAGCCTACTTCCAAATACCAAGTATTATTATCGATTAAACTATCGACTAAAAGGGAAATCTAACTATGTCACTAGGCCTGAGTTTTATTTTCAAACTCAAAGACCCGCTGGTGAGTCATTTTCATTCGTTGTCCAAGCAGATCCTCATTTAGATGAACAAAGTGATAGTGCTTTATATCGATTATGCTTAAAAAATCAACTGGCGGATAAGCCTGATTTCATGGTGGATTTAGGTGATATACTGATGTCTGATAAATTGAAAAGTACATCATTAGGTTATATCCCAAGAGACACTGTAACCTATAGAAGTCATTTGGTTCGTTCTTTTTATGAAACTGCTACTCATTCCGTACCCTTATTTATCTCCATGGGAAATCATGAAGGGGAATCAGGTTGGAATTTAAATGGGACGGCTAACAATGTGGCTATATGGGGAACTTTAGATCGAAAGAAATATTTATTAAACCCATTCCCAAATTCATTTTACACGGGTGATAACACAAATCATTCCTTAGTGGGAATTAGAGAAAATTATTATGCATGGACTTGGGGCGATGCTTTGTTTATTGTTTTAGATCCATATTGGTATACTGCTCTTAAACCAGATGCTGCGAATGGATGGAGATGGACTTTAGGCAAAACACAATATGATTGGTTAAAAAGTACGCTTGAAGGAAGTAAGGCTAAATTTAAATTTGTGTTTGCACATCAATTAATTGGCGGTGACCCTAATGGCCGTGGAGGTATAGAATTTGCCAATTTATATGAGTGGGGTGGGAACAATTTAAATGGCACATCAGGTTTTGCAGCCAATAGGCCCGGTTGGTACAAACCGATTAAGGATTTATTAACTGAAAATCGAGTAAATATTTTCTTTCATGGACATGATCATTTTTTTATGAAGCAGGAAATGGATTGTTTGGTGTACCAAGAAACCCCACAACCAAGTCATCCCAACTTCTCTTCAGCCGGCCAAGCAGCAGAATACGGTTACATCAAAGGCGATTTGTGGCCAAATTCAGGTCATATACGAGTTAATGTTGGTCCAAACGGAGTCCAAATAGATTATGTTCGTGCCTATTTACCCAAAAATGAAACAAATGCTCGCCACAATCAAGATGTTTCTGCAACCTATTTGATAGGGAAAGTGAATTGTTATGATAACGCAAAAAATAATCCGATTGTTCTCTTAAACTCTGAGTATAAATCCGATTGGGTGGGTCCAAATCCCATGAGCGATTTGACAAAATTTGTATTGCATATCGAAAAACCTGAAACAATTTCTTTGACCATTTATAATGTATTGGGCCAAAAAGTTAAAGATTTATTGACTGATTTTCAAGCATCTATTGGTAACTTTGAAGTTCTTTGGAATGGACAAGATGATCATGGCAGCACTTTACCTTCAGGTTCATATGTTTATCAAATTAATGGTAGTGCCCATGGAAATTCTACGGGAAAAATTATAATAGATCATAAATAAATATGACTTGTCGCCTAATTAGAAATTATTTCATTTGTCTTTTAGCTAGTACCGGAATTTTATTTGCTTGTAGTAAAGCAGAAACCATTACTCCCGCAACTACGGTCACAACGCCTTCAGCGACAACGCCAACAACCCCCACCACGAATTCAACTTACAATGATTTGTGGATTCCGCCAACCTTGACCGGCACGACTTTTAACTTGACCTTAGACAAGGCGACCAAGCAGTTTTTGCCTGGTACGATCACCAATACCTATGGGTTCAATGGTGCTAATTTTTGGGGTCCTACGCTCATCATGAACAAAGGAGATCAAGTCCAAATAAATGTTAAAAATAACCTTGCTGAAACGACCACAAGTCATTGGCATGGATTTCATATCCCCGCCGAAATGGACGGAGGTCCGCATCAAACAGTAGCTGCAGGAACTACCTGGAGTCCTACCTTTAAGGTCATGAATAATGCGTCTACCTATTGGTACCATCCTCATTTACATGAACTTACTGCCAAACAAGTTTCTTATGGAGCTGGAGGTTTTATCATTGTCAAGGATCCTGAAGAGGCAGCTTTAAAATTACCTCGTACGTATGGAACAGATGATATTCCTTTAATGCTGACCAGCAGGAGGTTTACAACAGGAAACGCCATTGAATACAGTGGTGCTTATGGGGATTACCAATTGACGAACGGCATCATGAATTCCCAAGTCACTTTGCCCAAACAAGTGGTTCGATTCAGAATTTTAAATGCGGAAATTGAGCGCGGATATAATTTGGGTTTTAGTGATAATCGAACTTTTTACATCATTGCCAATGATGGTGGCTTGCTGGATACGCCCATTCCTGTGACTCGAGTTAAACTTGTTGTGGGTGAAAGAATTGAAATTTTAGTCGACCTAAGCAAGGATACCCAAGGTTCCAGCCTGGATTTTAAGGCCTATAATGCTAACCAAGGATTTGGTTTTGGTGGGAGTGAACCGGCCCAACAAGGTGAATTTGGGAGCCTTTTAAACAATAAAGATTTTAATTTATTGCACATTAATGTAGGGGCAGCCACTTCCTCAGCGATCACGACTTTGCCAAGTACTTTAGTAAAAAACACTTATTGGACCGCCGCAGATGCCACAAACAGCAGAACGATTTCAGTGACAGGAGGCCAACCCAATGGCCCCGCATTTACTTTTGACAATAAGGCCTACGACCATTTAGTTTTCAATCAAACGATCAAGTTGAATGCCATCGAAAAATGGACCATTGTCAACAACAATGTGTTTGGACATTCTTTTCATATTCATGATATCCAGTTTAAAATATTGTCTCGGAGTTCAGGTGCAGTCGGGGTACATGAATCCGGTTGGAAAGATACGGTTTACCTCCCTGTAGGCGAGTCAGTCACCGTTATCGCAAAATACGATGACTTTGCTTCCTCAAAAAATGCCTTCATGTATCACTGCCATTTTTCCAATCATGAAGACGGTGGAATGATGGGGCAGTTTTTAGTGATCCCTTAGCCATTTAGAGTCCTACTTTATATGATGAATGATTAAAATTTTGAGTGACAATCATAGGCATTCAAGTTTTTAATTACCTTTGGGTTGAAAAAATATTCTATGAATCACTTGCGTCTATCCCTCGTTTTTTGTGCTCTTTTTATTTCGTTATTGGCCGTGGGCCAACAAAAGAAATTCACTTTTGTTGCCTTCGGTGACATGCCATATCGGGTGCCCAATGACTACCCAAAATTTGAGCGAGTAATCAAAACGTTAAATCAGGAAAAACCGGATTTCATCGTGCATGTAGGGGATTTCAAATCAGGTTCAAGCCTTTGCTCAACCGAATATTTTGAGCGCATGCATGCTTATTTTGAAACTTTTGAACCCCCTCTGATTTATACGCCCGGAGACAATGAATGGACGGATTGCAATCGCAAAGCCGCTGGCGAATATGATCCACTCGAAAGATTGGATGTACTTAGGAAAATGTTTTATGGATCCGATAAAAGCTTTGGGAAGAAGAAAATTAATTTAGTTTCTCAGGCTAAATCTCCTGGTTTTGGGAAGTATGTTGAAAATAATTTGTGGACCTATGGGGGTCTTCAGTTTGCGACAATCCATTTAGTGGGATCCAATAATAATTTCAAAGACGCAGGAGATAATCAAGAATTTATCGACCGTGAAAAAGCAAATTTAGCATGGCTTGAACAGGTATTTGCAGCCGCAAAGGATAAAAAGGGACTCATGCTTTTTACTCAAGCCGATATGTTTTATAAAGACATGAAGCCTAGCAAAGGCTTTGAAAAAGTGGTCAACAAATTAAGTGAACTGACCCAGAAATATGGCAAGCAAGTGTTTTTAGTAAATGGCGATTCCCATCGTTTCATCACGGATAAGCCTATTTTAATCAATGATCAAAAAGCTACTTTAATGAACTTTACTCGGGTTCAGGTTTTTGGTGATGCTGAAATGGCTGCGATCAAAATCACTTATGACCCAAAATCCACCACACTTTTCCAAGTGGAACAGATGTTGATCGATTAACGATTAGGATATACTTTCTCAAGCCAAGCTGCTGTTTTGATAAAAACATCGGCTAGGCTTTTTTTCATTTCATGGGTCTCGTTGGGGTACAAATTCAATTCAGTCTTGATGCCTAATTGAACTAGCTTCGCATGTAAATTTTTAGCCTGATGCACATCCACCAATTCATCGTTTTCCCCATGAAAAATAACGGTGGGGACTCCTGTCTTTTTACTTAAATTGAATAATGGACTAGATGTTTTTGCGATTTCTGCTTTGGCATCCGGATTACCTAAAAAATAACTAATGGTCGCATCCGCAATGCCTTGTCGGCCCCGAATGGTGCTATCGGATAAATCTGTAGGCCCCACAATATCCACCACCGTTTTGGTCATTTTTTGTGAATCATTGGCGTAGGCATACATGAGCGCTAGATGTGCTCCGGCACTGGCGCCAATTAAGGCGAAAGACTTTTTCTTGTAACCAAGGCTATCGGCTTTGCTTGAAATGTATTGCAATGCTTGGCTTACGTCGTCCATTTGAGTGGGGTATTTATTAGACCCGACTTTGACAAAACGGTAATTAATGGAGGCCATGGCATATCCTTTTTGGCCCACGAGCAAATCGATTAAAGGTTTCGGCAATTGGTGTTTCCCCCCTTTGGACCAAAATCCCCCATGAATAAATACAACCATAGGCGTTTTGGACCCATGCTTTTTAGGCAAGTAAATGTCTAATTCATTGCGATGGTCAGGGGCATTTCCATAGACTAAATTGGATATCGTTTGAAAATTTACGGAGTCGGCTGGCGTACTTAGACTTCTTGCGCTGGCTGAAATACCCAACGTTTGAATGAAAACAAAAACCCAGAAAAAAATAGATTTACGCATTATATTTAAAAAAATAGGGTACGATTTGTACCCTATGAAAATTTTATTTGGCTGGAGTTAAGATGATGTTTCGGTATTCCACAGGTCCATGATCTCCTTGAATCATGATGGGTCCTGGTTCAGATTCATTGGAATCCATGGCTCCTCCAGTGATACCTGGAATTTCTTGTTTGTAAATGATTTGCTTTCCATTTCCGACCAAAGTGACCAATCGGCCTACCAGCGTAACATCAAAGGATTGCCATTCTCCCGGCTCTTTTGCCACCATTTCTAATGGTGCAATAAATCCATATATAGCGCCTAAATAATCTTTTAACGGTGGCATACCTTTGCTATCAGACACTTGAACTTCATAACGTCCTCTTAAATAGACACCGCTATTACTCTCTTTGGGATATCTGAATTCAATGTGTAATTTAAAGTCGGTATAGGTGTTTTTTGTCCGGATATTAGCGCCTGATCGAGGACTTTTTAATGCACCATCTTCTACGATCCATTGGTTTTTCTTAGTTCCTAATGTCTCCCAACCTGTTAAATCTTTTCCATTAAATAGGGGAATGGGTTTATCCCAAACAGGTTCTTTGTCACGCCATAATTTCGGAGCTCTTACGCCAACCCAAGTCAAATTTTCTCCTTTGGATGTGATCATGGTGCCTGATAATTTTCCATTTTCAAGCGTACCTTCTACTTGTAAATCTTGGTCTGAATCATCCCATTGCGGAGGTATGCGGAAGGATAATTTTCCATCTTTGAAATTAATTTTAGAAACGGGTCTTGCACTACCTCCGTCGGCTACAAAAGAACCCGTTAACGTTCGGATGCCGGAGTGATTTACTTCCAGCCATGATGGGAGCTTTTTATCTCCTTTGGTGACCGTAATATCCCAACGACCCTCAAGACTTTCATCTCCTGTAGGTTTAGCGGTTAATGTCATATTTGACATGACAAGAAAACTTAAAAATAAGGCAATTGTATTTTTCATAGCTTTTGTTTTGAACCTTAAATTAATCAAAATTTTAAGGCAAATCAAAAGCTAAATTTGCTGGATCCCCAAAAACCATGAAAGGTCAGGTCATGGTAGATCTAAAATTGTCTGATTTAAATTTGTTCCTCCCGAAAAGAAAATATAGTTTTATAAGTTATTAGCTTACCTAAACCTAAAAATAATCAGCTTTCAAATAGGCTCGATTACATCATATTTTATGAAAAATTCAAATCTAAAATTCGTTTTATTGGGCCTTGTGCTCTTCAGTTCATTTAGTTTTATTTCTTATCGCTGGAATGCCAATCTTAAAAAGAAGGTTGTTGAAGCCACCGACATCAAAGTTCCTGCAGGTTTTGTAGTCCAAGTAATGGCTTCGGATTTAGGGGCCACTCGGCATATGGCCATTTCCAAAAACGGAGATATCTACGCTAAATTATCAAAATTGAAAGAGGGGAAAGGGATTTATTTGTTGCGTGACACCAATAAAGATGGGGTTATCGACGAGACGAAGCTTTTCGGAAATTATACGGGAACAGGGATTGTAATCAATAAAGGATTTCTTTATGCTTCATCAAATAAGGGTATTTATCGCTATAAGTTGAACGCAAATGAGGAGGTGATCGATACAGAAAATCCTGAAAACATTGTCAATGGATTATTAGATCACGGCCGTGATAATGCAAAGCCTTTTTCTTTTGACAATAAATCGAACTTATACGTTTCCATTGGTTCTTATAATGACGCTTGTAGAATTCCAGGCACTGGGACAGGAATGGTTCCTTGTTCAATTTTAGATTCAGCCGGTGGAATTTGGAAATTTAATGCAGATAAATTAAATCAAGGATTTAAAGATGGTACGCGTTATGCGACAGGAATTAAAAATGCGGTAGGGACTTTTTGGAATGCAAAAACCAATTCTTTATTTATAACAGCTCATGGCCGCGGTCAATTTCACGACTTTTATCCTCAATTTTATACACCTAAGCAAAGCCAAGAGATGCCTGCTGAGGCTATTTACGAATTGCATGAAGGAGATGATGCAGGTTGGCCTTATATCTATTATGATCAATTTCAAAACAAAAAAATTCAAGCTCCAGAGTATGGTGGGGATGGGAAAAAAGTAGGGGGCGAAAAAGCCATTAATCCAACTGTCGCTTTTCCAGCACATATGGGGCCGAATGACTTGCTTTTTTACACAGGTAAAATGTTTCCAGCGAAATACAGAAATGGTGCATTTGTAGCCTTCCATGGTCAATCGGCTGAATTAAAAAAAGGCTATTTAGTTGCCTTTGTTCCTTTTGTGAATAATAAGCCAAGCGGGAAATGGGAGATTTTTGCAGATAATTTTGCAGGCATCGATTTAGTTAAACCTTCTGGTCCGATCCAACATCGTCCTTGCGGTTTAGCTCAAGGACCTGACGGATCTCTCTATGTGTGCGATGATTTAAATGGGTCGATCTACCGCATTGCCTATAAAAAATAAATAGGTTTAAATTTCTGGGCTATGAAGATTTTCCAACTTGCTTTCGCTTTTTTCGTGTCAGCGACAACAATGCTTGCACAAGTTCCTGTCATTTGGAAAGAAAGCTATCCGGGGATTTGGAAAGCGGAAGTGGGCAAGCCACAAAAACACAGTTTATTGAAAGCAGCTGGAGGCAAGGCTAATTTGGCCGCACTTCAAATTTTGCCTAAGACCCGATTTCCCTTAGACAAGGCTGCGATTGAAGTCAAAGTCATTGATGGTAAAACGTACCTAAAATTTCCCCTTCAAAAAGAAGAGCAAATTTTTGGTTTAGGTTTAAATTTTCAAACGGTCAATCAGCGCGGTCGGATTTTAAATCTCCATATGGATCACTTCGGGGGCAAGGATAATGGTCGGACACACGCGCCCGTTCCATTTTATGTGTCCACCAAAGGCTATGGAGTTTTAATTGACGCAGCTCAATACATCACCGTTTATGCAGGAACCGGAGTTCGAGTAGATTCCAAAAATCCTCCTGAACTCCAAGACCGAAATACCAATAAAAAATGGGATGCGCAGCCTTATTCGGACGCGGTTGAGATATTAGTTCCAGCTTCAGGGACAACACTGTATGTTTTTTCAGGCCCGTCGACCATGCAGGTCGTTCAGCGCTATAATTTGATGAGCGGTGGTGGATATTTGCCGCCAAAATGGGGTTTAGGATTTACCCAACGAGTTCCCACGCTGTATTCACAAGACGATATTTTAAAGGAAGTAAGTAGTTTTGAGGAACATGATTTTCCATTGGATTTTATTGGCGTGGAGCCAGGTTGGCACAGCATGTCCTATCCTTGCACCTTTGAATGGGACCCGACAAGATTCCCTAATCCTAAATTGTTTTTGGACCAATTAGCTGCTAAGGGGGTTTCGGCCAATTTATGGTTGAATCCTTACGTTTCTCCTAAGTCTTCTTTGTACCCTTTAGTCAAAAACCTCACGGGTTCACATACGGTTTGGAACGGTTTAGTGCCTGATTTTACGTTGGCCAAAACACGCCAATTATACAAAAATCACTTCAAGAAAAATCATTTGGACATTGGGGTTGGCGGGTATAAAATGGACGAGGTGGATGGCTATGACAATTGGGTTTGGCCAGATGTAGCCACGTTTCCATCGGGTACTAGTGCCGAACAGATGCGGCAAATGTATGGGTCGATGGTGCAAAAAATGACGGCCGATTGGTACAAGGAAATCAATAAACGCACCTATGGTTTAGTACGTGCCTCAAATGCGGGAGCAAGTCATTTGCCCTATGTGATTTATAACGATTATTACAACCATAAAGATTTTATCACCGCTTTGGTGAACAGTAGTTTTGTGGGCGTACTCTGGACCCCTGAAGTACGCGCCTCCAAAACAGCCGAAGAGTGGATTAGAAGAATGCAATCTGCTTGTTTTTCTCCTATGGCCATGATCAACGCTTGGGCCGATGGCACCAAACCATGGACTTTTCCTGAGGTGGCTGATGCGGTTAAGGACGTGGCCAATTTGCGGATGCAATTGCTTCCTTATCTGTATACGACTTTTGCTGCGTACCATCGAGAAGGGAAACCTCCGTTTAGGGCGATGCAATTGGTGGATGGTTTTGTCTCTCAAAATATTCAGGAGCGAGGGCAATTTGACGCCACTCAGAATCCATACCAAATGGCTATCCGTAAAGATATAAAGGATCAATACAT
>Ga0214919_10000050_pt1 | contig 173832 bp, 151 predicted proteins | sample LL1503_MetaG_FD_177994 | JGI IMG/M metagenome (GOLD analysis project Ga0214919, IMG submission 177994) | Freshwater microbial communities from Lake Lanier, Atlanta, Georgia, United States - LL-1503 | ecosystem: Environmental > Aquatic > Freshwater > Lake | place: USA: Georgia | collected...
TCTTCGCAATAGGCGTTAAGGTCGTCGTTGAGCGAGATTACCCGGACCTGCTCGGGGGCCAACCAAGTCGGGAAGTCGCCCGCAAAGTGCTCGATGAGGATACCCACGAAACGCTCCATGGAGCCGAACGGGGCGCGGTGAATCATCACGGGACGGTGCGGCTTGTTATCGGCGCCGTTATACGAAAGTTCAAAACGCTCCGGCAGGTTGAAGTCGACCTGCACCGTACCCAGCTGCCATTCGCGACCGATAACGTCGCGGACCACGAAGTCGATCTTCGGACCATAGAAAGCGGCTTCGCCGGCTTCTTCGGTGAAGCTGACCCCCAACGTAGCGGCAGCGGAGCGGCAAGCGGCTTCGGCCTTATCCCAATTCTCCGTGGAACCGGTATATTTATTGGAGTCCGGGTTACGCAGGCCCACCCGAACGCGGTAATCATTCAAGCCTAGGGTTTTGAGGACGACTTTGACGAGTTCTAGGCAACCAAGGACTTCCTGGCCGACCTGATCTTCCGTGCAGAAGAGGTGTCCGTCGTCTTGCGTGAAGCCACGGACGCGGGTCATACCGCTAAGTTCGCCGGACTGCTCCCAGCGGTAGACCGTACCGAACTCGGCGAGCCGAACCGGGAGGTCGCGGTAGGAATGCGGCTGCGAGGCGAAAATACGGATGTGGTGCGGGCAGTTCATCGGCTTCAGCAGGAAGCCCTGGACCGTGCCGTCTTCGAGTCGATTGGTCAGCTCGCCGCAACCGCAGCCTTCCTTCGAGAGGAGCTCCATCGCCTCACGTTCGACGAGCGGCGGGAACTGGGCGTCCTTATAATAGGGGAAGTGGCCGGAGGTCCGATAGAGGTCAAGGTTGCCGATATGCGGCGTGAAGACCTGCTTATAGCCGGTCTGAAAGAGCTGGGCCGAGATGAAGTTCTGAAGCTCCTGGCGAACGACGGCACCATTCGGAGTCCATAGAATCAGGCCTTGGCCAACTTTCTCGTCGATATGGAAGAGCTTCAGTTCCTTACCGAGGCGACGGTGGTCGCGCTTCTTCGCCTCTTCGGCCCGAACCAGCGACTGCTCGAGTTCTTCCTTCGTCGCGAACGCGGTGCCGTAAATACGTTGTAGTTGCTTATTCTTCTCGTTGCCGCGGTGGTAGGCGCCCGCGATGTGCAACAGTTTAAAGGCCTTGACCTGCGAGGAATAGCGAACGTGCGTACCCGCACAGAGGTCAACGAACTCACCGTTCTTATAAAAGGAAATCGTCTCGCCGGCGGGGATGTCACCGAGGCGGCCGATCTTGTAGGCGACTTGACCGCGCTCACGAAGGAGCTTCTCGGCTTCTTCCAGAGTGCACTCGAAGCGCTCGAACTTCTGGTTCTCCTTCGAGATTCGGCGCATCTCCTCTTCGATCTTTACGAGGTCCTCAGCCGTGAAGGCATGGTCGAGGTCGAAGTCGTAGTAGAACCCGTTATCCGTGGGCGGCCCGATGTCCAACTGCGCCTGCGGGAACAGGCGGAGAACGGCGGCACCCAGCATGTGGGCGGCGGAGTGGCGAATCTCCTCGAGGGGAGTCATCTGCGGGCGGGAGGACATGATGGCAAAGCGTCCTTTACCGCTAGGGACTCCCGGGGCGGAGGGCAAGGACGGAGGCAAGCCGCCGCCCGCCCCCGTTACTCGGCTATTCTTTGATGATTTCGAAGCGCATCGTGACCACCACGCGGATGGTCTTCTCAATGGAGTAGAAATCGATGCTGTTGGCGTCGGACTCCCCCACGCGGTCCTTGGCGCAGATCTGGATCACCCCCTGCGCGGCGTCTAACAGGGCCCCGACCTTGGAACCGGAACCGGCGACCATGGTGGCCGCGCGGCGTTGGGCATCCTTGGCCGCGGCCTCGAGTAATTCCTGCTTAGAATCGTTCAGCTTCACTAAACGGAAAATGGGCGCACCCCGCGCGAGCGTTACGCCCTGCTCGAGGTAGATTTCCTGCCGCGAGAAGGCCAAGACGCGATCGACATTCGGAGTCTCAACCGTGAAGGACTGGGTGAAAGTAAACTCGGGGACCTTCCCGCGTGCAAAGCGATTAAAGTCGACCGGCGCGCGCTGAATCGGTGTGCGGACGCCATCTTGATTGGGCGCGAACTCGGTAAAGACCGCTGGTTCCAAGCGCGTGTTTTCGGAAGCCGTGAAGACGATTTCGGATTCGGCGAAACCAGCTTCCTTCAGCATCTTTTGTACGGCGGTGCGCTGCGCCAACATGGCAGCACGACCTTCATTAAAGTTTTCGCCGCGCCACGCCAACGTGGCGGCAAGCGAACCCTGACCAGAGCGCACATCGAGCGTCGCGACACCTTTGACCGTGATTTCGGGGCGGGAATTTTTGAACTGCCCAATCGACTTACCCATCTTATCGGAAGCGACCACAAACGCGAGAGCGAGGGCGATGCCGAAGAGGAGGAAAGCGAGGGACGGAAGGAGCGTGAAGTTGACCGGCCGGGCGGGCGTGTCGTTGGACATAAGGAGGCCAGAAGACTGACCGCAGCGGCGAGCCTTTCAACGGACACTTATCAACAATCTTGAAGAACTAAACCGGCTTCAGGTCGTACCCATCCTTGCGGTCCAGCATGGCCCAGCCGAGGGCCGTAAGTTCCTGGCGAAGGCGGTCGGCCGCGGCGAAGTCCTTGGCCTGCTTGGCCGACCAACGCTGGGCAGCGAGGGCAACGACCTCGGCCGGGGCGGCCGCTACTGGGGCAGCCGTGAAGAGGATTAGGCCGAGGGCGTAGAGAATCTTGGCCAGGCCGGAGAGGTCTTGGCGGGCCTGCGCAGGGCTCGGCTCCTCCTTGTCCGCCAAAACGGTGAAGACCTGCCCGAAGCAGCCGGGGACGTTGAGGTCGTTTTGCAAGACCTCCCAGGCATGCTGAAAGCGCCCCCAGGCGGTCTGGGTCTCTTGAGAGGCGGGGGGGAGGAACTCCGCCCGGGTAAACCCGGCGACAGCCAACAAACGGTCGGTGCCGCGCTCGAGCTTGGCCAGGGCGGAATGGGCGTCCTCGACCCCCTTAAAGGTGAAGTTAAGGGAGCTCCGGTAGTGGCCGGCGATCAGCGCGTAACGGACCTCAGTGGTGGTGAAGCCCTTCGCGATGAGTTGGTCTAAGGTATAGAGGTTCCCCTTACTCTTGGACATCTTGTCGCCGTCGACCAGCAGGTGGGCACTATGGAACCAGTGCGCCGCAAAACCTTTAATGCCCGTCGAGCACTCAGTCTGGGCGATTTCGTTCTCGTGGTGGGGGAAGCAGAGATCGATGCCGCCGCCGTGTAGGTCAAACGTCGCCCCGAGGTGTTCGAGCGACATCGCCGAGCACTCGATGTGCCAACCGGGCCGGCCTTCGCCCCACGGGCTCGGCCAGAAATTCGCGCCGTCTTCAGGCTTACGAGACTTCCAGAGAGCGAAGTCAGAAGCCGACTCGCGTTCATATTCGTCGGCGTCGTTCGCCTCGCCTGCGCTGTTGGTACCCTGCGTCTCGAGCTTGGAGAAATCCAAGTGCGTGAGCTTACCGTAGTCCTTGCATGTGCAGACCTTAAAGTAGACCGAGCCATCCTTGGCGACGTAAGCATGGCCACGCTCAACGAGGGCGGCGATCATCGCGATCTGCTGCGGGATATGCGCGACCGCGCTGGGCTCCACGTGTGGAGCTAACAAACCCAAGGCTCGGCAATCCTGATGAAACTTGTCGGTCCACTGCTGCGTGAAGGCCAGCAAGGTCTGTCCAGCCGCTTGGGCGCCGCGAATGGTCTTATCGTCGACGTCCGTAATGTTACGGACGTGCTTCACTCGGAGGCCAGCGACCTCCAGGGTACGCCGCAGGACGTCTTGGACGGTGAAGGTGCGAAAGTTGCCGATATGGGCCGGGCCATAGACCGTGGGGCCACAGCAATACATCCCGAAGACCGCGCGGTCAGGCTTAACTAAGAGCGGCCGCAACTCGCGGCTCATCGTGTCGTGCAGAAAAACGGCCATAGCAGGCCCTAGAAATAGGAAAGAACGCCCCCCAAGGGCGAGAAGGAAGCGTCATAACCCCGAAAACGGCTTGTTCCCACGCCGTCAACCGAAGATAAAAGGCTCTCTTCCCTACCCACCATGAAAGAACCTAAGAAGCACGGCCTCGGCACCCAGTCCCTCCACGCCGGTCAAAAGCCCGACCCGACCACGGGTGCGCGCGCCGTCCCCATCTACCAGACGACGAGCTACCAGTTCCGTGATACGGAACATGCGGCCAATCTCTTCGGCCTGAAGGAACTCGGAAATATCTACACCCGTATCATGAACCCGACGACCGACGTCCTCGAGCAGCGCCTGGCGGCCCTCGAAGGCGGCTCGGGCGCCCTCGCCCACTCGTCGGGCCAGGCGGCCATCACGGCTTCGATCCTGAACATCGCCGGCGCGGGCGACCATATCGTCTCGGTCGCTCAGCTCTACGGCGGCACCTACAATCTTTTCCACTATACCCTCCCCAAGCTCGGCATCCAAGTATCCTTCGTCGATGCAGACGATCCCGAGAATTTCCGCAAGGCCGTGAAATCGAACACCAAAGCCTTCTACGGGGAAGGCCTCGGCAACCCACGACTCAACATCTTCCCGTTCGCCGAAGTGGCGAAGATTGCCCAGGAAGTCGGGGTCCCCCTCATCATCGATAACACCGCCCTCTCCCCCTACCTGAACCGTCCGTTCGAGCACGGTGCCAATATCGTCGTCCACTCGGCGACGAAGCACATCGGCGGCCACGGTACCTCGATCGGCGGTATCGTCGTCGACGGCGGTAACTTCAACTGGGGCAACGGCAAGTTCCCCGGCTTCACTGAACCCGACATGTCGTACCACGGCCTTCCGCACTGGGAAGCCTTCAAGGCCTTCGCGCCCGCCGGCGGCGCCAACATCGCGTTCATCATGAAGATGCGCCTGCAGTTCCTGCGTGACGTCGGCAGCTGCCTCTCGCCGTTCAACGCCTTCTTACTGATTCAGGGCCTTGAGACCCTGCACCTCCGCATGGAGCGCCATTGCGACAACGCCATGAAGGTCGCCCAGTACCTCGAAGCGCATCCGAAGGTGAAATGGGTCAACTACCCTGGCCTGAAGTCTTCCAAGTACCATGACCTCGCCAAGAAGTACCTGACGAACGGCTTCGGCGCGCTCGTCGGCTTCGGCGTGAAGTCCGGCCACGAAGGCGGTAGTAAATTCATCAACGCGCTTCAGCTCCACAGCCACGTCGCCAACATTGGTGATGCTCGCTCGCTTGCCATCCACCCGGCTTCCACGACGCACTCCCAGCTCTCCGCAGAAGAACGCGCGGCGGCAGGGGTCACCGACGACTACGTCCGTCTTTCCGTAGGTATCGAAGACATCGAGGACATCATCGCCGACCTTGAGCAGGCACTAGCCAAAGCCTAAGCAACCCGACTGGGACCGACTAGGGCAGGCCGCGCGGCCTGCCCTTTTTGTTGGCTCACCCTTGGGTGGGGTCGCAATCGTGATAATTAAAGAAGGCCTTAGCACCCTCGTCACCCATGTAGGCGACGAGTAACTTCGGGTCGGTCGTCGTCAAGTCGACCACGATGAGGCCATCGAGACATCCGCCAAAACTCTCATCGACGTTAAAGGCGATGAGGCGACCATTCAGTTTGAGGTAGTGCTTAAGCAAGATGGGTAGTGACTTCGCATCAGGCTCGAGGTCGCTGACCAGACCGGATACGTGCTCTAAATCAAAGGCACTTTTTTGGAGAACCTCGAGGTCGTCGGCGTGCAAACTCATCGCCCGCGGCGGATTCTTGCCGCGCACCAAGGGCGCCAAGTCGTCCGCCGAGCGGTTATTCTGCAGGTATGAAAGGATGAGCTCCTTCGAGGCTTTCCCATACTCCGGGTTGATGCTGACCGGCCCGAACAAGAGGTGATACTGGGGGAAGCGGGCGACATAGCGGCCGATACCTCGCCACAGCAGGGGAAGGCTCGTCGGCTTACGCTGATAACCCTCGCGAATGAAAGAGCGGCCCATCTCCAAGGCGGGGTCCATCCGGCGGAAAAATTCGCCCTTAAAGTCAAAGAGCGTCGAGGTATACATACCGTGCTTACCCTTCAGCGGTAGGATACGATCCGTGGGACCCAGGCGGTAACCCCCGACAATCAGGCTCTCCCGATCATCCCAGAGAATAAGTTGGTCGTACCAAGCATCAAAGGGGTCAAGGTCGCATTCATTCCCCGAGCCCTCGGAGACGGAACGGAAAGTAAGTTCACGTAAGCGCCCGACTTCCCGCAAGGTGTGCGGAAGTTCCGAACCCAAAAAGCGGTAGACCTTAAAGTGTCCGCTGGTGAGCAAGCAATCCGCCGGCGGCAGGCTCTCCAGTTCCGCCCGCAGTAAGGCCGGCTTGATTGGAGCAATCAAGGGAGCCCATGCATCGGTAAGTTTTCTTCGTTCCGCAACTTTGACCGCCGACTCCCGACTGGACAACAGCTCACAACGCAGGCGCAATAAACTGGTCGCTTCCTCGTCGTCCGGGTGATCGTTGAGTTGCGCTGGGGGCACGGCCTTGGCGGTCCGAAGATGGATGACTTTACCGCGATGCGAAAAAAACTCTCGCAATAACATCAGGGTACGTGCCTTCGGGTGGAGCAGGCCCAGGGAATAAAATAGCCGCGAGTTACCGCCGGAAATATGCAGCGGTACGATAGAGGCATTGGCCCGCCGGGCCAGGCGTACGACCTGCGGTGACCAGACGGGATCGCGGACGGCACGGTGCTTTAAAGATAGATTAGATACCTCGCCCGCGGGAAACGTCAGGATACAACCGCCGGCCTTGAGATGGCTGAGGATTCGCCGCGTGCCCGCTAGGTTCCCCAAATCAGCTTGGTCAGGATCGAATGGATTCACTTCAATCAACCAAGGCCGGATACCGGGAATCTGTGCCAACCACTTATTACCTACCACCAAGGCATCTGGTCGAGCTCGCAGGAGGAAGTCCATCGCCACAACCCCATCCGCCAGGCCGTGTGGATGATTGGCCATCACGACCACTGGACCTTGGCGGGGGATACGCGCCAAACAGCCATCGTCCCAAGAGGCCGATAACTGTCCTTCAATTTTAGCACTGGCAAAGAAATCCGGCCGACCTGAAGCCATGATTCTCGCTAAGAACTCGTCGAATTCGCGCGCCTTAAAGAAGTGATCCATGAGCGGGGCCGACCAGCCCAAGGGACCTAACGCCCCGCGGAGATCTGCCACATTCGCCCCATGCCTTGCCGTTGTCATCGGTTCGCATCATAAATGACGAACGAGCACTTAACACGTCAATTCGGTGACATTCCTGTGCCACGCTGGGCTGCTCAGAAACCAAAGAATTGGCGGGCATTCCGCGTCGCCACTTCGGCGACTTCATCGACGGGTAAACCCAGGAGCTCCGCGGCTTTGGCGGCAATCTCCGGAAGGAAGGCAGGCGTATTCTCTTTGCCCCGCACGGAGAGCGGGGCGAGATACGGCGCATCCGTTTCCAACATCAAGCGGGCCAACCCTTGGGCCTTGAGGGCCGCCCGGATTTCATCTGCGTTCTTGTAGGTAATAATCCCGGTGAAGGAAGCCCGGCCACCGCGCCGATTAACCTCACGGACGGCGTCAGGGCCTTCCACAAAACAATGGAAGACGACCTTACGCCAATCGACGCCGCTCTCGTCGATGAGCAGGACGGAGTCCGCAAAGGCGTGACGCGAATGGATGACGACCGGACAATCGAATTGATAGGCTAACGCCAATTGTCGGCGGAAGGCCAGCTGCTGCCAGGCCTTGACCTGCACCGCCTCGGCAGCGTCGGCCGGAAGGCGAAAGTAGTCTAAACCAATCTCGCCCAACGCGGCAGGCGCAACCGAGTCGGCGAAGAACGGCGATAACGCCATGACGGCATCTTCCCATCCCTCGGTCACATGGCAGGGGTGCAGTCCGACGGTATGCCGGAAAAAGCCAGAATGTTCGTGGGCCAGCCGACGGTAGTCCGACCAGTCATCCAGGTCGGTCCCAATCGCCACGGCGCCCTCTACCCCGGCGGCTTTCACCTGCTCCAACCATGGCCCGAGCGTTCCCGCACGAATCGCGGTAATCGGATGGCAATGGGAATCCAACAGGCGCATAGGGTCATTAGGGCTACCCACGGGCACAGGGCAAGGTTTAGGTCGCCAAGACGCTTGTCAAAAACCGGCCGGCCACCAACGTGCTCGCATGCGCTATTGGTTGATGAAATCCGAACCAGACGAGTTCTCGTTCGAGCAGCTCCGCACCCGTAGGAACGAGCCGTGGACAGGCGTGCGCAACTACCAAGCCAGCAATTTTATGCGGGCGGCCACCGTGGGCGACCTCGTGCTGTTCTACCATTCTAACTGCCCGGAACCTGGTATCGCCGGCGTGGCGAAGATCTCCCGAGCGGCGTTCCCCGACCCGACGCAGTTCGACGCAAAGTCCGATTATTACGACCCTAAGTCCCCACGCGAAGACCCGCGCTGGAGTTGCGTTGAAGTGGCCTATCACCAGACCTTCCAGCGACACGTCACCCTGCCCGACCTCCGTGCCTGCAAAGCCCTCGGCGAGATGCTCATCTTGCGCTCCGGTAACCGACTTTCTGTCACACCCGTGATGGCCGCCGAGTTCAAGGCCATCTGCGGGCTCGGCCAAAAGTAATGTTCCGCTCAGTGACTGCGCTTGGGCGGCACGGCCGGCGAGGCGTGCTCATGTCCATGCCCATGGTGGTGCCCATGGGGCTTATAGAAACTATCAGGGTGGGTGCGGGGCGAACGCTCAATCAACCACCAAACCGCAGCCGCTAAGGTTCCGCCCGCGGCGTAACGAACCAAGAGCACTGGGAAATCCGTCGTCGCCTGCCCCCAACCATACTTCGTCCACTCCGTCGTAAACTCCAAAATCAGGAAAAGAATACTCCACTTAAAGAATACCTGTTTTAAGTTCCGCGGCCGGCGGTCGGTTCGGAGGAAGTACAAGAACGTCCCGAACAGCGGTAGCAAAAAGAGCCAACGCGTGACCTTCTGGTCCGCATCCCCAAACAAGGCCAAGCGCACATGATCATAAGTCATCTGCAACGTAAAACCGTGCTCGCTGTTCTCACGGATGATAAACGCTAAGCCGATGGCGAAAGTGGCAGCCTGAATTTTGACGAACAACCGAACTTTTTGTTTCAGCGTCACATAGTTAGAATAGGGACACCCGGCGCGGAAACAAGCCTAACCTAACTCCCGTAATTACTCTGGCTCTGGCATCCAGAGGGCGAGGATGGCTGCCGGGATAAAAAGAAAGGAAGCGTACAGTAGGCATTGCCCAATCTGAATTGTCACGAGCCCAAAGATGACCACGCCGATCGCCGAAAAGACCCTTCCAATATTGTAGCTAAAGCCCGCCCCAGTGGTCCGCTGAAGCGTCGGAAAAAGCGGTGGTAAGCACATGGTGAAGAGTCCAAAGACCCCCTGGCAGAAGCCAATGGCACCGTAGAAGACAAAAGTTGCCGACAGGCTCCAGCTTGTACAAAAGGCAACGGCCATCAATAGGAAGTAAGCGCCAAAGAACCCGCACAAGGCCCGCCCGTAACCAAAACGTTGGGCGGCCCAGCCAGAAGCAAAGTTACCTACCACCGAACAAGCAATGACAGTGAACAAGGCCCACTTCACGATGCCACCCTGATCGGCCGCGGACACGCCCGGGTGCAACTTGATAAAGGCCTGCTGCCAATACATGAAAACCCAGTGGCCGGTCAGGGAGATGGCGCAGAGTGCGACCGCCAACCAAGTTGAGCGACGAATCTGCGGTGCAAAGAGTTCGGAAAGCGGGGGCACCTTACGACGCTCCGCCTCGGACTTCCACTCATCCGTCTCCGGCACGGCATGCCGAATCCACAAGGTCACAAAAGCGGGCAGCACCCCAATAAGGAAGACCCACTTCGGCGCGGTCTTGATTTCCGGAAAGAAAAACTCGAGTACGGCGACCGACAAGATTGCAGCTAAGATCCCGAAATTAACCGCACACTGCAGGACAGCGGCAATCCACGGCCGCCACTTCTTGGGCCACGTCTCAGAAAGTAATGAGGCTCCGATAGCCCACTCTCCACCGATGCCCAGGGCCGCGAGAAAGCGGAAGATCATGAGTTGCCACCAGTTCTGGGCAAAGAATGCCAAGCCGGTGAACAGCGCATAAGTCAGGACGGTCAGGACCAACGTACGGCTACGCCCAAAACGATCGCCAATATAGCCAAAGACGGCTCCCCCCATCGCCCAGCCTAGCAGGAAGGCACCCATCACGAAGGCACCATACTTACGCACGTCCGCAGGCGTCGTCTCGGTTCCGAGCAGCTGGGCAATAAAGACCGTGGCGACCAACGTGTAGAGGTGCAGGTCCAAGCCATCGAAGAACCAACCCAACCAAGCGGCAAAGCCGGACTTCCGCTGATGCTCGGTGAGCTCGCTCAGCTTGGTCGCTTCGGCGGGGGCGGTCGTCATAATCGACAAAAAAGAAGGCGGGCCGTTGGGCCCGCCTTGCTTAAGGGCTTATTTCTTAGCGTCGGCCTTCTTCGGCGTGGCCTTGGCCGGTGCCGTTTCCGAGAATGGCTGGTTGGTCATCGCACCCGGGGCCACCTTCAGGAGATTGTGCGACATGTCCGGGGCCTTGGCGTCACCATTAGCCCACGAGAGACCACCAACCAAAATCTGGCGGAAGGTCGGATTGGTCCACACGTCTTCGCGGTGCCCCATGGCGGTGTAAAAGACGCGGCCTTTACCTTCATTACGGGCCCAGCAGTTCGGGTAGGCCGGACGCTTGTAGTCGTCGCCTTCGAGCGCAGGGTCATTGAAGGTCGTGAGGACGTGGATTTCCGGACGGAAGTCCTTAAGGGTGTACCATTCTTCCACGAAGGAGAAGGTGTCACCCACCTTGGCAAAACCAGGGAAGGAAGGGTCGATAACCTTATTCACGCCGGCCTGCTGCTTACCATGGCGGATGAATTCAGCGCCGAGGAAGCAGACGTAACTGTCGGCGTTATCGCCATGGTTCTTGAAGCGTTCGGGGCCCTTCTGCGACTCGTTATCGGTATGGAAGGTATCCGCAGCGGAGTGCGTGCCGACGAAGCCCTTGCCAGCCTTTACGAAGTCAAACAGTGCCTGCTTGCCGGCGAGAGACATCGGAGGGTTCTTGTCGGTCCCAGGGGAGCAGAGATCTCCCGTGGTGTAGAACATCACGGTGTCAAACTGCGCCAAGTACTCGGGCGAGAACTTCGAGCCATCCTTCGAGAAGACGAATTCCCAGTTATTCTCCTTACCGAGTTCACTCAGCTGTTTTTCGGCGAAGCTGGGCATGCCCTTCTTGTAGGAGATGACTTCATGCTCGTAACCCGAGGACTTGGTAAAGAACAGGATCTTGCGCTTAGGGGCGTCAGCGGCAAAAGCCGAGGCGGCCATGGCGAGGAGGAGAAGCAGGCGGGAGGTCATTGGGGTGATAAGATTAATAGCATAAGGGCACCCCCCTACCCGTCCGCAAGCCGATTGAATCAGCGGGGGAAGGCCACGCGGGGCTCAGGCAGGTTTCGGCTGATTTCTTCAAGTCGGTAGCCGAAACCAGGGCCCGTCACGGTGCTGGCGTCGACTTGCCCGCCTTGGCGCGCATACAATCTAGGGTGCACCAAAGCTTCCGGCGCCGAAGCTGCGGGATAAAACTGCATCCCGTTGGTCTCTATGCCTGCGATGGTCGGAGCGTGTAAACCCAGCAAGACATGTGTGACCTGCGCCAACATCGGATTCGTCAGGTCCTGCACCATCAGCTGCATGCCGTGCGCCCGCGCCCAGCAGAGGCTGAGCAGCGCTCCCGTCTGCGTCTTGCAGGACTTCAAAGCCACGCCAGTCCAGCCCAGTTCGCGGCCGAGTCGGACGATGCGCCAGTCGTGGGCGCTTTCGTCGAGGAACAATGGGCAACGCTCGCTGACGGAATGGACGTCGATACGGTGCTCCTCGAGCTCATACGGGAAAGGCTGCTCGACGTAGCTGAGCCGGCTCCAAAGTTCCGGCAGCTCGACTTTCACACGATCGAGCACGCTATTGACGTAGGCAGGGTCGGTGACGGTACAATTAAAGTCCGCCGTAAAAAGCTCGACGCCGCGGGCCAGGCCAATTTCAGCGACGCGACGTAGGCGCTCAAAATCCCACACGGCGTCATCGCCGCGCAGCTTCACCTTCAAGGCCTTGAGTCCGTCACGACGAATCCACTCATCTAAACTACTCGGGTAAGTATCGACCACGAGGTTCGCTCCCGCTTCAGCAATGGTTAGGTAATCGAGCCCACCAACGAGGTGCCAAGCCAGCAAAGAGGTCACCGGTGGAGTCCGGAAGTAGTCGACCGGGAACTGGCCCGCAAAAGAGACTGTAAGCGCATCTGCGGCTGGTTGCAGAAAGGCCGCGAGGTCATGGTTCATCCATGGCTGCCGATACGTCTCATACGTCGGCACCTCGTTCGCGACGCCATAGGCGTCATGCAAGGCCAGATCAAAGGCGGAGGCGCAGACTAAGGCCGCTAACTTCGGAATGCGCACGCCTGGCGGCAGGGTGTCATTGAAACTCTTCAGTAGCGCCGGCAACGCCGCCTCGAGGAAGTCATGGCCGATCTCCATCGCATGCCCTCGGGCCGGAAATTGGGCATAGGCTTCGGCAAGTAGGTCGCAGAATTCCTGCAGAGCATTCAAGCGAACGGCATAGGCTAAAGGCGAAGGCCAGACCCACTGGACGCTTAAAGGCGTCTCGCCCCACCCTTGCGCCCGCGTGCCGTCAGCCCGTGAAACAGTTAGGCAGACCCGTGCGCAGACGACTTCGGTCAACGTATCGCGTCCGAATTTCAGCGGTACGCGCGTCTGCACCGGCAACGCATACCAGCGAGCTGCCCGGATACGAACGTCATGCGGGTTCACGACCATGACTTAGTCCTGCAGGGCTTGGCCCGAGGTCTCCCGGCCAAGGTAAGCGATACCGAGTCCGGCCAGGTAAACCAACGTGATGGCGGCGGCCGCGTGTTGGTATCCACCCAAAGTCTCCACGAGCTTACCGCTCAGCAACACAAACGGAATAGCGACTAAACGACCCGTGTTGTAGCAGATACCCTGCCCCGTTGCACGCACCCGGGTCGGGAAAAGCTCCGGGAGGTAAAGGGGCATAAAACCAAAGAACGCCGTCGCGGTCATCCCGAGGACGAAGATTTTTAACGCCAAGTAGGCAGGGAACACCGCGAATAAAAGTTGCCCGTCCCACCTCGCGGGTGTGCGGTAAATCCACGCCGTCGAAGCGCACGCGAGGACGCAGAGCACTTGATAACCCAAGCGCCGCGGCAAGCGGGCCAGAGCTAGCGGCGCCAAGACCGTGCCCACACAGGCACCCAGCGAAACGATGACCATCGCATAGGCCTTGGCCTGCGGAACCGTGGGCCCAGCGAGTTCCGTAATCCACAGAGGAATCCACTGCACCGCCCCCCAAGTGCCCACGAATACGACCGAGACCATCAGGATGCCGCCTAACGTCGACCGCCAGAATTCGGGTCCAAAAACCTCACCGATCTTCGACCCCTGCGGCACGAGTACTTCGCTTTCAGTCGCCCGCTTCCACTTCTCCGACTCCGGTACGAAGAAGCGGATCAGCAACGTGATAATCGCCGGCGAAGCGCCAATCAGGAAATGGATGCGCCAGGAATCGGCCGAGGCAGGGTACGCGATTGCGACGCACCCCACGAGCACCATGCCAAGGTTAGCGGCCATGCCGATAGCTGCGGCCATCTTCGAACGATGGCGCTCCGGCCATGCCTCCATGACGAGGGCCACGCCCAACGCCCACTCGCCGCCCATACCCAACGCTGCAAAGAAGCGCGCCCATACGAGGTGCGTGGGGTCCTGCGCAAAATAACAGACCCCGCTGAAAATCGAGTAAAATAGGATGCTGTAAGACATCGCCCGGACGCGCCCGATGCGATCGCCTAACCAGCCGAAGGCGGCCCCGCCCAACGCGGCCCCGAAAAGGAAGGCCGCCGTAATCCAACCCATCCAGCCGCCAACCCAACCATTGACCGCGGCGGGACCCGCGGCCACCAAGTCAGCCGGCACCATGCTCTTCAGCGCGGGACTCGCCAACAAGGGGAAGATGGCCTGTTCGTAGCCATCCATCATCCAGCCGAGAAAACCAGCCACCAAGGTCAGCTGCATCCCGCTCGAGATAGCCTGGGAGCGCGGGTCAGACTCGGAAGATGAGCTCATAGGCGGGGTGCCGAAGTTCTGAGGGTAATACCGAACGCCTTCAAGGGGCGATTTTGGACCTACCCCTTCCGAAACAAAACTTCCTCAAACGATATAAATAATGTTAGGGTTTCCGACGTCGTCATGAAGCCACTCATCTCCCGCCCCGAGGACCTTACCCCGACCACGCCATGGTCGGAGACGAAATGGGCTTGGACCGCCGAAGAGTCGCTGGTCGACCACCGCACGAAGGCTCGGCTTTGTGCCGCCGCCCTCCTGCCCTTTAAGGATAAGCAACCCGACTGGGAAGGCTTCGCCGCCGCCCTCCGCTGGCAATACGCCGCCGCCGAACACTACGGCGTGGAACTTGTGCCCGTCCTCAACGCGGACACGGGGTATATCTTTGACCTCGATGATACGATGTATGCCGAAGTGCTCCGCCGCTTCCGCGCCGCGTTCCCGGATCGCAAGTTTATCGCGGGGGTGACCGCCCGCGGCGCCGCCCAAGATAGCGACTTCAAAGCCGAACGTTACCGCGCCCTGCTCGACATGGCGCAGGCCCATGAAAACTGCGAGGTCATGATCATGACGTCCAAAGGCTTGAACTCTTTGGACCCCGAACGTCGACGCGATGGTTACTACCAGCTTGCCGAATGGCTCATCCGCCCAGGCATCGTGCACGCACTTGAGCCTTCGTTCGTCCCCTGGGCAACGCCCTATGAACCATGGCTTCTCCACCAATTGGCCATCCACCCAAAGTTCGTCGGGGGCAAAATCAGCACGCTCGATGAACCGCACTTCCTCTACTGGGCGGCGATGTGCAAAGACCTGAAACTCGATTTCTCTCCGCATAGCGGCGACGACTACGGCATCGCCACTGCCATCAAGACCGGCCTGCCCTTATTGATTGGCGCGTCGAGTAGTGCGGCACCGTTAATCTGCGCAGCCAAAGACATGTGGCTCGAGGACGGTGTGCCCGGCAAAAAGTTCCCGACCGGCACTGGTCGCTTTGACACGCGCGTCTACAAGGTCTTCGAATGCTTCCAATCGCTGGAGGACCAAGTCTTCCGCCTGAACGGTCAGCACAGTGCCGCGGCCTACAAGCACAGCACCGCCCATCTCCTCCACGAGCTCGGCATCCTAGCCGCACCCGAAGCCCACCCGGCCTGCACGGACCTCCGGGGGGCCGACGAGGGAGCTCGTATGCGCGAAGCGTTACTCCGCCCCCGCCGCGTGGCTAAGCGCCTCGCTATCCCTGGTCTCTAAAACACACCCTTTCGATGACTCCCTTCAAACTCACCCGCGTAGCGTCGCTCAAGACGGTCGCGGATTTCCGTGCCCACTGCACCGCCCTCGGTATCGACCTGCCGATGGAAGACACCATTGAAACTGGTAATGACAACCCGCTCTCCCACCCCGTTGAACGCGTACTGATCAACGGCAAGCGTATCGGCAACCGCATCGCCATCCATCCGATGGAAGGCTGGGACGGCACCACCACTGGCGGCACGTCGCCCGAGATGAAGCGGCGCTGGCAGCGCTTCGGAGCGAGCGGTGCCAAGCTCATCTGCGGCGCCGAAGCCATGGCCGTCCGCGCCGATGGCCGTGCCAACACCAACCAACTCATCCTCAACGAGGAGAACCAGGCCGGCATCTCAGAACTCGTCGACATTCTCAAGGCTGCGCACTTGGCCCAGTGGGGCACCACCGACGACCTCGTCATCGGTTTTCAGCTCACGCACTCAGGGCGCTTCTGTCGGCCAAACGATAAGAAGAAGTGGGAATCCCGCGTGGCCTTTCGCCACCCGTTGCTCGACAAGAAATTCAACGTGACTTCGGACGACCAAGTCCTGACCGACACGGACGTCGAGGAACTGATTCGTTGCTACGTTCACTCCGCGAAGATTGCCCGCGCCTGCGGGGCAGACTTCGTCGACATTAAGCACTGCCACGGTTACCTGCTCCACGAGTTCCTCGGTGCCCACACGCGCCTGGGTAAGTTCGGCGGCTCTTTTGAGAACCGCACCCGCATCCTCCGCGACATCATCGCGGGTATCCGGGCCGACGGTAACCCCATCGACATCGGCGTCCGCCTCAGCCTCTTCGACATGGTGCCGTTCCGTCCGGACCCAGCCCTCTCGCAGCCCGGTAAGCTCGGACCCGGCATCCCCGAAGACTACGCGGCCTGCCTGCCCTACCGTTACGCCTTCGGGGTGAATCAGGCGAACCCCATCGACATCGACCTCACCGAGACCTTCGCCTTCGTGCAACTACTCGGGGAACTCGGGGTAAAGATTCTGAACACCACGGCAGGCTCGCCTTACTACAACCCACACATCCAGCGGCCCGCTGCCTACCCGCCGAGCGACGGCTACCAGCCCGCGCATGACCCGCTCATTGATGTAGCACGCCAAGTCAGCGTCGTCCGCCAAGTCCGCGCCCAAGCTCCGACCAACATGGTCATCGTCAGCTCCGGCCTTAGCTACGTCCAGGAATACCTCCCACACCTCGCGCAACATATCCTGCGCAGCGCCGGTGCCGACCTAGTAGGCGTCGGCCGCGCCGTCCTCAGTTACCCCACTATGCTGGCCGACGCTGCGAAGAACGGCGCTCTCGAGACCAAGCTCATTTGCCGTACCTTCAGCGACTGTACGACTGCCCCGCGCAATGGGCTCATTTCGGGCTGCTACCCGCTGGATAAGTTCTACACCGCCAAGCCGGAGTTCCAGCAACTCAAGGACATCAAGAAGAACGTCGGCGCCTGATCAGCGCTTCCGCAGGCGGACGACGATACGCTCCGGCACCGACGCCTCCGGACCAGGGTTCGGAAGCAGTACAAAATCATCCGCCGCGACGGGCTTCCACTCCTGACCAGCCACGACCTCCCAACCCGCGGCGTGCCGCGGCAGAAAGGCGACCAAAGGGCGACCCCCGCGCTCGGAGCCGTTCTTGTCAACGGGGGCGAAGGTCGCCGACCCGGCCTTCGGCGTGATTGTCCAAGTATATTCGCCGTTCGTACCCTCAACCAGAGTCTCCTCCCAGCGGAGGGGGCCCGTCGCCATCTTCGCCGACCACTTGGGGTCGCCGTAGAGAACGGTCACATTCTGGTCGAACTCAAGGCCACGGATATTGGCCTTCAGACGGCCAGCCTTGGCCTCACCTAAGGTCCAGAGCAAGGCATGGTGATTGGCGAGGCGGGCCTCGCTCACGTTGAAACGGCCGGGTTGCTCAACGAAGTAATCCAGCACGCCCCACCCGGCGTAGCCGAACCAGGTCGGCTCGACGTAACCGAGCATCTGCAAGGCCCCCCCTGTGTTCAGCCAAGCCAAAGCCATGCAGTCATCCTTCTTGGGGACGTTGCCGATGAGACAGTTACCGACCGCGAGATAGACCTTGGGGTTGGTCGAGCGGACCTCGTGGATCTTACCGTCAAGCGACTTTCCCACGAGCACACCGTCACGGTGGGTGAAGATGCCGTTGCGGTAACGATAGCCAGGCTGCCACTCGGTCTCGCTCGCATGGCCGGAAGTGATGAAGCAATCCGTCTGGGATTCGTTCAGTCGCTGTGCGATGGACTCCGTAGAATCCGCCGCCCCCTGCCCTTTAACCGCTAAAGGAGTCCCGTCCTTCACCCACACCTCGCCGGCCTTGAACTCGGAGAACCAGTAGCCGCTCTGGACACAGTCCGAAGCGAAGGCGGTCGAAGCGCCAACTTTACGAATCGTCAAGGACTCCGCCGGAGCAGCCAGCTTGAGCGCCAGATCAGCGGTGCGTCCAGTGATGATGCCCCACTGAAAATCTTCGTAAGGATCCGCATCGTTATCCCGAGCCAGCTGGTGGATAGCGTAGGCGGATTTTTGCCCAAGTTCGGACGGACGGGCCACCCAGCAGACCCAGCGCGGCTGCGCTTGGCGGAGACCTGCCTGGCACTCCAGCACGTCGGCCACGTAGGACAGAACCACCGCTTGATGCTGACTTTGGAGGCGAGCGACGACCTTAGCCCAGCCGGCGTCCGCCTGCGTTTCCTTGGAGACCAGGACGACGTAGTCAGCCGCACCAAGAGGCATGCCTAAGACACACAACAACAGGGCAAGAAAGCGGGGCATGACCTAAGGCATAACACCCATCCCGCCCCTGCCAAGTGCTTAGATACCTCAAGGCTTCTCGAAGACCAACAGGTGTTGCCACGGCAGGTCTGGACGGTTCTCGAGGAAGCGGAAACCTGCCGCTTCAAGTTCCTTGCGAGCCTGTGCCTCGGTCATCTTGTGGTGCGGCTTGATGGGTACATTGGGGTCTTCAGCGCGGAATTCCAACAAGTAGATACGGCCACCCTTCTTGAGCGCGGCCTTGATTGAACCTAGCATCTCGGCTGGGTGATCAAACTCATGATAAGCATCTACCATGAGCACCGCATCCAGCGTAGCGTCGGGTAGCTTTAATTCCGTTACCGAGCCTAGATGTGGCTGGACGTTCTTAATTCCCCGCGCTCGCATTTCCTCCTTCATGTAATCCAACATCTCGGGTTGGATATCGATGGCCACCACTCGGCCCTGCGGCACCAGCGGAGCGAGCCGGAAAGTGTAGTACCCTGAACCGGCACCAAGGTCGGCAATGACGGCGTCCGGCGCCAGCTTCAGAGCCGCGATGGCCTTGGACGGCGCTTCTTCTTTCTCGCGCTCTGTTCGCTCTAACCAGCCGATACCAGGATGACCCATCACTTGGGCGATTTCACGGCCTTGATAGGTCTTTCCGATGCCATCGCTCGAAGCCTTGCATGTGCCATACTGCGGCTCAACGGAAACCGGCAAAGGCGGCGGGGCCGCCGGAGCAACCGCGGAGGCCTGACCCGAGGTAGGCTTCGTCCAGAGGAACAAGCCGATCGCAACGCCCAGCAATAGGACCGAGCTCAGGATGGGGTGACGCTTCATCACCAAGGCTTAAGCGCCCACGGCACCCAGTGCAAGACGACGCCAATAAAAAAGGCCGAACCCTGCGGTTCGGCCTTTGCAAAGAAACAACGAGATTACTTAGTGGCCGGAGCGTCCTTGGCCGGGGCCGGGGCATCCTTAGCGGCCGGGTTGCACTTCTCGCATACCTTACCTTCCTTGGCCGCCTTAACGCAGCAGGGGTGAGCGCAGGGCTTTCCTGCCTTGTCAGCCTTTTCGCAGCAACCACCAGTCTTAAACTTGGAGGTATCCACGGCGGGAGCGGCCGGGGCATCCTTCTTGGCGGGAGCAGCGGGCGTAGTAGCGGCGATAGCCAGCGAGGAGCAAACGGCCACAAGGGCGAGGAGGCGGAGGAGATTATTCATGGTTTTTTTAAATGAGGCCATTTTAGGCGACATCAAGCAGATTTGGTTTACCTGGCACTAAACAAACCGATGACCGCCCCTACCCCGACCAAGGCTGGGACGGAAAACTTCTCTTTGTAAAAGAGCCAAGCCGCCCCGGCTGTAACCAGCAGGAACAGGGGCTGGGCAATTTGCGCCCAAAATAGCGAACAGCCTAAATAAACAATAGCCCCCGCGGCGACGGCCGAGACCATGCCGAGCGCATCATGAAAGCGGCGATCACCGACGCCCTCTTCCACCAAGGGTGCACAAGCCAAGATGACTAAAGTCGAAGGCACGAAAGTGAAGACCGCTGCCGTGACTAGCCCCAGGAGTCCAAACCAGGGCCCCTCGCACCCCGCAAAAAGCGCCCCATTAAAGCCAGCTAAAAAAGCAACAAAACTCCCGGCGAGTAACAAGGGTCCCGGGGTGGCTTCGCCGATGACCAAAGCATCCCCGAACTGTGATTTTCCTAGCCAGTTCAAGTCATCGGCTCGTACCCGCCAAATACCTAGGGCAGCATAGGCGCCCCCAAAAGACGTCAGCACCGCAAAGAGGGAGACCTCGACGAGCTGCACGTATCCATGGCTATGCTTAAGCCAAAGCCATAAAGCCAAATACACGAGCAGCACGGGCAAGAGGTAACGACCCAAGCGGCCCACGGCCGAACGCAAGGCATCACTCACGGGTGGCAACGTTTCTTCATCGTCTGGACGTATATACCACCCATGGAGACCGGCGGACAAGGCGATGAAAACAAAGGGGGCACCCCAGAGAAGCCCGGCAAACGACAAGCCCGCCGCTATCCGCCGAGGGAAGGCCTCGCAGGTCCGGATGAGCATCTTGACCCCGACCACTAAAATGACCCCCGCCACCGCCGCGCGGGCACCCGCAAACACGCCGGGTAAGAGTTCCCAACCTTTCCCCACTGCATAAAGCCAAGCCAAGGCTCCGCAGGCGATCAACCCAGGTAGCACAAAACCCAAAGTCGCCAGAGCCGCCCCACGCCAGCCATGTGAACGCCAAGCAATCCACGAGACCAGTTGCTGCGCCTCGGGGCCGGGCAGAAACAAGCAAAGCCCCAGTACACGCGTGAACGCTTCGGAGGTCAGCCAGGAACGCTTCTCCACACACTCCTGTTCCAACATCGCAATCTGCGCACCGGGACCACCCCAAGACATCAGACCCACGCGCAGCCAAAAGAGAAACGGAAAGGACGACATAGCAATAGACCGAACAAAGCATCCTTGCCTAGAACCGCACCAATAAAAAAACCGGACCTAAGTCCGGCTTCAAAAAAGACGAAAACAGGAAATTACTTCTTCGAGCAGGCAGGAGCGGCCGACTTAATCGGCTGAGGCTTTGGAGCTTCCTTTTCCGACTTCTCGACTTCCTTCTTCGTGCACTTCACTTCGATCGGCTTGATGGCTGGCTGCGAAGCAGGCTTCTGGCAAGTGCCCGTGGTAGGCTTAGGGGTCACAACCGGGGTGGTCGGGGTCGTGGTACCTGTACCCGTGCCACCACCAGTGACAACCGCAGCAGCGGAGAGGCTAGCGGCGGCAAAAACCAAGGTAGCTAAGGCGAGGTAGGACTTCATAATACAGACACTACTAGGCGGCTAGAAACCGAAGGCAAACCGTAAAAATGATGACAATTATGAAACAATACCCAGCATGAACTTGCGGAAGCGGCTCCCTGCTCATATTTATAATGAGTTCTTGCCGCACCCTTCGTTCCAGCTCCTCACCCGGCCCATCGTAAAGCGAGCCGGTTTCAGCCTCCTGCTCTCGCTGGTGGTTTTAAGCATCATGATCCTAACCGTGATTATGGTGGCGGCGTTCTTGTCCGTGGAAACCCGCCTGGCAGGCCAAGCCCAGCTGTCCCTACGTGCCCGGCTGAATGGCGTTGTGGCCCTGCGCTTAGCCCTAGCTCACACCCAACAGGAAGCCGGACCTGATCGACGCGTCACCGCACGAGCCGACCTGGCCCAGCCTGATGTGGCTGTTGGCTCCCTCTTGAATCCAATGTGGACTGGCGTCTGGAATACCCAACGCCCCAACCAGCCGCCCCACTGGCTCATCAGCGGACGTGACGACCTCGACCCCGGGGCCCAGATGGTGTCGCTGTCAGGAGAATCCGACTACCCTTCCCCGATCTGGGTTCCCTGGCAAAAGGACTACACGCCCACACTGACCAACCTCATCCCGCTCGTCGGTACGGGGAGTGCCAGCGGAGCTGAGGTGGATAAGCCCAGCGGCCGGGTGACCTTACCTCGGCTAACCCTACCGGATGATGCCTTCGGCAAGTATGCTTATTGGGTCGGGGACGAGGGCATCAAGGCGCGCTTCAACCTCTTTGACTTACGCACCACTGGCACGGCTAACTCCCCCGGAAACCTCCAAGCCCTCCGTAACCCAGTTACTCCGGGGCTGAGCTTACTGACCGGGTTTGAGAACTACACTCCCGACGACGGCCTCGCCCGGAGCCAGACGTTGGGCGACCTCCGCAATCTGACTGGTTTCAGTGAAGGCACTGGCCTCACTCCGAACTCTAATCGCCTCTTCCACGACCTCTCCGCCAGTGCGGCCGGCGTCCTCGCCGACTCATACCATGGCGGCCTCAAACGGGATCTCTCCTTGGCCTTTGAGCTCGGGGACGCGGAGTTTAACCAAACCGAATTCGGCGCCGGCAAACTGGGGGCGGCCGCGACCGGGACAGCCGCTGGCGTCGAGTCGGTCGCGATGCGTGTACCGCTGGATGGCAATTCCCTCACCTCCACGCCGGTCTTCAACCGCACCACCCTTGAAGGCGAAGTCCGGGGCCCCACCTGGTGGGCCCTCCGCGACTACCACCGGCTTTACAAGCAAGTCGGCTGGGATGCGAGCGGGATGCCCACCCTCAAGGCACGGACCTTTTACCCGAACGCCAGTCGTATACGCCCCCCGACGGCCAACGCCGACCCCGATAACGTCCGCCAGACTACCTACAGTTACGCGCTAACTTACAACGGTGACCATGCGACGTTAAACCCGCAAGCCACTGACTTCGGAAACTTCTGGAACCTCGGCAGCCAGCCGGTGCCACGGCCGCTCAATGTCGCCGCGACTCCCTACATCCATCGAGTGATGATGGTGTTTAGCGTCAACATGGAGTACATAGACAACGTAGCCAGCGCGATCTACTTCAACCTGACCCCCATCGTCGTCGTCCACAACCCATACAACGTCGCGATGAAGTTCGATGCACGCCAAGGAGTCGCCGGCAACTACGCGTTAGCCTTGTCATTCACCAACTGGGACAAGTGGGTCTTCCGATACCGTAGGTACTCCTACCGCGGATTCGGCCCGACGTACACTTACGAAATGCCACTGAGCTCGTTCTTCATGCAACAGGACGACCTGCAGGCCAACGCCGACGACATGTTCCGCCTCTACCTGCCAAGTTTCACCCTCAATCCAGGTGAGTTCCGGGTATTGTCCTGCACCACGCCCGGGATGCAGGACTGGAAACGCGTTGTCGAGCTAGGCAATACCTTCAACCAAACCGGGGGCTTCAACGACACGTTGAACGACTGGGGCTTCGGTGCAGGATCACGCTGGTACCGGTCGGATACTTTCGGCTTCTCCGTCATTCCAGCAGGCGACTTTCGCGTGCGTCTGGGACTGGCCTGCTGGCCCGGCGACGTCATCAACAAGACAGCCTCTACGGCAAACTTATACAACCGCTCCAGCGAGCACACCGAGCTCTTTTACCGCAACCTAACGCCAATCAAAGTCGGAAATGCAGTCGAAAAGGTCTTTCCTACCTACGAATATATAACGCCCAAGTTAAATTCCAGCGGCTACCCGATTCCTCCGTCTATCATCACGGTCATGGATCTTGCCGTCAAGACATCGGATGAGCAGTCAGTTCCCCTGTCTTATTTAGCCAGCTATCCGGCCTCTCCGCCCTTCCCCATCTTCACTCACTCCAATCCCATGGCATCGTCCTGCCGTGCAGATGGCGCCGGCCGCACAGCTCTCGGCGAAGGCAATGGCTTCACAGGAGCTTCCCCAAGCTATCGCATGCGCATCTCCTGCCCTTCAACCTGGTCAGAAGTAATTCAAACAAGTTCTGGTCAGACCTTTGGGGGATACTCTTTAAACGGCGCGTATGGCTCGACGGTCGCGGTCCAAACCGAAATCCCCCTCGCCCCGCCCACCGGCTTAGCCCAATACGCACACGCCAATCTCAGTATGCGCGACCAGCAACCGCTCCTGGGTATCGGCAGCAGCTTCGCCTACACGCAGGTGAACGTGCAGCGCACCACGCAGCTCAATAGCCCCAACTGGACGGATTACGATAATGCCTACCTGCTTAACCATGCCGTGTGGGATCAGTATTTCCTCTCGGGGGCTGCGCCCGAGATGACGAAAGCCTCGCTGCCGGCCGACCCGGCGCCGTCCGACCCAACCGCCAACCCTAATGCCAACAGCAACGGGAACCCGAACTCGACGCCGGCGGAAACCCGTTCCCTCAACCAAGTGTTGGATGATTTTGTGAATGGCGTCCAACCGCTGAACAATCCGCGAATGCGACTGCTCGGTGAATTCCACGGCGGGACCGACCTGCGCTCGGCCATTGGAGATTACCGCCGTTCGGCTTCCGTCCTACTCCATGACGGCACTTTCAATGTGAACAGCACATCAGTCGAAGCCTGGATCGCCGTCCTCGGGGCCGCCAAGGCCATTGCCACCACCAAGTTCGCCGCGAACCTTCCCAATACGACCAGCGCACCGATTCAGGCGCAGAATGCCCGCTACCCCCGGGCCACCCCACAAGGCACGGCCACGGTCGCAGCGGGGACGATGACGGACCGCACGAACTGGTCAGGCTTCATCAATCTCTCCGACAACCAAGTCCGCAACCTTGCTAAAGCCATCGTTGAGGAGAATAAAGTGCGCTTCAAGGTGCTCACGCGAACGGAACGCGATCAAAGTTCCCCACCGACCGCACGCGTCTTCCGCGGCCAGATGACTGCGGCCACGCCTTACCTCGGGCTCACCGAATTTGTTAACCGCTTCCTCCACCCGAACCCGCAGGTATCACGCTGCGGCGCGTTGCAGTCCGCCATCTTCCGGGCCGATAAATATTATGCGACGAAGTCGGATAACTCCGACCGTCTCTCCGACCGCCTTTCCAACAAGGGGCTGATTGGTAAAGTGGACGCGGCCGCCCTCTCCTCGACCACCGCCGGCCCGTTTGCCAATCCTGAAAACATCGAGCTCCCCGATCCCGTCGGCAAGAACGTCGCCCACGTGGCCCTCGGCGCGCCCGGCAACCTTCTCCAGTCCGACCTTCTGGAAGTCATTGGCAGTTCCTTGTCGACCCGGTCGGACACGTTCACCATCAGGGCCTACGGCGAAGCTTGGAACGTCTCTGGTGATAGCGCCAAATGCTGGATTGAGGCCGTCATCCAACGCGTGCCCGAATTCATCGATCCCACCAATGCGCCCGAGACGGCCGTCGCTTGCCCCAAGAACCCAGCGACCCTCGCTCCCGGCACGACCATTACCAGTGACGTCACCACCAGCAACCAGTTGACGGCCGTCAACAACGTCCTCGGTCGGCGCTTCCGTATCGTCTCTTTCCGTACCCTCAAACCGAATGAAATCTAAATTCGCTGTCTTACTCGGGCTAGCCTGGATTGTCTCAGGTTTCGGAGAGGAGAAGCCGCCGGCAGAAGTGACCGTGAACCTGCGGGCGATTTCACTGTATGGACCTATCCTCGCCCACGGCTACCGCAAGGACGGCAAAGTGGCCCCGCTCGTCATTGCCCCGGACTTCTTCACGCAAGAGTTCACCTACCACGGTAACCCGCATTTCGAGATCCTGCCGCTGACGGCCACGGTTAACCCCGAGGAGATCGCCAAGCTGCTGGCTCGCCACCCGACCGGTAAGCCCAGCGACCTCAGCATCAAGTCACCGTTCGCTCCGCACACGATTGAGAAACCTGACGGCCCCAAGAAAAGCCTCCTCGCCACGGGCAGCGACCCGCGGAAATCCGCTGACCCGCGCAAGTCCAACGATTCACAGGCTACCACCGATCCCACGAAGACGCTCGACCCCATCCGTTCGGGCGACCCGCGCAAGTCCACCGACCCGACGAAGTCCGCCGATCCAATCAAGTCTGCTGACCCGATTCGTTCGGGCGACAATCTTAAATCAAATACCCCGGAAAAAACGGCGGGCACCCAAAAGACCCTCTCCCCGGAGGAAAAACGTGAAAAACACCTGGCTGCTTTCGTGCCCGTGTCGGTCGAACCGCCAAAGAAGCCCGATAAGGACAAAGAGAATAAACCCATCGCTTGGATTGACCTCCCGACTGCGCCTGGCCCGCATCACCTCATCTTACTCGTGAACCCGGGCGACCCAAAGGGAGGCATCTTGGCCATCGACGACGCCCCCGGGACCTTTCAGTACGGAACCCTCCGTTTTTACAACCTCTGCCCCTACCCCGTGGAAATCCAGATTCCAGGTAGCCGAACCAAGATTGGCTCCAAGGGCAGCACGGTCGTGCGACCGAACGCAGCCGACGGGACCTATTTCGAAGGCACCATCCACACCCACTCGACCATCGATGACCAGGAGTCCTTGAGTTACAGCTTCCGTTATTTCCAGCAAAACGACCTCCGGACGCTCTATTTTGTCATGCCCTCACCCGAAAGCGAAGGTCAGGTCATTATCAAAGGCGTCGAAGACCGTTACCGCCCCCCCGAACCGGTCAGCAGGTAGGCTAAAAACAGGCAGGGCCACGGGGGAAAGTTATTCACACCCCCGCTCCCTCAAAAGTCCTCTTAAAATCTTGGAATTGGAGTCGAAAGGACTGACAATTTAGTTAGTTCCCCACTTAGGCAAATGAGCATAGCACCCCCCCCTTTGTCGCGACGCGGCTTCAGCCTCGTCCTCTCCCTCACCATCATGGCGATGATGGTCATGGTCGTCATCGTTCTTGCAGCATTCTTGAGCGTCGAATCGAAGCTCGCTAAGGCTGCGCAGTACCGGACGCAGAGCAAGATGCACGCGCTCGTTTCCTTACGCCTCGCCCTCGCGCACCTGCAACAGGAGGCGGGCGCTGACCGTCGTATGACCGCCCGAGCTGACCTCGGCGCCGACAGCAATCAACCCGGCTGGAATTGGCAGACCATCCGCAACCCCCTCTGGACTGGCGTTTGGCGGAGCGATAAGCCCACTCAACCCCCGGCTTGGCTCGTCAGTGGTCGCCACGACCGCCAGGCTAATTCGCAAAGCATTAATCTCTTCGGCAACACCGATTACTTGCCCGACCATTGGGTGCCCTTCCAGACGGATTACTACCCGACCTCTGGCCCGATGATGATCACGCTGGTCGGAGACGCCTCCGCCTTGCCCGCCGAATTGATGAACTGGCCGACGACCGCAGGTCGTCCCGATGGTCGCGTTATCCTGCCCAAGGTCCAATTGCCCGACACCAACGTGGCCGGCTCCTACTGCTACTGGATTGGCGACGAAGGCGTGAAGGCGAAATTAAACCTCACAGACACGCGCATCACCCCGCCTGCCACGACCACGGTCAGCGCCGACCAGCAGAGCTATAACAATATCATGGCGCTACGCGGCACCGCCCGCACTGGGATTGAAATCCTCAAAGGCTTCGAGAACATCCCCCTTGGCGGTATCGATACGCGTGCCACCAAGCTCTACGACCTCAGCCTCTTGGACGCCGCGGTTTTCACCGAAACCAGCCCACCGACCATCGCCCGGCGCATTTGGCCAGACATGACCCTCGTCTCCCGTGGCCTCAACACCGACTCCCAGTGGGGCGGCCTGAAGGTCGACCTTTCGTCCGCCTTCGAAAAAGATGACGCCGCTTGGAAGGCCAGCGAGTTCAGCGAAGGTTCCGCCCCGCGCGACTCCGCCGGTAACCCTCTCAGCGGCGCCACTTACACCTTTAACCCCAACGGCAGCACCAACCGCTCCGCGTATAGCGATAGCAAAGTCGACGTAAAGTACGACGGCGCCTCGCACAACATCGGCACACTCTACACCTACGTCGATGGTGGCCGGACCATCCGCGGCCCCACTTGGGATGCGCTCCGCAACTACCACCGTCTCTACAAAGAAGTCGCGTGGAATGACTCCACCAACCCGGTCACCAATTCGCCGACGCTCCGGGCCCGAACGCATTATCCAAACACCATCAGCCTAGCGGCCTCGGGTTACGGTGGCACCGCCCACTACGGCCACATGTACAACCGTATGGATACGTCGGAGGACGTTTATGTTTCCACCAACCCACGGCCCCAACCGACTAAGGTCGGCGCCACGCCCTACGTCGCCCGCGAATTACTAGTCTGGGGTCTCCAGAACAATGGCGGAACGCTTCGCCTCACACTGTCGCCGATCACGGTCCTCCATAACCCCTATAACGTCGCCATGCGCCTCAAGCGCGAGAACTCGACGGATACGGCAGCGATGCGCCTCTCCTACCGCGCCTGGTCGGCTTGGTGGATGGACTTCGCCCGTAACAGCGCCGGAACAACGACTACCTGGGCCTGGGACATGCTGACGCTCGCGCAGTCAACCGACTCTTCGCCGAACTGGGCGGAAAGCTTCCGAACCTACATCCCCGAAATCACGCTACAGCCAGGCGAGTTCCGCGTGTTCACCCTGCCAGCTGGTTCCATCCCGTTCAACCGCCTCGCCACCACGGTGAATCGTTACGACTTTACGGGCTGCTTCTACACTAACTGCCTAGACAACGCGAAGTCGCCTCTAGCGCTCAATGGGTCCGATACGCTCACCGTGAGCGTTCGCAGCACGGGGCCCTTCTACATCCGCCACCTCCTCACCTGCTGGCCCGGCGACCGCATCATGGAGACCAACAACTCCGGCGACGGCACCCTGTATAACGTCTGCAGCGAAGTCACCGAGCTCCTGTCGAATTCAATGGATAAGGACCCCAGTGGCACCTACCGCAGCGGTTATGCCGCTCCAAAGATCATCCCGCCGGGCGCGGTCCTCCCTGGTCCAGGTCAACCCCCACAGGTGCTCGCTGTCTTTGACTACGGCGTACGCTGGGGTGGAGACGCTCTCGGCTTCCCGATTTTCGTCCACTCGAACCCAACGGCGGCCATGACCCGACCAGAAGCCACGGGCATCGGTCCCGGCTCTATGCCAACCGGCTACGCCACCACCTCTAACAGCTTCAAACTCGTCGTCCGCGGGGCCAATAACTGGGCCGAAGTCTTCGAACCCGGCCAAGATCCTGCCCTCGCCTTTGGCGGCTCATCCGTCCGTTCCTCGGGCGTTAACGCCGCGGTCTTCACCGAAATTCCGCTCGGGCCACCTGTCTCGCTCGCCCAGTACACGCACGCCAATATGCTCATCCGTGACCAGGACCCCCTGTTCATTATTGGTAACAGTTTCGCCCCCCTCTACTCCCCCATCAACGCAATCAATAGTTACCGTAGTGCTGAAAACTGGTCTGACATGGACCGAGGCTGGTTAACGAACTCTGCCATCTATGACCGCTTCTTCCTGTCGGGAGCTGCTCCCGACATGTTCCGCGGCGTCGAACAACGGACGCTCACCAAGGTGCTGGATGATTTCGTTGCGGGCACGGGCACCCTCGCTAACCCGCGCACCAAGCTCTTTAGCTTCCGGGATGCCGCGACCACTCGCGCGATGGTCGCTGACCACCGCCGCATCGCGGGTGCTACCTGCACCGACGGCGCCTTCAACGTCAACAGCACGTCCATCGAGGCCTGGACGACGGTCTTGGCAAGCGCCAAAAAGATTGCCATGGGGAAACTGACGGCCGATCAGCCCTCCAAGACCCAGAACGCCCGCTACCCGCGTGCCGCCCGTGGGGCCGATGTAACCGATTACAATTACAAGAAGCCGTTCAGCGACAAGTCGGCTTGGTCAGGCTTGGCCACGCTCGATGACGACCAAATCCGCCTGCTGGCGAAATCCATCGTCGAAGAGACCCGCAAGCGCCTAACCAACAACCACCGCAATCAGGTCAACATGCAGCCGGCGCTGGACGTACACGCCCCCGTCGTCTTCCGCGGTTTCACCGTCCCGGTCCCGTACATCGGTCTCGCCCAGTTTGTGAACCGCTGGCTCTGCGGTGCCGAACCGCCCTTATCCTATGCCGGTTGCCTACAGAATGCTATTGCCCGTGCCGACGTGGACGGAGCGAATCTCTCCAACCGCTCCGCCGCCCCGGCCCCGGTCTCAAGCATCGGCGCACAGGCCCCCACGACGACGCCCGGGATGGTGCCGTGGGTCGACCCTGCTTATGTTGACAACATCGTCCTAACCGACCCTCGCTCGGGTAGCACCAACCGAGCGCACATGTATCAGGCTAGCCCGGCCGCACTCATGCAGTCCGACATCCTCTCTGTCATCGGCTCGGCCCTGACGACCCGCTCGGATACCTTCACCATCCGCGCCTACGGGGACGTGAGCGATCGCGCTGGCTCCAATGTCAGCCTAGGCGGTTGCTGGGTCGAAGCCGTCGTCCAACGCACCCCCGAGTTCTGCGACGCCAGCCAACCGCCTGAAACCGAAGTCAGTAACCCGACCGACGGCGGCCTACACAACCCACTCCTAAAAAATACGAATAAGATCCTCGGCCGTCGCTTCCAGATCGTCTCTGTCCGCGTCCTCTCTCCCAAAGAACTTTAATGCGCCTCCTCCTCGCTTCTCTCACTGTCGCCACAGCCAGCCTTTTCGCCCAGGCGAACGACCCGGCGGCCAAGAAGGTCGATGTCAAGTTTCGCGTCCTCTCGTTTGACGCTCCGATTCTCGGTTCGGGCTTCATCGAAGGTCGCGATGCCAAGCGACTCGACATTAGTAATGACTTCTTATCCGGTGAACAGACCTACCGCGGGCTGGCGACCATCGCCTTCGTCATGGTCGATGACCTCGAAAAGAAGCTCCCTGAAGTCCCCGCCGAAATCATCGTCGCCAATGGCCGCCGTTCCGCCGCGATGGAGCGCGCTCGCAAGGCCAGCGAAGAATACGCCCGCTTGAGCAAGTTGAGCGGACTCGCCAAGAGCGGTAGCCGCGAAGGCCGAGCGGGAAAGATGTCGGCATCTGATTTAGCTGAAGCCGACGCCGCTCAGGCCAAACTAGGGGAACTCTCCAAAATTATGGCGGAAGCCAACAAGGAGGCCGACGACGCGCAGACCGAAGTAAACAATCGCCAACGCGATCACCAGCAGGCCCTCTCCGAGGCCAAAGCAGCGAAGGCCGGCAAGACCAAGACGGCGACCAAGACGCCGACGACCGACAAACCCAAGGACCCCAAGGCTCCTTATGTCCCGCCCACGCCAATCGCCTCCTATACCTTCCCTGCCGACGGTAAATACATCCTCCTCTTCGCCTCCGCCGACAAGGGAAAGCGCATCATGGCCATCGAAGATAAGGAAGGCTCCTTCCCTTACGGCTCCTACCTGTACGTTAATCTCACCGGCGTACCCGTGGAGGTTCGCTACAACGGTAAGTCCACGCCGATCGCTCCGAATGGACGCGCCATCATCAACGCCCCAGTCGCCAACGACAGCTACGCTCAAGGCGAAGTCCTGACGCCGGGTGAAGACGGCTACCAGATTGGCTACATCGCCCGCACCTACCAGCAGGCCGACGTGCGCACCCTCTTCTTCCTTCTACCCAACCAAGGCGGTGGCCACTCGATCAACATCAAGGGCATCGAAGAACGTAAGCAGCCCGACCCCGTCCCCGATCCTAATGCCGGCGCGGGCGCGGCCAAGGGCGGGAAAACGGCGGCCAAGTAAAGCTTACGCGCTGTAGCGCCAGTCGAGGATTTCCGCCTGGGGGAGCTTTCGCCCCTGCCAGCGATTCCACTGTAGCTTGACGACGAGGTCGACCGAGCGGCCCAACTCAGGCATGCGGTTGGCCATGCGCCAGGCGACGAAGTTCAGGCGGCGGCCAGCAATCGGCGAACTCTGATAACGGAAATTTCCTTCACCAAAAGCCGTCGGGGTGCGTTCAAAGACAAAAGATTTCACGCCGAAGAGTGGCTCCGGATTCCCTTCGCCATAGGGCTGGAGCAACTCCAAGTCATCCAGCAAACGGTCGGTGACTTCGGTCGCCTTGATCCAGTGGACAATATCGAGATCACGGCCATCGACCACGACGGCACCCGCGACCTTCTGCGCCGCAATGGCTGTAGAGAAACGGGCGCGAAAGGCCTCCACATCCGCGACCGCCAAAGAGACCCCTACGGCCATCGGATGCCCGCCAAAGGTCTTCAGGAGGTCCGCACAGGCGGTCAAGGCCTCCACGAGGTTCGTCCCCGGGACGCTGCGCCCGGAGCCCTTAGCGACGGCGCCCTCTTTTCCGAGGACGAGCACGGGGCGGTCCAACGCTCGGCAAATCTTGCCGGCGGCGATGCCCACGACTCCCGGGTGCCAATCCCCGTGGACGACATAACCGGGCAAGTCACCCATGGCTTCGGCTTGGGCCGTCGCCTCTTCGGTCACACGCTTATCGATTTCCTGACGTTCCCGATTGATCGCGTCGAGTTGGGCCGCATCACGCTCACAATCCGCGGGTGAGGAGGATAGTAAGAGCTTCAACGGCAAGGAGGCATCGGCCAAGCGACCGCTAGCATTGATCCGCGGGCCGATGCGATAAGAGACATCGACAGAGGTCAGGACGCCACCCGGCTCCATGCCACTGACGGCGATGAGCGCACGGACGCCGGGCCGGCGGGCTTCGCCGAGGGCGCGCAAGCCATGCGCCGCCAGGATACGGTTTTCGGCGACCAAGGGTACCAAGTCCGCAATCGTACCGAGGGCGGCTAGGTCGAGATAGTCCTTCACCTGAATATTCGTCCCGCGCTCGTCGCCGGCCAAGCGGAGGACCTTGAGGAGGCCATGCACTAGTTTAAAAACGAGGCCAGCGGTGCAGAGCGACTGCCAAGCGGCTTCGGGCGCATCGTTCACGCGAGGATTGACTAAGATACAACTGACGTGGGCCTCTTTGGCCGTGTGGTGGTCCACCACGATGACATCCACGCCTTCGGCCTTTAGGCGGTCGACTTCGGGCTTCGAGTTCGTGCCGCAGTCCAAGGCAATAAACAGGGAGGGCTTAGCCTCGGCCAGGACGCGGTCCAACGCGGCCATCGAAAGGCCGTAGCCTTCTTCTAAACGACGCGGCACGAAATGGGCTGGGTCAGCGCCAAGACGACGTAACAGGTGCACCAGCATGGCGGTGCTCGAAACCCCATCGACGTCGTAGTCGCCTAAGATGGCGATACGCTCGCCTTGGTTGACGGCACGGACGATACGCTCCGCGGCCTCCCGGAGCCCGCCGACAGCGAAAGGATCGGAGACATGTGCCAGCTGCGGACGCAGGTGACGCTCCGCGTCCGCCTCGTCGGGAAAGGCACGAGCGAGAACGTAGGCGACAGGGTCGCTGACTCCAAGCGAGACCGCGATACGCCGGGCAAGCCCAGCATCCGCGGCCCGGTATATCCAGGCGGCCATAGGGGTGGTTTACGACCTGACCTCAGGCGTCAGAACCGGCCTCCCACGAGTAGCTCTTGGGTAGTTCAGCGTCGTCGACGCCTTTACGTTCACCCTTGTGCCACCAGTAGAAAATCGGACTGGCGATGAAGATGGAGGAGAAAGTGCCGGTGAGGACACCGTAAATAAAGACTTCACCGTAGAGGCGGACGTCACCCGCACCGAAGACGAAGAGCGCCACGGCACAGAGGAGGACGGTGGAAGAAGTCAGAATCGTACGGGACAACGTACGGTTGATGGCGAAGTGAATCACGTCGCGGAGCGAACGGTTCGGGTTATTCTCGAGCTCTTCCCGGATTCGGTCGAAGACGACGATCGTATCGTTCACCGAGTAGCCAATGATGAGCAGGATAGCCGCGATAAGAGCGGCGTTGAACTGCCCGCCGAAGAAGACGAACATGGAGATGGTCATCAGGACGTCGTGCAGGGTCGCTACCATAGCGGCGACGCCGAAGCCGGCCTCGAAGCGCAAGGAGACGTAGATGCCGATACCGATGAGGGCGAGCACGACGGACCAGATGGCATTGGAGCGGAGCTCACCAGACACGGAGCCACCGATGGCTTCACGGGAAAGCATGAGCTGCTCCACGGGAAGATCCTTGTTCTTCAGCATTTCGGGGTATTTGGACTTCAGGCCCTCAACGATCTTGGTGAGGTTAGCGAAGTCGCCCTTGGAGTGGTCCTTCGTTAGCTCGGTTTCGATGCGCAGACGGGATTCGCCGCCACCGACGGCGGTCTGAATGGTCACCGTCGTATCCGGCAAGCCAAGGGATTCAGCCAGCTTTAGCACCTTATTGGTGTCGACCTGATCCTTGGAACTGATCGCCACGAGGGTCGATTCGCCACCGCGGAAATCCTTACCGAAGGCTTCCTTACCCTTGTAGGCCAAATCGGCGACACCGACGAGGATGACCACCCATGAAACGATGAACGCCAAACGGGCCTGGTTGAGGAACTGGATATCCAGGGTCGGACGGAAGACTGGGAGGCCGAAGATGCGGCTAAGGATACCACGCGAGAGCGTGAACTCTTGGAGACCTCGGCAGGTAACGAGGGTCGTGAAGAGCGTCGTGAAGATACCGATGATGAGCGTGATACCAAAGCCACGGACGGGACCTGTGCCCATAAAGGCAAGGATCAACGCCACGATTAAGTGGGTGAGGTTGGCGTCGACAATGGTCCAGGTTGCACGGTTGTACCCTTCACGCAGAGACGTGGCGCGATCCTTACCGAGGCGAGTCTCTTCACGAACACGTTCCAGAATTAGGATATTCGCGTCGACGGCCATACCGAGCGTGAGCACGAGCGCAGCCACACCGGGTAAAGTGATTGTCGCGCCAAGGTAAGCCATGCCACCGAGCATGAGGAGTAAGTTCAGCACCATGCCGAAGACAGCAATGAAGCCACCCCAGAGGTAGAAGCCGACCATGAAAAGGATAACTAGACCGACGGCGACGAGCGAGGCCACGACGGACTTATGCTGGGCATCTTGTGCAAGCGACGGGCCGACGGCAGTCACGTCCTGCGTGATGAGTGGAAACTCCAGCGGGTTATTCAGAACGGAAGCTAAGTTTTGGGCTTCTTCGCGGGAGAACGAACCCGTGATGGTGGCGCCGGTGCTGCGGATAGCTTCCTTCACCGTGGGGGCAGACTGCAACTGGCCGTCGAGGACGATGGCGAGCTGGCCGATACCCCGGGTGTTACCTTCGGCAATCTTAGCAGTGAGGTCACCAAACTTCTTGGAACCCTCGTCCGTAAACGTCATGCTGACGTAAAAGGACATCCCATCGTCCGAACGGGCCGCGGAGGTCTTAATAATCTTACCCGTGGCGTCGGCCTTCTTGCGGACGTAGTAGCGGCGGGTGGTCACTTCACCGGTCTTGCGGTCGACATCGCGCTCGCCGAGGACTTCATAGATGGCGATGGCGCCATTATCATCCTGCAAAGCCTTTGTGGAATGCTCACGATCGGTGGGCGCCGGGCGCTCGCCGCGGTAGACCTGACGGAACTCCAACTTGGCCGGCTTCTTCAGCGCGTCCATGATGTCGGGATTGTTGGCGGCGTCTTCGCCGGGCAACTGGATTTCCAAGGACAAGTCACCGATGGGACGGATAACGGGCTCGGCGACGCCGAAGGCGTTGACGCGTTGTTCCATGACCGTGATGGCCTGTGCCACCATCTGGGCATGGTCCATCTTTGCCTTATCAATTTCGGACTTCTCCCCGGACTCCACGCCCGACGGGTCGACCTTGAGGGTAAAAGACACGCCCCCCTGAAGATCGAGGCCCAGTTTGAGCTTACCCTGCGAAGCGAGGAGTTCCTGCTTCAGCACGAGGATATTACGCTTCGCCTGGTCGGGCTCGCGAACAAAGTCCTTTTCGTTAAAGAAGAACGGGAGGAGATCCACGCCACCGGCGCGGCCTTTGCCTTCACCGATGTCGCGCAAAGCCTGATAATAGGAAATCGACTTTTGATCGGCGGGCACGGCGGAGTCCTTGGAGTCACGCACGCGCTTTTGCGCTTCAGCGTGAATCTTTTCGAAAGCCGGCTTATCCTTAATGACCTGCGTCGGGATAAATTTCTCGAGAGGGGTTGGAGAGAGTGGGTAGAACTCGTACACGGCTGCAGCCAGCGCGAGAACCGATACCGCCACCTTCCAGAACCAAGTCCTGGATGTCATGGGTATGTCGTGGTTAAGGGGTGGACGAATTAGGCCTGGATGGCCTTAGCGGCTTCCTCGGCCTTGCCGACGATGGCCGACTTATGGACGACCATGCGACCGCTCTCGAGTTCAATGGTCACGCGGTCATCCTTGAGGTGGTAGACCTTGCCGAAGATGCCGTTGGCCAAGATGACCTCGGTGCCGACCGCGAGTTCAGACTGCAGCTTTTCGCGCTCTTTCTGCTGCTTGCGCTGGGGGGCGACGAAGAAGAAGTACATGGCTGCGATGAAGAGTAGCATGGGTGCGAAACTCATCAACGTCGCCTCCCACGAAGCGGGAGCAGCTGCCGCATCTGCCGCAAGTACTTGGATACCAATGGTTTGAATGTTAATCATTGTTGTTATGTTTGGAAATGGGGACTGAGAACCCCTTGAAATGAGGCGGAAAGGCAAAAAGGCAAGCCCCAGCTCGGGTCGGATTGGTTTTGCTAACGCCCTCAGAGGAGGTCAGTGTGAATAATTCAATCCATGAACGAAGCCTCACAGGAGACGGACAAAGACGCTCCCTCCGCGCTGGCCAAGCCGCTTACTTTCGCCGCCATCATCGCCTCCCTTGGGGTCGTCTTTGGTGACATTGGTACTAGCCCACTTTACGCCTTCCGCGAATGCCTCCGTAACGGCCTCACCTCCGGCATCGAGACCACCGTGGCCCAGATTGCCGTGCCGGCGGTCTCCATGATTATCTGGTCCCTGCTCTGCGTCGTGACCGTTAAGTACGTGCTCTTCATGATGGAGGCCAACGAAGACGGTGAAGGTGGCATCATGACCTTGGTCTCCCTGGCTTCGGATAAAGACCCCGAAAAGAATCGTAAGCGCAAGCACCGCAGCGCCCTCGTCCTTCTCGGCGTCTTCGGAACTGCCCTGCTCTTCGGCGACGGGGTCATCACCCCCGCCATCTCGGTGCTCTCCGCCCTCGAAGGCGTCAAAGAGGCCAACGACCAACTCCACGGCCCCCTCACCGACAATCACCTCAGAATCCTAATCCCCGCCGCCGCAGTGGTGATTCTCTTCGGGATCTTCTGGCTCCAGAAGCGTGGCTCGGGTAAGGTCGGCATGTACTTCGGCCCAATCACCCTCCTCTGGTTCCTTTGCATCGGTGCCACTGGCCTCGGCTCGATGTTTGAACATAGCGAGCAGCTCCCCGCGGTCCTCTCGGCCTTTAATCCACTACAAGCCATCGGCTTCATGCTCGAGCATCCCGCGCTCGGCATGATTATCCTCGGTGCGGTCTTCCTCTCCGTGACGGGCGCAGAGGCGCTCTACGCCGACATGGGCCATTTCGGTCAAAAGCCGATTCGAGCGGGCTGGTACCTCATCGTTTTCCCGGCCCTCATTCTCAATTACCTCGGGCAAGCGGCCTGGGCACTCGCCGAACCAGCTACCACCTTCGCGGTGGCTAACGATTTGGACGGCAAGGCCCACCTGGTGCATGCGATTAATCCCTTCTTTAATTTAGCCCCTAACTGGGCCCAGATACCGCTGGTCATCATCGCCACACTGGCCGCCATCATCGCCTCGCAGGCACTCATCGCCGGGGCGTTCTCGACGACGATGCAGGCCATCCAGCTCAATTTCCTGCCGCGCATGCGCATCGAACAGACGTCCGACGAAGAATCGGGTCAGATCTACATTCCAATCGTCAACTGGATGCTGATGTTTGGCTCGATCTACCTGGTCCTGCAGTACAAGAGCTCCGAGCATCTTGCCAGTGCCTACGGCATCGCCGTGAGCCTGACGATGCTAGTCACGACTATCCTCTACGGCCAGTTCATCCACCGCCGTTTCAAATTCCCAGTCGTAACATCCTACGTCATGGTGGCCCCGCTTATCTTGCTGGAGTTACTTTTTGTCGCGGGTAATCTCCCCAAAATCTTCGAAAGCGGCTGGCTCCCGCTCGCCGCTGGCTTCTTGGTCTACTACATCATGTCGGTCTGGAACAAGGGCCGCATCGTGATGCGCAACAAGCTGGCGGAATCTAATTTCGGCGAAACCAAGGGCGGCTCGGGCGAGGACGAGTTCATCAACTTCATCGACAGCGTCGAAGAGCGTTTTTCCAAGGGTAAACTCAGCCGCGTCAAGGGCACGGCGATCTACCTTGCCGGCACGACCAATTCAGTGCCGATGGCCCTCGCCCATAACCTGAAGCACAACAAGTCACTGCATGACCATATCATCGTGGTAACGTTGACAGTCGACGAAGACCGCGCGGTCGTCCCCCGCTCGGAACGTGTGAAGTTCATGCAGCGCGGTCCGAAGTCCTGCAAACTGGACAGCCACGAAGAGTTTCCGCCAGTCCTCCGGGTGACCGGTAAGTTCGGCTTCCGCGAGCAACAGGATATCTTCCCAGTGTTACGTGCTGCCTACGAGGAGCTGGGTATTACCCCACAGGAGCTTGAGATTACCTACTTCTTGAGCCGCGAGACGATTGTCCGCGACACGTCCCGCAACTTCTCGCTCAACGCTGTCCAAGAAAAGCTGTTTGAGGTTCTCAACCGTAACGCACTTTCGGCCACAGCCTACTTCAACCTGCCGCCTGGCCGCGTGGTCGAACTAGGCATGCAGGTCGAACTCTAAGCGCTCAGCGCGCGGGAGCCTCGACGCGGAAGACAAATGCCTGCGTGCAGGGGTGGTTCTCTTCGTCCGCCATCTCCCGCGGGGTTTCAATCACGCAGACGGAGCCGAGCTGCTGCCACGGTAACGGGTCGGGCCAACCGAGCATCGTGATGCGCGTACCGGGGACTGGCCGAAGGGCCTTAGTCCGGACCTGCTTCCCCGGCCAGCCATCAGAGATAATATAAGTCACACGGCCATCAACGGAACGCGTAAAGGTGAAAGGGCCTTCCGGCGACAGGGCCGGACTGACGTGCGTCAGGGCTTCGGCATTCACGTTTAACCACTCCTCAACATACAGAAAGAGCTCGGATTGCACGGGGTCGGTCGGGGTGACGGCCTTGTGCGGATCCGCCTCTACCCTGCCCGCCGCGATATCCGCGATGAGCAACCGCAAGGCGTCCTCCTTGGACGCTGGCACGGTCCGACAAGCCGCCAAAAACAAAACAGCCATCGGAATCCAGATGGCTGCGCGCGACTTCATGGGAAACCTTACTTAGCGTCCTTGCTCTTGGCAACGAGGGCGTAGAAGCGGTCAAAGAGCACGTCCGCGTCATTCGGGCCAGGGCCGGCCTCCGGGTGATACTGCACCGAGAAGACCGGCTTATCCTTGAGGCGCAGACCGGAGACGGTGTTGTCGTTCATATTGACCTCGGTGACAATGGCACCGCAACGGTCGAGCTCGTCGGCCTTGGAAGCGAAGCCGTGGTTCTGGGCGGTAATGGAAACACGGTCTTCTTCGGTATTCTTGACCGGTTGATTGCCGCCGCGGTGGCCAAACTTCAACTTGTAGGTCGTGGCACCGATAGCGTGCGTGATGATTTGGTGACCGAGGCAGATACCAAAGACTGGGTAGGTCTCGATGAGATCCTTCACGGCTTCGTGGGCATACTTGAGGGCCGCAGGATCGCCCGGACCGTTCGAAAGGAAAACGCCGTCCGGGTTATAGGCACGAATGACCGAGGCAGGGGTCGTGGCCGGGAAGACTTGCACGTCAAAGCCCGAGGCAACGAGGCGACGGAAGATGGAAGTCTTGGCGCCGAAGTCGTAGGCGGCGATGCGGTAACGCACCGGACGATTCTTCGGCTTGTTTAGGTTTGTACCCGGGACGGTGAAGGCTTCGCAATCACCGGCGGTGGCATTATAATTGTAGGCGGCCTTGCAGGTGACTTCTTTGACGAAATCGGCCCCGACGGTACCGGTCCAAGCACGCGCGCGCTTAAGGGCTTCTTCGTCGCTGAGGCCTTCAGTGGAAAGGCAGGCCTTCATCACACCCGCGGAGCGGAGCTTCTTGGTCAGCGAACGGGTGTCGAGGCCTTCGATACCAGGGATGCCGTACTTCTTCAGCCAAGTGCTGAGGTCGGTCGTGGCGCGCCAGTTGGAGACGATGGGCGAGAGTTCGCGGACGATAAAACCAGCGACGTGCGGACGGGTCGACTCGAGGTCTTCCTCATTCACGCCGTAGTTGCCGATCTGCGGGGCAGTCATGGTGACGATTTGACCGTAATACGAAGGGTCGGTGAGGATTTCCTGGTAACCGGTCATGCTGGTGTTGAACACCACTTCACCGCAGAGGGTGGCCTCCGCCCCAAATGCCCTGCCCCGAAGAATGGTTCCATCTTCAAGAGCGAGCACAGCGTGGCGAGTCATGAGTCCGTTTTGAATGACCGAACGCCCTCCGTGTGAAGCAAAAAAGAGAACAATCGTCCAAACGACCGAACTCGGGACTTAGAGCCCCTTGGCGGGATCGCCGCCCAAAGGCACCGGCGGACGGGCGCGAGCATCCAAAGCGTCGGCCGAATAAGGCTTATGAACCTGCCAACCTGCCCGGAAAGCGCCGCCGATGGCCTTGATGTGGTCCGTAATGGCCTTGAGGACGGTCGGGTTAGCCCGCTGGGACCATTCGGGGTGCAGCCAGACGTGGGGCGCCACCCACTGACCGCCGACCGCCTCCGTCCAACGGGCGATGGTGTCGGGGGCTTCTACAATGATTTTGACCTCATCCGCCCGCTGCAGGGATTCCGCCAAGGGGAGCTTAGCCCACTTGGGGCTGACGGTCACCCAGGCGATGCCAGGGGCAATGGGATAAGCCCCGCAGGTTTCGAGGTGGGCAGGTAGGCCGACGGACTTCAGGGCAGCCACGAGCGGGCCCAGGTCATGCACGCAGGGCTCTCCGCCCGTAATGACCACAAACTGGGGCTCAGAGGCCTTGGCTTCAGCGGCCAATTCATCGGCGGTAGCCTTGCGAACCTGCTTGGGGACGTATTGCGGGTGCCAAGTCGAGGCAGAGTCGCACCATGTGCACTTCACGGGACAGCCCTGCAGACGGATGAAGAAGGCCTTACGCCCGAGATGGACGCCCTCCCCTTGCCAACTCAGGAACGTCTCGTTGACCGGATAAAGGTCCGCCATGGTTAGGCCTTCGGCTGATAGCTCGCCTTGTTCTTGGTGTCTTCGTGCAGGATAATCTGCCGAACCCACGCACGCCCCGCGGTTTCCTGACGCACCATCGGGTCAAAGGTCTCGAACAGGTGCTGAGCGATGCCTTCGGTGGAAACGGATTCGATGACGAGCGGACGGAAGAGCTGCGGGTAATCCTGCAGGAGTTTTTCACGAATGGGATCCGACTTGGCGAAGAGGCAGGCGTGATCGAGATTGTCCGCGATCCACTGTTTCAGAAAACCGAGCCCGCCGAAATCGACGACGAAACCGCGTTCATCGAGGGACGCGCAGCCAAACTCAATCTCGATGGCCCAGTTATGCCCGTGCAGGAACGAGCAATGCCCCTCATGCCGGTGCTGGCGATGGGCGAACGGGATATCCCGATAGGTCTTGCTGCAGGTGAACATGCGCAAGGAAGGATTAGGCGAGGCCAAGGGCACGCCGCAAGGCACATTATGGCTCCACCCTCGGCTTAGGCCCAAAAAAGAGGCCTACCGTATCCTTATACGGTAGGCCTCGAAGGCGATGAGACCGTTGCTCAGAACGTGTGCGAGAGGCCGATCGACCAAATGTCGGCGGCGTGCACTGGGTTCACCAGCGCCGTTGCCGACTTCGGGACATAGCTCCGGATTTCGACCGGCTTGCTGAAGTACACGTAGGCGTTCGTGCCAGCGGCAACTTTATACGTCAGGCCCGCGGCGACCGTAGTTGTGAGTCCACCGGTCTCTAGGTCCTCGATATACTGGGCATTGACCGTGGCTTCGGTGTTCTTGTCGCGGAACTGCCGGAGGAGCGAAGCCTGCGCTGAGAACGCAAACTTGTCCGTCAGCTGGTAACGGGCGCCGGCATTCAAGGCGATTGTCGAACCCGGCCGGAAGTGCGCGTCGCTGAGCATCGGCACCTGCGCTTGGAGCGAGACGAACTCGGTGAGCTTATCCGACGAAGTACCGAAATCCTTGCGGATACCAGCGAGCAAATCCGTCGAACCCGTGCCTGGCTGGAGATACTTGCGCGAGAGACCGCCCGCCGGATCGGCGAACACGATGTTATCCTTCCCCGTGGGCAACTTGACGCCGGCGTTCACCGTGAAGCCCGACCAATTCAGGCGAGTGGTGACGGCCAGATCACCGAGACCGACGACCTGCTGCTGGTACTGCGTCGGGTTCGGATTAGCCAACGACGGCACCTTGTCGGTGTTGAGGCGACGCTCAATGCGCGGCACCGACAGCGACCAGGTCTGACCCGCGAAGGTCGTTTCCACGGTGGCAGTCAGGATATCGTGCGTACCATACCAGTGAGCATGGGCACCGCTGTTGCGCTCGGACTGGTCAATCAGGTCAAGACGTAGGTCGAGCGTATAGGCGCCGGCGGGGGCCGCTGGGCGATCGGCCAGGGTATCGACGCAGACTTTGACGCAGCCGCACGGACAGGCCTGCGCAGCCGTGTAGGTGCCGAGGGCAAGGAGGAGGAAGAGGTTCTTTTTCATGATGTTAAGGTTGTTTTTCCACCCCGACGGGGTGTGGCGAAGCCACCGTCAAGGCAGGGTTGCGCATCCTGAAGAGGAGTGACTTGGGAAGGGAATGAAGCCACATGCGAGCCGAACTAACCGCAGCCCGCCACGGTGATCAGGCCCGAACCTTCGGCGGTGGGACCGGGACTTCGCGTAGCTGCGTAATCACCGCCCAGCGCTCGGCACCGACCTCAAGCCGATACGCCCAGAGCGCAGTAAAACCTAAAGTAACGAGCGGCAACGCGGCGTCGACCTTCACCTTCGCCTTCACCGCTTCTTGCTTGGCGAGCGGCGTCTGCTCCGACTGCGCACGGCCGTCACTGGCGACCTTACACAATGGACAGGCGGCATCGGTCAACGTCTTCGCAATCGCGGCACCAGGGGACATCGTACGCGCATTAGCGGCGGACATGTTCACCCACGCGACCACCTGCAAGAGGTCCCAAGACAATCCCGACGCCATCGCCCAAGCCGCTATCGCGACCCAAGCAACGAAGATGCGGAAACTTCCGAGCACACCGCACCCTCCCCAGCCGCAGACGGGCTCGCAATCCGAAAGCAGCGCCCCTCCCCCGCTATAAGCAGCACCAACGTGCGGCTTAAGCCAGATAGACCGTCGGATCCGTCACCCCCGCCCGCACGAAGGCTTCCTTACGCTCAACGCAGGTTCCGCATTTGCCGCAGTGCTTATCGCCCCCGACATAGCAGGACCAGGTCAACTCCAGCGGCACCCGCAGCTCGACACCACGTTGCACGATACTGGTCTTATCCATGCCCACGAAAGGACGTTCGAGGCAGACTTCATGCCAGTCCGCCAAACGGATAGCTTTATCCAAGGCGTCCGCAAAGACCGGGCGGCAATCGGGATAGATCGCGTGATCACCCCCATGCGCACCGTAGGCCACCGACGAAGCTTTGAGCGACATCGCCCAAGAGGCCGCGACGGCAATGAGTAGCATATTGCGATTGGGGACCACGGTGGCCTTCATCGAGGCTTCTTCGTAATGGCCTTCGGGCACGGCCACATGGGAGTCGGTGAGGGCATTCGCACCGAAGAGCGGCGCCAAGGCCCGGAGGTCGGCCACCTGATGCTTCACGCCATAGTGTTCGCAGATTTGGCGGGCGGCCTCCAGTTCACGCCGGTGGCGCTGGCCATAATCGATACTCAAAGCATAGACCTCGCGCCCCTCAGCCAAGAGATGACCAAGGAGAACCGTGGAGTCGATGCCACCCGAGTGAATAAGGACCGTGCGTTTCATCCTGTCGCAGGTGTGTCGGAAAAAACCTGCGAGGGCGAGTCTCTTAAACCGCGACCTTCAGGCGGACCTTAGCTTTGTCGAGGTGCTTGAGCGCCACGACCTCGGCGGCCCGCATCTTCGCAGCCTGTGCCTTGGTGCTATCCAGCAGCCCTGCAAGGTGCAGCCAGCCGTGTGCGAGATACAGACGGAGTTCGTGTTCAAGGCTAGTGCCATGCTCCTTAGCCGCGCGCTTGGCTTGGTCGACATTGATGCAAATCTCGCCAGCAAACGGCTCGACTGGATGGTCTTCACCAATGAAAGTGATGACGTCCGTCACCGTCGGGTCATCCAAGAAATCCGCGTGGATCTTGGCGATAGCCTTATCACCGAGAAAGACGACCGAGAGTTCGCCCTTCGGGCAATGCCAAGTACGCAAGCGATCGAGTGTTTGAATCACGGCGATGGCTGAGGCCGCCGCGACCTTGGCCTTGGCGTGCTCGTTAGCGATGGCGACGGAGCGGCGCATCTTAAACCGTAGCAAAGACGGGTTGCAGGCGGGCCCATAGGTCATCCAAAGCCTGCGGCAGAATGTGCGTCTTCGCGACGACCGGCATAAAGTTTTGGTCACCATCCCAGCGTGGGACGATGTGGAAATGGAGATGCGTTGGGATGCCAGCGCCGGCGGCCTTACCTAAGTTGAGTCCCATATTGAAACCCGCCGGCGACATGACCTTTGTGAGGACCGCTTGACACTTCACGAGCAGGTCCATCATCTCGGCCCGTTCTTCTGCAGTCAGCAGGGCCAAATCGCCGACTTCACGATTCGGCAAGACCATCAGGTGTCCCGGGTTATACGGAAAGTTATTTAAGATGACGAAACACGTCCGACCTCGATGAACAATCAAGGCCGCCCGGTCATCTCCCGCCGCCCACAAGGCCGCAAACGGACTGCCCGCCTGCGGGTCCTTCCGGGACTGGATATACTGCATGCGCCAGTAGGGATGGAGGTGGTTCGGCATGACGGCGTGGCTGCGTGATAAGCCCGCCAGAGGGCTCAGGCAAGCGGGATAGCCCTGCTCGCCCATCCAAAACCTTGCCACCTCGGCTCGGACTCTCCTATCTGGGCGCTTCATGGAAACTTTGCCTGGGACCTACGACTTCACCGCCTGCGAGCAACGCTGGCAGGCATACTGGAAGCAGCACGCGACCTTCCGCACCGAGCCCATCTCCAGCGGTAAGCCGAAGTACTACGTTCTGGACATGTTCCCCTACCCGTCCGGCTCTGGCCTCCATATCGGACACCCCGAGGGCTACACCGCTTCGGACATCTTGGGCCGCTACAAGAAAGCCCAAGGCTTTAACGTGCTCCACCCGATGGGCTGGGACGCGTTTGGCCTGCCTGCCGAACAGCACGCCATCGCGACCGGCGAACACCCGGCCGTGCAGACACGTCGCAATATCGATAATTTCCGTCGCCAGCTCCAGATGCTTGGCTTCGCCATCGATTGGGACCGCGAGCTGTCGACGACCGACGAGAACTACTTCCGCTGGACGCAGTGGATCTTCCTCAAACTCTTCCGTCACGGTCTCGCTTACGTCTCCGAGAAGCCGGTGTGGTTCTGCCCCGCCCTCGGTACGGTGCTCGCGAACGAGGAAGTACACAACACACCCGAAGGCCCGCGCTCCGAACGCGGAAGTCATCCCGTAGAACGCCGCCCGATCCGCCAGTGGGTCCTGCGCATCACCGCCTACGCTGATAAGCTCATCGAAGGCCTCGACCACGTCGATTGGCCCGACTCCACCAAGCGCCTCCAGAAGAACTGGATCGGCAAGTCCGAAGGTGCTGAGGTCACTTTCAAGCTCGATGGCCACGCCGACACGCTAACGGTCTTCACGACCCGTCCTGACACGCTTTTCGGGGCGACCTACATGGTCATCGCTCCCGAACATCCGCTGCTCGAGAAGATCAGCTCCGTCGAACAAAAGGCCGCCGTCACGGCCTACGTGGCCGCGGTCCGTAATAAGAGCGACCTCGAGCGGACCGACCTCGCCGACAAGAAGAAGACCGGCGTGTTCACGGGCGCGTACGCTATCAACCCCGTCAACGGCGCCAAGATCCCCGTTTGGACTGCCGACTACGTTCTCATCACTTACGGCACTGGTGCCATCATGGCCGTTCCGGCCCACGATGAACGCGACTGGGAATTCGCCAAGCAGTTCGCGCTGCCGATCATTCAGGTCGTCGGCTCCAAGGACGCCATCGACGTCAATGAGCAACCATGGACCGAAGACGGACCGATGGTGAACTCTGGGCCATTCAATGGACTCTCCGCCACGGAGACCAAGAAGCAGATTACCGCTGACCTCGCTGCCAAGGGCCAAGGTAAGCTCGCGGTAAACTTCAAGCTCCGCGATTGGCTCTTCTCGCGCCAACGCTACTGGGGCGAGCCCTTCCCGCTGCTTTGGGTTTCGCGCGAAGACTACGCCAAGATTCCCGCCGACTCTGAAGTCCGCGAATTCCTGCCGAAGGAACCGGTCACCTGCCAACTTAACGGCGTGGAAGTCTGCGCCGTGCCCCTGACGTCCAAGCAGCTCCCGCTGACGCTCCCAACGGTCAAATCCTACCAGCCCTCGCCGACCGGCGATTCGCCGCTATCGAAGGAGCCCGAATGGACTGAGGTCTGGTATGACGTCGCTAGTGCCGCCACCGTCTCGCAAGCCCAGGCCCAACCTGGCCCGCTCTGGGTCAAGGCCTCCCGCGAAACCAACACCATGCCCCAGTGGGCGGGCTCGTGCTGGTATTATCTCCGCTACCTCGACCCACAGAACGCCAAGGACATCGCCTCGGCCGAGGCGCTCAAGTATTGGGGCTGCCCCGACTTCTATATCGGTGGCGCCGAGCACGCCGTGCTCCACCTCCTGTACGCCCGTTTCTGGCATCGCTTCCTGCACGATATCGGCGTCCTCCCAACGGCTGAGCCTTTCACGAAGCTCTTCCACCAAGGCCTCATCATGGGCGAAGATGGCGAGAAGATGTCCAAGAGCCGCGGTAACGTCGTCAACCCCGACTCTATCGTCAAGGACCACGGCGCCGACGCGCTGCGTATGTACCTGATGTTCCTTGGTCCACTCGAAGCCTCCAAACCTTGGAGCTCCGAAGGCATCTCTGGCATTACCCGCTTCCTCAAGCGCCTCTGGCGTCTCTCCGTCGACGAAACCACGGGCGGCCCTTCGACCAAGTTCAACGATCAGGCCCAAGAGCCGGAGGATTTCGTCCGCGAACTCCACCGCACCATCCAGAAGGTCGAGAAGGACATCGAGACCCTGCAGTTCAACACGGCTATCTCGCAGATGATGATCTTGATGAACGCGGCCGAAAAGGCCCCCGCCCTCCGCCGCGAGACCGTCGAGACCTTCGTCCGTTTGGTCGCGCCGTTCGCGCCACACGTCTGCGAAGAAATCTGGGCGCGTCTCGGCCATCAGGAGAGCGTCAGCTGTGCCGCCTGGCCGAAGTTTGACCCCGCTAAGCTCATCGAAACCACCGTTGAAATTATCTTCCAAGTGAACGGCAAGGTCCGCGCCACCGTCAGGGTGCCCAAGGAAACCACCAAGGAAGCCCTCCTCGCCATGGCGAAGGCTGACCCGAGCGTGCAGAAGTTCCTCGAAGGTAAGCCCATCGTGAAGGAAATCGTCGTCCCGGGCCGCATCGTGAACCTCGTCGTCGCGGGCTAAACCCTGCAACACCGGCAAGCAAAAGGGCCCCTTTCGGGGCCCTTTTTATTGGCATGGCAACGAGGCTTAGCCGACCAACCAAGCCCACGCCATCGGACCGAAGATGAACAGCGCAAAGATTAGGCTGACATAACCGAGCAAAGTAGCCGCCTTAGCCAGGTCACCCTTCTCCGACTTCTCACCCATCTTGGAGAACACGAGGCCAGCCAAGGCCAGCAATAGGCCGCACACTGCCGCCCGACCAGCGACGCCTTCGGCGAACGCCAGGAACAGCGCCGCAAGACCGAGGGTAGAAAGCACCATGGAGGCGATCGAGTAGGAAGCTCCATTCTCATCCGTACCAAGTTCGGCCATCTCTAGTTTGGGCACCAAAATATGGTGCAAGGCAAACGCCAGCACGTAGGCAAACGCACAGATGCTGAACAAAATACCGTATCCATTCACCGGGTCCGCATCCAGCAGGCGTCCTGCGATGATCGGGAAAGCCATCCCACCAAGGGAACCCACGAATCCACCGAGGCCGGACACCGAAGCGACGGCCTGCTTCGGGAAGGTGTCGGAAATGGTGGCATATAAGCTAGCCGACCAGGCCTGGTGAGCCGATGCAGCAAACGCAATGAGGAGCACCGCTTCCCACATACCGAGGCCCCGCACGAAGAAGATAGGCAGAGACGAAACAGCGAAGATCAACATCGAGATCTTCCGGACCTTGACGATGTCGTAACCGCTCTCGGCCAAGCGCTTCACGAGCCACCCGGCGAAGATACTCAACACCGTCACGATGCTGTAGAGCACGACCAGCGGCAGCATGGATCCCTTTAGGTCCAAGTGCTGCTCCTTCTTAAAGTAATCCGGGAGCCAAATCAGGTAGAACCACCACACCGGGTCGGTCAGAAACTTGGCCACCATGTAGGCCCAAGCCTGTCGCGTCCCGAGCAGACGAACCCAGGCGATTTTTTCCGTAGGCTCTTCTTCACCCTCCACCACTGGTGCTTCGCGGAACATGGGAATCCAGAAGAACAACCAGACCACTCCTAAAATACCTGCGAAGACGAAAGTAGAGCGCCAACCGTAAGCGGCGGCCATCGGCAAGATGACCGCTGGAGCGATAACTGCACCAATATTAGTACCAGAGTTAAATAAGGCATTGGCAAATGCACGTTCGCCGCGAGGGAACCATTGAGCGACCGTCTTGATCGCGGCCGGGAAGTTGCCGCCTTCACCCAAGCCGAGCGACATACGCGCCCAGCGGAAACCGGTCACGGTGCCAACCAAGGCATGGCAGGCAGCGGCTGCCGACCAGGCCAAGATGGATACAGAGTAGCCGATTTTCACCCCGAACCGGTCGATGAACCAGCCGAACCCCAACAAGCCCAAAGCATAAGCCCCCTGAAAGGCGGCGTTCACGATACCATACTGCTCGTTGGTCCACTTTAACTCCAGGTCGAGCATGGGCTTCAAGAGCGCCAGAATCTGCCGATCTACATAATTGATTGTCGTCGCGAAGAAGAGAAGCGCGAGAATGACCCAGCGATGATTGTAGCGGGGGGCGGGGGTAGCCGATTGCATAGGGCACTATTTGACCCACGGGTTTGGGCTGTCCACCCTAGACTTTCTTTGACTCCCCGAGGGAGTAGGGTTCTTTTGGAAGGCACCCATGAAGCCTCGTATTCTGCTCACGACCACCTCCTTTCAGGACACCCCCGGCACACACCATAAGTTACTGGCCGAAACGGGTTGGGAAGTCGTCACCGCCCGCGGTCCGCTCAACGAAGCCGACACCTTGGCGCTGATGGGTAACTTCGACGGGTATATCTGTGGCGACGACATGATCACCGCGGCCGTCATCGAGAAAGCCCTGCCCCGCCTGAAGGTCGTCTCCAAGTATGGTATCGGGGTCGACAAGATCGACGTGAAGACGCTCACGGCCAAAGGCATCCCCCTCCTCTTCACCCCGGGCGTCAACCACACGACCGTCGCCGAACACACCTTCCTCCTTCTCCTCGCGCTCGAGAAGAATTTCTACTTCCACACCGATTCTACACGCGCGGGGACCTGGAAGCGGAAGACCGGTCGCGAGTTACTCGACAAGACCATTGGTATCATTGGCCTGGGCCGCATCGGCAAGGAAGTCGCCATCCGCGCCCGCGCTTTCGGCATGAAGGTCATCGGCTTCGACCTCTACTGGGATGACAAGTTCGCCGCCCAATACGACGTGCAGCGTGCCGCCACGATGGACGAGGCCTTCGCCGTTTCTGACTACCTCTCCCTGCACACCAACCTGACCCCTGAGACGCGTGACCTGATCCGCGCCGAGAACATCGCGAAGATGAAGCCGGGCGTGCTTATCCTCAACTGCGCCCGCGGTGAGATTGTCCATACCGACGACATCGCGGCTGCGTTGAAGTCCGGCCAAGTCGGCGGTTACGGCACCGACGTGCTCGACGAAGAACCACCGCGTGCCGACCACCCGCTGACCAAGCTACCTAACTGCGTGGTCACGCCGCACATCGGCTCCCGCACCGCCGAAAGCGTCCAGCGCCAAGCCGTGGCCGCCGTCACCAACCTTATCCGCGCGATGCACGGCGAAAAGCCACTCGCCCAGATTAACCCGGAAGTTCCGGTCAAGAAGGTCGTCTAACCCTCCCCTCTTCTCCCCACCATGAGCGAAGTCTTCTACGTCATCCCCCGCGCCGCCCACGAGGCGCTTGTCACCGCCGCCTACGTCCAGCGCGGCTTCGGTGCCAAGGAATCTGCGCAGGCCGCCCAGATGGCCAGCATGGCCACGCACCACGGCATCCGCACGCACAACGCGCTGAAGGCCCTCCACCTCGACGAACTCTTCGGCTCCGGCGCCAAGGTCCCGGGCTGCACGCCCAACGCGACCGTGACCAAGAAAGCTACCCGCTTCGCCGCGACGGAAGTCTGGGACGCCCACCAGAAGCTCGGCCAGGCCGTCGCCGTCGACGCCATCGAACGCTGCATCGAGCTCGCCGACCAATACGGCGTGGGCACGGTCTCCGTCGATAACGCCTTCCACTACCTCTGGGGCGGTGGCTACGTGATGGATGCCGCCAAGCGCGGTTACATCGCGTACACAAACTGCACCGCCACCCTCGCCGAAGTCGTCCCCTTCCAAGGCAAGTTCCCGACTCTCGGCACCAACCCGCATTCCTGGGGCTTCCCCACGACGAACGAACTCGGCTTCCCGATCGTCATCGATTGGGCCACGTCCGTCATCGCCATGGGTCGCGTCCAAGTGCTCAAGCGCGAAGGCAAGCAGCTCCCGCCGGACGCTGCGGTGGACAAAGACGGCAAGGTCACGCTCGACCCGAACGAAGCGGTCTCGCTCATCCCGTTCGGTGCACACAAGGGTTACGGCCTCTCGCTCATCAACGAAATCGTCGCTGGCTATATTGGTGGCTCGCTGCCGACCATCCGCAGCCGCACGCACGTCCCGGGCGAAAAGCAGGCCTGTGCCTTTTTCTTCCAGATCATCCACCCCGAGGCCATCAGCTCGGGCGCTTTCGCCCAAGGCCGCACGCAGGGTCAGAACGTCAAGGCCGTCATCGACGACGTCCTCGGACACGGCAATGAGAAGTGCATGCTCCCCGGCCAACTAGAAGCAACCTTCGCCGTGCGCAGCCAAAAGGCCGGAGGCTTACTATTCTCCAAGGCTGAAGTCGAAGCGTTCAACGAGATCGCTAGCCACATCGGCCACCAGCCGTTCGACCTCGCCACCCTGCCCACGGGCTAAGCATCCTCTTTCAATACCCCTTCCTTCCGACCATGTCCCTCAATATCAAGCCTGCTTCGGCCTGTGCCTTCGACCAAGTTTCCCTCGGTGAAATCATGCTCCGCCTCGACCCGGGCGAAGGTCGCGTGCGCACCACGCGCCAGTTCCAAGTCTGGGAAGGCGGCGGCGAATACAACGTCGCTCGCGGGCTCCGCAAGTGCTTCGGCCTCCGCACCTCCGTCGCCACGGCCTTCGTTGATAACGAAGTCGGCCGCCTGCTCGAGGACTTCGTGATGCAGGGTGGCGTGAACACCGACTATATCAAATGGCGCGAGGATGACGGCATCGGCCGTACCGTCCGCAACGGCCTCAACTTCACCGAGCGTGGCTTCGGCATCCGTGGCGCCGTCGGCGTCCCGGACCGTGGCAATACCGCCGCTTCGCAAATCAAGCCCGGTGACTTCGACTGGGAAGACCTCTTCGGCAAGAAGGGCGTTCGCTGGCTCCACACGGGCGGTATTTTCGCGGCGCTCTCTGAGACAACTGCTCAAGCCACCATCGAGGCCGTCAAGGCCGCGAAGAAGCACGGCACGATTGTCTCGTACGACCTCAACTACCGTCCGTCGCTGTGGAAGACTATCGGTGGCCTCAAGAAGGCCCAAGAGGTCAACCGCGAGATTGCCAAGTATGTCGACGTGATGATCGGCAACGAAGAGGACTTCACCGCTTCCCTCGGCTTCGAAGTTAAGGGCGTCGACCACAACATCTCCCAGATTGAGACGCAGGCCTTCAAGGACATGATCGACGAGGCCGTAAAGCAGTTCCCAAACTTCAAGGTCGCTGCGACCACGCTCCGCCGCGTGATCACCGCCACCAAGAACGACTGGAGTGCCATCTGCTGGCACGACGGCAAGTTCTACGACAGCATCCAATTCCCGGAACTCGAAATCCTCGACCGCGTTGGCGGCGGCGACAGCTTCGCTTCCGGCCTGGTCTTCGGCTTCCTCGAACACAACGACGCCCAGAAGGCCGTGAACTACGGTGCCGCCCACGGCGCCTTGGCCTCCACGACCCCGGGCGATACCTCGATGGTCACCCGCAAGGAAGTCGAGAAGCAGCTCGCTGGTGGTGGCGCCCGCGTCGTCCGCTAATCCGCCCCCGGCCATCCCCGACCGCCTTCCCCTACCCCCTCATTCCATGTCCTCCCTCTTCTCTCTCCAAGGCCGTATCGCTGTCGTCATCGGTGGCACCGGTGAACTCTGCGGCGCCATGGCCGAAGGCTTCGCTGGCGCGGGTGCGCACGTGATCCTCGTCGGCCGCGATCCCGTCAAGGCCGAGGCTCGCCTCGCCAAGATTAAGGCCGCGGGCGGCGCCGGCGAATTCAAGGTCGGTGAAGCGACCAACAAGGCTGACCTTCTCCGCCTGCGCGACGAGATTCTGGCCCAGCACGGAAAGGTCGACATCCTCGTAAACGGTGCCGGCGTGAACTCGCCTACGCCGTTCCTCGAAATCGACGAAGCCCAGCTCGACCGCATCCTGACCGTTAATATCAAGGGCGTAGTCTTCGGCTGCCAGGTCTTCGGCGAAGTGATGGTCAAGGCTGGCTCTGGCTCGATCATCAACCTCGGCTCCGAGTCGGCCATCCTGCCCCTCTCGCGCGTCTTCACCTACTCTGCCTCTAAGGCCGCGGTACATAACCTCTCGAAGAACCTTGCCCGCGAATGGGCGCCCAAGGGCGTTCGTGTGAACACGCTCGTCCCGGGCTTCTTCCCCGCCGAACAGAACCGCAAGGTCCTCACCCCTGAGCGCGTGGCCTCGATCCTCGGCAAGACCCCGATGGCCCGCTTCGGCGAAGCCAAGGAACTCATCGGTGCCTCGCTCCTGCTGGCGTCCGATGCCGGCAGCTTCATCACCGGCTCCGAAATCGTCGTCGATGGCGGTTTCGCGGCGATGTCCATCTAACCCACCCCACCAAGAAGATGGCCTTCATGGACGATAACTTCATCCTTTCGACCGACACAGCGCAGCAGCTGTTCCACGGCACGGCGAAAGACCAGGCGATTGTGGATTACCACTGCCACCTGAGCCCGAAGGATATCGCCGACGACCGTCGCTTCGAAGACCTCACCGCCATCTGGCTGGCGGGCGACCACTACAAGTGGCGCGCCATGCGTGCTAACGGCGTGAACGAGGAACTCATCACCGGCGCTGGCTCGTCCCCGCGCGAGAAGTTCCAGGCTTGGGCCGAGACGGTCCCGCACACCCTGCGCAATCCGCTCTTCCACTGGACGCACCTCGAACTCCGCCGCCACTTCGGCATCACCGAAATCCTCGACGGCCAATCGGCCCAAAAGATCTGGGACGAAGCCAACCGCCAGCTCCAGCACGGAGACCTCACGGCCCGCGGCATCCTCAAGAAGATGAAGGTCGAAGTCGTCGGCACCACCGACGACCCAGCTGACTCGCTTGACCTCCACCACGCCATCGCGAAGTCCGGGTGTGCCACCCGCGTCGTCCCGACCTACCGCCCTGACGCTTGCCTCAAGGTCCGACAGCCCGAACGCGTGCAGGCTTGGGCCAAGCGCCTCGCCGCTGCCACGGGTAAGGGCGCCGACACCTTCGCCGGACTCATCGCTGGACTCAACCAACGCCACGATGACTTCGCCGCCGCCGGTTGCCGCGCGACTGACCACGGCCTGGATTATCTCCCCGATGCCAGCTGCACCGAGGCGGAAGCCAAGGCCATCTGGGAACGCGCCATGGCCGGTCATGCGGCCACACCCGTGGAGTCCGAGCAGTTCACGGCCTTCATCATGCTGCACGTCGGTCGCCTCAACCACGCCAAGGGCTGGGCCACCCAGTTGCACCTCGGCGCCGTGCGCGACCCTAACCTCGGCCTGCTCAAGCGCCTCGGCTCTGACGCTGGTTGCGACACCATCGGCGACTTCCGCCAGGGCCCGGGCCTGATCCGCTGGTTCGGCACGCTCTCGGGCGAAAACGCCCTCGGTAAAGTCATCCTCTACAACCTCAACCCCGCCGACACCGCCCTCTTCGCCTGCCTCCCGGGCTCGTTCCAAGACGGCATTACACCTGGTAAGATCCAGTATGGTTCGGGCTGGTGGTTCCTCGATCAAGAACGCGGCATGCGCGACCAGATGAACATGCTCTCCGACCTCGGCCTCCTCGGCCGCTTCATCGGCATGATCACTGATTCCCGCTCTTTCCTCTCGTATCCACGCCACGAATACTTCCGTCGCATCCTGTGCGACCTCGTTGGCCAGGACGTCGAATCAGGCCGCATCCCCGACCGCAAGGACTGGAACGAGCGCCTCGTCGCCGACGTTTGCTATCGCAACGCCCGCCAGTACTTCGGCTTCAAGGCCTAAGCGACTGCTCATGGCTGGTTTGACTTCTGGGCCCTGCGGTCGAGAATAATCACGCCCCTATGCTTTTTAACTTCTTCCAGTTATTCTTTCTTTGCCTGCTCTGGGGCCTTGGCCTCCAAGGCCCTGCGACCAAAGGAGCAAGCGGCTTTGGGACAGATGATCTGGTCGTTAAACGCAAACTGACGGTCTTTGAACGCGCGCTCAAGGTGACTTGCACGGGACTATTCATCATTGCCACCCTCTCTAACTTCACCTCGCCCTTCGATTTCCTGTTCGCAACGGAATCTTACTGGTGCGTCCTTCCCTCGGCCGCCTGGGTTCTCTTCATGCTCTTGAGGCCCTCTGTACCGATGGACGCAGAAGCGATTGCCACGGGCCTCTGGACCTTTGCGCCGTTCGTTTCCGTTGGTCTTTGGCTTGTCATCGGCTTCCTCCGGCTCGATCTGATTCCATACCACTCGCTCCTTTGGCAAGCCGGCGGGGTCGGTGCGATGATTGCCTATGGCCTCACCCGAGATATCTCGCGTGAGATGAATCACCCATCTTAAGGGACCTTTTCTCTCTTAAAGACCCTTAAGTAGGCCGAGTTGGACTTGCCAACGTCTAGCGAGCGTATCAGATAAAGGCATGCGCCTCCTGACCCTCCTCGCCGCCTTGCTCGTCCTTCCGGCCTTCGCGGCTGACAAAAAGGAAAAGACTTTTGACCTCCGAGACTTCGCTTGGGGTAAGGCCATCAGCGGCCCTTCTGCCACCATGGGTAAGCTTACCGGCAAGGCCGTCGTGCTCGAAGGTTGGGGCGTCCAGTGCCCGCCTTGCATCGCAAGCTTGCCGCATATGCAGGAGCTTTCCGAGAAGTATAAAGACACCCTCGTGGTGATCGGTGCCGAGTGCCAAGGCCACACCGCCAAGGAAATCGCCGTCGTCACCAAAAAGGCCGGCGTCCAATACGCCATCGTCGCTGGCATCACCAAGACGCCGATTGAGTTCTCCGGCATCCCCAAGGTCTTCGTTTTCGACAACAAGGGTAAGCTCGTCTTCGACGGTAACCCCGCCGACGCTGGCTTTGAAGAAGCGGTGAAGAAAGTCGCCGAGAAGGCTGACGCCAAGGCGGCTCCGGCCACCACGCCGGCTCCTAGCGCTAAGCCAGCCGCCGCGAAGGCCGTCTAAGGACTTAGGTTCGGTCCGTTCGGTAGACGCGCTGCACGCGTTGCGTGAGCGTACACAAGGCTTCCCAGGGAATGCAGTCTGACCAAGCACAGAACTCGGCGACCGTAATGCGGTCCGCACCCTGTGCCCCGAGGATGGTCGCGATGTCACCGACAGCAGCATCGGGGACGTCCGTGACGTCGACGACGGACTGATCCATGGTCACACGTCCGAGAATCGGGCAACGCTGACCACGCACAAGGAAGGCTCCACGGTTGCTCGCTGCAGTCGGCACGCCGTCCCCGTAACCAACGGCCACAATGGCGACGCGTGAATCGCGGGTTAAAGTCTTGGTGCGATTGTAACTGACCGCAGTGCCCTTCGGAAGGTCCTTGACCAACACGACGCGGGCATGAAAGGACAAGACCGGATCAGGCTTTAGGCTGGCCAGGAACGACCCGGCCGACGGCGGCAGACCATACTGCATCAAGCCAATACGGACGGCATTAAAAGGCGAGGCTGCGGAGAAACTTTCCAAGCCAGCGCTATTGTCCGCATGGATGAGCAACTGGGCGCGGACTTCGGCCGGAATCGACTCGAGCAAGTCCAAGAAGATCTTCCGCTGCTGCGCCGTGTAAGCCGTATCGGCATCGGCGTCAGAGAAGTGCGTGTAGACACCGCGCCACTCCAACCCTGGGCTAGCCAGCACCTGCGTAAACACTTCGCCGGCGCGCGCATGCCAAACGCCCGCCCGGCCCATGCCGGTGTCGACCTTAACGTGCACACGGACTTTGCGGCCGTGAGACGACCCCCACGCGGCGAGCGCCTGGGCCTCTTCCAGCGAATTGATGGTTAGGTCGAAACCGTTCGCCGCCGCCCGAGCCACTTCATCGGGCAAAGTTGGGCTGAGCAGTAACGTATCCCCTTCGTGGCCGACCTCACGGAGGCGAATCGCCTCGGCGACATTGGCGACCGCAAAGGCATCCACGCCGGCCTGCAACAAGCGACGGGCCACCTCGGGCATTCCATGTCCGTAAGCATCGGCTTTCACCACCGCGACGTAACGCACGTGCCGCGGCAAAGCCTGCTTGATGCGGCCGACATTGCGGTCGATGGCGGGTAGGTCGATCTCGACCCAAGCGCGGGACTGGGAAAACGGGGTGCTCATGGCGGGCCGCGATGGCGATCGCCCGACCACGTTGCAAAATCAGCGGCCGCATTCAAGGCCTCAGGCTTAGGCTCGAGACGGAGCACACCGCCTTGGGCGAAAACCTTCGGGAGGTCAGGCCAGGCCGCGGGCACCACTTGGGCCACGGGTAAGACCTGCGGGGCTTGGACCGCCGTGGTAACGATACGTCCCGCCAAGGCCGTCACCTGCTCAACTTCGCATTCGCGGGCCGGACTCGGCAAGCCAGCAGTATCCACGGAAACCACGTGCCAGCGCTTGAGTCGGGATTCAGAGATGACGCTAAAAGCACTGGCTTCGCCACGCAAGCGCACGACGGCGGCGAGCGCGACCAGCGGCTCCCAAACCCAGACCTCGCAGGGTTGCAGCGCCCCCCACGTGCGCACGGCCATCGCCGTGACCCGGATGCCCAGCATCGAACCAGGACCCACGCACACCGCAAAGGAACGCATGTCTGCAAACTTAAGTCCGGACAGCGCCATCGCTTTTTCAGCGCAGGCGAAGGTCGCCTCTAAGGCACCCTCGTCTGAATGCGCCTCCGCAGTCCAACGACCTCCCTGGAGCACGCCGACGCTCACGCCGTGACGGGCGGAGCCATCGAGCACGAGGCACGGTTCGGCGGGAGCCATGGTCATCAGCCGGGCGGCCAGCTCAGGGCGCGGCCACCGAGTAGGTGCACGTGGAGGTGCGGGACAGATTCGCCACCATCGGGACCGTTGTTGATCACGATGCGGAAGCCCTTGGTAAGGTTAAGCTGACTGCTCAGCTGGGCGGCCACGAGCAGCAGATGTCCCAGGGTAGCCTGGTCCTCCGCGGTGGCCTCGCCCACGCGGGCAATCGGCTTGCGCGGCACAACGAGCACATGCGTCGGGGCCTGCGGGGAGATGTCATGAAAAGCCACGCACACGGCATCCTCGTGAATCAACTTCGCCGGAATTTCGCGGTCGGCGATCTTCTGAAAAAGCGTCTTCGGGGTGCTCATAGGGCAGATTATAGCACGACCACCGTCAGGCGCCCACGACCCTGCACGCGAGCGGCATAGGCGTTCACACAATCGACCGCCTCATCGTAGGCCTGGCGCGCCTTGACCGAGCGGGCCTTAGAACCGGCCAAATACTGATCCTGCAGGCCCACCACCCATAGAAGGACGTCCGGGGCGTCGCCGACCTGCCCAAGGGCGGTCTCGATGCATTCCGGAGCCCAAAGGGGCTCAAAGGGCTCATCCCGGTGGTCTAAGACGGCAATGGCGGGCAGGTCGGCATCCGGGGCGAGGAGGCGCAACAGGTGCTCGACCGCGTTCGCGAGCCCGCGGGTATCCAAGCCGGCGGCCGAAAACTCGTCGGACTCGAAGACCCGCACGACGGCGTCGACATCGCGACGCAACGTGGGCTCCGTCCCGACTAGGGACGCAAGCATCGCATTAAGCGTGCGCAAGCGGGCTGGGCGGCTGGGTGCGGCGGAAGCAGAAGTCACTTGGCTTTGCCGCCCTTACGGAGCTGGTCGATGGCCTTGGCCAATTCGTCGATGTCGCGGAACTCCCGATAGACGCTAGCGAAGCGAACATACGCAATCTGATCGACGGACTGCAGGTGGGCCATGATCTCCTCACCGATAGCGCTGGAAGGCACTTCATCCTCGAACTTCTTCTGCAGGCCTTCGACGATTTCCGAGATGAGCAGGTTAACGCGTTCGACTTCGACCGGGCGCTTATCGGTCGCCTTGCGGATCCCTGACGCGATCTTGGTGATATCAAAATCTTCCCGTGCGCCATTACGCTTAACGACGACGAGGCCTTCGCGGACGATTTCCTCCATCGTACTGAAACGATGCGAGCAAGCGAGGCACTCGCGGCGGCGGCGGATGGAATGGTTCCCCTTGCCGAGACGGGTTTCGAGGACTTTGGTGTCTTCGTGATTGCAGCGGGGACAATACATCGGTCAGAGGCGGAGGAAGTTCGCCAGGAGAGCGAGTCCGTTCTGCGTCGCGTAAGATTCGGGATGAAACTGCACGCCCCAGATAGGTAAGTCGCGGTGGCGTAGGCCCATGACAAGGCCGTCTTCGGTCCACGCCGTGACTTCAAGGCAGGCCGGGAAGGTCTCGCGCTCGACGATGAGCGAGTGGTAGCGGGCCGCGTTAAAGGGACTAGGCAAACCTTGAAAGAGGTCCGCATTATTGTGGAAGACCGGGGAGGTCTTCCCGTGCATCAGGTTCGGGGCACGGAGGACGCGACCGCCGTAGACATGGCCGATGGCCTGATGGCCGAGGCAGACGCCGAGTAACGGCTTCTTGCCAGCGAAGGCGCGAATCATATCACACGAAACACCCGCTTCGGCGGGCGAGCACGGGCCCGGTGAAATCATCACGCGGTCGGGGTTGAGTGCGAGGGCTTCCTCAACTGTAATCTGATCATTACGGAAGACCTTCTGCTCCACACCGAGCTGGCCAAAGTATTGAACCAGGTTGTAAGTGAAGGAGTCGTAGTTATCGATGACCAGGAGCACGGGCTGACGATTTGCCTCGCTCGCCGAAGTGTCAAGGAGTCGCCCAAACGTGTGAACAAGTGCGAGTGCTCCGAAGTTGTTCGCAACGCGACTTCACAGGGACGAAAACTCCGCCCCACTGCGGTCACTCCAAAGGGTGAGCCGACGTGCCATCGAGGGACCCGAGCACCCACTTTTCGGAACCGGAATTGGCTGGGCCGGGGATGGCTTCTGACCTGCATTGATGGGGCGAGAGACCCATCCCCCCTTTGGGCTGCAGGGCCCCAACGGGGGAGCTCAAACGATTCACATCCAGTCAAACTATCCCCTCCCTGCGAACACTTCGAATAGCCACACAAACCGCTTAAAACTATGACTTTACAGAGCAAGGGGGGTGTGAATAACTATGTGCACGGTATGAAACAGCGCACCCTCGGAAAAGAAGCCTCAGTCAAAGGCAAGGCCCTCCACACCGGCCAAGAGGTCACCCTGACCCTCAAACCGGGTGCCCTCAACTCTGGCTTAGTCTTCCGGCGCATCGACCTCTTCGGCAAACCCGAGGTCCGTCCGGTCTCCGAAATGGTGACTGATCTGGAACGCAAGACCACGGTTTCCTCCGATGCCGTTAAGTTGCACACGATTGAACACGTCCTCTCCGCACTCAGCGGCATGGGCGTCGACAACGCCATCGTCGAACTCGACGCCTCCGAACCACCCATCGTCGATGGCTCGGCCCGTCCGTTCACCACACTCATCCATCAATGTGGCATCGTCGATCAAGCCGATGAGCGCGAAGTCTTCACGCTCACTCAGCCCATCACGATCAACGAAGGCAGCCGCTCCATCATCGCCCTGCCCTTTGACGGCCTACGCATCACCTGCACCTCGGCCGACGATCGGGGTATCCACACGCAGCACCTCACCATCGACATCGATTCCGAGACGTACGAGGCGCAAATCGCGCCGGCCCGCACGTTCACCATCTACGAGGACATCGAAGAGCTCCTGAAGAAGGGCCTGATCCAAGGCGGCTCGCTGGATTCGGCTATCATCCTTAAGGGTGATAAAGTCGTCAGCAAGGAACCCCTCCGGTTCAAGGACGAGCTCGTCCGCCACAAGATTCTCGATGTCATCGGCGACATCGTCCTCGCCGGTATCCGCCTCAAGGCCCACATCATTGCGGTCCGCCCGGGCCACGCCCTCAACGCCCGCCTCGCGGCAGCCGTGCGGAAGCAGTGGCAGGAGTCGAAAAACCCGAAATCCAAGGCTACGCCAACGAAGAAAGTCGAAGCCCCCACGGCTCCCTCCGGTAACGCCCTCGACATCCGCCAGATTCTTAACGCCCTACCCCACCGCTATCCGTTCGTGATGGTCGACCGCGTGGTCGAGCTGACTGAAGACTCGCTCGTGGCGATCAAGAACGTCACAATCAATGAGCCCTATTTCCAAGGTCACTTCCCAGGCCAGCCTGTGATGCCAGGCGTACTGCAAATCGAAGCCATGGCGCAAGCGGCTGGTCTCATTATGCTGCGCCGCGGCGCCGCCGACGAAGCCCCGAAGGTCGTCTTCTTCATGAGCGCGGACAAGGTGAAGTTCCGCAAGGCCGTGACTCCAGGAGACACGCTCGAGATTCGCGCCAAGCTGACAAAAATCCGTGGTCGTATTGCCGCCGCTGAGTGCGAGTGCTTTGTAAACGGCGAAACGGTCTCCTCCGCTGAGCTCCTCTTCGCCATCGCTGATTCGGTCGCTCAAGGCTGAAGTCCGGATGAGTTCCCAAATCCATCCCACAGCCATCGTCGAAGCTGGCGCGAAGCTTGGAGCGGGCGTGCAGATTGGTGCGTATGCCTTTGTGGGCGCGGATGTCACCTTAGGCGACGGGTGCATCTTACATCACCACGCCACGGTCGAGGGTTACACGCAGCTCGGTCCGCAGTGTGAAGTTTTTCCTTATGCCTTTATTGGCGGCCGCACGCAGGACCTGAAAGCCCGCCCGGGTAAGCCCGGCCTGAAGGTCGGCGCCCGCAACACCTTCCGTGAATACGTCAGCGTGCACCTCGGTACCCAGGAAGGTGAATCGACCATCCTCGGCGACGACAACACCCTGCTCGCCTATTCGCACATCGCGCATGACTGCGTGATCGGCAACCACCTCGTCATATCGAGCCACTCCGCCGTGGCCGGACACGTCCACGTCGGTGACCACGTCAATATCGGCTGGAACGCTGGCATTCACCAGTTCTGCCGCATCGGGGATTATGCGATGGTCGCGGCCTGCTCGAAGTGCGTGCAAGACGTCCCGCCGTTCGTCATCGCGGACGGCAATCCCTGCGAGACCAAGATGGTCAACGCCGTCGGCCTCAAGCGTTCGGGCTTTACCGACGAAGAAATTGCCACGGCCAAGGCTCTGTATCGTCTCTTTTATCGCGACGGACACAATACTGGCCAAGCCATCGAGAAGGCCCTAGCGTTGCCCGAAGCCTCGTCCCAGGTCGTCCGCAACTTCGTCACCTTCGCGCAAGGCACGAAACGCGGTTTAGCGTAAAGCTACTCGCTGTCCCTTGAAAACATAAGAGCCGCGGATTTCTCCGCGGCTCTTTGTTTCTCTAATAGACCTGACTTAGGCCACGCGCTCGACGACGAGCGGCGGGATGTTCGGGCGCTTCGGCGCGAGGCGGTAGGCGTCGCGGAAATACGGGAGCGCGGCGTCGACCTTGGCCTCGTCGTTGTAATGGATCATGATCAGCGGCTCGCCCTGCTTGACCTGCGTACCGACCTTGCGGATTTCGGTGACGCCAACCGACGGGTCGAGTGTGCCGTCCTTGAGCGTGGCCAAGAGGCGCACGCCTTGGGCGATCTTGCCGGCGTCGATGGTGTGGACGTAGCCACGCTTAGGGGCTGGGAGTTTGCGAATGAACTTCGCGTGCGGGAACTTGGAGGGATCGTCGATCCAATCGGTCTTGCCGCCCTGGGCACGAACCATGGCCTTAAACTTCTCGAGGGCCGAGCCATCCTTGAGGTGCTTCTCAACGGTCTGCTTAGCCGAGAGCGTGGAACCAGCGACGCCGGCGAGGCGGACAACTTCCATGCCCAACTTAAGCACGAGGTCCTGCAGGTCCTCGGGGCCTTCTCCCTTCAGGAGACGGACGGCTTCGAGGACTTCCAAGCCCGTGCCGACGGAGTCGCCGAGGGGCTGGTTGATGTCAGTGACGAGGGCCACGCACTTGCGGTTCAGCGAGCGGGCCACGCGTGTGACAATACGGGCCAATTGCTTTGCCTGTTCGAGGTCGCGGATGAAAGAGCCATTACCCCACTTCACATCGATTACGAGGCCTTCACAGCCTTCGGCGAGCTTCTTAGAGAGGATGCTACCGGTGATGAGAGGTAACGAAGGAATCGTGCCGGTCTTTTGGCGCAGGGTATAGAGCAAGTCGTCGGCCGGAGCGATGTCACTGCACTGTTCGGTGATGGCACAACCCACGCGCTCGAGCTGCTGGCGGAATTGCTCAAGCGTGGCCTTACCGTTGAAGCCAGGAATCGAGCTCAGCTTCTCGACCGTCGAGATGCAGAACTCTTCGTCCTTACCGTTCATGCCTGGCATGATGACGCCAGCGGCGGCGCCGAGCGGACCGAGCACCATCGAAGTCTTGTCACCCACGCCACCGGTCGAAACCTTGGCGATTTTAGGCTGGGTCAAGCGGTCGAGGTCGATGACTTCGCCAGAAAGACGGAGCTCTTCGGCGAGCATGGCGGTTTCCTGGGCCGACATCTGCCGGAAGAAAATCGCCATCGCCAAAGCGGCTTGCTGCGCCTCGGGCATCTCCGAGTCCATGACGGAATCGACGATCTGCCTGATCTCGTCCGCGCTGAATTCGCCACCATCGCGCTTCTTCTCGATGAGAGACGTAAAAGAAGGCTTTTCCTTCCTCCTGATATCCGTGATTTTGTCTGCCATAAGTGGTTCGAGTTAAAGTGGTTAGGTGGACGCCCTTCGGGAAAGGGAGACGGATTCCCTTTAATGAAAGTTTTTATTGAAAAGTCGAGCCAAAAGAGCCAAGCGACCCCCTCGCCCCCCCTAAAAGCCCGTAAAGGTGTTAAAAATGCCCTACAAGACCTTGGACGGCCATGGGTGGCAAAAGTGGTCTACCGGACCCGCGCCCTGCCCGCCTTAGGCCAAATAACCGCGGTAGAGAGCATCCTGACCAAAGACCTGCACCCGAGGGTCGATAAGCTGACCGACCGCACTGGAGGCCCAGACTGGCGAGTCGGGGTTACCCGTGAACATCGGAGCCACATAGGCCAAGAGGTAGTCCACCCGACCCTCTTCCATTAAACCTGCCGCCAAGCGAGGACCCGCCTCGACCATGACGCCCGTGACCTGCTCGAGCGCGCAGCGGGCAATCCAGTTCGTCAAGAAGTCCTCGGGGCCGCCGGGCAGACACCAGTAACTCACGCCTTCGGCTTCATACCAACGAAGGTCGGCGGTCCGGACGGAGCTCTGCAGGCCGACCACTACCGTGCGGTCGTTATAGGCATCACGGAAAAGATTTAGTCCCGCCTTACCCGCGGAACGGAAATGCCGATCCAGGACGAAGCGAATGCCGCAGCGTTCTCCTTCGGGCAACCGAGCGGTCAGGCGCGGGTTATCTTTCAGCAAAGTATCCACGCTCACTGCGATGGCCGGGAAGAGCGCCCGCCATTCTTGCACGTTGGCGCGGGCCGCCTCGCCGGTGATCCACGGCGACATGCCATCCGCGGGAACCAAGCGACCATCCAGTGAGGACGCGACCTTCAAGGCAAGCAGTGGACGCTGGGCGACGATCCAGTGATTGAAGATTAAGTTGAGGTCCGTGCAGTCGGTGGCGAGGACACCCTCGACCACGGCCACCCCCTGAGACCGGAGCAACGCCAGCCCATGGCCGGCGTGGGCGGGGTTGGGATCCAGCGCCCCCACCACGACGGAGCGAAGACCAGCCTCGACAATGGCGTCAACGCACGGTGGCGTGCGGCCATGCGTGCAGCACGGCTCCAAAGTGACGTGCAGAATAGCGTCCGGCTTCGGACGACGCCCGAGATTACGCAGCACCATGACCTCGGCGTGCGGCGCCCCCGCCTTAGCATGAAAGCCCTCGGCGACGATGACGCCATCCTCGGTAAGCACCGCGCCCACCATCGGATTAGGATGGGTGCGCCCCCAGGCTTGCCGGGCGAGCTCCAAGGCTCGACGCATCGGGGGCTCGGGCGACATCGGGACGGCTTAGCGGTTACGTTTGCGGGAGACCGCCGCGGCCTTCGGGCCACCCGGGGTCAGCTGCGGTTCCGAGTAGTAACGAAAATCTTCGAGCTTCCGGCGCTCGATGCCCCGACCCAGCAGGATTTCAATTTGCTGCAGGTGATGCATCTCGTCCGGCGAATACAGCGTAAAGGCTTCGCCTTCGGCCGAAGCGCGACCCGTCCGGCCGATACGGTGCACATAGTCTTCCGCATGCTCAGGGACGTTGTAATTAATGACGTGGGTCACGCCGCGGATATCGAGCCCACGGGAGGCGATATCCGTCGCCACCATGATGGTGAACTTGCCGGACTTAAAACCGGCGAGGGCGGCGGCGCGCTCCGTCTGCGAACGATCGGCATGCATCGTGGCGACAGGGGTTCCGTGGCCTTCAATCCACTCGGCGATACGGTCGGCATCCCGCTTAGTCCGGGTGAAGACGATGACCGACTTGTAGCCGCTCTTTGTCAGCAAAGCCAAGAGTAGGTCGTACTTCTGGAAGATATCGACGGGGTAGATGGCGTGCTCGACGGTGTCAGCGGCACCGAGACCGACGCGGACGTCGACGGTGACGGGGTCGCGCAAGGCCCAGCTCGCAATCTTACCGACGCGCTCATCAGCCGTGGCAGAGAAGAGCAATGTCTGGCGGTCCTTCGGACAGTAACGAACAATCCGGGTAACGTCTTCGATGAAGCCCATGTCGAGCATACGGTCCACTTCGTCGAGGATGAGCACCTGAATAGAGCTCAGGTCCAAAATCTTCTGTTCATGAAGATCGAGCAAGCGACCCGGCGTGGCGATGACGACATCGACGCCTTGTTCGAGCGCCTTGACCTGGATACCGTAACCGACGCCGCCGTAGAGCAACGCCGTCTTGGTGCCGAGGTACTTGCCGTACTTCTGGAAGTTTTCGTCGACCTGCACGGCGAGCTCGCGGGTCGGAACAAGGACGAGACAGCGGGGCTTGCCAGCGGCTGGGCCGAGGCGAGCGAGTGTCGGCAACGCAAAGGCGGCGGTCTTACCAGTACCGGTTTGGGCGGCGCCGATGAGGTCGCGACCGGAAAGCACCACAGGGATGGCCTGCTCCTGAATGGGCGTGGGGTTCACGTAACCACAATCGGCGAGTGAGCGAAGGACTGGCTCAGGGAGGCCAATTTCAGTAAACGTAGGCATGATGTCAGAATAGAAAGGCGGGCGGGCTGGGAAAGGGGAAGAACAAATGAAGGAATTCTCCCCACAGGCGTAATAATCGGTGTTTGCTGGCCATCTTTTCGTCCGAGATTGACAGACGAGGCCGTTTAACCTGCAGTCTACACCCTTCCGCAAGGAAGACTGAACGGTGGTTGTAGCTCAGTTGGTTAGAGCACTGGTTTGTGGTACCAGGGGTCGGGGGTTCAAGTCCCCTCAATCACCCCACTTTCAGCAAAAGGCCCGGAGCAATCCGGGTCTTTTCGTCGTGGGACGGCCTGTGCCGCTCCCCTGCCCTTACTGGGCGCCCTTGGACTTGAAATAAGTCTCGAGGCTCTTGCGGATGGCGGCTTCTAGTTCGTCGTCCTTCGCCTTCACCTCGGCATCGAGGTCGGGATCGCCGACTTCCGAGCCGCGGCGGAAAAGTTTACCCTTGTCGAAGAGATTGAGCCGCTGGGCGTAGTAAGTGACGTAGCGCACCTTGAACTTATAACCCGAAGCGTAGTTCTCGAGGCTGAGCGTCACGCGGGCGGTCGGATAATCAGACTTCACCGCGACGAGGGCCGCCCGGATGTCCTTCAACGCCTCCTTGGAGTCGCAGACAATCCGGTTATCCATAAAACGAGCGTCCTCGAACCCCGTCTCCATGTCGAAATGTACGCCTGCCTTGAGGCCATGGAAACCAGTGCCCGGGAGGCCGGCATACATAATAATCAAGGTGATGAGCGTGACGCCCATCAACGAGAGCAACGTAACGATGGGGTTGGATTCCTTCTGGAGTTTAACAGCAGCCATGGGCGAGGGATAGCCCCCGTCCACGGCTGAATCAATCCTATAGAAACCTGCCGCCGCCTACTTGAGTGTCAGGAGGAAGGCCTTCACGTCCTCCAGCTCTTGCGGCTTCAAAATCAGGCCCATCGGCGGCATCGGGGATACGCCCAGTTGCTCGTAGCCCTTGGCCAAGACCTTATTCGGCTCAATGAGGGATTCGTTGATATAAGCAGGGGTCGCGCGGGTGGCGATACCATCCAAGGCTGGACCGATAGCGCTACCCTTACCTTTCACCATGTGACAATTCATACATGCAGCGATGGGGTGCTTCCAGAAAATCTCTTCGCCACGGGCAGCAACGCCAGCGGTCACCGGAGCCTCTCCCGACACCGTCAGCTCGCAGAGTTTCACGTCATCGAAATAGATATCGCCCTTACCCACGTGAAGCAGGTTGATTGAAGCCTTTGTACGCTTGGCGGAGTTAAAGACGACTTCGACCTCCGTCCAATCCGTGTCACGATTGATGGTGCTGGTCTCGGCGCGGCCGATATGGTCATTGAGACTAGCCTTGCCACGGAACGCGTGCGTCTTGATCCAAGCGCTGAGGCGATACTCGGTGTCAGGCTTAAGGGCCACGTCGACAAAGAAGCTGGTGTCGCCAACGTCACGGGTGATACCGCGGATCGCATGCTTGCCCGAGTGTACCATGGCAGCGTCGGTCACGACGTCCCACTTAGCCGCTTTATTGGCCGGGGAATTGCCATAATCACGACGCTGCCAGCCGACTGGTAAGGCACCTGCGAGGTCTTCGAAGCCAGGATTAGGTAAGAGGTTTGGACCCTCAACGTAGATTTGGGTCTGGTGCTTTTTGGCGAGGACTTTGGACGCTTCCTTGAGCCATTCATCGGACTGCACGGCGGCATCGGCGGCCAAGCCGCGGACGAGCGTCTTGATTTCGGGCGAGGTGGGGAACTCGGCCAACTTGACCATGGCGGCAAGGCGGGTGGCCGGATCTTTATCGGCGATGACGCCAGCACCGAAGAAGAGTGCCTGCGCGGCAGCGTCTTCGCCCAGCGCACGGATGGCATTACGACGGAGGGCAGCGTCCGCAGACATCAGGGCCTTCTTGTGGGTCTCGGCGTCGAGCTTACCGAGGCCGTGGAGCGACCAGAGCGCATGGATGGCGGAGACGTCTGGCTGGGCCGCTACGACGAAGGCGAGGAGGTCCGCGGTCAAGGCGGTCTTCTTACCTTCGACGATTAGCTGCTGTGCACGGAGGCGACCATACTGCGTCGAGCCCTTGAGACCCGCGAGGAGAGCGGCGTCGGCCGTCGGCTGGGCCGGATTGACGCTCGGGGTCGTCTTGGAAACGACCCGGTAAATACGGCCGCGGGCATGGTCACGGAGGGGGTTCTCGTGCGCACCACCCGGGCCCGTCTTGGCGTCGTAACCACCACGGCCCATGCTCGGCGTCGGGTTGTGCTGGATGATGAAGTTCTGCCAGTCAGCGAACCAGATAGCCCCGTCGGGACCGACGGAAGCGAAGACCGGCGACATCCACTCGTCCGAAGATGCCACGATGTTGTAGCCATCCTTGGCCACGTAGCCAGCGCCCTGGGGGACGACGTTCATGAGATTGATCAACTTCATGGTTGGCTCGCAGACCATCGCAGAGCCCTGCAGACGGGACGGTAGCTGGGCGGAGTAGATGAAATTAGAACCGGCCGCGGCGGTGTAGCCACCCATCACGTCGACCTGGCGGAAATTCGGGGTAATCGTGTGCGCCTGCTCGACGAGGTTAATTTTCTTCGCGGACATGACGCGGACGCCCTTCGATGCGACGTTCAGCGGGATACCACCATAGAAAATCGGGGCGCCATTGGCGGTGCCGCCGAAGTCATCGCCCGCGGCGTTATTGCTCTGCGCCCAAGTGTTGTTCGTGAACTGGTGCTGGAACTGGAGAACGGAACCATCGGGCTTGAAACGATAACTACCTTGGGCGAAGGCGAGACGCTGGCCACCGACTTCACCATTGAAACCGCTGTAACCGACGGCACCACGGAGCCAATTATCGTAGCCGTAGGATAAGTTACTAGCCTGAGCGTGGGTGTCGTTGACACCCCAACCCGTCATGACCGTCTCACGCACGTCGGCCTTGTCGTCGCCGTTGGTGTCCTTCAGAAAGAGAAACTGGGGGGGCTGGGAAATTATAATCCCCCCGTTAGCGAACGTAAAGCTCGTCGGGATATTCAGGTGATCAGCGAAGACCGTGAACTTATCGGCCTTACCATCGCCATCGGTGTCTTCACAGATGACGATCTTGTCATGGCCCGCCCCGTCCTTGGAGACGCCGTGCGGGTAGTCGCTTGTTTCGGCGACCCAGAGGCGACCGCGATTATCCCAAGCAAACGCGATAGGCTTCATGATATCGGGCTCGGAAGCGAACAGCACTAACTTCATGTCAGCCGGGACTTGGGTACGCTCCATACTTCCCTTCACGGAGAACGGCTGCTGCAACGTCAGGGGCTTAGGACGACGCTCGTAGTTGGCGACATTCGGATTCTCTTCGCGGACTTCGGGGTCGCGTTGGGCCAAGAACTTCTCCCAAGCCGAGACCCGAGCTGGGTTGAGCTTGGCCAAAAGTTCCTTGCGAAAGCCCTCGGCGTTCGCATCGGCCGACAAGCGCAAGACCGCAATCAACTTACCGTCTGGCAGCTTGACCTCACTGCCGAGGCCAGGGACCTCCCCCTTGACGAGTAAAGCGTCGTAATAGCCAAGCGTCGCGGCGGAAGGGGTGGGACCTGCAGCGTAATCAAACCAGATAGCGTCACGCCCGAGCGCGGCCATGTAGTCATGGAGCGTACCCTTGGCGGACTGCTCCGCACCGAGGGCGTCGAAATACAAGACGCGTAAGGCACCATCGGAAGGTTCGGCGGAGCGCAGGACGGACGACCAAGAAGCCAAGAACGTTAACAGAGCTAGGAATACTCGCATGAGGGTAAGGCATTCGAAACAATCCTTTTGCCGGGAGAGGGCAACCCGGAGAATGCAAACGGCGTGCTTTTGTCGGGCCAACCCCAGCACTTTGGCGTAAAAATACCAAAGCACACCCTGCCCCGCCTAGCGATAGGCACAAAAAAACGGCGCCCACTGGGCGCCGTTCGTATAGCAAACCTCAACGACCTCAGTGGTCGTGGTGGTCGCCGCCCGCCGAAGGCTTGTTGTCTTCCGGAACGTCCGTGATGAGACATTCCGTGGTGAGCAACAGGCCGGCGACGGAGGAAGCGTTGGTGATCGCGGTGCGCGTGACCTTAGTTGGGTCGACAACGCCAGCGGCGACGAGGTCTTGGTAGACACCCGTGGCCACGTTGTAGCCGTGGGCGCCCTTATGCTTCAGGAGGACTTCCTGAACGATATGGGAACCTTCGACCCCTGCGTTAGAACAGAGCGTACGGAGCGGCTCTTCGATCGCCTTACGGACGATCTGGGCGCCAATCTTCTCGTCACCGACGAGGCTGTTGATCACGCCATCGATGGCCTTGACCGTACGGAGCAGCGCGACACCACCACCGGGGACGATACCTTCTTCAACGGCGGCACGCGTAGCATGCAGAGCGTCGTCGACTCGGTCCTTCTTTTCCTTCAGTTCGGTTTCAGTCGCAGCACCCACGTGGATAACGGCAACGCCGCCAGCCAGCTTGGCCAGACGTTCCTGGAGCTTTTCCTTGTCGTAGTCGGACGTGGTTTCGTCGATTTGGCGACGGATGAGCTTCACGCGACCCTGGATGTCGGCAGACTTGCCGGCGCCTTGGATGATCGTGGTGTTGTCCTTGTCGACAACGATGCGTTTAGCACGGCCGAGGTCGGCAATCTTGACAGACTCGAGCTTGATTCCGAGGTCTTCCGTGATGAAGCGGCCACCCGTGAGGACAGCAATGTCTTCCATCATAGCCTTGCGGCGGTCGCCGAAGCCGGGGGCCTTGACGGCGCAGACGTTGATCGTGCCACGGAGGCGGTTCACCACGAGGGTCGCGAGGGCTTCGCCTTCGACTTCTTCGGAGATGATGAGGAGAGGCTTACCGGCCTTGGCGACTTCCTGGAGGATCGGGAGGAGGTCCTTCATCGAGGAAACCTTCTTTTCGTACAGCAGGACGTAGGCGTCTTCAATAATGGCTTCCAGCGTCTCAGCGTTGGTCGCGAAGTATGGCGAGAGGTAACCCTTGTCGAACTGCATGCCTTCGACGACGTCGAGGGTGGTCTCGATGGTCTTGGCTTCTTCGACGGTGATGGTGCCATCCTTACCTACGCGGTCCATGGCCTCGGCGATGATGTCACCGATGGAGGAATCCCAGTTAGCCGAAACGGTTGCGACCTGCTTGATTTCTTCGCGGGTCTTGATTTTCTTCGAGATGTTAGCGAGCTCCTTGACGACGGCCTCGGTGGCCTTGTCGATGCCGCGCTTGACGAAGATGGGGTTAGCGCCGGCGGCGACGAAACGAAGACCTTCCTTGTAGATGGCTTCACCAAGCACGGTCGCGGTGGTCGTGCCGTCACCGCACTTGTCGGCGGTCTTGGAGGCGACTTCACGCACCATCTGGGCGCCCATGTTTTCATAGGGGTCGCTCAATTCGATTTCTTTAGCGACCGTGACACCGTCCTTGGTGACCTTCGGCGCACCGAATTTCTTATCAATCATCACGTTGCGGCCCTTCGGACCGAGGGTGACCTTGACCGCGCGGGCGAGGATGGAGACGCCGTTCAGCACCTTGCGGCGAGCGGCTTCATCGAACAGGATTTGCTTCTTAGACATAGTAGATGTGGTTTGAGAGGGTTGGGTAGAGGGGGATTATTCGATGACGGCGAGGACTTCTTCTTCGCGGAGGAGGAGGTAGATCTCGTCGTTCAGCTTCACTTCCGAACCGGCGTACTTGCCGATGAGAACCTTGTCGCCGACTTTCACGGAGAAGGGGATCTTCTTACCGTCCTTGTCGACGGCGCCGGTACCGAGGGCGACAACCTTGGCCTCCTGCGGCTTCTCCTTGGCGGAGTCAGGGATGATGATGCCGCCCTTGATTTCTTCAGCTTCTTCGATGCGCTGCACGAGCACGCGATCCGCGAGGGGCTTTACGGTGATTTTGGTATTTTTGGCCATAGTGTGTTTGGGTAGAGTTTGCCCTGAGCGGGCGAATGCGATTTGCAGAACAGATGCCAAAATGGTTTTGGCGGGGTTTAGCAACCGATTAAGGGGCTTTTCGGGGGTCGACAAGGTCTTGACCCCCTTTGGAGGGCCTTGTTCCCTCTTTTTCAAGGGACAGCCTGTCGCAGGGGGTGTGACAATTGACCAATATGCCCTCCCCTAGCGCCCTGGCTAGCCGATCTCGCCCGGCAAACCACCCTCGGGCTGCTTCAGTTGGTCACCCCACCCTAGCAACCTCGCTTGGGCGCCATGGTGCTCGGCCTTGGGCTTATCGCCACGCTCCATCCAAATCCGAGAGAGCGAAGTATGCACATGGATGTCCTTGACCCGAAGGGCCAAGGCCACCTCCCCGGCCTGCAAGGCATCATCCAGCTGGCGCAGGGCGAAATGGACCTCGGCCTTGGCCAGCCAAGCTTCGAAGCAGGCTGGCTCGAGCTGCACCGCCGTTGCCAACTTGACTAAAGCCGCCGCTTCGTCGCCCACCGCGAAGTCAAACGAGGCTTCGGCACTGAGGGCTTGCGCACGTTCCATCGAGCTGGCGGATTCCATGGCACTCAACTTGGCCGAGTGGACGATTCGTGCAAGCGTGGCTTTCTCGCTTGGAAATAAGGCGAAGGGTCGCAAGTGTCGCTTCAATATGGATCCGCGTTACACCCAACTGGCTGACGTCCTCTGTGGCTTCTCGACCCGTCTCAAAAAAGGCGAGAAAGTCCTCATCGACGTCGCTGAAACCCCCGAGGATTTCGTCATCGCCCTCATCCGCTCCGCCCGCAAGCACGGGGCGGTCCCGATGGTGAACATCCAGCAGGCCCGCGTCTCCCGGGAGATGACCCGCGCAGGCAATGCCGAGCAATTTAAGCTCTTCGCCGACCACGAACTCGCCCGCATGAAGAAGATGCACGCCTACATCGCCGTCCGCGGGGCCAACAATATCTTTGAGTCTAGCGATGTCCCCGCCGACCGCGCCCGCCTCCTCGGCGAAACCGTCCGTCCGCTCATGGACTGGCGCGTCAACAAAACGAAGTGGGTTGTGCTTCGCTGGCCGACGTCCTCCATGGCGCAACAAGCCAAGCTGAGCACTGAGGCCTTCGAAGACTTCTACTTCCGCGTCTGCACGCTCGACTACGCACGCATGATTCCAGGCATGGAAGCCCTTAAACAGGCGATGATGGCCACCGACGAAGTACAAATCACGGGCCCCGGCACTGACCTCAAGTTCAACATTAAGGGTATGAACGCCATCCCCTGTGGCGGCGAATACAACATCCCCGACGGCGAGGTCTTCACGGCGCCAATCCGCGACTCCGTCAACGGCGTGCTCCAGTATAACTGCCCGACCATCTACCAGGGCGTGTCCTTCGAGAATATCCGCCTCGTTTTCAAGAAGGGTAAGATTGTCGAAGCGACCGCGAACAATACGAAGCGCCTCAACGAAATCCTCGATACCGACGGCGGTGGCCGCTACATCGGCGAATTCGCCATCGGCTTCAATCCGCACATCCTGAACCCCATGCAGGACATTCTCTTCGACGAGAAGATTGCCGGGTCCTTCCACTTCACCCCCGGCAAGTGCTACGAGACCACGGACAACGGCAATAAATCCTCGATTCATTGGGATATGGTCTGCATTCAGCGCCCAGAATACGGTGGCGGTGAAATCCGCTTTGACGGGAAGGTCATCCGTAAGGATGGTATCTTCGTGCCAAAAGCCCTCCAAAAATTGAATCCTGAGTACCTCCTCGGCAAAAAACGCTAAGATGGCCAAGTCTAAGCATAAGACGCCCTCGAAGCCCTCCCCCGGTTCGATCAAGCCTATCAGCGCGAACAAAGCGCAAACCCGCAAGGCCGCGCCTCGTGCGCAGCCAGAACCGCGTCGCACCACCCGAGCCTCCCGTGACCCGGAACGCCGGGCGCCCGCTACGGAGGCCAAGCCGAACGAAAAGTTTAAGGTGCGCGTCTCCGACGAACAGCCAGCCGCCCGCGCCGACAAAATCGTCTCCGGCCTTATGGAAGGCGTCAGCCGCTCCCGCGTCCAGCGGGCACTCGACCTCGGCCTGATTACCTTGGGCGGTAAGCCCATCGACCGCCGCACCGTCCTGAACCCCGGCGACCAAATCGTCATCGAACTTCCAGCGCCCGAAGAGCCCACCGCCACGGCGGTGAAGATGAAGTTGGAAGTCCTCTTCGAAGATGCCCACCTCATCGCGATCAACAAGCCCTCGGGCCTACTGACGCATCCAGTCCAAGGCTCCGACGAGCTTTCGGTGGTCCATGGCCTGCTCTATCACACCAAGGGTAAACTGGCCCCAGCCGGCGGCGCCCCGCGCCCAGGCGTTGTTCACCGCCTCGACCGCGAGACCTCGGGCGTCATCGTCCTCGCGAAGACCGACAAAGCCTACCACAACCTCGTCGAGCAGTTTTCCCAGCGCACGGCCCAAAAGGAATACCTTTCGTTGGTCGATAAGTGCCCGCGCCTGCTTGGCGGTAGTGTCAACGCCAAGATTGACCGCCACCGTACCGTCCGTGTGCGCATGGCCGTCCGCGAAGATGGCCGCGAGGCCATCACCGATTGGCGCGTCGAAGAAAAGTACGGCGCCCATGCCGCGCTCCTCCGCACCTTCCCGCACACGGGTCGCACCCACCAGATTCGCGTCCACCTGTCGCACATCGGTCACGCCATCCTCGGCGACCGTACCTACGGTAAGTTCGACTACCCTGCCTTTGACGGCTGGCCGATGCCGCGCGTCATGCTGCATGCGAATCGCCTCACCCTGCTCCACCCGCAGACCGGTAAGCCACTAACCATTGAAGTCGCTCCGCCGCCCGATTTTGTAGAATTGCAAGACTGGCTCGCGAAGAAATACGGCCGAAAGGCTTACACCGCGACGGGCGTCTAAGGTCCGGCGCGGTAAGGCTTACTTCTCGACAGACTTGGGAAGCTTCTTGGGAGCGGTCCACTCTGAAGGTTGCGGCTTGGCTACAACTAAAGGCAAGGGGTCGCCCACGGACTTCTGTTCTTCGGCCAGACGCACCAGCATGTCGGTAACGCGCGCAGCGTGCTCTGGCTTGGCCGAAAGGTCGGTAATCTCAAACGGGTCAGCCTGAAGGTCGAAGAGCTGGGTGCGGTCGACTTGCGGGTAGCGAATGAGCTTCCAGCGGCCATCGCTCAAGGCGCGCTGGACGTTTTTATAGCCAAAGAAGAGTTGCGCACGATGCGCCGAAGTCGGCGTGGCGAAGAGCGCAGTGAATTCGCGGCCCTCGCTGGTCTTAGGCGCAACCACCCCGCAGACCTTCCCGAGAGTCGGGAGCACATCGAAGAGGTAACACAAAGCTTCGGTCCGCTGGTCCTTGGGCACACCTGGGCCGGCGATGATGAGTGGCACCCGCAGGGAATGCTCATAGAGGTTCTGCTTACCGATGAGTCCGTGGGAGCCGCGGGCCACGCCTGAATCCGCCGCAAAGACAATCACGGTATTCGCTGCGGCGGGCGAGGCCTCGACGGCATCGAGCACACGGCCAACCTGCTGGTCCAAGAAACTAATATAACGATAGTAGTCCGCGAGCATCTGCTGGATGGCCGCCGGCTGACGGGGCCAAGGCAGGAGCACCTCATCACGGACTGTCATCTCGCCGTTATTAAACGGATGCAGCGGCAGGAAGTTCGCTGGCAAAGGAATCTTCGTCGGGTCGTAGGTCACTGGGAAACCCGCAGGCACAATATGCGGGTCGTGCGGGCCATCAAAAGCCAGGTAAGCATAAAAGGGCTTGGCGCCATCTTGAGCCCTCAGGAAGCCCAGGACCTCATCCGTCGCTTCCTCGCAGAGGTGCTTCGGTGATAGGCGCTCGGGGCCCATCTTACCCGTTGGCAGGAGATCGCAGACCTGTGCCTTCAGCGGATTCGTCATCCCACCGATGTACATCGACTTTGCCGCTTGGAAGGAGCGGCCGACGGAACCAGCCCCATTATGCCACTTCCCGGCGGCGAAGGTCGCGTAGCCAGCCGCCCCAAAGGCATGCGGCCACGTCTCGTCGCGCATGAGCTTTTCGTCGACGTGGAAATAGGGCCGGCCGGACATCAACATCGCCCGGGAAGGCACGCAGGTGGCGCCATTATTTCCACCCTGCATGTAGGCGTGCGTGAAGGAGAGCCCACGCTGCACGAGGCGGTCGAGGTTCGGGGTCTTGATGTGCGCATTACCCAAAGCGGCAACCGTATCCGCGCGTTGGTCATCGGCGAAGATGAAGATAATATTGGGCGACTTAGCCGCTTGGGCAGAAACCGCCAAGGCCCAAAGGCCAAGGAGAAGGAAACGGGGCATACCTAAGTGATAGCCGCGAGCCGGACCTAATCAAAACAATCCGAACTCAGTTGGCCAAACCGTGGTGCCCATCGGGCTTAAGGTGCTCTGGCTGGTCGGGCTCGACGTGCACCAGAACGGCAATGACCTCCGGATGCGAACGTAGAATATCAGCCTTAATACGACCGGCGATGGCGTGGCCTTCGGCGACCGTCGCGGTCTTCGCGACCTGCAGATGAAAATCGACCTCAAAGCGGTCACCCAAGCGACGGGCCCGGAAAGCATGGAAGCCCTTGGCGCCCGGAGCGGCCAAGATGTGCTCACTGAGGTCACGCAGGACGGCCTCTTCGGGCGCGGTATCAATGAGGTCCAAGCAGGCGCCCTTGAATAAACGGATGCCTTCGGCACCGAGCCAACCCGCCAGGACGAGCCCGACGACTTTATCAACAGCGACCCATTCTGGGTGGACGTTGGCGACGACGACAGCCACGAGGGCCATGAGCGAAGCAATGGCATCTGCACGGTGGTCGGCGGCATTAGCCATGAGCAAGCGCGAGCCGAGGCGCTCGGCTTGGCGGCGAGCGAACTGATAAAAGATTTCTTTAATCACCAAGGCCGCCCCAGCGACCCAAGCCGCGGCGATTTCTGGCTTCTTGACGGCTGCGCCGGAGACGAGTCCGCTCAGCGACTGCCAAGCCAAACCCAGACAGAACAGTAAGACCAGCGAGGAGATGAGTAAGGCTGCCAGCGTCGAGAAACGGTGATGACCATAAGGATGGTCTTCGTCCTTTGGCAGGTGTGCCAAACGCAGGCCGATCAGCGCGGCAATGTCCCCAGCGATATCGACCAAGGAATGAATCCCGTCCGCCACGAGGGCCTGCGAAAAACACGTGAAGCCGACGATGAGCTTCAGCCCAGCTAAGAAGACATTGACCGTCAGGCTGATCGCCACGGTCACCGTACCCTTGCGCTGGAGATCGTCGTTCATTTCTGTCCGCTATTGGCGCGGATGATATCCGCTTCCTTTTTCCAATCGATGGGGATGAGTTCGGCCGAAGCCACCGCGGGGTCGGCACGCAAGGCCGCCAAAACCTTCGGCAAGTCGGCCCACGGCGTCTTTTCGAGCGGCTCGTGCCACTGCTTTAAGGCCAAAAAAGCCTCGTCAGACTTACCAGTGACCGGCTGGGCGATGTCACCGCTCGGTAGCTTCACCTCCGCCGCTTGATGCCCAGGCTTTAGTTTCAGGGCGACGCGATCGGCGAACTGAAAGGCGTAGTCCGTGACCGGACCTGGCTCAGCCAGCGTCGTGCCGGGGGCGTAAGTTTCCCGAACCCAAAGATACTCCTGGGCCAGCTCGCGGCCGGTAGCCTCATAGTGGCGGCGGCCACCCGTGACAAGAGACCGCACCTTTGAGCCATCGGGGCGCGTCTCCACGGACTCCCAGAGTACATAATGACCATAGAACCCCTTCTGCATCACCGCGAAGTCGTACATCATCCCTGGCAGATTAAGCCCCTCGCGGACTTGCCGCTTGGCGTCACGCTGGGGCTGGCTATTGGTCTGCACAACCCACAGGACGCCAACGCCCATCAAGGCTCCGACCAAGAATAAGATCCATCGCTCGCGCTGACCCATAGTCCCATCTTCACGACCACCCCGCCGGGGGCAAGGAGAAGCGACCCTTCGGGTGCCTTTACGGTTGGAAAGCATGGGCCTTTAACCCAGAACATGCCCATGCCACAGGCCACCGTCGAAACTCGGGTCCGCTTCGCCGAAACCGATGCCATGGGCGTCACCTACCATGGCAACTATCTGCCTTGGTTCGAGATGGCGCGCGTGGCTTTGCTAGACCAACTCGGCTGTCCCTATCGCGAACTCGAAAAGCAAGGCTACCTCCTTCCCGTGCTTGAGACTGGCCTAACCTACCACCACCCCTCGCACTTCGATGATCGCGTCCGCATCACCGTCTCCTTAGCCGAGAAACCCCGGGCGCGGCTCCACCTGACCTACAAAGTTGAGCGTGGGGACGAACTTCTCGTCGAAGGCTTCACCGTGCATGCGTTTGTCAGCCGCGACTTCAAAGTTATCCGCCCGCCGGAAATCGTTGAAAAGGCCTTGGCTAAAGCCTTTGGACCGGCCTAACCCTTTCTGATGAAAATTGATGCCTCCTCGCTCGGTCCATTCGAGACCAACGCCTACCTAATCACGTCCGACGACGGTAAAGAGTGTATCGTCGTCGACGCCCCGCAACGCTCAGCTTCAGCCCTCTTGCCGCTAATTAAAGTTCGCGGCCTCAAGCTCACGCACCTCTTACTCACGCACGGGCACTGGGACCATATGTGCGAGGCCCATGCCTTTGCCGCCGCTGGCGCACAGGTCCTCGCACACCGGGCGGATCGTGAACTCATTGAGAACATCGAAGCCTACAAGAGCCGTTACCTCGCCATGCTTCCCGAGCTCTCCGATGCCGACTTCATATCGGCCAAGGTTACGACCTGGTTAGAAGAAGGCTCCACGTTCGTCGCGGCCGGTAAGGCCTTCGAGACGCGCCACGTCCCTGGCCACTGTCCGGGCAGCCTTTTGTTCTATTGCGCCAGCGAGCAAGTGGCCTTCTGTGGCGACGCCATTTTCCGCGGTTCCGTGGGCCGGACCGACCTACCTAATGGCAACTGGAACGAGCTACTGACTTCGATTCGTTCGCGCATCTACACACTGCCGAATGAGACTGTGCTTCACCCTGGACATGGTGGGCGCACGACGGTCGGTCACGAGAAGCAGACCAATCCGTACGCGAAGCCTTGAGCGTGAACCAGCCCTGCCCTTTCCTACCCTCCTGCGGACGCCCCCTGAGTTGGCGCGACCTCGCTGAGTTCAGGGAGGAAGGCGGCGCGGAGCTCTACTTCTTGTGCCTAGAATACGGCCAACAGCTCTGGTTGGATGGTTTACCCGCCCGCGCCTTACTGGCCGTCGATCGCGCGCTGTACTGCGACGTCGCTGCGACGGATGAGGTCTTGCGAGCCTTCCCGCTCCCCTACGCCGCCATCCGCTGGCTCGTCTCCCAACCCAGCGATGCCTTCACGGGTAATGCCCGCGTGCACTACCAACACCTAGCCGACCGCGTGCGCGGCGAACGTGCCGACATCAAAAAATGGCGTGCCTGGGCGGCTTGGGCCTTAGTCCGTCAGGCCCGACCCGACCTCACAAATGACCCCAAGCACATCGTCATGGAACCCTCGTACGTGGAAATCACCGCAGGACTCAATGCCCACGGAATCGCTGGAGAGGCTAGCCTCTGGAGGGAATGTCTAGGCGATTAACCTTATTCATTTAAAGGCCTTCACCCTGGTTTCGACCTAGAGCCTTGTTCAAGTCCAGCCTTGGCACGATGAAGAGGGGCTATGACTCACGCCTACACAACTTACCTCCTTGGCGGCTCCAAAGGCATCGCCCTCGATGTCGCCAAACGCCTCGCTCAGCAGAAGCAGCCCCTGACCCTCATCGCCCGCGGCGCCAGTGAACTGACCGCCGTCGCCAAAGAACTCACCCAACTCGGCTGCCCCGAAGTCACCACAATTTCTTGTGACCTCAGCCAAGCCGAGAGCGTGGACAAACTCTGCGCACAAATTGCGCAAGACACCCGCCATATCCGTGGCCTCGTTAACGCCGCCGGCTATTTCGCACCCAAAGCCTTCCTCGACCAAAGCCGGGCCGACTACCGGCAGTACCTCGACCTAAACGAGGCCCTCTTCTTGGCTACCCAAGCCGTCGCTAAGAACATGAAAGCCCACGGCGGCGGGAGCATCGTCAACATCGGCTCGATGTGGGCCAAGCAAGCGGTCAAGGCCACGCCTTCCAGTTCCTACTCCATGGCCAAGGCCGGCCTCCATGCGCTCACCCAACACTTGGCGATGGAACTGTCCGATCACAAAATCCGCGTTAACGCCGTCTCCCCAGCCGTGGTCGTGACCACCATCTACAAGGCGTTTATCCAAGAAGAGAAGATCCCTGAGGCTTTGGCCGGCTTCAACGGGTTTCACCCAATTGGCCGGGTGGGTCAGCCGAAGGACGTCGGTGCCGTTATCGCCTTCCTGCTGAGCGAAGAAGCTGGCTGGGTCACCGGTGCAATCTGGGACGTCGATGGCGGCGTCATGGCAGGGCGTAATCAATAAGCCCAACGCCCTTCGAAACAAAGTAGGCCGAGGTAATGCACCTCGGCCTACTTTGTTTAAACCCCTCGGCAATGACCTACTTGGTCATCTGAATCACTTCCGCCCTCACCTCGACTTCGACGCCTTCGGGGGTGGTGAACTTGGTCGACTCACCCGACTTCACCGAGGCGGTGTTACTATTTCCATGGGTCACCTCTAGGCCATCGACAATAGCCTTATGCAAGGTCAGCTCTTGCACCTTGCCGAGCTGGGAAATTGTAAGCACTTCGCGTTTCTCGTCATAGGCCTTGATGGTCCAGCCATCGACCACGCGACCGACCTTCAACCAGCGACGGGCACCGGCGATATCTTCGATGGAGTAGAGCCCTTCGGCTGGAATCGCCGAATGGAAAATGGGCGTATTCGACTTCTGGCGCGCGGCTTCCTTCTGTTTGCGTCGTAACTCATCAGGATTCTGGGTCGCCGGATCAGCCTTGGTCTTGATCTGCGTATCCATCTTGAGGGCAATCGACCCATCTGCCCCCATCGTGGGCGTGACGCTGAAATTAATCCCCCCATCCGGACCGCCCACGCCAATCGTTGCTTGCTTGCCGGAGATAGCGACGACCGTAGGCGAAGTGACCGTATCGGCCGTCCCATTAGCGCCACGCTTCGTAAAAGTAGTGGTTACCTGAATATGGGTCGGTGCAGCGACTTCTTGCCCCCAAGCTGCCAGAGATAGGCTAGCCAACAGGACCAACGGTGCGAGGGAGGTATGGCGCATAGGAAGAGTCGGGGTTATATGTGTAACCCCGTAAACCCCCAAAGTTCCACCGGGAAGGGTTATTTGAGGGCCTTAAAGACCAAGGAGGCGTTATGTCCGCCAAAACCGAGGTTATTCGAAATAGCCACATTAACGGTCATCTTGCGGGCCTGGTTAGGCACGTAGTCGAGGTCACAATCTGGGTCCGGATTCTCGAGGTTCAACGTCGGAGGCACGATACCATGACGGATCGCAAGGGCACAGACAGCGGCTTCAACGCCACCGGCGGCACCCAGCAGGTGCCCCGTCATGGATTTGGTCGAGGAAATGGCAATCTTGGGGGCCTGTTCGCCAAAGACGCGCTTAATGGCGAGCGTCTCGCAACGGTCATTAATCGGGGTCGAGGTGCCGTGGGCGTTGATATAACTTACTTCGGACTTATCGATACCGGCCTCAGACAAGGCACGGTTTAAGCAAAGCGCGAGGCCCTTCCCTTCCTGATCTTGGCCGGTAATGTGGTACGCGTCGCAGGTGGCACCATAACCCGCAAGTTCGCAATAGATGCTGGCACCGCGGGCTTGGGCATGCTCGAGTGACTCGATCACGAGGACGCCAGCACCTTCGCCCATGACGAAGCCATCGCGGAGCCTATCGAACGGGCGAGATGCCTTTTCCGGCGTGTCGTTGAAATCGGACGACATCGCTTTCATGTTGCAGAAGCCGGCGTAACTCAGGCGGGTAATACAGGCTTCCGAACCACCAGATAACATGATGTCAGCGTGGCCGTCGCGGATATGGCGCATTGCTTCACCGAGGGCGTGTGAGCCAGAGGCACAAGCAGAGACGACGCCGAAATTGACGGACTTAGCCTGAAACTCAATGGCCACCACGCCGGAAGCGATGTTGGCAATCAAGGAAGGAATCGTGAAAGGGGAAACCCGGCTGGGGCCACGTTCGATGAGCACACGGGCCTGGTTCTCGATGGTCTCCATCCCGCCGATACCTGAGCCGATAATCACGCCGAAGCGCTCGGAATCGAGTTTAGTCGTATCGACCTGGGCGTCTTCGATGGCCATGCGCGAAGCGGCGACGGCATACTGCGTGTAGCGGTCGTTACGTTTGGCCTCCTTCAGGTCCATGAACTTTCCCGGATCGAAATCACGGATTTCGCCGCCGACTTTGGACGGGAAGTCCGTGGGGTCAAAACGGGTGAGACGTGAAATCCCAGAACGTCCCTTAATCAGGCCGTCCCAGAAACTAGCCGTGTCCGGACCGAGCGCCGACAGGCAACCGATGCCGGTGACGACGATTCTGCGGGGCTGGCTAGCGGTGCTCACAGTGACGGGCTATGATAACCCGCGGAAATTACTTGGTAGCGGTGGCCTTAATAAACTCAATCGCGTCGCCCACGGTCTTCATGGAGGCGGCCGTATCTTCCGGGATTGAGGCGATTCCAAACTCGTCTTCGAAGGCCATGATGATCTCGACGAGGTCGAGGGAGTCGGCCTTGAGATCAGTCTGGAAACCAGCGGCGGCGGTGACCTGTTCGGGATTCACGCTGAGCTGTTTGACGATGATGTCGATGACGCGTTGTTCGATATTTTCAGGCATAATAAAGGGTGTTTAAGTTGTTATCTGGGTGTCAGATAGGCGGGGGGTGGTCAAGTTTAGAAAAGTCGTAAATACTCCGCCCCAAAGTGCCTTCAGGGAACCCAGTTGAATCCCAATCAGACAGCAGAGGCGCTGGGGCTATGATAGCAGACATGTCCCGTTTGCGTGTATCGATAAAAATGATGGGCCTTATTCGAACGGCTGCCCCGTGGAGCGAGCCCGACCCTCCGGGCGGAGGCCTCAAATAGCCATGCCACCGTCCACCGAAAACACCTGCCCCGTAATATAGCCACCCTCTTCCGAGGCGAGGAAATCGACCATAGCGGCAATATCGGTGACCGACCCGAACCGGCCCAGCGGAATCACCCCGAGAATCTTCTGCTTAATTTCGTCGGAAAGTTCCCCCGTCATGTCGGTGGTGATAAAACCGGGCGCGACGGCATTGGCGGTGATGCTCCGGCCAGCGAGTTCGCGGGCGAGGGTCATGGTGAGGCCATGTAGGCCAGCCTTGGCGGCGGCGTAGTTAGCCTGGCCGGCATTACCCTGAACGCCAGTGACGGACGAGATGCTGATAATGCGCCCCCAGCGCTTCTTGGTCATCGGGCGCACGAGCCCCTTAGTCCAATAGAAAGCCGAGGAAAGGTTGGTGGAAATCACATCATTCCAATCCTGATCGGACATTGCCATGACGAGTTTATCGCGGGTGATGCCGGCGTTATTGACGAGAATCTCGACAGCGCCGAACTCGGCATTGATCTGTTCGCAGGCCTTAGCGACCGCAGCGGCGTCGGAGACGTCGACCTGGAAAGCCTTGGCCTTCCAGCCCTTGGCGATGATTTCATGGGCGACGGCGACGCAGGTCTCTGACTTCGAGACACAAAGGACTGTGTGCCCGTGCGAAGCTAGGCGTTCGGCGATAGCCTTACCGATACCGCGGCCGGCACCCGTCACCAAAGCTACCCGAGGATTATGCGTCAGTTGCATCGGCTTTGATGTGCAGGGAAGTTGGCCGCTAGGCAAGTGGCGAAAATAGCCGCATCCCCCATTTCTCTATGAAAAAAGGGTGAAATATGGCCTGCCCGCTCAGTAAACATCGCGCTGGTAGCGCCCGTCCTTCTTGAACTGCTTGACCCAGTCCACGGCGGCTTCGGGCGTCAGCCCACCCTGTTCGGCGACGATGGCATGTAAAGCCGCGTCCACATCCTTGGCCATACGCTTGGCGTCACCGCAGACATAGAAATAGGCGCCAGCCTGGAGCCACTGCCAGAGTTCAGCGGCGTTCTCACGCATCCGATCCTGGACGTAGATTTTAGCCGCTTGATCACGGGAGAAGGCTAGGTCGAGTCGCGTGAGTACGCCCGACTGCAAGTAAGCCGACCACTCGTCGGCATACAGGAAATCGCTATCCTTGCGCTGGTCGCCGAAGAAGAGCCAGTTACGACCCTTCGCCCCGCGGGTGGCGCGGTCCATGACGAAACTACGGAACGGTGCGACGCCCGTGCCGGGGCCGACCATAATAACCGGAATAGAATCGTCGGCGGGCAGGCCGAAATGTGAGTCCGCGACGAACACCGGGATTTCAGATTCGTGGAGGTGGGTACGCTCGGAAAGGTAAGTCGAACAGACGCCCTCACGCTGGCGGCCATTGGTTTCGTAACGGACCACGGCGACCGTTAGGTGGATTTCGTCGGGGTATTTCGACGGTGCCGAGGAAATTGAATAGAGGCGCGGCATCAGCTTACGGAGAAGCTCGATGAACTCTTGGGCGCCGAGCTTGGCGGAGGGGTACTCTTCGAGTAGATCGAGAAATTCACGTTGCTCCATCCAAGCCTTCTTCTTCTCGGGGTCGACCTCACCGATGGCGGCGGCCAAGCGGGCCTTCTCGCCGGCGTCCGTGACACGGTCATGCAGGAGCTGGGCGAATTTGTAGGTCGGGCCGTTCAGGGACAGACGCTTGGACAAGGCCTGAAGCAGAGGGATGGGGGCCGTGTCTTTAGGAATGGTCACCTGCTCTTCTCCCGTGAAGCCAGCGGCTTTCAGCACTGCCGTGACGGTCAAAGGGTTGTTGGCGGGAAAGACGCCGAGGGAATCACCGCATTTATAAGTCAGGCCGCTGCCGACTAAAGAGACCGAAAAGTGCTGGGTGTCCTTCTGGCTCGAGGAGGTACTGAGGCGCCGGCGGTCGACGAGGCGGGCTGGGAACGGGTTATTCTTGTCGTAAGGAGCGGACATAGCGAAGCCGCAGGATGCAACCATCCCCACCCTGCCAACAATCCTAAAAACGCCGGACGGGCTACTTCCAGATCTTCACCCAGTCGACTTCGACGTCATCAGGCAACTTGGCTGGCAACAGGTCTTTGCGTTCGAAATCCGAGACCCAATGGCCCAGGAAAAGATGCATCGGCTCCTTCACCTCGGGCTTATCGAGCTTATGCACCAACTTACCGTTAAAGTACCAAGCGTATTGCCGCTCCGTCCAGAGGAAGCCGTAAGTATTAAACCCTTTCGAAACTTGGCCCGGTTTGTTGTTCAAGTCCGTCTTGATCGGGCGCAGTTCGCGCACGCCCTTGGAGTCTCCGATCTTCGCCCAAGGTACGAGTTTGTCTTCGCCGAAACACTCAAAATACAAAGCGGCTGCCGGAGGTTCACTGGTCGGCTTATTGCGGATAACGAAGGCGCCATGATGGCCCTTAGTCGCCGGAAAGCGGATGGAGGCCTCGAAGTAGCCCTGTTGCTGCACGAATTTCTCGCGCGTGCTGAGGCCGCTACCCTGCCAACCATCAGGGCGCTCACGCAAAGTGATGACCAGCTTACCGTCCTTGATGGCCAACGCCTGCTTGTCGCCTTCCAAGGTCCACTTGGCCTCATCGACTTCGCCGTCCTTGAATTCATCCGACCAGACCAGTTTCATGGTCGCGGACGGCGGATTCGCGAGCAGGGCGACCGTCGTCAGGCAGAGGGCGAGGAACGTCTTCATAGAGATCACTTGTAGACCTTGACCCAATCGATCTGCAGGGCCTCGGGAGGATTGCTGGGGTCGGGGAAGGCTTTGATGATGCCGCCTTCGGCCGTGTGGTGGACGAATTCCAGATACATCGGGGTGGTCGGCGTGGCTTTGAGATCCTGACGATGCACCTGCTTACCGTCGACATACCAAGCAAAGTACTTGGGCGTCCAATGGATACCGTAGGTATGGAACTTCCGATAGGACGCTCCCCCGTCGAAATTAATATCATGCTTCAACGGGCGCAGCATGCGGATGCCAGTGAAGTCGGCGACCTGCGTAGTGGGTGCGATATGGTCATCGCCCCAGCTCTCAAAGAAGATGCGGGCCGACGGCGGTTCATCGAGGCTCTTATTACGGACCTCGAAACGGCCCGAGCGACCAGCGGTCTGCAGCATGCGCATCGACGCTTCGAAATACCCCTGGGCCTGGGAGAACTTATTGGCCGTGCTGATACCGGTGCTCTGCCAGTAAGTGGACTCCTTACCGGGCAGCATGGCCAAGTAGAGTTTACCCTCTTTGATACTGACGGAACCCGTATTGCGGTTGTGGACGTTCCATTTGGTCTCATCAACCGCGGGACCATCGAAGTTCTCGGTCCAAACCAATTTCATCCCCCCATTGGGCGCGGCCCCAACGGAGGTCGCCAAGCAAGCTAAGAACAAAGGCAGGTGTCGCATGGGGGTAACAGGCACACCTCTAAACAAGAAGTTTTCTAGGAGAAGGCAAGCGAGTTGGCCCGCTTAATTCTCAAAAATCATGTCGATTTCCTTGCGGGAAAGCGGCCGACAATCCCCCGAGGGCATCCGGCGCAGGACCAAACTGCCAATCTGGAAGCGACGGAGGACCTTAACATGGAAACCAAAGATTTCGAACAGGCGGCGAATCTCGCGCTTACGGCCTTGGTCCAAATGCACCTCTAGCTGGGTGGGGGCATCCGGAATACGAATCACCTTTTTGAACTTTAGCCGCTCCCCTTCCTCCACGGCGCCTTTAAGCAGACGCGGGGTGAGCTTCGGGTCATAGTCACGATTCAGGTGCACTTCGTAGCGCTTCACGACGCCGCCGGATGGATGCATGACCTTATTAGCCAAAGCACCGTCGTTGGTCAGGAGCAGCAGACCTTCGGAATCCTTATCCAGGCGACCCACGCAGAAGAGGCGGAGCGGGGCGTATTCGGGGGGTACCATCTCGAAGACGGTATGGCCCCCGTGCGAATCATCGTTGGTGCAAAGGAAGCCCTTCGGCTTATTCATCATTAGCACCACGGTACGGGCGAGCGGCTTAATCTCGCGGCCTTGGCAGCGCACGACATCAACCGCCGGATCCACGGGTTGCCCGGTGGCGGCAACTTTTCCGTTGATGAGTACTTGGCCGTCCGCGACGAGGCGCTCCGCATCCCGACGGGAGCAGAGCCCCGCCTGGGCGAGGAACTTATGGATGCGCATGGGGCCTTCAGACACGCCCAGACGACTAGACCCTTCCGGGGGCAGAGGGCGAGACAATCAATACAGAGGTGAAACGATAACTTTTCTCGCCCTCCCCGCCGACTCCCCCCAAAAAGGTGCCATGCGCCTCATCGACGGCAACGCCACCGCCCAGCAAGTCCTCGCCGAAGTCAAGGCCCGCGTGGACAAACTCGCCCCGCTCGTCCCACACGTTGCCTTCGTGCGCGTTGGTGAGGACCCCGCTTCCGTGTCCTACGTCACGAAGAAGCAGAAGACCGCAGCTGAGGTTGGCATGCGCGCCAGCCTGCAGCTCTTTCCCGAAACAGTCACTAAGGAGGAGCTCTTTACCCACCTGGATCAGCTGAATGCCGACCCCTCGGTCCACGGTATCCTTATCCAGGCTCCCCTCCCCAAGCACTTACCTGAGACCGAAGTCTTTAACCGCGTGTCGCCTGACAAAGACGTCGATGGCTTCGGCACCCAGAGTATCGGTCGACTCGTGCAAGAAGTCCCCGGTGCCTTCGCCGCCTGCACCCCAGCGGGCGTCATCGAACTCCTCCGTCGCTCGGGTGTAGAAACCGCCGGCAAGCACGCGGTCGTCGTTGGTCGGTCACTCATCGTCGGTAAACCCGCAGCATTCTTACTCCTCGCCAAGGGTTGCGACTGCACGGTCACCATCGCGCACTCCCGCACCAAGGACCTCGCGGCGTTCGTCCGCCAAGCCGACATCATCGTAGCCGCCATCGGTAAGCCACGCTTCATCACCGCCGACATGGTCAAACCCGGCGCGGTCGTCATCGACGTCGGCATCAACCGCGTGCCCGATGCCACGAAGAAGACTGGTTACCGCATCGTCGGCGACGTCGACTTCGACGCCGTCTCCCCACTCTGCGAGGCCATCACCCCCGTTCCGGGCGGCGTTGGCCCGATGACCGTGGCCATGCTGATGAAGAACACCCTCGACGCCTGCGAACGCGCTCAAGCCCGTGGCTGAGGTCAAGCCGCCACCCCTCACCCTCCCACCGGCTGGCTTTTGGTGGCGGTCCTTGGCTTTTCTTGCGGACTTCATTCCGCTGTTCGTGCTCGGCCTCTTTATTGCGGGGCATCTCGCGGGGGACGAGCTCCAGACTGCTCGCGCCAAGAGCGACCAATACCAAGAGCGCTTACTCAAGCTCTACGAGCAGGCCCTGACCAAGCCATCCCCACGGGCTCAAAGCACGCTCATGGATTCTATCCTGCACCCCGCGGATGAGGATATCCAAGCCTATGTCGATTGGCATGTCTACCAAGGGGAAGTCTGTTTCTTCGTCATGGTCCTCGGTCTGTTCCTGCAAGAATGGCTCTGGCGCGGCCAGACCTTGGGGAAGCGCATCTTTAACCTCCGCACGGTCGATTACGCCACCCAGGCGACGCCCACGTTCATGGCCTGCCTACTGCGCTCGTTCTGGAAAGCCTCCTTCGTGACGCTCTACAATCCGATCACCATCGTCATCGGGATCATCAATTTCCACGTGCCACTCTTCCGCTACGACCGCCGCAGCTGGCACGACATGCTCTCGCGGACTTACGTCACCGATAGCAAGAATAGCCTCCCGCCGAAGGAGTAGATAGGCTTGAACGCTTGTGGTCCGCCACGGACCAGCTGTGACTCTTTTCATGCGGAGTCCCCCTGTGACCGCCCTCTTCCTCGCCGTGCTCGCTACGGCGGCGGACTTGCCACTACCGCCACTCTCGACCAGCGAACCTACGGCGGGAAAACGCGTGGCAGTCACGCCCCCAGAATACGCGGGCACCCAGGTGCACCACATCGTCGCGTTGCCAGCAGACTGGAGTCCCCAAGCCCGAGCCCAAGGCAAGCGCTGGACTGTCATCGTCGAATACACGGGCAATCAGACGCGTACTTTCATCTAGCCCCTCGCCCCAAAGAATGTGGACTACCTCGCCATCGATATGAGCGTGCTCTTCGAGAAATTCCCTAATGAGCTCGCGAAGCACCCACACAACGACCGCTGGCCTTTACGCGATAGCGAGGCAACGAGCGTGGCGCGTGGCTGGTTCGATCGCGTGACAGCGGCGGATAAGCCCTCGAAGTAAGCGGGCACAAAAAAGGCCCCGGGGTGAGCCGAGGCCTTGTCTGTTTGTTTAACCGGGGCTTAGCGACGGTCCGGACGGTCGCCACGAGGGCGGTCCATCGGCTTCGGGGCGGGGGCGTATTCGCGGCCTTCCTTCTCGGCGATGGCAGCACGGCGCGAGAGGCGCACGCGGCCCTTGTCGTCGATGCCGACGCACTTCACGATGATCTCATCACCGAGCTTGCAGATGTCTTCGACGCGCTCGACGCGGAAGTCAGCGAGTTCGGAGATGTGCACGAGGCCTTCCTGACCTGGGAGGCATTCGACGAAAGCGCCGAATTCCTTGACCGAGCGCACGATACCCTTGTACGTCTTTTCGAGTTCGATCTGAGCCGAGAGGAGGTTCACTTCGTTGACCGCGCGGGCCAGCTTTTCGCCGTCCGTCGCGAAGATCGTGACCCAACCGGAGTCATCTTGGTCGATGTCGATCTGGCAACCGGTGTACTCGGTGATGCGCTTGATGTTCTTGCCGCCTGGACCAATGAGCGCGCCGATCTTGTCGGACGGAATCTTGATGCGGTGGGTGCGGGGAGCGCAGGGCTTCAGCTCTGGACGGGTCGTCGGCATCACCTTACCCATGATGTCGAGGATGGCGTCACGGGAGACTTTGTTCTGGGCGATGGCTTCCTTGGCGATGCCGATTGGCAGGCCGTGGATCTTGAGGTCGAGCTGGAAGGCGGTGATGCCTTCGCGCGTACCGCAAATCTTGAAGTCCATGTCACCGTAGTGGTCTTCGGCGCCGATAATGTCGGTGAGCACGCGATACTTCACGATCTGACCGCTCTGGTCTTCGGTCACGAGACCGCAGGAGATGCCGGCCACTGGAGCCTTGATGGGCACGCCAGCGTCGAGGAGAGCGAGGGTCCCACCGCAAACGGAGGCCATCGAAGTGGACCCATTAGATTCCATGATCTCGGAGACGAGACGGATGGAGTAAGGGAAGTCCTGCTCGGAAGGCAGCACGGAGAGCAGCGAGCGCTCAGCGAGGTTACCGTGGCCGGTTTCGCGACGGCTGGTCATGCCGAAACGACCCGTTTCACCCACGGAGAACGGAGGGAAGTTGTAGTGCAGGAGGAACGAGCGCTTGCTCGGGCCGCCGGTGATGGCGTCGACTTCCTGGGCGTCCTTAGAGGTACCCAGGGTCGCGAGCACGAGGCCCTGCGTTTCGCCACGCTGGAAGAGCGAGGAACCATGGACGCGGGGGAGTACGTCGACTTCGCAAGAGATCGCCCGGAGATCCTTCGGGGTGCGGCCGTCGGCGCGCTCACCGCTCTGGATGATGGCGTTGCGGTAGACCTTTTCCTGGAGCTTCTCGAAGGCCATCTTGATCTGGCGGGAGTCAAAGACGTCGCCGAGTTCAGCCTTACAAGCAGCCTTAGCCTTCTCGACCACTGCTTTGACGGCGTCGCCGCGCTCTTTCTTGGAAGCGAGGAAGATAGCCTTCTTGAGGAGGTCACCTTCGTTGGCAACGCGTTCGCAGATGGCGAGAGCCTTGGCTTCGCAAACGACGAGCGGGAACTGGCGCTTGGTCTTGGAGTACATCGCGGCGAGCTTGCGCTGGGCGGCGATAATCGGCTGGATAGCCTTCTGGGAGTACTCGAGGGCGGCGATGAAGTCGACTTCCGGCAGCTGGTCGGCCGAGCCTTCGATCATCATCATGTCCTTTTCGTTACCGACGTAGATGAGGTCGAGGTCAGACTGGTACTGCTCTTCGTGCGTGGGGTTAACCACGAACTGTCCGTTGACGCGGCCGAGGCGGATACAGGCGATGGGGCCGTTCCAAGGAATGTCCGAGCAAAGGAGCGCGGCGGAAGCGCCGTTCACCATGAGCACGTCGGCGTCATTAATCTGGTCCGCCGAGAGGAGGAGGCCGATTACCTGGACTTCATTAAGGAAGCCTTCAGGGAAGAGTGGGCGCAGCGGGCGGTCGCAGAGACGCGAGGTGAGGATTTCTTTATCGGAAGGCTTACCTTCGCGGCGGAAATAACCACCAGGGAAGCGGCCGGCAGCGGCAAACTTCTCGCGGTAGTCGACGGTGAGCGGGAAGAAGTCCTGGTCAGGAGAACGGAGATCTTCGGCGGCGGTAGCCGACACGAAGAGCGTCGTTTCGCCCTTGCTGATGGTGACGGCACCATTGGCCAAGCGGGCGATAGAACCGGTGTTGATGGTGATACCGAGTTCATCGATGGTCACTGAGTGTTTCTGTTTCATGGTATTTTTTTGCGTTTTGTGCGTTGTGCCAGGCGGGATTGCCCGGCGGTTTTGGTTGGGGGGTGAAAAGCGGACGTCCCAGCGGTAGCTGGGACGTACAAATAAGACCGACCGCAGAAGCGGCGGGCTTACTTGCGCAGGCTGAGCTTGCTGATTAGGGCGTTATAACGGTCCAGATCGCTCGACTTCAGGTAAGCAAGGAGTTTGCGGCGGCGGTTGGTCAGCATGATGAGACCGCGACGCGAGTGGAAATCCTTACGGTGGGAACGGAGGTGATCCGTGAGGTGGTTGATGCGGCCAGAGAGGATGGCGACCTGAACTTCAGGCGAACCGGTATCCTTGGCATCCTGCTGGTGCTTCTTGATGATATCAGACTTATCGAACGACATGACTTTGGGTGGGTGTTTGGGTTGAGTTTGGCCGACTTGGGAGAAATTCCCGAGGACCAGCCAATCGGCCAGTGCCTCCGTCTGGAAGGAACTTTCGTTCCTCGGCCAGCGTGAGAAGGGGTCCACCCTCCTCCCTAACGAAGTGAAGCCGAATTGGTGACAGGTCACCCCCCTTGAGGCAAGCAGGAAACCACCACCGTGCGGGACTTATTCACACCCGCTTCTAGGTCAGTTTTCCGTGAAAATTAGGTCGTAGCCGAGACAAGCCGCCAAAAGCAAGGCGACCTGGCTGGGCTGGCTGGCGGCGGCCGGCGCGAGGGTCAGTTGATAGTTATCGGCGGAGGTAAAGAACTCCTTGGTCAGACCTGCCCACTTCTTGTCCATGGTACCGATGACCTGACCGGAGCCATCGACGAGCTCACGCGTCCAGCTCAGCCACTTCCCGCTAAAGCTGCCCACTGGGCGCTCGTTGGCATCCTCTACGAGGAGCTCGCGCTTGAATGAAATGAACTTAGTACGGAGCAGGCCCAAAAAACGCCCTTGGCCATCGTACACGCTCAGCCGGGTCTGCCAGAAAGTGAACGGCTTCTCGATCCGCAAGGCGATCGTCTTACCGTCCGCTTCATAGACCATGACCGTGGTTGGCAAGAGCGCCTTGTTAATCAGCAAACGCAACCACGCGGCTTGGGGCTCTTCCTTGGCGAGGCCGAGCTGGGCGCCCGTGACCGGATCCAAAATATCGTAAGCATCCGTCAACTTCAGGAAACCGACGTGCTCACGGATGAAGAAAGTCGAACGGCTCAGTAAGGACAAAGGGGGCGGCATTTCTTGCATACCGCATTCTCCCCCAAACCCGCCCTTCGTCCAGCGAGAACCCTCTCAAAACGCCACGTCGACCTCGTAGACATCACCGAGTCGGCGCGCGATGGCCTCGATGCGGAAGCCATTCGGGTCGGGAATGATTTCAGCGAGGTCAAAGGACCGCACGGACGCCGGTAAGCCTTCAAAGATCAGGGTGAAGACATGGGGCTTGGTATAGTCGAGCTTCGTCCAATGTGGGTAGAGCGAGATCTTCTCAAAGGACAGCAGCCGGCTAGCATGGCTCGAATCGCGATCAAGGAGGAAGGTGCTCTGCCAGACGCGGACCATTTCGGTAGTGTATGCGGGGATGCGGACGTGCACGACGACGGGCTCCATCGGCTGGACGGAGGTCGCAACCGCCATTTCCGGCCGCACGGTGGTCGTGGTTTCCGCTGCAGTGCTCATCCCCGCAACCTACGAAACCCTGACCAGCTGGCAAGCGGGGGCTTACCTGATTAGCCCGTTGACTCCCTCCCCTTCCGAAAGCGGAATAGGCGTCATGGATAACGGCTCAACAGATAAACCCAGCCTCACGGGGGCCGAACGCAGCAAGCTTCGTAGCCTCGCGCAGACCCTCGACCCCAAGGTCTTCGTGGGCAAGGCCGGCATTAACGAGGGCATCGCCAAACTTCTCCTCCAGGCCTTCGACAAGGCCGACCTCGTGAAAGTTCGGTTCACCGCCGAGCGTGATGTGATGGAAACCCAGATGCAGGAGCTCGCCCGGCTGACCAGCAGCGAAGTCATCGGTAACGTCGGCCGCACGGCGACTTTCTTCAAGTTAGGTGAGGCCGCCGAAGACGACGGCGAATAAACCATGGAAGCCGCCAGGTTCCAGTCGCAGCACGACTCCCTGATTCAGGCCGCGGAATTGGCTTTACGCACCCTGACGCCGGCCGCCGATACTCGCCCGGCCCGCCTGCACGCCGCCATGCGCTACTCGCTCGAAGCCGGCGGTAAGCGACTGCGCCCGGTCCTCTGCCTCGCCGCCGCCCAAGCCTTCCAGCCTAACGCCGACGCCCGCCATGCGGCGACCGCCCTGGAGTGCATTCATACGTATTCCCTTATCCACGACGATTTACCGTGCATGGATAACTCCGACCTCCGGAGGGGCCGTCCATCGTGCCACAAGGCTTTCGACGAAGCCACGGCCCTTCTCGCGGGTGACGCCCTGTTGCCGCTAGCTTTTGCGCTACTCGCCCAGGGCTATACCGACCGCCCCGAACTCGCCCGCTGTCTGGTGGCAGAGCTCGCGCACGCCGCAGGCTCCACGCTCCTCGTCGGCGGGCAGACCGAAGATATGGGCGGACTCGCCGCGGGGGCCGATGCGGAGCGCCTCGAATTCATCCTCCTCGGCAAGACGGCCGCCATGCTCAGCGCCCCGCTCGCCATGGGTGCACTGATTGGCGGAGCCTCCGCGGCGGACGTTGAGCATTGCCGCCGCGCGGGTCGGGCCGCCGGGATTGCTTTCCAGTTGGTCGATGACCTCCTCGATGGCTCCGCGAATACCGCTCAGCTCGGCAAGCCCGTGGGCGCCGATGCCCAGAACGGAAAGTTCACCTACCCCAGCCTGCATGGTATCCCCGCCACGCAGGCCCGCATCCAAGCACTGACGGCCGAAGCCAACACCCACCTTGCCGCGTGCCAAGGCGACACGGCTTTCGTGTGCGCTTTGATCACACGCATGGCCAGTCGCGACCGCTAAGCGGCGCGGGCTAGTCGTCCATCCGGAGCGCCGCCGAGGGGAGTTGCTCCGGCAAAGATCCGTAGTAAGTCCCTAGCCATAACCGCCAGGCGAACGCATGGATAAACGGCGGCACGATGAGCGCCGTTGCCACGGCGATCTTCATCGCCGTGAGGCCACTGACCCAACCCTGACTTAAGCAGAATAAAAGGATCGGTAGGACGCCGAAGGCCGTCAGCGCGTAGTTCCAAACGATTGCCCCTAGGAAGAAACCTTCCTTCCGCCGGAGTACCATGCCGCAGTGACTGCAGGCAGCGGGCGTATTCGAGAATCGGCTCCAGAATCCTTTGACCGCCATCGGGCGCACCGGCAGGCCACAATCGGGACATTGCCCGCGGGTACACCGGAGGAAGATTTCAGGTCGGAAAGCCACCCCCCGATGTTAAGTCCCGTGCGGCTTATGTAAAGCAAAGGGCCGACTTCCTTGCGGAAGCCGGCCCAAGAGCGTGCGGACTAAGGTCGCTTATTCAGCGGCCGTCTCACCCACCTGGAAGCGGGAGAAGCGGACGACCGAGACCTCTTCGCCGACCTGCTTGGAGATTTCGGCGAGGAGTTGAGCGACCTTCTTATCTGGATCACGGAAGAACGGTTGTTCGAGCAAGCAAACATCCGCGAAGTATTTATCAACGCGGCCGGAGATGATCTTCTCGATATTCGAAAGCTGCGCCTTCTTGCGGGCCTCGGAGGCGACGAACTGCTTTTCAGCAACCACGATACGCTTTTCGAGTTCGGCAATGACCTCAGCGTTCTTGGCTTCCTGCTGTTCGACGAGCTGACCCTTATAGTCTTCGATCACGCGCTTGCACTCTTCGATCGCCTTATCGGCTTCCGACTTAGTGAACTCGAGAGCGATTTCGCGCTCCTTAGCGACGACTTCAGCGGAAACTTCTTCACGACGAACGAAACGGCCGTTATTGGCCACGACCTGCATCGCCATCTGGCGAGCGAAGTCAGCCACTTCAGCATGCGAGGCACCTGCGGCGGACTTCGTCGAGAGCTCGATGAGGACCGCAATCTTAGCGCCCGTGTGGACGTAAGCGGAGACGCGACCGTTACCGGAAGCGGCAAACTTGAGCACGCGGGAGACCTTGAGGTTCTCGCCGATTTTGGTGACCTGGTCGTTAAGGTAGTCGTTTACCTTACGGGAAGCGTCGGCGTGGTAGGGCTGGTCGAGCAGGTTATCGACACCGTGCAGAGCCGCTTGACCGACGAGGTCCTTGGCGAGGGCGACGAAGGCTTCGTTCTTGGCGACGAAGTCCGTTTCGCAATTGAGTTCGAGGAGTGTCGCGGACGAACCGGAGGCCTCAACCTTAACAGCGAACATACCTTCGCTGGCCTTGCGGTCAGCCTTCTTGTTGCGCGTCGCGATCCCCTTAATGCGGAGGATTTCGACGGCCTTTTCCATGTCAGCATTGGCCTCGGTGAGGGCCTTCTTGCAATCCATGAGACCCGCGCCGGTACGCTGGCGCAGCTCGTTGACCGTCTGGGCGGTGATAACGGACATGACGAGATTACTTAGTGGTCTTGCGCGGACGGACAGTCTTGACGCCACCCTTGGCTTCTTCGCCTTCGGAGCCTTCGCTGGCCTTCATCAGCTCATCGGAGATGGTGACTTCGGGCTGGGCGTTCTCCGTGGTTTCACCACGGGAGAGAGGGGTGACGGTCTTGCGCGGGTTGGCGTCTACCTTACGGCGAGCCAGACCGTTCTGGACAGCCTGCGTGAGGACTTCGACCACGAGGCGGATGGACTTCGCGGCGTCATCATTGCCCGGAATCGGGAACTTGAGGACCGACGGGTCAGAGTTGGAGTCGCAAAGACCGATCACCGGAATCTTGAGGCGATTGGCCTCATTGACGGCGATGGCTTCGTGCTTGGTGTCGATGACAATCATCGCAGTCGGCAGCTCGCGGTATTCGAGGAGACCTTCGAAGTTGCGCTGCATACGGGACATCTCGCGACGCACGGCGGCGCCTTCCTTCTTATGCATCTTGGCGAGGGAACCGTCCTGCTCCATCTTCAGGTAGGTGCGGTAGGACTCGAGCGACTTCTTGATGGTCGTGAAATTGGTGAGCGTGCCACCGAGCCAGCGGTTAACCGCGAAGGGCATTCCGGTCGCCTTAGCAGCGGCGCGGACGACTTCCTGGGCTTGGGGCTTGGTCGCAACGAAGAGCACTTCCTTTCCCTTGGCAGAGACTTCTTCGAGGTAAGCGGCAGCGGCGGCGAGGCACGCATGCGACTTCTCGAGGTCAATGATCGACACGCCATTACGGTGGTCGAAAATAAACGGACGGGATTTAGGATTCCAGCGACGGGTCTGGTGGCCGAAGTGCACGCCAGCGTCGAGGAGGTCTTTTACGGTGATGTTCATAGTATTTTTAGCTCCGTATCCCACTTCTTGCCGAAGGAGAGGACATTGGATCAGGTGTAGTTAACTGCAGTTTTGGTGAGAATGTCGGAAGCAATCGGCGGTAGCTCCCAACGGTGGAATGTGGTTTCAAACACCCACACCCCCCTCTGGCAAGGGAAAAAGGGGGTGTTTTGGGCTGACAATCCAGAAGGGGGAGACACTTTCCGTGGTTCATGTTGTGGGCCTACCGCATCCTCTTCCTCCCCCTCCTACTCCTGGCCTCGCCCTACTATTTATGGCGGATGGTCCGCCGTGGGGGGTATGGAGCGGGTTTTAGCCAGCGACTCGGCTTCCTCCCTGCCCTCCCTGCCCACCCGAAGCGCGTCTGGATTCAGGCGGTCTCGGTCGGAGAAATCGAGGCCATCGGCCCCCTGCTCAAGGAACTCAAGGCGTCTGGCCAAGTCGACTTAGTGCTGACGACGACGACTAGCACCGGCTACCGCTTAGCTCGCGAGCGTTATGCCGAGGTCTGCTCCTTCATCGGCATCTTCCCTTTAGATTTCTGGCCCTGCAGCGCCTTGGCCTATCGCCGCCTCCAACCCAGCGCCATCGTCCTAACGGAAGGCGAGTTGTGGCCCGAACACTTGGGGCAAGCCCGGGCGCGCAAGTTACCGACGCTCCTCATCAACGCTCGGCTCTCTGATCGCTCGTTCGCGCGGCATCAGCGGTTTAACTGGGCGAGTCGCAGTTTGCTCGGTGGCTTCACCTGGATTGGCGCAGGCAGTGAAGAAGATGCGCGTCGCTTGATGGCACTCGGCGCCGAACCTGTAAACCTCGACGTGACCGGGAACTTAAAATTCGATGTAGCGTCCGATGGTCCACTCTCTCTGGGCGAACGCCTCGTGCTACGTCAGGCGTTGGGCTTTGATGGCTTGCAACGCAGCCTAGTGCTGCTGGGTTCGTCCACCTGGGAAGGCGAAGAGGCACTCCTGATCGATGCGGTGAAGGCACTGCGCAGCGAAGGTATCGATGCACGCCTACTGCTCGCCCCGCGTCACGCGGAACGCCGCGAAGCGCTCGTCCGCTTGCTCGCCGCTAGTGGACTCCCCTTCCATCAACGCTCGACGCAAGGCACCACCGCGCCGACGGGTACCGTCGTGCATTTCGCCGATACCACCGGCGAACTCCGCCAGCTAACGCGAGCCGCCGACCTCGCCTTCACCGGTAAGAGCCTCGCTCCGCACGACGGCGGCCAGACGCCCGTCGAATGCGCTGCCGCGGGCGTCCCCGTGGTCTACGGACCGCACATGACGAACTTTAAGGCCATTTGCCAAGGGCTCGAACGGGTCGGGGCTGCCGGGAAGGCCGATGATGCCGCCGGTATTCTGGCCGCCCTGCTCGCTTTAGCCCGCGATGCCGTGGGCCGTACCCGCATGGGTCAAGCCGGCCAAGAATGGCACGCGTCCAACCGGGGGGCCTCGCACCGGACCGCTCAAGCCATCTTGGCTCAGCTGCGGTAGGCGTCGCGCAGCTTGATGGCCTCGTCGCGTAAAGCACCACCGAGGATAATCTGCCGAGCCAAAACCGCCCCTGCCGCGGGATCCTTGACGACGTTGGCGACCCACAGGGCCGTACCCGCACTAAGGCACAAGGTATCCATCAGGCCGTCCGAAACGCCGCCCACTAAGAGGTCGGAGAACATCACGAAGTTCTCTTCTGGGCTACCACCCCGCAGGTCGGCGACCGTGCATTGCGTGAACCCGAAATCACCCGGCAACCACGTCGCGTCAATGTGTGCTAACTCCCCGCAACCACGCACGCGCACCGGACCAGCCGCCGTGACTTCATCCATACCACCGCCCGCGGCGGTGTGGGTGACGAGGCCACGCTTCACGCCCAGCTCCTGCAAGGCAGCGGCTAAAGGCTCAACCCAACGGACGTCATAGACGCCGACTAACATATACGCCGGCTGGGCTGGATTGATGAGCGGACCCAGAACATTAAAAATCGTCTTGATCCCGCTTTCGGCAATCTTCTTACGGACGCCCAAGATGGCCTTAAAGGCCGGATGAAAAGCGGGGGCGTAAAGGTAACAGAAATTTGCTTCGCGCAGCGCCCTGCGGAGCTGGTCGGCGTCTGCTTCCAGCACGACGCCCAAGGCGGCGAGAAAATCGGCGCTACCGGACTTCGAGGTGATCGAGCGATTGCCGTGCTTGATGACGGGCACGCCAGCGGCGGCGACGATGAGCGCGCTCGCTGAAGAAATATTAAAACTACCCGAGCGATCGCCCCCGGTACCGACAATGTCGATGGCCCGGGCGGGAACGTCGCCGAAGTCAATCTGCCGAGCCAAGCCGCGGTAGGCCTGGGCAAATGCCGTGACCTCCGTCGCAGTCTCGCCCTGCGCAGCCAAAGCCAATAGGAAGGACTCCTTAGCGGCCTCAGAGACACCTGCCGCGATCATCGAGGCAGCCGCCGAAGCCGCCTCAGCGGGCGTCAAGGAACGTCCGCCCGCAAGGGCTTGGGTGAGGCTAGGCAGGTCCATGGCACGATTAGCCACGGGACAAGGGGTCGGGACAAGGGGAATTTATCCGACAAGGGGTTTGCATCCCCTAGTTTCCTACCCATCGTAAACCCATGCACGACGGCGACCAGCCTCTGGGCGACTCCGACGGTTCCGGCAATGCCTCTTGGGGCGAAGCCGACTGGGCAGGCTACCTGTTGCGTAATGACCACGAGGTTGGCCGCTTCCTGTCCTACTACAACGAGGTCAAACCCCTCCCCGACCGCCTCGACATCTCCGCGCGTCGCATGGGCTGGGAAAACGCGGATTGGGGTCCGGGCGACCCCCCTGACGACGTGACGGACGAAGATAGTGATGGACCCGACCTTCCCTACTGCATCCACCAACACCCGGTGTACATCGTGTCGCGGGCGCTGGGCATCCAGTTGACGGTCTGCTTTCGTAAACTTTGCCAAGATTCCGGCTTAGCCATCAACGCGCTCACTGCCGCCGACCTCATGCAATCCTTCTGGCACGTCGAGCACCAGATGATCATGGCCATCAATGCCACGGACACCGGCGATATGTCCCTCGCCCTGGTTCACATGAAACGCGGCCTCTCGGCCATCAACTATTCCATCGGCCTGCTTGTGCAAATCCCAGACGAAGCCCGCTTAAGCTCCGCCGAAGCTACCAGTGAACTGGAAGCCACGCTCTTCGACCTCCGCGAGATCTGCCTCCGCGTGATGGCCGACTGTCGCTGGGATGGTTCGAAGAACTAGCCCCTAAGCCTTGTTCTGGTCACCGCGGCTCATGTGCTGAATGAGACGGTCGCTGAACTCCTTGGCGGAGTCGTGCCCCATCCCACGCAAGGCGTGCACCATCGCAGCCACTTCGACAAGGCGGGCCATATCGCGGCCGGGCCGCACCGGAATGGTCATATGCGGGACCTTGCGGCCGAGGATTTCGAAGGTCTCGACCTCCAAACCCGAGCGCTCTTCGTCCATCCCCGGCTGCCAGAGCACGAATGTGACGACGAGGTCGACACGCTTCTCGCGGCGGACGGAACGGACCCCGAAAATCGAGGCGATATTAATGATGCCGATGCCGCGGCATTCCATGTAGCCGCGGTTCAGCTCCTTCGAGGTACCCTGCAGCTCACGGTCACCGATGAGCGTTACGATGACAAAGTCATCTGCGACCAAAGAATGTCCGCGTTCGATGAGCGCCAAGGCACATTCGCTTTTCCCGACGCCGGAGGCACCCCGGAGCAGAACCCCGACGCCGCGGATGTCGACCAAGGTGGCGTGCAGGTTCGTGCGCGGGGCGAACTTTTCTTCGAGGAGGACGGTCGCTTCGGCCGAGAAATCCTTCGACTTTAACTGGGTGCGAATAATCGGGATATGGTGCTTGTCAGCCAGGCGCTTCAGCATGACGTCTACCTGTAGGCCGCGCGAAACCACGACGGCGGGAACCTTCTTCGAAAACACGTCATCAACGAGCTTTTCACGTAAGCTGTCGGGCTGGTCGGCTAGGTAGGCCATTTCGCCGGCACCGAAAAGCTGTAGGCGGCGATTAGCAAATTCCTTGAAATAGCCAGTGACCGCCAAGGCCGGACGATTGATGGACTTCTCGGAGATGACGTTGTCGAGGCCGTCGGCGCCCGCGAGGAGTTCCATCTGCAGCATGTCACGGAAGGAATCAAAGAACTCCCGAACCGAAACGGATTCAGGGCGGGTTTCAGGAGCGAGGTCGGACATGGCGGGTTAGAGTTTAAAGCCTTCGCCCAGGTAGTGCCGGCGGCTTTCAGGGTCATTCACGATATCCTGCGGCGTGCCAGAGACAAGCACGCGTCCTTGGTGAATGAGGTAGGCTCGATCCACGATCGAGAGTGTTTCCCGCACATTATGGTCCGTAATTAGGACTCCGATACCCCGTTCCTTGAGGCGACGGATGATGGACTGGACTTCCGCCACGGAGATGGGGTCAACCCCGCTAAAGGGCTCATCCATCAATAAAAAACGTGGCCCCGTGGCCAAGGCGCGGGCGATTTCCAGCCGACGACGCTCGCCCCCAGAAAGCGTGAAGGCGGGCTGGCGGGCGAGACGTTCCAAGCCAAGGTCAGCCAATTGCTGCGCCGTCCGGGCATGGGCCTCGCGACCGGGGAGGTTCAAGGTCTCAACCACGGCCATCACATTATCCCAGACCGAAAGTTTGCGAAAGATGGAGGCCTCCTGCGGCAAGTAGCCGAGGCCAGACTTCGCGCGCAGCCACATCGGCATCTCGGTAACATTACGCCCATCGAGAAACACCTTGCCGGCGGTCGCAGGAATCAAGCCCACGACCATGTAGAACGTCGTCGTCTTGCCGGCACCGTTCGGGCCGAGCAAACCCACGATTTCGCCGGCCTTGAGTTGCAGGCTGACGTTTTGCACGGCAACCTTCGGGCCGTAGTGCTTGGCGAGCGACTCGACGCGGACCACGCCCTTTTCGCTGGTGTCTACCATGGTTAAATGAGGAAGCCCTCAGCGTCCTTTGTCGAGGCTTTTGACCTGCGGGAGCGTGAAGTCTTGGCCCAGGAAAATCTTCGGGCGGACGACCTGGCCAGGCAGATTGGGGTCGGGAGCTTGGTCCATGCGCCAAACACGCTTGTTCATATCGTAACTGATTTCCTTGGCTGGAATACCCTCCCTACCCTGCGCATCCCGGATGCGGGCATCGCCAAAGAGTTTGGCCACACCGACCTCCGGGCGGACCTCCAACGTGCGACCATAGGCCGTCGTGCCACCGGCCAACACATTGACGTTACCACGGCCCACAATGAGACGGGCGGCTTGCTTCCCCTTGGCATCGGGCTCAGCCAACCCTTCCAGGAGGTCACAGGTAGCGTCGGTCCCTTCGGTACGCATCCCGACGGCGCCACGGAGAAAGAACTTCGTCATCTTGGGCGTTGCGAGGATTTCCTGAGCATCCGCGATGAACTCGGCGGATTTGCCATCGCTGAAATCCACCCCGAGTCGCGGGCGAGTTTCGGCGGCCCCCCCGCTCAGGGTCAAGAGACGCGGCCGACCCGGCAGGTTGTCCTTCTTCAGAATTTCTTCAATCTGGACGGCCGGTACGTAATCGATGCGCTCAGCGGAACAGCGTAACCCCGGCTGCCCATAGCGGACGGCACCCGTTAGGAATACTTTTTGTAGGACCAGCACGCTGGGCTTACCTTTAATTAGCGGCGCCGCCGCATAGGCCACCATGCGCTGCGACTCGGTATGCACATCGCCCGCGGCGTAAAGCACGTTCCCGACGAGGTCGACTTCCGCCGCGTCGGCTTCATTACTCAGGAAAATACGGTCGGCCTGCGCTAAGCCGATCGGCCCATCGACTTCATCGGCTGGAAGCTTCACGGTGGCGCGCTCCTCGGGCGAGGACGTCACCGAAACCTGCTGCTTCCGGGTATCGGAACGAATGGAGGCACCGGCGACCTCGAAGCCACGGGGTTCGATCAGGCGCGGGCGCCCATCCAACTGTAGTTCTTGGCGGGTGCGATCCCAGCGAGCCTTGCCGGCCTTGAAGAGGTTACCGTCGGCGGAGCCTTGCACGTCGCCTTCGCCGACGAGCACATCGCCCTGGAGTCGAGAATCCGTTGCAATTAAGCGCTGCGCGGAGACTTTGCCCTGCTCCGAAGTGAATTCGGCGGCACCATCCAACTGCAGGACCCGTGTGTCGGCCTTTACATCTCGCGTGATCAAGGCCGTCTTACCGTAGGCCTCCGAAGCCTCCCGCCCCAGCCGCGTGGACTTAAGGTGAACCCGCTGCCCTTCGGCGGCGGCCAAGCGCGTCACGTTAGCCTTAGCGTCGTGCTCCAGCAGCTGCCCTTCGGCCTGCAAACCAGGCTCCGCCAAACGCACCGCACCGGTCACCGTGAGGCGCTCGTTAGCCTGATCAAAGGAAGCCGTATCTCCTCGCAAAGTCTGCCCATTCAGCGTCCGCACCACTTCCCCGCTAGCTTGGAGCGAACGGCAGGTCTTATCGCCCTTCGGGCCATCATCGAGGAGGCATTCAATGCGCTGACAGGTAAGCTTCTCGCCGAGACGATCCAGGACGACCTTACCCGTGAAGACTAGGAGCGTTCCGTCGGACCGCGGCGACACGTCGAGACGCTCGCCCCGAATCCGCAGACGCTTCGTGATGGGCTTGGCAAGGTCCAGTTCGGCGACGACGTCGGACTCAATGGTGAACACATCTCCCTTCGGATCGGAAAGCCAACTCCACCCCATGCCCTTTAGGTCGAACGAAGACGAGCGGGCACTAAAAGCCGCGGGCCCGCGGGCCACACGCTTGGCGGGAATCAGCGTCCCGTAAGGGCTCGCGAAATCCAGCACGACCTTACCGTCCTTGAAAGACTTTCCTTCGAGTTTACTAAGATCCCAAGTGCCGGCCTCGGCCGTTGGCTTCATCGAGGCAGAGCGCAGCTCCCAGGCCTTCTCGGCCTTCGCGTCCTCCGCGTAACCAGCAACGACGGCGTTGGTGACTTCTTGAAACGTCACATCCTTTTGCTGCGCGTAAAGCCCCGCCGACAGGAGCAAAGTCAACCAGGTGGCGCGCATGCGTAATGACACCCCAGCAAGGACTTTAAATCAAGCGCTTATGCCTTAGGTAGGCGCGGAAACGGCGCAGCGGCAATCAAGGGAGACATCGCCACCGAGGGCACCTGCGTCCCGACCGCTAACGGGAAGCCGCCCAAGAACTCCCCAGCTGACAGCATCTTGCCACCAGGCCGTTGCAAGTGCGTCAACAAACAGGCACCAGAGCCACAGGCGATGAGAACCCCAGACTTATCCACCGCCAGGATGGTACCCGCTGTCGCCGCGGCGCTCACGCTCACGGCTTGGGCGGCACCGACCTTAATGACCACGCCGTTACAAGCGAAAGTACTGCCGGGCCACCCTTCCAGCGCGGCAATACGACCAGCGAGCAGCCGGGCGTCAGTGCTAAAATCGAGCGCCTCATCCTGACGGGTGAGGCGACGGGTGTAACTGACTTGGGCTTCGTCCTGCGGGACGGGGATGGAAGTACCCGCCAAGATTGCGGGCAAGGCGCGGGTCGCGAGTTCCCCCGCGAGCACACGTAAGCGCGCACGTAACGCAGCACGGCCTTCGTTCGGAGCAATCGTCAAGGCGGCCGAGGCATGCAAGGGGCCCGCATCGAGTTTACGCACGACTTGCTGGAGCGAAATACCCGTGACGTCCAAGCCAGCGGCCAAAGCGCCCTCGACGGGCGTCGCCCCACGCAAAGCCGGCAACAAGGAGCCGTGGAAATTCACTAAGCCTAGGCGCGGCGCCCGCAGAAAATCGTCCTTCAGGATTTGCCCGTAAGCCATGACCACGCCCAGCGACACATCCAAGGATTGCAGGTACGCAGCATCTTCCGGCAAAAGTTTCTCCGGTTGTAGCAGGGTCAAACCTTCCCGCCGCGCCCACGCCGCTACGGGATTGGGCCGCACCTCTTGGCCGCGGCCAGAGGGACGGTCAGGTTGAGAATAGACGGCCACGACCTCGACTGCTGGGAGAGCCCGCGTGGCAACAAACGCCGCCAGCGCGATTTCATCTGAACCCAGTAGGACGAGGCGGTGCCGCATCGTTTATTTGCGGGCCTGACGGGCCGCTCGTCCCTTGAGGGAACGGGGCTTATCCCAGCGCGTAAAAGCTTTCTTGTTCGAGGCCTTCGAGCCGCCCTTACCGATCTTACCGCTATTGCTACCACGGATTTTCCCCTTGGCGGCAGGACCCGCTGATTTGGCCGGACGAGCCTTAGCGCCAGGGGCCGGCTTGGCGATGTGCGCTGGTGCGGCTGAACCCTCGATGCTGCTCGAGCCGCCCTCATGGCGCGTCCCCGGAGGGGCGAAATACTTACGACCTTCCTGCTTGGGCTTGCCCACGACGTCGATAAAGACTGGCACGCCGGAAAGTTCGAAACCTTCGTGGATGCCTTTGACGAGGAAGCGTTGATAAGCCTCTTCGAGGCGCTCTTCCGAGTTACAGAACATGCGGAAGCGGATTGGCCGGCGGGAAATCTGCGTTACGTAGTAGCACTTGAAGCGACGGCCCGAGACCATGCGCGGTGGACGCTTGATCATAAGATCCTGGATAACGCGGTTGATGCGGCCCGTCGGGATAGTCGCGCCGGCACGGATATAGACGCCTTCCGCAGCATCGAGGAGGTCTTCGGCACGGAGACCGGTCTTCGCAGAGACGAAACAGATGGGCGGATCAGGCAGGAAGAAGAGTTCGCGGCGAACAGCCGCACGGAACTTTGCGCGGAATTCTTCTTCATCTTCAAAACCGCTGATGGCGTCGGCCCGGAAAGCCTCTTTCGCCAAATCCCACTTATTAACCACGACGACGAGTCCACAGCCGATCAAGGCCAGCTCGCCCGCAAGCTGCTTATCGATGCGCGTCACGCCTTGCTGGGCGTCGAGCACGAGGAAGACCACGTCGGTGTCGGCGAGGATTTCGTTGGAGCGGACCTGCGAGAAGAAGTCGAGCGTATCACGCTTATTCGCGGTGCGCCGGCCTGCCGTGTCGACGAGGACAAATTCGGTCTTAGAGCCGTCAGACTTAGCGCGAGCGAGGCGCGAGCGCACTGGATCGCGGGTGGTGCCAGCGATTTCACTGACGATGAGACGGGAGCTACCGAGGAGGCGATTACCTAAGGAACTCTTGCCCACGTTCGGACGACCGGCGAGCGCGAGGCGAATCGGGTGCGGCGTGGAAGTAGTCGGCTCCACCGGGGCGGGACCGAGCTTCTTAATAATCAGGGCGCAAAGTTCAGCCATACCTCGACCGTGTTCGGCCGAGACAAGGAAAGGATCGCCGAAGCCCAAAGCGTAGAACTCACCCACTTGGCGGTCGCGCTCTTCGGTGTCAGCCTTGTTGGCGACGACGACAACGTCCTTACCCGCTTGGCGGAGTTTCGCGGCGACTTCCATATCGAGCGGGGCGCAGCCCTCGGAGGCGTCGACGATCAGCAGGACGAGACTGGCGGCGGCGAGGGCGAAGTCCACTTGCTCTTCCACGGCGGCGGCAACGACCTTGGGTGTGAGCTCAGCCTTGTAGAGGCCGATACCACCGGTATCCATCAACGTGTAACGCCCTTCCGAGACATCGGCCGTGAGTAAATCGCGCGTGACGCCTGGCTGATCGTGTACGATCGAGATGCGCCGGCCGACAATACGGTTGAAAAGCCGGCTCTTGCCGACGTTGGGACGGCCCACGATGGCTACTGCCCGGGAAAGTGCTGTGTTCCGTTCCATGAAGACGGACAGTCACGACCTACCGCCCCGCAGGCAAGCAAGGATGCTTACCGCCGGGCCGGCAAAGTGTCCAAGAAGCGGGCAATCCGCTCGCCCGCCTCGTGAATGCGTTCGTAGCTGGTCGAGAAAGAGGCACGGCAGAAGCCCGCACCGGCGGCACCAAAGGCCGTCCCCGGCACCACGGCGACCTTCTGGGCGGCCAGCAACTGGGAAGCAAAGGTCATGGAATCCAAGCCCGTGCTAGTGATGTCTGGGAAAGCGTAAAAGGCCCCGCGCGGCAGGTGGCAGGGCAGGCCCAGTTCGTTGAAGCGACGGACGATAAAGTCGCGGCGCTCGCGGTACTTATCGCGCATGTGGAGCATCGATTCGCGGCCGTTCTTCAGGGCCTCCACGGCAGCTTCCTGGCTGATGATGGAAGCACACATGATGCCGTACTGGTGGATCTTGAGCATGCCATCAATCACGCCGGCAGGGCCGCAAGCGTAACCAATGCGGAAGCCCGTCATCGCAAAAGCCTTGGAAAAACCATGCAGGAAGACCGTCCGTTCGCGCATGCCCGGCAAGGACGCGATGGACACGTGGTCGCCTTCAAAGGTCAGCTCAGAGTAGATTTCATCCGAAGCCACCAAGAGGTCCTTCTCGATCGCGAACTTAGCGATCTCCTCGAGCTTCTGACGGTTGGCGGTTCCGCCGGTCGGATTTGTCGGGAAGTTCAGGACCAGCACCTTGCAACCCGGCTGCCAGGCCGCGCGCAAGGCGGCGGGGTCGAGGGCAAATTGATCGCTGGAGACCGTCCGGATAGGTATGGGCGTCGCGTGGCAGAGCGTGACGCTCGGCGCGTAGGACACGTAACAAGGCTCGTGGTAGAGGACCTTATCGCCCGGGTTGAGCGTGGCGCGGAGCATCGCATCGAGCGCCTCAGAGACGCCGACCGTGACAAGAATCTCGTCTTCCGGATTGTATTCAGGGCCGTAGTTACGGGCGACGTAGCGGGAGATCTCCTCGCGGAGGGCCAACGTGCCGCGGTTGTCAGTATAGGAAGTCCGCCCCTTCTCTAACGCGGTCATGGCGGCCTCGCGGATATGAAACGGCGTGACAAAGTCGGGCTCGCCGATGCCGAGCGAGACCGCGTCTTTCATCTTCGACACAATCGCAAAGAAATCGCGAATACCAGATTTGGGAAGCGTAGCGACGTGCTGCGCAACGAAGCGGGCGGAGTCATCCATGGGTCCAGGGCTCAGGGGCTGACCGAGGGCTGGTCGCGGCGCGTGCCTTCGTCGGTAACGACAAAGCCGTCCTTCTTGTAGGCCCGGAGGAAGAAGTGGGTCGAGGTACCCTGTACCCCTTCAATGCGGGCGAGGCGCTCATGGACGAAACCAGCGACCTTGTAGAGGTTATCAGCCGTGACGACCACGAGGAGGTCGTAACCGCCAGACATTAGGAAGCAGCTTTCAACCTGTTCGAATTGGCTAATGCGTTCGGCGATACCGTCGAAGCCGCCCGTGCCTTCGGTGCGAATCTTAATTTCAATCACCGCACGGACGCGGCGTTCGGCTTCATAGCTCGGATTAAGCACGGCCCGCATGCCCAACAGGATACCTTGGGTGCGCAAGCTCGCGAGTTCGCGTTCCACCGCCTCGGCGCCGAGGTTCAGAATCTTACCGATCTGGGCGGTGTCGAGGGGCTCGCCCTCGAGGAGTAGCTTCAGTACGTTGTTCATGGTGGTGCGAAAATTAGGCCTTAGGTAAAGCTCGGCGGGAGCGGACGGCGGCGGCGAGCTGGTCGAGCACCGGGCTGGTCTGCTCAAAGGAGATGCAGGCGTCGGTGATGCTGCAACCATAAGTGGAGCCTTCGCGGCCCTGCCATTCCTGGCGGCCTTCGACGAGATGACTTTCGATCATCACACCGCCGAGGATACGGGAGCCCTTGGCGACCTGTTCGGCAAGGTCAGCCGCGACGAGCGGCTGGCGACGATGGTCCTTAGAGCTGTTGCCGTGCGAGCAATCGACAATCAAGCGAGTGGTGATGCCGGCCTTCTGTAGGCGAGTTTCGGCGTCGCTGACGGATTCAGCCCCATAATTAGGGCCGGTGCGCGAACCGCCACGAAGGATAACGTGGGCGTCGGGGTTGCCAGAGGTCTCGAAGATTGAGACGACCCCGTCCTTGGTCACGGAGGGGAACCAGTGAGAAGCACGCGCGGAGAGGCAGGCATCGACTGCCACTTGGATGGATCCATCGGTGCCATTTTTGAAGCCTACCGGCATCGATAGCCCGGAAGCCAGCTCGCGATGAATCTGACTTTCCGTGGTGCGGGCGCCGATGGCACCGTAGGCGACGAGGTCGGCCAAATACTGCGGCGTGATTGGATCAAGGAACTCGCTCGCGGACGGTAACCCCAGGTCGGCAATGTCAGCCAAAAGACGACGACCTAGACGGAGGCCATCATTGATACGGAAAGAGCCGTCGATTTGCGGATCGTTGATCAGGCCCTTCCAGCCGACGGTCGTCCGGGGCTTTTCGAAGTACACGCGCATCACGATGAGCAGGTCTTCAGTGTGCTTACGGGCTTCCTTGAGGAGTAAATGGGCATACTCCATAGCCGCCTTGGGGTCATGGACGGAGCAAGGGCCGACGACGACGAGCAGCCGGTCATCCTTACCAGCGAGGATGGCGGCGGCGTCCTTGCGGGCGGACGTGACGACCTCGGTGGCACGCTCCGTCGGGCGGAGCTCCGAAAGTAAGAGCGCGGGAGGCAGCAGGGGGAGCCGGCTGCGAATGCGTAAGTCGTCCGTGTTGTGGTACATCGAGAAGGGCCTTTCCTATTGGCAAAAGGGCGTCAAATGAAGGGCAGACGCTGGCCCGTGTCAATGTCTCGTCCCGTATTGACTGACGGACCTCACTGTATCAAAACTGTCTCAATTCGACATGCCTAAGGCCCCCGCCCCAGATACCCCCGAGCAATCGGACGCCTTCCGGGCCTACATCGCCGAACAGGGCCTGCGGGCGACGCGCCAGCGGATGGCCGTGTTTGAGGCAGCCCGGAGCATCTCGGGACACTACACGGCTGAGGACCTGCTGAAGAAGTCACGGTCGCTGGACCGCACCGTTTCGCGGGCGACCATCTACCGCGCGCTGCCCTTGCTCATCGGCGGACACATCATCCGCGAGATCGATGTCGGCCGTGACCATAAGTATTACCTCGCCGAGGTTGGGTCGTCTACATTCCGTGCCCAACTCGTCTGCGAGAGTTGCGATACCATCGTCGAGGTGGATGCGCCTTTTATGGAGTGGTACGGTAAAGCGGTTGCCGCCAAGCACGGAATGAAGCCGATTTCCCAGAAACTCCAAGTCACCGCCCTTTGTGAACGTTGCCAAAAACGTAAAGCCCTTCGTCCATGATCCCTTATCCGACCGCCACGGTCTTCCCTCCCCTGCCCGCCGGCGGCCTCCCATTGACTTACCTGCAACGCGAAGTCCTCGCCCTCAAAAAAGAAAAGGACGCGCTGATCCTCGCACACAACTATCAGTGCGAAGACATCCAAGGCATTGCCGACTACGTGGGAGATTCGCTCGGCCTGGCCTACAAGGCCGCCGAAGCAAAAAACTCCACGATCGTCTTCTGCGGGGTGCACTTCATGGCCGAAACGGCCAAGATTGTGAACCCCACTAGGCGCGTACTCCTGCCCGATATTGAAGCCGGCTGTTCACTGGCCGACTCCTGCCCCGCCGAAAAGCTGGCTGCCATCAAGGCCGCGCAGCCTGACCTCTACGTCGTGGCATACATCAACTGCAGCGCTGCCGTCAAAGCCCTCTGCGACGTCATCGTCACCAGCGGTAATGCCTCAAAAATTGTCAATAAGGTCCCAGCCGACCGACCCATCCTTTTCGTCCCCGACCAGAACCTCGGGCAGTGGGTCTCCAAGAAGACCGGCCGGGCAATGCAACTCTGGCCGGGCAATTGCTACGCCCACGTCCAATTCACGCCTGGGGCCCTCCTCCGGGCTAAAGCCGCGCACCCGGGAGCTCCCGTCGTTGCTCATCCCGAGTGCACCGAAGCCGTCCGGGATATGGCAGATATGGTCTGTTCAACCGAGCTCATGGTAGAGTGGAGCCGGCAGCAAAAGGCCGACACCCTCATCGTCACAACCGAGTCCGGCATGATTCATCGCCTCCGCCGGGAAGTGCCTAATAAGACCTTTGTGGCGGCCCCGACCGACCGTTGCGCCTGTAATGAATGCAAGTTTATGAAGATGAACACCCTGCAGAAGGTCCGGGACTGCTTAAAAAACGGCACCCCAGAGATTACCTTGCCCGAAGCGATCCGGGCCGCGGCCGAGATCCCCCTCCGCCGCATGCTGGATTGGAGCCGTTAGGAGTGCTTAAGGGGTTTACCACCATTTTTAATAAGGTAAATAATTCGTCAAAACGTCTTACTCAGATTTGACTTGCTAGAATTACACATAGATTTTGTAACAACGGCTTAAACGATTGGTATCAACCATCGTTAAAACCAATCATTTCCTCTTCCAAATGAAAATCGACCACACACCTAGTAACTTCACAACCAAAGACGCCTTCGTCCGCGCTACCTTGTCGCGTGCCCGTGACCTCGCCGTCCAAGCGTGGGACATGGAACATTCCGACCGCCACTCGGCCCTCGAGAAAGAAGTCGCCGCCCTGTCCAAGAACGAGCTGTCCCGTCGCCTCCTGAAACTACTTTCGCGCCCGAACCGTGCCCGCGCCCAAATCAGCGATGCCATGCGCACCAAGGCTAAGACCATGCGCAAGAAGGGCTCCCCCGTCCGCGAAATCGCCGCTGAGCTCGGCGTGTCGATCCCGTCGGTCTACAACATCACCAAGGACTAACCTTGCGATAGGTCACTCGGCATCGTTGATTATCGGCGATGTATGAGTGGCCCTATGGTGACCCCGCAAAGGCTCCGGCCCGCGGCCCGCTGCATGTCGGCGGTAAGTTAGACTTTTCCACCCTGCTGTCGGCCTACCGACACGGGGTTTTTCCTTGGTACTCGGAGGATGAGCCGGTGAAGTGGTTCTGCCCGAGTCCGCGCTTTGTGCTCCTGCCCGACGAACTCAGAGTCACGGATAGTCTCCGTAAGACGATGCGGAAGAAGGGCTGGCTGGTCACGCTCGACCAGGACTTCGAAGGGGTCATGCGACGCTGCGCCGCGGTCCCCCGCCAAGGACAGTTCGGCACCTGGATTACGGAGGACATGATTGCCGCCTATGTGGAGCTACACCGAAAAGGGTACGCCCATAGCGTCGAAGTCTTCTGGCAAGGCGAACTCGTCGGCGGCCTTTACGGGGTCAGCATCGGCCGTATCTTCCACGGTGAGTCCATGTTCCACACCCGCAGCGACGCCTCGAAAGTCGGCTTTGTCTCCTTGGTCGATCGTCTCAAAGCCTCGGGCTACGTTCTTATTGACTGCCAAATGCCCACGCCCCACCTGGCCTCCTTGGGCGCCGGCGGGGTTCGTCGGTCTGACTTCCTGAAGGTACTGGCTATGGAACGCGACCAAACTCCCGCGGTCGAAGCGTGGATCAGTCCGCTTTTTTCGAGCGTTCCTTAAGCACCGCGCGGGCTTCCCGCTCATAGACGCGCTCAACGATCACACAGAGTTGCTGGAGTGACCGGCCATCGGTGTAGACCGCAATACCTGCTTTCATGTAGGCCTGCTCGCGCTTCTTCATGAGTTCACGAATCTTGGCTTCCGGATCTTCGCCCGCAAGCAGCGGCCGGCGGGAATTACCGGCCGTCCGGCGTAAGATGGTGTCCACCGAGGCGAAGAGCGTGACGACGATACCCTTCGCCCGCACGAGTTCGATTATACCAGGCTGGACGACGAGTCCGCCACCACAGGCGATGATGGTATCCGAGTCGGGCAGGAGTTCCTCTACGACCTTACGTTCCAAGGCGCGGAAATGGTCTTCTCCCTGCTGCGCAAAGATATCAGCAATCGAGGCCCCCGCGAGCTTCTCGACGAGCTCGTCCGTGTCGACAAAGCGGCGACGCCAGCGTTTGGCCAACTGCCGGCCCAAGGCAGACTTACCCGTGCCCATGAATCCAGCGAGGATTAGGTTGGGCTGCGGGTTGGACTGCTCACTGGACGACATACTGAAAGGCAAGGGCGTCCCCTACCTTACGGCAAGCGACAATCCTACCCAACGAAACCGGCGAACTTACTTCAGCAAAGCTAAAGCTGCCTTGGCCCGAGGGGCCAGGCGCTCCGACAGACCCATGGCGGCTTCTTCGAGCCTGGCCTTATCGGTGGCATTGAACACGGCCGGCACCGCATCCCAGGCGGCCTCCGTCAATTCGTTGGCGGGGCCTTTAAGCAACCCGAGGATGACAGCCTTATCGGCCTTCAGCGAGGGCCGCACAGCGATGACACGCACCCACGCTGCCTTGGCGGCGAGCGGGCCTTTTTCGATTTCCGTAAAGGTGGGGAAGCCCTGACCGACCTGAGCGACCGGCAGACGCATGATTTCGTCTTCAATCTGCTTCAATTCCGAACGCTGGGAAGCAACGGCCAAGCGCTTCCAAAGCAAAGGAGCAGCGGCCGACGCATCGACCCGACGAAGTAAGCGCAGAGACCGTGCGGCAAAATCCGCATCCTTGCCGTTGGCGAGTTCAATCAGCTCGGCGACGGACAACGCCGTCGGCTTCTGACCGAGGTCAAGGGCGCGCTCGGTGGCCGCCAACTTGCCGAGGGTCGATGTGACTTCGGGAGCTGGGTAGTTCTTTAATGGTTCCTTACCGAGTGGTGAAGTCGCGGCGACCGCTGGATCGAAGAGAATCGCCGTGTCGAGCGCGGCCTGTTCTTCCGCATCCTTGCTGGCGGCCCGCTGGGCACGGAGTTTACCAAACCAAGCCGCCGCCTCGGGCGAGGGGTTAGCGAACTGGCGCGAGGTATTGATAGCCTCCTGCATGGCCTGCACGCGGGGCTCATTGGGGTCGGCCGCGTTGGCCTTAGCGGCGGCGGGTTTGGCCGCTGCCTTGGGTGCGGGCTTATCTTCAGCGCGGGCTACCACGCCAAGCGAGGCGACAGCGAGGAAAAGGAAAAAGTGGCGAGATTTCATGGGACGTAATCGGGAGCGAACGACGTGAAGCTTAGATGGTCCAAGGCCCGCGCATGATGGGCGAGTGCAAGCGATCAGCCTGGGCGTCGCCGACGAAGCCTGAACCGTCGGGCTTGAAGTTAAGCTTACGGCCAAGGCGCACCGATAAAGCAGCGAGGTTAACCAGCGTGGAGCTATGGAAGGCCTCGTTCACGCCGTAACCGAAGGGACGTCGCTCGCGTGAGGACAGATCGAAATCGTCTTCCTGACGCTCCGGCAGCGGGTATTCCATCGCCTTGCGGATGAGCTCCGGACGATCAGAGCGCAAGTTTGCGAAGAGCTTACCGTTTGGTCCTTCAATGAAAGGCTTCTCACCCTTCTCGGCTAGTTCGGACTCGAGGATGATGCGGGTGCCATCGGCGTAGGTCATGGTAACGGTCTTCCAGACGCCGCACGCCACGGGATCCTGGGGCGGGGCATCACAATCGACGGAGACTGGGAACTCGTTGTCCTTACCGATGAAATACTGCACGGGGTCCAAGAAGTGCTGGCCCATGTCGCCCAAGCCACCTTGGTCGAAGTTCCAATAGCCACGGAAGGACCCGTGACAGCGGTGCGGGTGATAGGGAATGATGGGCGAGGGACCGCAGTACATGTCCCAATCGAGGTTCGCAGGGACGGCCTGCGGCGTGAGGTTGGGCTTACCGGTCCAGAGATTCACCTTCCAGGCGATACCACCGACACAAGCGAGGCGCACGGTGAGCGGACCACCGAGGACGCCGCTGGCGACGACGCGACGGATCTCGCGGGCTGGGCCGACGCCATAGTAGTTGGTGGTATTGAGGCGGAACCAAGTGTTAATGCGAAAAGGGACACCGGTCTCCTGCACGACCTTACGGAGCGCAAGGCCTTCGCCAATCGTGCGGGTCATGGGCTTCTCGCACCAGACGGCTTTACCGAGGCGGGCGGCCGAGGCGGCGATCACACCGTGCCAGTGCGGCGGGGTGCAAACATGGACGACGTCGGCATCGGCGAGGCCGATGATCTCCCGGAAGTCACGCGTGCTCTTAGGGGTACCGCCTCCAGCGGCCTTCACCTGATTAACGCGATTGTTGGCATGGTTATCATCCACGTCGCAGACCGCGAGGATGCGGTTTGCGCCCTTCATGTGGTCGCCGAAGTGGGCACCGGAACCGGAGATGCCACCGCAACCGACGATGACGTGGTTAAGCGTCTCGCTGGGGGGGACGAAACCGCGGCCCAAAACGTGGCGCGGAATGATGGTAAAGCCAGCGGCTGCAATGGCAGTCTTCTGGAGGAAGGAACGACGGGGTAATCGCATAGTCGAGGGGTAGGTGCTTTGAAGACCCCCTACAACCCCTATAGTTCCCGCTCGCCCAATAAAATAGGGTATATGACCCATACCGTTCGTAAGGAAGGCGAACTTGCCTGAGAGCCTTGAGTTAACCAGCGTGCGACCATGCGCGTCTTCGCCTTCACCGACCCAGCCAATGGACAAAGGGTTTCGGCCGCGCAAGACGCGGCTGGGGTCTGGCGTGAAGCGATCATCAACGCGGGGCGCTTCGCCCTAACGGAGCGCGTCGTCGACCACCGCTACCCTGCCCCAGGTGCGCCCTTCACGCCGAGAGCGATCTTCTGTGCGGGCGTCAACTACGCCGACCACGCCAAGGAATTCGGCAGCCAGCAGCAGACTCATCCGACCATCTTCATGAAGAACCCGGCGAGCGCCACGGGTTCTGGCACTGTGTTGCTGCCGCGCTTTCTGCGGAGCGATGCCGTCGACTACGAAGCGGAGCTGGCCGTCGTCATCGGCCGCGACTGCCACAACGTCACGTCCGCCCAGGCCCTCGACTACGTGCTCGCCTACACGTGCGCCAACGACGTGTCTGCCCGCGACTGGCAAAAAGAATGGGGCGGCGGACAATGGTGCCGCGGTAAGTCCTTCGACACCTTCTGCCCGCTCGGCCCCTGCTTGGTGACGCCGGACGAAATCCCTGACCCGCAGCAACTGCAGGTTTCCTTCCGACTCAACGGCACGACAATGCAGTCGGCCGCGACCGCTACGATGCAGTTCTCTGTAGCCGACCTCATCGCTTTCTTAGCCGCGAGTTCCACGTTGCCCGCGGGCTCGGTCATCCTCACCGGCACACCCGCCGGTGTCGGCATGGCCCAGAAACCCCCACGCTGGTTGCAGCCGGGCGATGTGATGGAAGTAGCAATCTCGGGCATCGGCGTACTCCGCAACGAAGTCGGCGAAGAGGTGTAAGTTAAACGTTTGTCTATTTTGCCTACCGGACGATTCCCGTTAGGTTGAAGTCCGCTTCACCATGCCTAGCTCGACCCTATCCTCGCCTGCGACTAGCCCGACTACTTGGGCGGCCACGCTCGCGCAGACGCGGGACGTGCCATTCTACGAGCGGACGGACTGGGCAGAGGCCTTGGCAAACACCGAGGTTAACTTGGCCGACCTCCCGCGCTTGAGTAAACAACAGCTCCGCGACCACTCTCCCGTAGGCTTCCTGCCGAGACGTTACTCGCTACCAAGGCTGGCCGCAGAAGGCCTCATCGAAGAAGAAAGCACTTCGGGGACCTCGGGCGCCAGCGTTCACGTCATCTTTGGGCGCACTTGGTGGGCCGAACAGGAAGCCCGCGCCCTCCAGCAGAACCCCTTCATCCGGGCGCTCCTGGCCGCCGAGCCGGCCGCTCGTCGAGCCGTGTTCACGACGCCCGGCTGCAGTGGCGTCAGCTGTTTCGCTCGCTGGCTCAACGTCGAACAACGCACACTTGAATCGACGCTTTACGTCAACCAAGAGCGCATCCCCTTTAGTCTACCTGAAGCGAAGCTCGCCAAGATGGCAGAAGAAACGGCCGCTTGGGCACCGGCCTTCCTCGATGTCGATCCCGTGCACGGGATGTGGTTTGCGTTGTATTGTGAGCGCCATGGACTGCGCTTCCCGTCGCTCCGCTTCATTCTCACGAGTTACGAATATACGAGTGTCGTGCATCGTCGCATCTTGGAACGCGTCTTTGGCGTGCCGGTGATCAACCTCTACGGATCCAGTGAAACTGGGCACCTGCTAATTGAAGCAGGCACCGGTGCTTCCGTCCCCAGCACGCAAACGGCCACGCTGGAACTCGTCGACGGCGACTCCCGCGGCGTCGGCCAATTCTTGGTGACTACCCACACCAACCCGTACCTACCACTCTTACGCTACGCCATCGGCGACTACGCCGAACAGACCAGCAGCGGCTACATCGTCCATGGCCGCGTCCGCGATGCCCTACGTCGCACCGATGGCTCGGTGGCAACCACCCGCCAAGTCGATGCCCTGTTTGCGGACCTAGGGGATGTCGCCCATTACCAACTCCGCCAGCATGCCAACGGCTGCTTGGAACTCTTCTTAATGCCTGTGCAAGCCGGCGACGAACTAACCGCCAGTGCCACCCTCCTGCGGTCACGCCTCTCCGCCCTCCTCGGTACCGAGGTCGATTTGCGTACCGACGTCTTAATCGCCCCAGAGGACTCCGGGAAGTTCCGCCTGACCGTCCGGTTAGCCTGAACCAAGCGTCCAAGGCCAAAAGTGGCGTTTTATCGCTTCTGGCTGGAAAACCGCCCGAAGAACGCCCAAGGTGACTTTTTATATCGATGGAAGTCTATATCGACGGAAAGTTTTATCCAAAGGCCGAAGCCAAAATCTCGGTCTTTGACCACGGTTTCCTATACGGAGACGGCATCTTTGAGGGCATTCGCCTCTATCAAGGCTGTGTCTTCCGCCTCGATGAGCACCTCGAGCGGCTCGAGATGTCCGCCAAGGCCATCTGCCTGACGATGCCCTGGACCCGCCAGCAGATTGCCGACATCGTCTGCGAATCCTGTCGGCGTAACAACCTGACCGACGGCTATATCCGCCTCGTCGTGTCGCGCGGCTACGGCGACTTGGGCCTCTCACCAAAGAACTGCCCCACCCCATCGATTATTTGCATCGCGGACACCATCAAGCTCTACCCCGAGGAACTTTACACCACGGGCATGAAGATCATCACTTCGCCGACGCGCCGCATCAGCCCAGCCGCGCTCCCGCCGATGATTAAGTCGCTGAATTACCTGAACAACATTATGGCCAAGATTGAAGCCCAGCAGCACGGCTTCCATGAGTGCCTGATGCTCAATGAACAAGGGTATGTCTCCGAGTGCACCGGCGACAACGTTTTCCTCATCCATAAGGGCCGCCTCATCACGCCGGCCTCCCATACCGGCGCCCTCGTCGGCATCACCCGCCAGGTCGCACTCGAAATCGCCGCCGCCCTCGGCATCCCGACCGTCGAGACCAACATCACCCGTTACGACGTATGGAACGCTGACGAATGCTTCCTCACGGGCACTGCCGCCGAGGTCATCCCGGTCATCGAAGTCGACGCCCGCATCATCGGTACCGGCAAGCCCGGCCCGCTCACGGCCAAGATCCTCGCCGAGTTCCGCAAAAAGGCTTCCCGCGAAGGCGCGATGATCCGCTAAGGCCGTCCTTCCGGGCCTAAACCCGGAAACTGCCGCATGTCCACCATACCCGACTCAACGCAGACAAGCGCAACGGTGCCCACGTTGCGCCGCCTGCTGGGCATCGCTTGGTCGCACCGCACGGACTGCCTCCAGCTACTGGGACTGCAGCTCATTTTGGTCATCTTCACGGTCGCAGTCTTCGTACTCACGGGCATTGCAATCGACTTCATCCGCCACTGCGCCGATGCGAACATCCCAGCGCCGTCCTTACCGTTCTTCGTTCCGAAGGACAGCGACAACGTAACAACCCTCTGGTGGCTGTCCGGCGGCATCATCGTCATCGCTCTCCTGCGTGCTGCCCTCTCCTACGTCTTCGGCCTCGTCTCGGTGCGTTTCATGCATGGGCGCATCGTAGTCAACCTTCGCGCGCAGGTCTTCGCCAAGCTTCAACAACTCAGCTTCCGCTTCTTCGACTCCAACGCCAGCGGCTCCATCATCAACCGCGTCACCTCCGACGCCCACTCGGTCCGCATCTTCATCGAAGGCGTGCTCCTGCAGCTGGCCATCATCACGGTGACGCTGATTGTTTGCTCGGTCTATATGTTCCGCACCGACTGGCGCCTCACGCTCGCCTGCCTCTCGGTGCTACCCATTCAAATCTGGTTCGCCGTCCGCTTCTCTAAGAAAGTCCGGCCAGCCTACGAGGAGAACCGTGACCTCATGGACCGCATGGTCCTAGGCTTCTCCGAGAACGTCCAAGGCATCCAAGTTGTTAAAGGCTTCTCGCTTGAGAGCCGGGTCCTGGGTCGCTTCGCTGGCTGGAGCGAGGACATCCGCGTGCAGAAGCGCAAGGTCTTCGGTGAGATTGCCCTCTTCTGGCCAGTCATCGACGGGCTCAATCGCTTATCGATGGTCATTCTGCTGGGCTATGGCGGCTGGATGGTGATGCAGGGGCAAATTACCTTGGGCACGGGGCTCGTGACCTTCGCCGGACTACTCCAGCAGTTCGCCACACAGGTGACCACCGTAGCGGCCGTGGTCGATAATGCGCAGGTCTCACTCGCGGGCGCCAAGCGCATCTTCGAGATTCTCGATACCGATCCGGGCGTGGCCTCGCAACCCGACGCCCGTTCGCCCGGCCGCTTTCTCGGCCGTGTGACCTTTGACAACGTCTCCTTCGAGTACAACGAAAACGCTACGGTACTGAAGGACGTGAACTTCGTGGCTGAGCCCGGCCAGCGCATCGCCATCGCGGGGGCCACGGGGGCGGGCAAGTCCGCCCTACTCTCTCTCATCCCGCGTTTCTACGACCCTCGGCATGGCCGCGTCCTGCTCGACGGGCACGATGTACGCACACTGCCACTCCCGGAACTCCGTCGGCAGGTCGGGATGGTTTTCCAAGAAAACTTCCTCTTCTCGAACACGATTGCGGCGAACATCGCGTTCGGCCATCCCGACGCCAGCCAGGAGCGTATCGAACGCGCGGCCAAGATTGCCGGCGCGCACGATTTCATCCTGGCCTTCCCCGAGGGCTACGAGACGTTCCTCGGGGAAGGCGGTGTCAACCTCTCCGGCGGCCAGCGCCAGCGTCTCGCCATCGCGCGGGCCCTCTTACTGGAGCCGACGGTCCTGCTACTCGACGACCCGACCTCGGCCATCGATGCCGAGACCGAGAAGGAGATTATGGAAGCGATGGAAGCGGCCATGGAAGGCCGCACGACCTTCATCGTGGCGCACCGCCTCAGCACCCTTCGTCGGGCCGACCTCGTCCTCGTATTCGACCGGGGGCGTCTGATTCAACAAGGCACCCACGCACAACTCATGGCGGAAGATGGACACTACCGGCGCGCCATCCTCATCCAATCGGAAGGCGCCCAGCCATGAGTAAGCCATCCCGCCTCGAAATCGCTGTCCGCCGGATTCGCCCCGACGAGGAAGAACCCGATCGCCTCCCGCTACGCTGGTCGACCATCGCCCGCCTACTGGGCTTCACGGAAGCCCACCGAGGCCAACGTAACGCCCTCCTCTGGCTATGCGCCTTCCGGGCTTTGGCCTTACCGTTGCTGGCCTGGCTGGTCGGCCACATCATTAAAGGTCCGATCTCCGCGGGCGACGGCGTCGGCACCGCCGAATGGCTCCTACTCTTCCTGGGCGCAGTCATCGTTGCCGATATCGCCCTCTACTGGCGCATCCGGCTAGCCCACCAGATTGGCGAAGCCGTGCTGCGCGACCTCCGCGACAAGCTGATGAAGCATTTGCTGACCCAGCCCTTGTCATTCTTCCACGGCCGCCGCCACGGTAGCCTCATCAGCCGCATGATCTCGGACATCGAGGCCATGCGTAACGGCATCCAGAACAACTTCTTCATCACGGTGGTCTCTATCGGCCAGATGACCTGTGCCGCTGGGCTGATGCTCTGGGTGAACCCGAAGCTCTTCTTGGTCCTGCTGGCCATCGTGCCCGGGCTGCTACTCATCCATGGCTTCTTCCGTGGTAAGATCCTGCAGGCCTCACGCATCCAACAGGAAAGCTTCTCGCGGGTAACCTCGGCGCTAGCCGAAACTGTCCAAGGCATCCGTGTCACGCAAGGCTTCGCGCGGGAAGACACGAACGCTGGCATCTTCTCCCGTCTGGTCCACACGCTGGCCGGCAATGTAGTTAAGACCGCTAGCCTAAGTGCGCTTTACCTACCATTGCTCGAACTCAACTCCCAAGGCTTCTTGGCGGCCCTCGTCGGCGTCGGCGGCTGGGCGGCACTCTCCGGCGGCAGTACCGGACTCGGCGACCTCCTGACGTTCTTCTTCCTAGCCGACTTGTTCTTCTCGCCGATCACCATTATCGGAACGCAGCTCTCGGAAGCCACCTTAGCAATGGCCGGTGCGGAACGCTATTTCCGCCTGCTCGACATGGCCCCCGCTTGGTCCGACGCCCCGACCGCCAAGGAATGTCCGCCGCTCAAGGGCAAGGTGGAGTTTGCGGACGTGACCTTCTCCTACCTCCCTGGCCAGCGCGTGCTGCACGGGGTTTCGTTTGTTGCCCAACCGGGCCAAGTCATCGCACTCGTCGGCCACACTGGCTCTGGTAAATCGACCATCATCGGCCTGCTGGCGAAGTTCCAACTCCCCGACTCCGGCGGCATCCGCCTCGACGACCTTGACCTCGCCGAGATTCAACAAATTTCCCTACGCCGCCAGACCGGTTTCGTGTTCCAGCAAAACTTCCTCTTTGCCGGCACCATCGCCGAGAATGTGAAGTCTGCGCGCCCCGAGGCCACCGATGAGGAAGTTCGTCAGGCCTTCCGCGACCTCGACTGCCTTGACCTCATCGAAGCCCTCCCAGGCGGCATCCATACGCAGTGTTCGGAAAAAGGCCGCGGGCTCTCGCTCGGCCAGCAGCAACTGGTAGCCTTCGCCCGGGCGCTCATGGCCAACCCACGCATCCTCGTGCTGGACGAGGCGACCAGCGCCGTCGACACCTTGACCGAATCTCGCCTGCAGTTGGCGCTCGCTCGCTTAATGACTGGCCGCACCAGCTTTGTGGTCGCCCACCGACTCAGTACGATTCGCAAGGCAGACCAAGTCCTCGTGATGGACCAAGGCCGGATCGTCGAACGTGGGACGCACAACGAGCTCGTCGCCCTCAACGGCGCCTACGCCTCACTGCACCGCGACTTCCTCAGTTCGACGAACTGAGGCTTACTTGCTGGGTGACTTGAGGACTGGAATCGCTGGCACAGCAACGGGCTGCACGGCCTCACGCTTAGGCTCTTCCTTCGCCCGCTTGGCTTCTGCCGCCTGGGCCATCCGCACGACATCCGTGTAGTCGTAATCGAAGGCATACGGCTGGCCGGCCTTCACCGGGTCTGGTAAGTAAAACTGCCCGAAGGGCGATTGGCGGACAACGGAGATGGTGCAGAACTGATAAGGCGCATGCGACGCACGGGCGGCGGCCGCGGCGGTGCCCTGTTGTTCCAAGGTTAAGGTGATTGCCTTCAAAAGCTCGGGCGCAGTAGTGACCGCACCACGCTCTCCACCCAAACGCACGACGCAGACGCCCTTCGGGTCGGCGCCGACGATAAAATTCCACTTTCCAACGCCAGCGATGGGGAGGCCGTCCTCGGGTGATTTTTCGTCGGGCGGAATAAAGACCAGTACACGGCGTACGGGACCACCACGGTTACCCGGATAGGTAAAGCGCTTGCGCCAGAGAGGCCAATATCGTCGGCCAAGGTCGTCGAGGACTTCGTACCCACCCGGTCCTTCCACCACCAGGAGCGACTCCTTCAGGGTCATGACCTCATCCGGCGCCAGCACGGGGGCCTCGGCCCCAGGGCGACGCTGCGGAGCTTCGTTGGCGAGGACGGGGGCGGAGGCGAAGAGCACCACCTCGACGGGGCCCGCAACCCGATAGTCCACCCAATCAATAAAGCCGTAAGGGACGGCCGTCATGGCGGCGGCCAGCGCCGCACCAGCGAAGATTGATCGGCCCAAGGGCTGGGCGGCGGCCAAAGCAGCCAGCAAGGCCCCACCAGCGAAACCAGAGGCGTGGATGGCTATAGCTGTGCCAATATTCCAGCGGGCAAGGGCATAGTCGTCAGCATCCCCCGACCACTGGACATAATAAAGTCTGGCGATGGCCCAGAGCACACCCAGCAGCGCTCCAAGTAAAGGCGCGAAGCGAGCACCTAGGCGCTCATAGGGGCGCGTCGCCAAGGTCGAAACTAAGGCCGCCACCATCCCGCCAAAGAAGGCACCCTTCACCGAAGCCAACCCAGTAAAGGAAGCCGCGAGGAGGAGGAAGCCCCAGGTGAACCAGTAGGTTCGCCCTAAGTTTTTCATTCGCCGACCACCGTACCTGGGGGAACGACCGCACCCTTCTTGACTACAATGACGCCATCACGGACGAACAACGACTCGCTTTCCCACTTTTCAGGCAAGCCCGTCGGCGAGAGGCGGCAACCCCCGCCAATGCGTGCGTTCTTGTCGATAATCGCGTTACGGATAAAGCAGTCTGGGCCGACCCCAATGTCCGGGCGACCGAGGGCATGATTCTTAGCCAGGTCATGCGGGCGCTCAAAAGCATCCGCGCCCATCATCACGACATTCTCGAGGCGGGAGCCGCCACGCACGACCGAACGCACCCCGATGACGCAGCGTTTAATCTCCGAATCATCGACGATAGCGCCGTCAGCCATCAGCACACGATGGGCCTTACAACCATTCAGCTTAGCGGTCGGCAGGAAACGGGAGTGGGTATAGACTGGATTGGCGCCGTCAAAGAAGTCGAACGGCGGCACCGGGTCGGTCAACGTCAGGTTACACTCCCAGAAGGAGCCCACCGTGCCGATGTCCTCCCAATAGCCATCGAAAACATAACCCATCATACGCTTCGTCTTGAGCAGGCCAGGGATGACTTCCTTACCAAAGTCGGTCTGTGCTGGGTCCGCCAGGGCTTCACGCATCACGCGGCCGGAGAACAGGTAAATCCCCATCGAAGCCAGGCAATAGGGGCGGTCGGACTGGTCGGCCAGACGGGCGCGGGCATTGCCGCCGAGGACGAGGGACTGAATGACGTCGGGGGCCGTCGGCTTCTCGACGAATTCTGAAACGCACAGGTCGGGATTAACACGCATCACGCCGAGGGCGGAAACTTGGTCGGAGGGCATGGCCTTAGCGGCGATTGTGACGTCGGCGGCCGATTCCATGTGCTGGCGCACGAGGTCGGCGAAATCTAGGCGGTAGAGCTGGTCCCCCGAGAGGATGAGCACCAAGTCCTCATCCTTGAGGTTGTAGTGGTGGAGGTTCTGGCGGACCGCGTCGGCGGTGCCTTGATACCAAGCCTCCTTGTCGCCGGTTTGCTCGGCAGCAAGGATGTCAACGAAGCCCCGGCCGAAGCCGTCAAACTTGTACGTCTGCTGGATATGCTTATGCAGGGATGCCGTGTTAAACTGCGTCAGGACGAAGATCTGGTTAAAACCAGAGTTGAGGCAGTTACTGATCGGGATATCGACTAAGCGGTAGTTGCCCGCCAGCGGCACCGCCGGCTTGCAGCGATCCTTAGTCAGCGGGTAAAGGCGGGAACCGCGGCCGCCGCCCATGATAATACTGATGACTCGAGGAAGGGTGTGCATAGCAGGAGTAATACGGGCAGTCTCGCCCCTCCCAGAAACCGCCTCAAGCGAAAAGCCAGAATGGCGGCTTGAAGACGGACCAGTGGCAGGTTTGCTTCGACTCCCGTATGGCCTTCGCCTTCCACATCCTCGGCACGAGCAGTTCCGGTAACTGCTCAATCCTGGAGGCAGGTGGGGCTCGAGTGATGCTGGATGCCGGTTTCCAAGGCCCGCGGCTCGAGGCCTCCTTAGCCAAGCTCGGCTTGGCCTGTGCCGCCTTGGACGCCGTCCTCATCACCCACGAACATTCCGACCACTGTATCGGGCTCGCTGCCCTACTCCGCCAAAACCCCGCGTTAAAGGTCTTCGCCAACCGCGAAACCGCCCGACGTATCCAAGGGGCGCTGAAGGTGAAGCCCGACTGGCAACTCTTCGAGACAGGCACTACGTTTGAGTTTCGCGGACTCCAAATCACCTCTATCCCGATACCGCACGACGCTGCCGACCCAGTCGGCTACGCCATCGACTGCCCGGCCGAGGACGCCCGTCCCGCCAAGCGCGTCACGTGGCTAACGGATCTCGGGCATGCGACCGATGTGGTAAAGCATCATTGTGCCCTAGCGGACATCCTCGTCCTCGAGGCGAACTACGACGACGAGATGCTCGACCTCTCCAAGCGGCCGCTCCACCTCAAGCAACGTATCCGCGGCAACCATGGCCACCTTTCCAACCATGCCGCCCGCGACCTGCTACTCGGGCTCCGCGAATGGCAGACCTCCGAACTCTTCCTCGGCCACCTCAGTAAGGAGTGTAATCGTACCATCCTCGTAGACGAGGTCATGAATGCGGTCCGTCAGCATAAGGCCGACGTACGGGTCACCGTAGTGGACCCGCTCGAAGACGACCCCATCAGTACCTGGTAGGCACTTACTTACCCGCGGGCACCGGCACTTCGTCAGGGGAACCCGGGACCGGTGTGGTCGTAGCCACCTTAGCAGCGGCCAACTTGGCGACCATGGCGGCGAGACGCTTCACGGCCGCACCGCACGAGGGCGAGGCGGGATTAAGGTCCTGCGCAGCCATCCAGGCAGTCAAAGCGGCGGCTTCGCCACCTTCACGCTCCAGCTTTTCGGCATGGCCGATGAGACGGGCGTAGTCGGCCACCAAGGGCGCGATATCCGAGCGCGTCTTAGCGAGGACCAAGTCATCGCTCTCCTTCTTAGAAATTTCCACGATGACGTCCCAGGCTAGGTAAGGGTTGTTCTGCGAGGCCAGCACGGACGCCTTCTGGATATTGGCGTCGAGCTCACCGACACGGTTAATCACCTCACGGAGCTTATCCGAGCGGGCTTTGTCTTGGGCCAGTGCCAAGGCGAACTCCAACTTCTTATTGAAAACCTCGCGCCAGCGCGCCTCGGAGATCATGCGATCAAACTCCGGCACCATCACTGAAAGCTTGTCTTGGCGGCTCACGACCTGATTCGCAAACTCCTTCACGGACGGATTCTGCGGCCAGATTTTCGTCGCCCTCTCGAGCGATGCTTCGGCCTTGGCCGTATCACCGCTGAGGGCGGCCTGCTTCGCAGAAAGCACTGCCATGTTTGAAGCGTTAATCGCATTATTCACCCGGGACAGGATAGCGGCGCCGGGGAAGTCACGGGCACGACCGCGGACCTTATTCACGTAGGCTTCCACGTTAGCGAGATCGCGCTCGTCGCCAAGGCGTTGCAGTTCCCGGAGGTCGCGCCAAAGGTCGAGCATCTCGCGCTTCTTGACCTGCTCGTACATCATGACCGAAGGCTCAAATTCACCGAGAAAATAGGTTTCTTGGAGGCGCTCAAAAGCCCCGTAGAGTTCGCCCTGCTTGTAGAGGTCGTCAACGGTGCGCATACCCGTGGTGACGTCGCCCATGGCCTCGCGGGCTAACGTATCGACCGATTCCAACGTCGGCACGAAATCAGAGACTGGGAAGAACTCCTTCACTTCCTTGGCGCCGACCTTGATGTTCTGGTTACCGCCCTTAAAGAGGACGCGGTAGAAGGCGCTAGTGATGAGGCAGTGACGGTAGCGACGGGCGAGCAGGAAGCCAACCATCTGCGACTGAAACTCCACCTGAGCCTTCAAGCCCAGCGCAATCATCTCGGCATTCTTGGCGAGGATCTCGGCCTGTGTGCGCTGTTCATCCTTCACCCGATAGCCCAACTCAGTCTGGCCTTGGGAGGTCTTGTTCAAAGTCGCCTTGCCGCCGCTAGCGGTCGTCGGCGCATTGGCCTTAGAATCATTGGCTTCCTCCATGCGCTCAGCCCGGTTGACAACGACTCCCTCCTGTATCTTCCGCAGGGTCTCCAACTGATTCTTATTAATGTTAAGGTCGCGGAACTCCGCGCGCATCGACCAGACCTTCTTCACCTGGGTAGCGATGGTCAGGCAGTTATTGCCATCGACCTCATGCTCGGCCGCCACGAAGAGCAGATCAAAGGCCGCCTGCTGGCTGGCGTAGATGTTATTTTGGGTCACCACATTTGGCCCGAGAATCTTTTCAATCTGCGTCAGCGTCGCGATATACTTGGTCATATCGCCCCCGGCCGCCGGGGAAGCGAGGTAGCGCTCAAAGCGCATGCGCATGGCGCGCGAGTTACCGAGGTTAAAAGTCTTCCCCTTCCACTGCATGGAGCCGTTCTCCATATCGACGGAATCGCTGTTCACGTCGAACAGGCGATCGCCCATGGCCTCACCCGAAGAGCTGCGATAGTCGCCACCACCGCCGCCGGAGACCGCGGCCCCAGGCTGCGGAGCCTGCGCGATGGCCAGCGTCGCGAATGCGACATAGCCGAGAAAGGAACAAATCAGTTTAGGCATGGCGGGGTTCAAAATCGTTCGAGGTCTTCAACGACAAGGAGGTCACGGACCACGCGCACCCTACACTTGAAGCGCTGGCCGACCTCGAAGGTCTCGCCAGCCGAAAGGGGAACGAAAAGCGGGACGCGCCCGGAGCCGCGCGTGACGTCGGTCGGCTTGACGGCGAGAACGCGACCCTTGCCTTCTTCGTAGGCGAGTTGCTTCTCGATCTGGCAGTCAAAGCGGTAGGCGTTACCCTGAAGGGTCGCCCAATCCTTGCGGTAATCGTCGACGGAAAACGGGGAGAGGTCGGTGAACTTACCGCCGCCGGCGAACCGCGGGATGACAATGGCCATGAGGACCACGATCACCAACACCGGGATACCGAGGGCGAAGAAAAGAGGGTTAATTTTGGACATGGGAAGCGCCTAGGAGCACCGGGCTTTAAAGAATCATAGAGAGGACTAGGGATTAGTTCCAGCGCTTTTGCTGGCAACCCACGACGACCATGCACACACCCACCAGTCCCTGAATTAGGAGCACAAACACGGCGATTTCATTGGAGGCCACCGAGGAGGTGAGGTCCGGCAGGCTGCGTTCGTAGGCCGTCCAGATGCCAGATTCGGTCATAGACTTCATATAGCCCGACCAACCCCAGTAGGAATTAATGAACGGGCGGCAGACCCAGGTTAGGGCCTTGGGTAGGGCCAAGACGACCCCGGACAGGGGTAATTGGAAGCCGACCAGGTAGATGGAAAGAAGGGAGGATTTCTCTGGGGAGGTGAGTAAGGCCGAAAAGCCCAAGCAGACCACCGACATGGACACACAACTGGCGGCTAAAACGGTGAGCTGCGGCGCCCATGGGCCAGGGAACTGGCAAATCATCTTCACAAAGAAGCACATCCACGCGCCTTGGAAGACAGCGATGCATGAGACGAAGAAAATCTTCGAGAACGCGTAGGACCACGGGCGCAGACCCGTCATGCGTTCCTTCTCATAGAGGATGCGTTCCGCGGAGATCTCGCGACCGCCGTTATTGGCACCCATGAGCGTCAGCAGGATGACTTGGAACATCACCAACCCTGCGGCCATGGAAGCGACCTGGGCATTGGAAATCTGCACGCGCAAAGCCGTCTGCACTTCCTTGATGGAGGCCACGTTGCTATCGAGCGGCTCCTTCAGGATATTCCATTCGCCGCTAATATTGAAAATGATAACTAACAGCGGGAAGCCGAAGGTAATCGCCAAGGTCAGGCCGAGGTAACCGGTGTCACGGAAGAACAGGCGGAAACGGCGAGCCAGCAAAGTAAAGAACTGCGAGATGCCGCCGGGGACTTCCGGGTCGGGCAGACTGTCCACGGGGGCGACCTCGCTGGTCACCGCGGCCGCCGCGGCCTCAAATTCACCCGCATGCTCCGCCAGATAAATCGCCCAACGGTCTCGCCAGTAGGCTAAATCCTGCGTATTCAGTACCTCGTACAGACGCAAGCCGTCCGGAATGCCGAAGTAGACCAACAACGCGGAGGGCGATCCTTGGAAGACCACGTCGCCTTGATAGACAACCGTCACCCAGTCGAACAGGTTCAGTTTGCCGAGGTTGTGGATGATACAAACGAAGCTCTTCCCGCCCGAGACGACGAGTTGGCGCAGGAGTGCGAGAATCTGATCCTCCGACTGCGGGTCGAGCCCCGACGTCACTTCGTCGCAGACCATGCAGGGCGGATCCAGCGTCAGCTCGATGCCGAGCGATAAGCGACGCAACTGCCCACCCGACAACGAAGAGACCCGCTTGTCGCGGTGCGGCGAGAGGCCGGTCACCCCGAGCACTGATTCCAGTCGGCGGTGACGCTCCGCCGCATCCGGGACGGCCAGCCGCAAGGCGTAGTCGAGGGATTCCTTGACGGTTAACTGCGCCTGGGCAGCGGTAAACTGTGGAGCGAACCCGACCTTACCCACCAAGTCCTCGGTGCAGCTGATGGGCTGACCCGCGAGGCTGGCCTCACCGGTCGCCGGCAAGATACCCAAGATAGCCTTCATTAACGTCGTCTTGCCGCAGCCTGAAGGCCCGATGACGGCATTCAGGCCACGAGGCAGGAACCGGGCATTGGCACTGTCGAGGATGACGGGTCCATCCGTACCCGCCTGGACGGTGAGGTTTTGGCAGCTCAGCATTGGATGAAATCTTGCCAGCGCTTTCGTGGGGGTAAAGAATGAACGCCATGAGACTCCCCTGCTCTGCCTTGACCCTAGTCGCCGCACTCTGCCTCGCCCCGACAGCTGATGCCATGAGCATGAGGAAGAAAGCCTTCCCCAACCAAGGCTTCTTCGGCATCGAGGTCAAAGGGACGGACATGAGCTTCTATGGCCGCGCCGATCACGTCGTCTCCGTCTCCTTCCAAGAATACACGACGGGAGCCTACATTGTGAGCGAAGTCGTGGTAGACATGCAGAACTCGAACCAGCAACTCCGCATCTACTACGCCCGCCCCCCAGGCACGGCCGACGTCGCTGACCGCGCCAACCGCGCCAGCACGGCTAACTCCCAGAACCGCGGCCTCGACCCAGCCGCCGCCAGCAAACTCCCCATCCCCGGCCCGCTCGGCGCCATTGAATCCCAGGTCAATAACCTGACCCAATCGACCACCTCCGGACTCGTCGTGAAGAGCTATCCGACGACCACCCACGCCAAGACCGTCGAGATGACCGTCAAGTCCAAGGCCGAGTTGCAGCGCTTCTATGGAGCCTTCCGTGATCTCTTAGTGGCCCGCACCGTCACGGCTAGCGCTGGCTCGACTATTGAAGGCGCCGATGCAGCCAACGCTCAAGCCGCCGCGGCTGGCACGACCCCGACGCTGACCATTAACAGCATCGGCGGGACGCTCTTCACGTTGGAATAAGCCTACAGGAATAGCGTGAAACTGGGCGATTAGGTCGCTCGACAACGGTTAGCCGCAGGGAGATAAATACCTATCCCCATGCGACTCCCCTTCTTCGCTTCGTTCCTCCTCACGGCGGCCTGCCTCGCCGGCCAGATTTTACCCAAGCCGGTCCGAGTGGCCCAAATCATGGACGCCCCCGCGACAAACATTCGCGGCGCTAAGGTTGAAGCCGACCCCGCCTTTGCCGCGACGGCCGAGCGCCTCCGCGCCCAGCTCGGTACGGGCGGCACGACGACGGTCCAACTCGTCAAGGCCACGGGGCCCGTCCGCGGGTTTGAAGTCGGCGACGAAGGCTACGTCATCGAGACCCACCCGGGGCAGCCCGTGCGCATCCACGCCCGCACCGAGGCCGGCGCTTTCTACGGCATCGTCTCCCTGCAACAGCACGCTTACACTGGCAACGACGGCGGCCTCTACGTCCCTCCAGGCGATGTGATGGATAAGCCGCGCTTCGCCTGGCGCGGGCTGATGATCGACGACGGCCGCCACATCATGGGCAAGGCCCAGATTCTCCGCATGCTCGACCTCATGGCCATGCATAAACTCAATACGCTCCATTGGCACCTCACCGAAGACCAAGGTTGGCGAGTTGAGATCAAGAAGTACCCCAAGCTCACCGAAGTCGGCTCCCAGCGCGACGCCTCCCCCACTATGGGCAATCGCAATAAGCCCGACGGCAAGCCCTACGCGGGCTTCTACACCCAAACAGACCTTAAAGAAGTCGTGGCCTACGCCACCAAACTACACATCAACGTCGTTCCCGAAATTGAGATGCCCGGCCACGCCGCCGCGGCCATCGCTGCCTACCCCAACCTCGGCAACACTGACATCCTGGGCTATAGCCCGAAGGTGGCGACAAGCTGGGGCGTGAAGTACTACACCTTCGCCCCGAAGGAAGAAACCTTCACGTTCATCGATGACATCTTCGCGGAACTCTGCCCCATCTTCCCGAACGCGTTCTTTCATATCGGCGGTGACGAATCGCCCAAAGACCAGTGGAATAAGTCGCCCTTCGCCAAGGAAGTGATGGCCAAGGAAAAGCTCAAGGACGCCCATGAACTACAGTCGTACTTCGTATCCCGCGTCGAGAAGCTCCTCACCAAGCATGGCAAGCGGCTCATCGGTTGGGACGAAATCCAAGAAGGTGGCCTCTCCAAGACTGCGACGATGATGGTATGGCGCGACTGGAAGTGGGCGCAGCTGGCCGCCGACCATGGCAACAACATCGTCATGTCCCCAACCTCGCACACCTACTTCGACTACGGCCAGGGCAAGCACCCCGAGAACCCGGCTTTCGATAATATCGGTGGTAACCTCTCCGTGGAGAAGGTCTACAGCTTCGAACCCATCCCGCCGAAGTTCACTGAAGCCCAGCGTAAGTTGGTTCTCGGTTGTCAGGCCCAGCTTTGGGGGGAATACATTTACAACCCAGCCAAGCAGGAATACATGGCCTTCCCCCGGGCCTGTGCCTTGGCTGAAGTGGCCTGGTCAGAGAATACGGGCCGCTCTTGGGCTGAATTCCAACCCAGGTTGGACGCTCACCTCAAGCGGCTCGACGCCCTCAAGGTAAACTACCGCCGCCCCGACGGCACTCCGGCCGTGACCGAAAAGGTTGGCCGAGGCGAATAATCCCTTATTTCAGCCCTTCCGACCCTATCGCGGGCAAGTCCGGCTTGACCGTGACGAGCGAGACGGCTTGTCTTCGCCTTTACTCCCATGGCTTCCCTTCCCGTCAATCGCATCAAGAAGAAGAACATCATGAGCTACAACGGTGAGCTCTGTATCGTTCTCGAATGCCTCGTTCGCACCCCCCCGAACAACGCATCCTACGTCCAGATGGAACTCCGCTCGATCAAGACCGGCGCCAAGATTCCGGTCCGTTGCGGCATCGGCGTCAGTTTCGACGTCTTCGATAACTCCATTAAGTCCCTCGAGATGTCGTATGAAGCCGATGGCAGCTACGTCTTCGTCGACACCAACACCAACGAGGAATTCTACATCTCGGCCGCCTCCCTCGCGGATTCCAAGGAGTTCCTGGTTTCAGGCACCACCTACATGGTCCTCTTCGTTGAAGATAAGCCCATCACCGTCGACCTCCCCCCTTCAGTCATCGTCGAAGTCCTCGAAGCCCCACCCGCCGTCAAGGGCGACACCGCCGGCAACGTCCAGAAGACGGTCACCTGCGAAAACGGTCTCCAGGTCAACGTCCCGCTCTTCATCAAGCAGGGCGAGAAGATTAAGGTCAGCACCGAGAACAAGGAATACCTCGGTCGCGCCTAAGCCGCCCGCCAGCGCACCCACCGAACCCCGGTATCCCCGGGGTTCGTCGTTTTTAGGCACGCCACTCCCACCTGAGAAGGGGCGGCGAAAATTGCTAGTCCGACTAGGATTCGAACCTAGACAAGGAGTACCAAAAACTCCTGTGCTACCATTACACCATCGGACTGCAGGGGGCGAGTTAAGTCATTTTCCCAAAGGGGAGTCAAGCGAGACAAGGCGAGGTTGACGGAAGCAGGGTCCTCGTTCATGTCCCCTGTATGCCTACTACTTCCTCCATAAAGCCGAAGTATCGCCGGATCGTCCTAAAGATCAGCGGTGAGGCCCTCCGAAACGATGAGACCGGTCAATCCATCGACAGCGATGTCCTCGACCGCTTGGCCGTGGAGCTCAAGTCCATCCGCTCCCTTGGCGTACAGGTCGCCGTCGTCGTCGGTGGCGGCAATATCTTCCGCGGCCTCGCCGGGGCCCGCGCCAATGGCACTGACCGCACGACGGGCGATAATATGGGCATGCTCTCCACAGTCATTAACGGCCTCGCCCTCATGGACCGCCTCGAGAAGGCCGGCCTCGAAGTGCGCGTCATGACCGCCATCCCGATGGATCGTATCGCCGAACCTTTCATCCAACGCCGCGCCACGCGCCACCTCTCGCGCGGTCGCATCGTCATCTTCGTCGCTGGCACGGGCAACCCGTACTGCACAACCGACTACGCCGCCGCCCTGCGTGCGAACGAGATCGGTGCCGACGCCATCCTCAAAGCCACCAAGGTCGACGGCGTCTATGATAAGGACCCGATGAAACACAAGGACGCCAAACGCTATAAGAAGGTCTCGCACGCTGAAGCCCTCACCAAGCGCCTGGGCGTGATGGATGCCGAAGCCTTCTCGCTCTGCGAAGCCAATAAGCTCCCGATTATCGTCTTCTCGATGGCCGACAAGGGGGCCGTCCGTAAAGCGGTTCTCGGCCAGTCCATCGGCACCCTGGTCGCCTAACGCTTACCTATAACACAACTAAAACACCCATCATGGACATCAAACGTATCATCACCGACGGCGCCACCAACATGAAGAAGGCGGTCGATTGGACCCAACACGAATTCAGCACGCTCCACACAGGTAAGGCCTCGCCCATGATGGTCGAGAACATCCAAGTGCACATCGAGGCCTACGGCATGACCCAGCGCCTCAAGGACATGTCCGCCATCACGACCCCTGACGCCCAGTCCATCGTGGTCCAGCCTTTCGATAAGGCCGCCATCGACGATATCCGTAAGGCCATCCTAGCCGCCAATATCGGCATTAACCCTGTCTCCCAGGGCAGCTTCCTCCGTTGCCCTGTCCCCACCCTTTCCGGTGAGCGCCGCCTCGAGCTCGCTAAGAAGGCAACCCAGCTCGCGGAAGAAGGTAAGGTCCGCGTCCGAAATGCCCGTCGCGACGTCCTCGAAGTCCTCAAGAAGGGCAACAAGGATAAACTCGTCACCGATGACGAACTCAAGCGCTCCGAAAAGGAAATTCAGACGAACACCGACAAGGCCATCGTCGATATCGAGACGCACCTGAAGAAGAAGGAAGCGGAACTCAAAGGCTAAGCCCGGCGCCCTGACCGACTTTTTTCTTTAATGAATATTCACGAATACCAGGCCAAACAACTCTTCGAGAAGTTCGGCGTCGCAGTCCCGAAGGGCGTCGCGGTGTCATCCGTCGCCGAGTTCGACACGGCCATCGCCCAGCTCAATACCGCCGGCGGCATCATGGTGAAGTCCCAGATCCATGCGGGCGGCCGCGGTAAGGGCACTTTCACCAACGGCTTCAAAGGCGGCGTGAAGTTCTCACCCACCAAGGAAAAGGCCGTCGAGAACGCGCAGGCGATGCTCGGCAACACGCTCGTGACCGCCCAGACGGGCGAGGCCGGCCGTAAGGTCCAGACGATCTACTTCACCGAAGCGGCCAACCTCGGCAAGCGCCCGGACGGCCGTGACGATGAGTACTACCTCGCCATCCTCCTCGACCGCGCCACGTCAAACCCCGTCATCGTTGCCTCGACCGAAGGCGGCATGGAAATCGAGCACGTCGCCCACGCGAACCCCGAGAAAATCTTCAAGGTCCACGTCGACCCAGCGGTCGGCCTACAGGCTTTCCAGGCTCGCCAAATCGCCTTCAGCCTCGGCTTCACCGGCGAGCTCTTCAAGCAGTGCGTGACGCTCGTCACCAAACTCTACCAGTTCTATTGGGAAAAGGATTGCGCCATGGTCGAGGTCAACCCCCTGCTCGTTACCGCGGAAGGCAAGCTCCTCGCGCTCGATGCCAAGGTGTCCTTCGATGACAACGCGCTCTTCCGTCACCCTGACGTCGTGGCCCTCCGCGACCTCAACGAAGAGGACGCCAAGGAAATCGAGGCCTCGAAGTTCGGCCTCTCCTATATCGCCCTCGACGGTAACATCGCCTGCCTCGTCAACGGCGCGGGCCTGGCGATGTCCACGATGGACATCATCCAGCACTTTGGCGGCAGCCCAGCCAATTTCCTCGACGTCGGTGGCGGCGCGACCAAGGACCAGGTAACGGCAGCGTTTAAAATCATTTTGGGCGACCCCAATGTGAAGGGCATTTTGGTTAATATCTTCGGCGGCATCATGGACTGCAATGTCATCGCGACGGGCATCGTGGAAGCCGTCAAGGAAACGGGCCTCCAGCTCCCCCTAGTTGTCCGCCTCGAAGGCAATAACGTCGAAGCCGGTAAGGCCACCTTGGCCGCCAGCGGACTGACGATTGTCTCGGGTAACACGATGGCCGACGCGGCCCAAAAGATCGTGAAGCTCGTCAATAACAAGTAACCCCGCGCTTCTTTTTACATGTCCATTCTCGTCCACGAAAAGACCCTCATCCTGGTCCAAGGCATCACCGGTGACTTCGGTGCCCGCCACGCACGCTTGTCCATCGACTACGGCTCCCATGTCGTCGCCGGCGTCACGCCCGGAAAGGGTGGCCAGACTTTCGAACATAACGGCGTCAAGGTACCCATCTTCAACACGGTCGCCGACGCCGCCAAGCAGACGGGCGCCACCGTGTCCGCCATCTTCGTCCCCCCGCCCTTCGCGGCCGATGCGATCCTCGAATGCGTCGAGGCCGACCTCGACCTCGCGGTGGCCATCACCGAAGGCATCCCGGTCCGCGACATGGTCCGCGCCAAGCGGGCCATGCTGGGCAAGCGCACGCGCCTCATCGGCCCCAACTGCCCGGGTCTCGTGACCCCTGGTCGCGGCGACAAGTCGCACGGCGGTTGCCGTATCGGCATCGCCCCCGGCTACATCCACAAGCGTGGCAAGGTCGGCGTCGTCTCTCGCTCGGGCACGTTGACCTACGAAGCCGTCTGGCAGTTGACCAGCAAGGGCCATGGCCAGTCGACCTGCGTCGGTATCGGCGGAGACCCCGTCAATGGCACCTCCCACCTCGACGTCATCAAACTCTTCAATGAAGACCCCGAAACCGAAGCCATCATCATGATCGGCGAAATCGGCGGTAACGCCGAGGTCGAAGCCGCCCGCTGGATCAAGGCCCACTGCAAGAAGCCCGTCGCTGGCTTCATCGCAGGGGCCACCGCTCCCGCTGGTCGTCGCATGGGCCACGCCGGTGCCGTCATCGGTGGCGCTGAAGATACGGCTGAAGCCAAGATCAAGATCTTCCGCGAGTGCGGCATCTCGGTCGCGGAGACCCCCTCGGACATGGCTGACGCCCTGCTCCGCGTCTGGCGCGGGTAAGGCGAGTCACGCCCTCACCCCCAAGGCCCGGTAACGGGCCTTTTTCTTTTGTAATAGCGGCGGGGCTCCGCATTGTCTGCCTTATGTGGTACTACCAACAAGGCTCGAACCGAATGGGCCCAATCGATGAAGCGACCATCCGTGGCTTACTGACCAGCGGACAAATCTCCATCGACACCTTGGTTTGGACGACGGGTATGTCCAGCTGGGTCCCGCTCCAGCAGTCATCGCTCGGTGCTGGCCTGCCCACCCCGCCCAGTGCCGTGCCGTCCTACCCGATACCCGCACAAGGTAACCCGAACGCCAAAGACCGCGTCGCCTACATCCTCTTGGCAATCTTTCTCGGACATCTCGGCATCCATAACTTCTTTGCCGGCTACACCAGCAGGGGCGTGATTCAATTGGTCATCACCATCGTAACCTGCGGCATCGGCGGTATCGCCACCTGGATTTGGGCTATCATCGAAGCCGTCACTGTCACGAAAGACGCCAACGGCGTCGACTTTAAGTAAAACTTTTCCCAACCAAACCCACCAATACCATGACCGAAACCGCCCCCACGTCCACTGCCCCTAAAAGCCGCACCGTGTATATCCTCCTAGCCGTCTTCCTCGGCGCCTACGGGGTACATAACTTCTTTGCTGGCGACAAGAAGGCCGGCCTCATCAAGTTACTTGTCACTTTCCTGACCTGCTTCATCGGCGCCCTCCCCATGGGGATTTGGGCCATCGTCGAAGCTATCAATGTCAAGAAAGACGCCAACGGCGTTGACTTCAACTAAGACGGCTTCAATCGACCTCAAGGGCCGCCGCAAGGCGGCCCTTTTCGTTGGCGGGTAAGCCAATCGACTTGTTTCGGTCAGTTATACGGCTGGTCAACGCCTAGCAGCGGTCTAGTTTCCGGCCATCCCCATGCGCCCCCTCGCTCTCTGCCTCCTGCTGGCTGCTACCGCCCTCTTCGGCGCCGATGAGGCCAAGCCCAAGGTCATCACCGCCACGCCCGTAGAACGCCCCCTGCCGAGCGAAAAGACCAAGCTGCCTTGGCACATGGTGAACCTCTGGTGGACGATGCCCGAGACGGCCGATTTCGAATCGCTCGAGATTGACGTGACGATCAGCGACGATGTCGACCCGGCCAAGCTCAACCTCTATATTGCGCCCATCGGCCTAGGTCAGCTCAACGACACCAGCTTCTACGGCGGCATCCAGACCAACATCGGCGGTAACCCGGTATCCGACGCCAGCCCCCAAGGCGATTACCATAAGGGTAAGGGCGCCATCTTCTCCCGCTGGGGCAATAAGGACCTCGATACTTCCTTCGTGCGCCCCGCGCTCAACGGACTGACTGAAGCGGCCGGCTACGAAGGTGACTTCGCCTCGGGCCGTCGCCCTTTCGCTTGGAAGGCTGGCACTTATACGTACGCTATCCGCAAGTTAACCTACGAAAAAGACAAGGACGGTAAGGAGTGGACCTGGGTCGGTGCGTTCCTGACCGAAAAGTCCTCCAATCAGACGGTCTTCATCACGTCGCTCAAGTTCCCCGGCCGCACGCTCAAGTTCTGGGGACGTCATTCGGCCTTCATCGAGATCTACGGCGGCAAGAAGGTCGTCATCGCCGAACTGCCCAAGCTCGAGGTCCGCATCGGCATGCCCCGCGTCAACGGCCAGCCCATCGAGGTCAAGGCGCTCTCCGTCAATTACCCGAAGAACAGCGGACCGGCCTCCCCAGCAATCATGTCCACGGAACTGGCCGAAGGCGGCAAGGAAGTTATCTGCAAGTTGCACCACGAGATCCTGACGCGCGAGAAGTGGTCCTTCCCCCTCCTCCCGGCCACCCCGGCCAAGTAAGCCGATGCGCGCCGCGGCCTCCCTCCTACTTCTGTCGGCGTCGCTCCTAGCCGCTGCGGAACCTGCCCCTCACACCATCCGCATCGTCGCCGATGGTTTCGAGGCCAGCGAAAAAGATATCGCCAAGGTCTGTCTTTCCGCTGGCGCGGAACTACAGAAATGGGCCCCGGGGCTACCATTCGAGAACGTGGTGGTCGTCAAAGGTGATAAGGGTCCGATCACGCTCTTCCAACGCAATGACCGGATGGAAATCGTCGTCCGCCTCGACACGCGCAAGACGTTCTGGAGCCAATACGCCTATCAGTTCGCACACGAAATTTGCCACATCCACTGTAGCTACCGCGAAGGCCCTCGCGAAAACCTCTGGTTTGAGGAGTCGGTCTGCGAAACGTCCTCGATCTTCTGCCTCCGGGCGATGGCCGTGACCTGGAAGACTGCCCCGCCCTACCCGCACTGGGCTAGCTACAGCACCTCACTGCGCAGCTATGCCGACGACACCGTTGCAAAGCGAACCTACAAGGCGGAGGCCGAACAGAAGGGCCTGCCTAAGTTCTACCGCGACCATGAAGCTGAGTTCCGCGCTAACCCAACGGACCGTGAACTCAACGGCGCCATCGCCCTCTTCCTGCTCAAGTATCTCGAAGAAAAGCCCACCCGCTGGGCGGCCTTCCGTTGGCTCAACGCCACGGCCCGGCTCAAAGATGAGCCCTTTAAAGACTACCTTAAGCGCTGGGAACAGAACGCCCCCGCTGAACATAAGGACGCTGTACGCGGCATCCAGAAGCTCTTCGGCTTCTAAAAAAGCCCGCCCGAAGGCGGCCTCGGAGGTCGGAGCAAGGCGGCCTTACTTACCGATGACGTAAGCAAGTGTCCCGGCGGTCTGATCAACGGCTGGGGCACCTTCTAAGAGGTCGGCAATCGGGTCCCACTTACCGTTAACGAGGCCGTCACGCGCCGAAGCAGCGATGCTGGCCTTCCATGACTTGGCACCAGCGGTGACGACCAGATTCTGGACGTCCACCGTGACTTCAACCTCCGGATTTGCGCGCACAAAAGCATCGCACTCGGCGAGGTCATCCTTGGAAAGAGTCACGCAAGGGACGCCCAACGTGGTGGAGTTGCCGAAGAAGATTTCGGCGAAGCTGCCACCGACGAAGGCCGTAAAACCAAAGCGCCAAAGGGACTGGGGGGCATGCTCACGAGAGCTACCACAACCAAAGTTAAAGCCGACGACCATGACGCCCTGCTTGGCAGCGGCGATGCGCGCGGCCTGGGCAGAGTTCATCGGGTGCGGGCGCTCGAGGCCGTCAGGGCCGGTCCGCTCGTCGCGGAAGGCATGTTCGCCGAGGCCATCAAAGGTGACGCAACGCAGGAAGCGGGCGGGGATGATGCGGTCGGTGTCGATGTCGTCGCCGGGGACGGCGAGGGCGAGGCCTTTGACTTGGGTGACTTTAGCGAGAGACATGGTTGCGAGATTGAGGGCTGAAAGGGTGATGAAAAGGGAGCGAAAGGGGAAAGCGAATTAGGCGGCGCGCGGGACGATGCAGACCGGCATAGCGAGGGCGGCGGCTAATGAAGCCAAGCGCTCATGGGCAACCGAAGCGGCGACAGCCTCATCGGCGAAGAGGACGGCGTGTCCGGCCACGACCCATGCGAGGGTCACGGTGCACACGGGTTTACCGTCATAATGGGCGTCAACGGTGACGTCCTGCTGCCACGCCAAGCCCTCGGAAGCACAGGCAACTGGCACGGCATCGCCTTGGGCGACACGCGCGAGTACGCGCTGAACTGCAGAGGCTTCGGACATTAGACCTTAAAGACTTCGCGGGCGTCGGTGACTTGACCGGTGATGGCGGCGGCGGCGACCATGAGCGGGCTCATGAGAATCGTTCGACCCGTCTGGGAGCCTTGACGGCCCTTGAAATTGCGATTCGAGGAACTGGCGCAGAGCTGGTCACCCACAAGCTTATCGGGGTTCATCGCGAGGCACATCGAGCAACCCGCGCCACGCCATTCGAAGCCAGCTTCGATATAAATCTTATCAAGCCCCTCATGCACGGCTTGGATGGCGGTGAGCTGAGAGCCCGGGACGACGATCGCCTTGACCGTCGGGCTGACCTTACGGCCCTTAAGGTACTTGGCGACCTCGCGGAGGTCAGAAATGCGGCCGTTGGTGCAAGAACCGAGGAAGCAGACGTCGACTTTGGTGCCCTTGATAGCGGTGTCGGGCGCTAACTTCATGTGCTTGTAGGCGTCCTCGGCCGTGGCGCGGTCAGCGGCGTTAAGGGTATCGAGGGCCGGCATCTTTTCATCAATGAAGATCGCCTGCCCTGGGGTGATACCCCAAGTAACCGTCGGACGGATCTCCGCGGCGTTGAATTTAACGACGTCGTCGTAATGGCAGCCAGCGTCGGAAGCAAAGGATGCCCAGCGAGCCACTGCAGCATCCCAATCGGCGGCCTTGGGTGCGTAGGGCTTGCCCTGGATGTAATCGAAAGTCTTCTGGTCCGGGTTGACGTAACCACAGCGGGCGCCGCCTTCGATGGACATGTTACAAACCGTCATGCGCTCCTCGAGGGAGAAGCCGTCGAAGGTCGTCCCCGCGTATTCGTAAGCGAAGCCGATACCCCCATTGACGCCGAGGACTCGGATGATGTGCAGGATAACGTCCTTGGCGTAGACACCGGGGGAGAGCTGCCCATTGACTTCGATGCGACGGACCTTGAGCGCACTCAGGGCCAGCGTCTGGGTGGCAAGGACGTCGCGCACCTGGGTGGTGCCGATGCCGAAGGCGATGGCGCCAAAGGCACCGTGGGTGGCGGTATGGGAGTCGCCGCAGGCGATGGTCGTGCCGGGCTGGGTGATGCCCTGCTCTGGACCGACCATGTGGACGATACCCTGGGTGCCCGTGTTGGTATCAAAGAAGCGGATGCCGAAGTCCTTCGTGTTCTTACGGAGGGCCTCGATCATTTCCTGAGCGATTGGGTCAGAATAGGGCTCCTTCAGCTCGTTGGTCGGGACAATGTGGTCGACCGTCGCAAACGTGCGCTGAGGGTACTTCACCTTCAGCCCGAGGTCCCGGAGCATGCCGAACGCCTGCGGACTGGTCACCTCATGGATGAGGTGAGTACCGATGAAGAGTTGGGTCTGCCCGTTAGGCAGCTGACGCACTGTGTGCGCTTCCCAGACTTTTTGGAACAAGGTCTTAGCCATCTGTAGAGAGGAGAAGGGGTCAAAGTAGGAGGCCAGCCCCCTTGGTCAATCCCACAGGAAGACCCCCTATGGCTTAACCCATGGGTTGACCCGACTCGGAAAGCCCAAAAAGTAGGCTAACACATGGCAGTTCCGCCCCCCAAACGCCAACCCCCTCGCCCCGGCGCACGTCGACTCGCCGCCGAGCAACCCGAGAAAAGCAGCTTTCTTTCGAACCCGCTCTTCTGGGTCGTCTTCGCCTTCATCGGACTGATTGCTGCCTACCTCCTCCAACAGCGCTTGGCGGAGATGAACCAGCGCGCCACCCCCGTCGCCGAAAAAACTCCCGTCGTCGAGATACCCACAGTCGTCATCGTGACGCCTAAAGTCGAACCGCCCCCCGTCGTCGTGACGCCTCCGCCCGTCGTGGAACCGCCGAAGCCCGCACCGATCAAGCCGCCGGTCATCGTCGAAGAAGAACTGCCAAAATTTAACCGTTTCTACAAGACCGTCTCCACCCGCATCGTGCCAGCCCATCTCGGCGACCCCAAAGCGAACCCGAAGAAAGAAATCAAGGCCGGCCAGGAACTCCGGGCTTCACCCACCGCCCCGCTGCACGTCGCCTCAGGCGATGGCGCCAAGCGCGCCCTACTCCGCAGGACCGTCGAAGAGTATTGGGCGAAGATCGACCCCGACCGCTGTATCCCCCACCCTGACGCCGAGGCCTTCCCCGGTAAGGTCCTCGACCCTGCGGACCGCGTCATCACCGCGGTCAGCATCCCGGTCAACCGCTCTCGCTGGCATTCTACCGGGACCTATGCGGCCCCCGGCGAGCGCATTACGTTCCGTATCCCCACAGGCGACATCGGCATGGGCCTCATCGCCCGCATCGGGTGTCACAACGATGACATCACCAGCGATTTCGCCATCAAGCGCGAGGACTGGCACCGTTTCCCCGTCATCACCAACACGGTCGCCTTAAATAAACGCGTCATCGAACTCGCCAACCCGTTTGGCGGACCGATCTACATTGAGATGCCCGGAAACGACAAGAACGGGAAGTCTCGCGACCTTGTGCGCATCGAGATTGTCGGCGCCGTCGAAGCCCCGATCTTCACGCTCGGCAAGACCACCCGCGCCGAGTGGGAAAATAGCCGCCTCGCCCCGGCGCCTTGGGCTGAGATGATTTGCGACAAGATGGTCGTATCGGTGCCTTCGAAGCATATCCGCGAGCTGTCCTTCGCCGAGGCCACCGAGCTCATGAAGACCTGGACGGAAACCGTCGAGGCCTGCGACTGGCTCGCGGCCTGGAAGGACCGTCGCTCGGCCGAGCGTATCGTTTCGGACGCCGAGATCTCCATCGGCTGGATGCATTCCGGCTACCCCATCAAATGCTACCTCGACAGCGGCAAGGACTCCGTCGACGTCACTAAACTTCGGAAGGAAGGCAATTGGGGCTTCTTCCACGAACTCGGCCACAACCATCAATCGAGCCTCTGGACCTACGCCGGCTACACCGAGGTCACCAATAACCTCTTCTCGCTTTATTGCATGGAGAAGATTGCGGGGAAGAAACTGGGTGATGGCCACGGCGAAGACATGGCCGCGATGGCCGCCGAAATGGCCCTCGACCCGAAAGCCCACTCCGACTCGGCCTTCCATCTGCTTTCACAATATTACTACCCCGTAAAGCAATTCGGCTGGATCAGCCTCCAGCAAACGTTCGCTGAACTCGGCGGCCGTAAGGACATCAAGAAGGCCGATGGGCTAGTAAAGAAAAACCTCGGTATCGCCGGCCGTGAGGTCGAGAAGCAACAGGAAGCCCTTGACAAGGAAAAGCACCAGCTTGACTTGAAGATCAAAGCTGCCGTCCGCGAAAAAAAGGAGGACGATAAAGCCGCTGCCGAAACCCGCCTCGCCGAAATCTTTAAGGAAGAAAAGAAAATCAAAGAAGCCCTGGGGGCACTCTCGAAACATGACTCCGATGAACGGAAAAAAGATATCTTCGTGCGGACGTGGTCCAAGGAAGCGGGCACGAATCTGGGCCCCTACTTCGCAAACTTCGGCTGGCCGTACACCGACTCGATGAAGACAATGCTCACGCCGCTCAAGCCGTGGATGCCCGCAAACTTCCCTCCGACCAAGCCTGGCGCCAAGCCCGCGAAGTCCACCCTTTTCGGCTCGAAGAACGAGGCTATGGCTGGCAAGGAAGAGGCCCAAGGCGACAACCAGACCACGAACGCGCAATAAGGACGAGGTCTTGACGCGGGGCCGCCCCCGTGGCCATCCTCCGGCATGGACCGCACACTGACCCTGAGTTTCTCCTGCCCCGACGCCTCTGGCATCGTGGCAGCGGTCTCGTCGTTTGTCGCCCAGCATCAAGGTTGGATCACCGAAGCCAGCCAGCACACGGAACCCGAACTGGCGCGCTTCTTTATGCGCATGGAAATCAAGGCCTCGTCCCTGGATTTTTCGCCCGAAGCCTTTGGCCAGCACTTCCGCCCTTTGGCTAAGCAGTTTAGCCTGGAATGGACGCTATCGGACTCCGACAAACCCCGCCGCGTCGTCCTCCTCTGCTCCAAGCAAGAACACTGCCTCTACGACTTGCTCGCGCGCCAGGTCTCCCAGGACTTTCGTTTTATCGTCCCTAGCGTCATCTCGAACCACGAAGCGCACCGTAAGGTCGTGGAAGCCCACGGCATCCCCTTCCATTTCATCCCCGTAACGCCGGAAAATAAGCACGCCGCCTTTCGTCGTATGGAACAAATTTTCCGTGACGAGCAGGCCGATCTCATCGTGCTGGCCCGCTATATGCAGGTGCTCGACGAAGAACTTTGCCGTAACTTCGCCGGGAAGATTCTCAATATTCACCACTCTTTCCTGCCGTCATTCGCTGGCGCCAAGCCTTACCACCAAGCGCACCGCCGCGGCGTGAAACTCATCGGTGCGACCTGCCACTTTGTGACGCCCGAGCTTGATGAGGGCCCGATTGTCGAACAGGACGTGATTCGCGTCGACCATTCGGACACCCCGGAAGACATGGTGCAGCTCGGCAAGGATATCGAGAAAGTCGTCCTCGCCCGCGGCCTCCGTGCCGTCGTCGAAGACCGCGTCCTCTTGGCCGGCCACAAGACGGTGGTTTTCCGTTAAGACCCGTGTCGGTCATATAGCGGTTTACGCTGGAAACGGCGGCGTTTGCGGGTGTCATCGGCTTATCCCCATGCTCCGCACCTGCACCCTCCTCCTTCTCGCCTCCGCGGCCTTCGCGGCGACCAAGCCCGAAGAGATCACGCCCAAGCCCAAGGCACCGTTTGTCCAACCAGCCGAAGCCGAGCGCACCGAACTACATAAGAGCATCCAAGCTTATATGGCACTGCCGGCCACCGAGGTCACCGCCCACCCGGCAGCCAAGGACTTCCCCGGCGCCGTTGAATCCAAGAACCGTGTCACGCGCACCGTGGCCTACGACGCGAACCTCGTCACGCGCTGGGATACTTCCGCAGGTAACGCCCCTAACTTAGCGACTGGTCCAGAAACTTGGCAGGAAACTGGTCTCTACGCCGCGCCCGGCGAAGTCATCACCATTACCGCCCCAGCCCTGCCCGATGGGCGTATCGTCCGTATCATCGTCGGCTGCCATCGTGACAGCCTGCTAAAACTCGAAAAATGGAATCGCTTTCCTATCATCACTCGCAGCTTTGAACTCCAGCCTGGCGAGAACAAGATCGCCAACGCCTTCGGCGGCCAGCTCTTTATCCAAGTCCGCAACGGCGGTGCCGGCACGGGCCGCAAAGCCGCCCAAGCCCCTGCTCAGCCCGTCAAAGCCGCTCCCGCACTGGCCTTCGCCAACGCCGTCGCCATGCCGACCTACGTGCTCGGCAAGGATACCCCCGAAAGCTGGAAGCAGTCTCTGGCCAATTCGCCCGCCCCTTGGGTAACGTTTGTCGCCAAGCACGCCATCCTGCATGTCCGCCGGAGCACTGGCGCCCAGATTACCGACCCCAAGCCTATCACCGAATGGTGGGATAAGGCGATGGAACTCGAGGACGACCTTATCGCGCTCGAGCGCTTCGCCCCGGAACGCGTGGTCCCCGACATCCAAATCTCAGCTGGCTTCATGCACTCAGGCTACCCGTTCATGTGCTTCATCAACCCCAGTGAAGCCGATATCATCGATCTGCAAAAGTTATCGACCAAGGGCAATTGGGGCTTTTTCCATGAGCTCGGCCACAACCACCAGCGCACGGATTGGACTTTCCCTGGCCAGACCGAAGTCACCTGTAATTTATTCTCCCTCTATTGCATGGAGAAACTCGTGGGACTGCCACGCGGCACCGGCCATGGATCAATCAAGGACCTCAACGCCAACATGGCTAAGCGCTTGGCAACCCCGCCGGACATGGGACCTTTCGAACAACTCTCTCCGTTCATCGTCTTAATCCACGCCCACGGCTGGGAACCGCTCCGAACCACGCTTCGTTCCTACGCCCAGAATCCGGCGAAGGGCGATGTGCCCTCCAAGCAGAACAGCTTCGTGGTCCGCTACGGGCAAGCCGCCAAGGTCGACGTCTCCGACTTCTTTACGAAACTGGGCTACCCCGTGACCGCTGAGACTAAGCAGGCCCTCAAGGGCTTCCCGGTCTTCACCTATACGCCACCCGCTCCAGCGGGTAAGTGACTCTCGGACAACGGGTCGCAGGGTGAGCGCCTTCTGCCTCGCCCTGCCACGGCTTTTGACCCTAATAGAAGCCATAGTCGGCCTCGTGCCGCCTCTCCATCCATGTCCCTGATTTCCCGCCTGTCCGCCCGCCTCCAGAACCACCCGAAGCGCGTCGTCTTCCCCGAAGGCGCCGACCCCCGCATCATCCAGGCCGCTCGCCAGTTCGTCACCAAGAAGCTGGGCGTACCGATCCTCATCGGCGACCGCCAGCGCATTAAGATCACGGCCGCCCGCCTTAATATCAGCCTGGAAGGTATCCGGGTCATCGAGCCCGAACGTAGCGACGAACTCGCCAACTACGCCGAAAAGCTCGCATCCATCCAACGCTACGGGAACACCAACCTGCAAGGTGACCCGCACGAGTTGGTCAAGAACCCGACTTACTTCGCGTGCATCATGGTGGCCACGGCTGGCGCCGACGCCCTCATTTCTGGTGCCACCACCCACGCTGCCTCTGGCCTCCGCGCCATCCTCCAGACGATGCCACGGCAAGCCGGCGTGGAAACGGTGTCATCCATGCTCATTCTCGAGTCCGAAGAAGCCCGCTTCGGCTGCGAAGGGGTCCTCTTCCTCGCCGATTGCGGCGTCATCCCCGAACCGACCGCCGAACAGCTGGCCGATATCGCCGTAACCACCGCTGGCCTCGCTGGCCACCTCACCAATACGACGCCCAAGGTTGCCCTACTTGCCTACTCGACACACTCGGCTAACGCCCGGCTCGCCTCCATCAAGAAAGTCCAAGCGGCCACCGAGATGGCCAAGCGCAAGGCCCGCGAACTAGGTATCATCGCTGACATCGATGGTGAAATGCAGGCCGATGCTGCCTTGAACCCTTTTGCCGCCGAGTCCAAGGAAGTCACGGGGAGCGTTGCCGGCAAAGCCAGCGTACTAATCTTTCCCGACCTAAACTCCGGCAACATCGCTTCGAAGATGGCGCAACACATCGCGGACATCCCTGCTTACGGCCAGATTCTCACGGGGCTCGAACGGCCAGCGGCGGAGATCTCCCGCGGCGCCAGCGCGCACGACATCTTCGGGACCGCTGTCATTGTCGCGGCCCAAGCCGTCGACAAGTCCTACCTCTACCCTACCCTCAAGGACGGACCGGCTGCCTGACCATGGCTATCCGCCAGCGCTTCGCCGACAACATCCCGGGCTTACTGATGAGCCCGATGAACCTAGACACGCGACGGATCTTCGTCGCGGCAACGCGCATGAATGACGGTAAGACGACGACGTGCCTCGGCCTAACGGCGGCGCTGCAGTCAATGGGTCTGCACGTGGGCTACATCAAGCCCATCGCTCAGCGCATCGTGCAGTCGGGTGACGATCAGGTCGACGAGGATACCTTACTCATCGAGGGGCTTTTCAACCTCGATATCCCGATCTCCGCCATGTCGCCCGTGGCCATAGGACCGGAGTTTACTAAGCACTACCTCGAGAACCCCGAAGTCATCGGCCCACAACTCAAGGACCGCATCTGTCGTGCTTTTGACCGCGCGGCCTACGGTAAAGACATCGTGGTCGTCGAGGGTTCTGGCCATGCGGGCGTGGGCTCAGTCTTTGGCTCATCCAATGCCGACAATGCCCGCGTACTCCGCTCCAAGGCCCTCATTGTCGCCGCCGGCGGCATTGGTAAGCCCATCGATGAGGTTGCCCTCAATAAGGCCCTCTTCGATAAGGCTGGCGTCGAAGTCGTCGGGGTCATTCTCAACAAGGTACTACCCGACAAGGTCGAGTTCATCCGCGATTTCGCTGGGCGAGGTCTGCGCAAGCTGGGCGTCCCGTTACTGGGCGTAGTGCCGCTCCAGGAAACCCTCGTCTACCCTAATCTTGATCAGGTGGCCGACGAGACCCGCGCCCGCTGGATTCACCAACCTGCCGGCCTCCGTCGCGTCCGCCGCGTCGTCATCGGCGCCATGTCCGCTCGTCGAGCCGCCGAATACCTAAAGGTGAACGGCACGCTCGTCATCGTCCCCGGCGACCGCGAAGACCTACTCGAGGCCTTCATCGAGAATGATGGCGCTAAATCGCTGGCCGGCGTGCTCCTCTCCAACGGCCTGCTGCCTAATGAGGGTATCATCAAACGCCTGACCGAGGCCGGTATCCCTATCGCCGCCGCTGAAGCGGAGTCCTTCGCCGTCACTGCCCGTATTAATAATATGTCGGTTAAGACGATGCGACAAGACGCCGACAAAATCCCCATCATCGAGAAGATGATTCGAGAGTCGGTCGATATCCAAGGCCTATTAAAGGCGCTCTAAGGGCCTCAGACTGGCCGGAGAATCGTACTCAGGCGGGTGAAGTGGCCGTCATCAAAGCCCATGGCGCGCTTGAGAAAAGCGTCGCGTTCGATCAGGTTAGGTATCCGGCCTGCCTCCGAAGCTTGGGCGCGAGTAATCAAGCCGCGGAGCCACACCCAGCGTGCCCCCACGGGCACGGGATAATCACTGCCATGCAAGAAGCGCCCCAAGCGGCCCGACTGCTTGACCTGCTTCAAGACCCCACTGCGAATCGGGCTATTCAGCGCGCTGGTATCCGCATACAAGCCGGGAAACTCATCCATCAGTTTGATGAGTTCACCGAAGTAGTTCTGGTCGAAGAAGTGGCTATTACCAGCAGAGTGCGCAGCGATGACCTTAACGCCCAGCTCCAAGGGACGACGCAGAATACGGGGATCTTGGTAGGAACGGTGCAACACCGGCACGGTCATCTCACCCCCAGTATGACAAAGAAACGGGAGCCCAGCGGCGGCCATCCGGCGCCAGAACTCATCGTACTGCGGCAGCGAGCAATTCACATTCTGGCAGTTGGGTAGAAGCTTGAGCGCCCGCGCGCCCGCCGCCAAACAACGGTCTAACTCCGCCAGCGCATCCTTGCGGCCTGGATGAATCGAAACTGCAGGAACGAATTCAGGGTTCTCGCGGCAGACCTTGAATAAATAGTCGTTCGGCACATGAAACGACCCGAAATTCAACTTCTTGCCTTCTTCGTCGTACACTTCGTCCTGTGCCAGCAGCAAGGCCTTATCCACGTAGGAGCCACGCACCAGTTCACGCAAGGCCTCGACGTATTTAACGTCAAAGTCCTTGTGCATGAGCGGTAGCGGCATCCCGACGGCCTTGCGCATAACCTCACTCAGCACCTTCAGCCAGAGCCCTTCGATGCGCAACCAGCAGCCACTCCCGTCTTGACCATTCCCGACGAGGTGGACGTGGCAATCGTAACGAATCGGGGTATTCACAACGTCACCTTGAATGCGGCAATAGCCCCTTGCGATGATAAATCGCAGGGGGTGAAAAACCTTGGTTTACTCTCGCGGGCCGAGAAGCTTCAGCCACCCTCTACTGGATTACTCTTAACAACCTTACCATACAGCCATGCGACCCCAAAGAAGGCGATGGCGACGGCGGCACAGGCGACGATACGGCCCAAAATATCATTGATATCAAACAGGATGACGTGCCCCGTGGCGATGACGAGGCCGCCGATACCCAGCATGCGGTAGGAGCGGGTCTTTAAAACGAAACCCGAGATGAAAACGAGGCCGGCAGCGAGGGCCCAAAGGAGCGAAACACCCGCGCCAGGCAAAGCGTTAAAGTAAATGAAGACGAGCAAGCCCAGTCCGGCGCACACGAGGGTGCGGGCAGCAGAGCCCATCTGCTCGAGGCCAACACTCGAGCGGGCTAAGCCATAGAGCGCCAAAGCCAAGCCACCTAACCAGAGCGGAGTCAGGGCGAGGGACTTTTCGCCCCAAGACCAAACGGAAGCCAAGACGACGAAGGCAGGCAGGAAGGCCACCTGTGCGACCAGCGATACGATTGGACGACTTGTAAGGAGACGGTAGCCTTCGGCCAAGGCTGCCAACATGGCGATGCCAACCAACCAGAGCGCCGCCGCGCGCCCCGCCTCTGGTACCGAAAGACTACCCAGATTCAGCCCTGTGCCCAAGGCCTTGAGCAGTAAGATGGCACTGACGAAAGCCAAGGCCGCTTGCACAAACCGGGCGAACCCGTGCTCCAGAATATTAATAAACCAAACCCCGGTAGCATCGAGGACCACCAAGGCCAAAGCCCACCAGAGCGGCCAAGTGGCACCACCTGAATTGCTACCCAGCGGCGACGTAAGCACAACGAGGTGCGTCCAGGCGAAAGCTGGCAGAATCGCCCACAGGAGTTTGGGCTGACGGAAAAGGGCCGCGATGGGCAGGACGACTAACCAAGCCCATGGCTGATCAATCACGGGGAATTGGCTTTGCACATAGCAGACCAACAAGCCCAAGGCCAACAGGCTCACCGTCCGACGTAACGTTGAAACCGTGAAATTTTCCGACCCCCAAGTGAAACGCCAGGCGGCTAGGGCCGCCACCGACACCGGCGCCAAGAGACGCATCCACGGCTGGGTCGGAGGTTGATTGAGATAAGTGAAGACCGCGGCGGCCGCCATGCCTTCCGCGACCCAAATTAGGTAGGCACTGCGGGTGCGCTGGTAGAGCAGCTGAGTCAAAGCTGCCGCCACAATCCAGACCGCCCAGACGAGACGTTGTTCGACTTTCCAAGCGCCCGCGGCGGCCGCAAAGACTAGTGCCGACGTGAGGATGATTTCGGCGGCGACACGACGGCGACGAAGCTCCAGAAAGCCGACCGCTGTCGCAAAGACGGCGACAATCAACGACGCAATCGCCCGGTTATTATCGCCCCCCACGGCGACCGAAATACTGAGCACGGCTGGACCAAAGAACGTCGCACAAAGAAAGGTGTTCTTTGGGGCTTCATCGAAACTCGATTCGACCCGACCAAAAAGATCCGCAAACCAAAGCGAGAGGAAGGTCAACCCTGCGCCCAGTTGAATCGCCGCCGTAAGCTCGACCGAACTCGGTCGACCATCGTATAAAATCAGCAAGCCAAGGAGCGAGCCAACCAACCCCAAGACCGCGGAGGAAGCCCAACCACCGCGCGAGAGGAGGACCGCACCGAGTGCCGCAATGGACCCAGCCGCTACGCCAATCGTCAAAGCGTCCGAGCCCGCTTGCACGGAAAGGACTACGGCCACCGTCGCAAAGATGATGGAAATCTGCCCAATCAACTTGTCCTTACGGGCCAAGGCAACGCCGCCAACGACCAAGGCCACGAAGAACTGAAGAATCGCCGCCTGCGCAGGCGTCTCGAGGACGCGCATCTTCTCTAGGCCATACGAAGCCCAGGCAGCGAACTGAAAAACGGTGAGCCCGACGGCGAAAACGACTCGACCCAAATCGCGACGGCTCTGTTCGAGACGATGCCCGCCCCAAAGGCCTAAAACACCGAAGGCAAGGATTTCGCCCAAACGCACCCACGCCGGCAAAGTAGACAGGAGGTTCAGCCAGATCGCTAGGAAGACCACGGAGGCGACGGCTAACGCACCACCGACACGGACGGCCCACCACGAGCCTAAGGCAAACTCACCCTTCAATTCCGTGGGAGGCAGCAAACCCATGTCACGCAAACCTTCCCAGGGGTCTTGGGGCGCAACGCTGCTTAGAGACGATGCCGCCACCGGCCCCAAGGGTCTCGGGGCAGCCGCAACTGGGGTTACGACAGGCGAAGCCACCGTGGGCGCTACCGTGGCGGCCACTGCCTGCGGAGGGAGTGGTGGCGGAGCCTCCGCCGTGGTTGCGGCTGGCTTCGTGGTCACGACCGCTTTGGCGGTCAAACGGGCGACCTTAGCCTCCAAGCTCGAGACCCTAACCCAGAGTACGATGACCAGAATGGGAAAGGCCATTACCAACGCGAAGGCGACAAGAGCAAGGACTTCCATACGCACGAGCGTGTCGCCCCCCGCCCCGCTTTCAACGCTTTCCTTTAACCTTTCCGGCACACAAGCGCCGATTGCGGCCTTGAATAGACCTCTCGTAGAGTTAGTCGTATTTCATGCCCCGCCCCTCCGCCCTCGCCTGGTCCGGCTTACTCCTGGCCACCGCTTGTTTCGCCGCTGGCCCTATTTCCGAAGATAAGAAGTCGCCGGTCCGCGACGAGGAATGGATGAACACCCGCATGGGCCGCAATGCGATGCTACACAGTAGCCAGCAACTCGATGTGGAAGGTAAACTCGTCGACATCCCCGGCCGCCTCCTCGCCGTGGAAATCGCACTTGGGGGCAAAGTGGTGCTCGTGAAAACAACGTCGGTCCTCGCGAGTTTCGAAGCGACAACGCTCAAACTGATTCAGAAGTCCGACTACCCTATCGTCAAAGGCGGTGGCTCCATGCACGGACTAGCCGTGGCCAAGGACGGTAAGTCGGTCCTTGTCTCAGGCGGCAAAACCCACCTTTACCGCGCGACGCTCGCCGAGGATGGCTCGTTTAAGTTCGGCGATTCGATCGATGTCTCCGGCGGTGCTAAGAACGTCAACCCGCTCGGGCTGGCCTTCGCCGCAGACGGGAAGATTGCCTATGTCGCACTGTCGGTCGATAATTCACTCGCCGTTATCGACCTCGCCTCCGGAAAAATCACTGGTAAGGTAAGCCTAGGCATCGCCCCTTACGGCGTCGCCCTTTCACCGGACGGCAAGACCGCCTACGTCTCCAATTTCGGGGGCCGACCTCCCGGCGCCAATGACTCCAGCGAAACATCCGCCGGCAGCCTCGTCGCCGTCGATACTCGCTCCGTCGCCCTCAGCGGCACGCTCAGCTTTGTCGACCTGGCAGGCAAGCCGCGCGAAGTCGCGCAAATCAACGTAGGCCTACACCCCAGCGAGGTCCTTCTCAACGCCGACGGCACCAAACTCTACATCGCCAACGTGGGCGGCGACAGCGTGAGCGTGGTCGAGACGGCCACCCGCAAGGTTACCGCAACGATCTCCACGAAGCCCGACCCAACTTTACCTTGGGGCACGCTGACCGACGGCCTCGCCCTCTCCGCGGACGGTAAGACCCTCTATACCGCCAATGCTGGCGTGAATGCCATCGGCTGCACCGACCTGTCCCAGCCCACCTTCCCGACCCGCTTCATCCCCTCCGGTTGGTACCCCGGCGCCGTCCGCACCCACGGCTCCGCTCTCTTTGTCGCAAATGTCCGGAACGGCCTGCAACGCGTCGAACTCCCCACGACGACGACCGCTGCGACCGCGCTCGATGAACGAGCCCGCAAGGCCGCTCACTTATCGCATGCCCTCCGCGCCGCGGCCCGCACCACCAACCCCAACGTCGCTGCCATACCCGTGCCAGCCGAAGTCGGCCAGCCTTCCGTCATCAAGCACGTCGTCTATATTATTAAGGAGAACCGGACGTTTGACCAGGTCCTCGGCGACATGGGCAAGGGCAACTGCGAACCGAAGTTCTGTAACTTCCCGCGCAAGATCACACCTAACCACCATGCGCTGGCGGAACGCTTTCCGCTCCTTGATAACTATTACTGCAACGGCGTGAATTCGTCCGATGGCCACGCCTGGGGCGTCCAAGGTATCGTCACGCCCTACCGCGAGAAGGACCGCGTGGGCTACCGCTGCGCCTACGACTTCGGGACCGACGCGCTCTTCTACGCCGGCTGCGGCTTCATCTGGGACCACGCCCTCCTGCACGGCAATTCCTTCCGCAACTACGGCGAAATGGACTTCACAGTGAAGCTCAAGGGAAAGACCTATAATGACTTTTTTACCGACCGCGAAACCCAAGCGGGCAAGACAGCATTTCTAGTTTCTTACAAGATTGCGGCCCTTCGGCAGTATAGCTGCATGGAGTATCCAGGCTGGGAGATGACCATCCCCGACCAGACACGCGCCGATATCTTCCTCAAGGAGCTAGCCGACTTCGAAAAGAAGGGCTCATTCCCAGACCTAACCATCATCTACCTGCCGAACGACCACACGGCGGCTGAACTGACGCCCAACTCCTACCTGGCCGACAACGACCTTGCGCTGGGCCGCATCATCGACGGCTTATCGCACAGCCGTTTCTGGGGAAAAATGGCGATCTTCGTCAACGAAGACGACCCGCAGGCCGGCCAAGACCACGTCGACGGACATCGCTCCTTCTGCTTCGTCGCGAGCCCCTGGGCCAAGCGCGGTACAGTCGTCAGTAAGTTCTACAATCAGACTTCGGTCCTGCACACGATGTGCCGTATCCTCGGCCTACCACCGATGAACCAAGTCGTGGCCGCCTCGCCGACCATGGAAGACTGCTTCGCCACGACGCCCGACCTCGAGCCCTTTAACTGCCTAAAGCCCGACCAGAAGCTCAATGAGCCCCGCCCGAAGGCCAAGCCGAAGTCGGCTTCCTGGATGCCGTGGCGCACCGATGAGGAGCGGCTGGCGGAGCGTTTCGACCGATTGGACTTCTCCGCCCCCGACTTAATCCATGAGGACACGCTGAACCGCGCCATCTGGGCGCAGACGCGCCCCGGCGAGCGCTACCCCAGCGAATGGGCGGGCGCCCACGGTCGGGGGCTCAAGGCCTTAGGCCTGGTGCTCGACCCAACGCTGGATGACGACGACGACTAAGCCGGCGAGGGCTTAGCCAACGCGGTCAAGGCCGCGCATCGTTCCCGTCGAGGAGGCGAACTTGTCCTGGTCGATACCCATGCGCTGCAGCATGGAGACGAAGAGGTTCGGGAGCGGCGTATTGCGCTCGGTGTCGAAGGCGAGGTGCTGGCCATGACGGAAACCGCCGCCCATGAAGAGCGTCGGGAGGTTCGTCGTGACGTGCGTGTTCGCATTGCCGAGGTTGGAGCCGTAAAGGATCATCGTCCGATCCAGCAAGGTGTCGCCGTCTTCCTTCACGTGCTTGAGGTCGGACATGAGCTTGGCGAGGAGGCGCATGTGCCACTCGTCGATGGACTTGAGCTGCGCGAGCTTCTGCGCCGACCGGCCGTGGTGCGACAGGTTATGATAGCCGTCAGTCGTGGTGTGCTCGTGATCGAGGTCGATGGCCGGCGAATTGACACTATCCAGCATGAGCGTGACCGCCCGCGAGGAATCCGTCTCAAAGCAGAGGCGGGCCATGTCGTACATCAGGCGAACCTTGTCCATATACTCCTTCGGGCTAGCGGGGTCGAGCGGCACGGGCTGGGACGTCACCGGACGAGGCTTACGCTCCCATTCCTTCGACATCTGCATGCGCTTCTCGAGTTCGCGGACGCTCGTGAAATACTGGTCGAGACGATCGCGGTCTTGCGCACCGACGGTGCGTTTGAGGTCGCCCGCCTGGCCACCGACCGCGTCCAAGATGCTGCGCCCAAGGTCCATGCGGCGTTCGGCGGCGGCGATTTCCGTCGCGGAACCGCCCATGAACATGCGGCGGAAGACAACGGAGGGCTTCTCTTCTGTCGGAATCATGATGCCACCAGCCGTCCAGGACAAACTGCGCGAGCCACGCGAGACATTCACGCCCAACGTCATGGACGGGAAGCGCGTGAGGTGCCCAATACGTTCGGCGATATGCTGGTCGAGGGAGATGGCATTCCGGAAGCCTCCACTACTCGGGTGCGGGGCCGCGGTGAGGAAGCAGTTATCCGCTGGGTGACCGCCATCGACGTCAGGGTGCGAGACACCGCTGAAGACGGTGAAGTCCTTGCGATGCTCCTGCAGGAGATCGAGGTAAGGCGAGGATTTGTAATCAGCACCAGCGCCCTTCGGGAAAAAGTTATCTGGGACGAGACCGAGGTTATTACAGATCCCCAGCATACGACGCGGCTTGCCACCGGGGGTCGCTGAGGTGGGCGCCGGCGCGGCGAAGGCCGGGGTCATCGAGTCGAGCAAGGGCAAGGCCATCAGGATGCCAGTGCCTTGGATGAAGCGGCGGCGCGAAACCGCACGCTGGAAGGCGACGCGGGGGGCGTTGGCAGGGTTATAGCCCGAGGGGGAGCTCATGGTGGGGTGACTTATTTATTGAGGAAGAGGTCGCTGGTGACAAGCCCGCGGACGAGCGTCCGGACGCCGTAGGTGCTCGGCTGGGCGTCATCGAGGAGTTTTTCCACCTTGGGGCGGTCGGCAAAGCCCACGGGAGCACCCGTGGCGAAGACGGTCAACTGGCCGACCAGGTTACGGGCCAGCTGACGTTCATCCTGCACGAGGAGGGCCTTAAACTCGCGAATGTCGGCAAAATTACGCTTTCCCAACTGACCCTGCGACTCGACCGGCAAAGCGTAGTGGAAAGCGAACTTCTGACCGTTCTTACCAAAGCCGACTTCGCGCTCCTTGCCGTCAATCGCGCGGTAGGATTTGCGGTAGCCACCGACGATATCGAAGCTCTCCAACGCAAAGCCAGGCGGGTCGATCTTGGTATGGCAAGCGGAGCAGGACTCCAGCTTACGGTGGCTCTCTAACTGCTGGCGAATCGTGGTGGCCCCACGGATGTCCGGCTCGACGGCAGGGACGCTCGCCGGCGGCTTCGGCGGCTTGCGTCCCAGGATACGCTCCATCATCCAAGCACCTCGGACGACCGGCGACGTGGTCGTGCCGTTAGCCGTGACTTTCAGGACGCTCGCCTGCGTCAGTAAGCCACCGCGCACGCTACCGACTGGGAGCGTCACTTTGCGGAACTGCGAACCAATGACCGGCGGAAGGTCGTAGAGTTTAGCGAGCCGTTCGTTGACGAACACGAAGTCCGACGCCGCCACATTGCGTGCCGGAAGGTCACGCTTGAGGAGTTCAGTGAAGAACAGGCGCGTCTCATCACCCGCCGATTCGACGAGGTGGTCGTCGAGGTAGTAGTCTGGATAGAGGTTCTCGTCCGGGTTGGTCACGCCCACCTTACGGAGTTCAAGCCAGTAATCCAGGAAGGCCGCGACGAAGCGCTGTGCGTGCGGGGCATCGAGCAAGCGGTCCGTCTGCTGGCGCAGGGTCGTCGGCTCGTGCAGTTGACCGGACTTCGCCAAGGCCAGCAATTCGGCGTCTGGCGGTGAATTCCAAAGGAAATAGGCGAGGCGCTCGGCCAAGGCGTAGTCATCGAGGCGACCGGGCTTGTCCTGCAGATACAGGAAGCTCGGCGAAGTCAGTACCGCCGTGTAGCCCGTTACCATCGCTTCCGCGAAGCTGCTGCCCGTCTTGAGGGCATTCTGAATCAGCGGCAAGAAACGGACCTCTTCCTGCGGCGTGACCGGACGGCGGTAGGCCTGCTGGACGAAGCGACGAAGCAGACGCTCGGCATCCTTCGTAGCGTCACGCGGGGTCACCTCGACATTGAGCGTCGAGGTCGCCGTCTTTTTTACCGGGAGGTCATCGAAGAGTTGCTGATAGGAAGCGGTCGGAAAGTTATCGACCAACGGGCCTTCCACTTCAATCCAGCGCATCACCAAACCAGGCTGGCCGTCTTGCTCGGCCAACGGATTCTGCCAGCGGCCAGCACCGGGACGAGAGCGGAAGAAACGGACCGCATCGACTTGGATGGATTCACCGGCCATCAATTGCACATCCAGGTTCGCGACGGTGACTTCAGGGTTAAGGTCAATATTGCCGATTCGCCGCATGACGCGCGGAGGGGTCAACGCATATACGGTCACAGGCTCCAGCCGGCGGCCCTTGGAGATTAGATCGAGATTCGGGATGAACCATTTCTTGGGCTCACCCGGGCCGACCCAAACAGAGTGCCCACAGAGCTTGATCTTATAACGGCCCGAAATCGGCGCCTTGAAGGCCGAGAACTTTGGCTCGATCGGCTCATAGGCACTGGCGACCACGCCCACGCCCTCGAGTTCGCGCTGCGCAGCATTGGCCTTGCCCGCGGTCGTTGGCGCCTTGCCTGCCCGCACTTCGGGCTGCGCCACGTAGCCCAACGTCGGGAACGTCGCGCGCTCGGGGGCTTGGTTGAAGACCGAGAATTTCATAGGGCCAGTGTAGCTCCCTTGATCGCGGGCATAGTAACGCTTAGTAACCACCGGGATTTTCTCCGCCGAGGCCACTAAGACCTGGCGCAAGGCTTCTTCGGCGGTACTGATGTAACGGGCCAACTGTACGTGAGAGACATCGAGGGCTTCGCCTGACTTATTAAAGCGGTGCGCCTCCGTATCTTCCGGCAAGGATTCGCGGAGGTCGAGCCACGGCGCCCGCAGGAGGTCGCGTAAGGTATTCTCGTATTCGAAACGATTGAGGCGACGCTTCACCGTGCGGCCTTCGTTCTGGAAGCGCGTATCCTCGACGATCCGTAACTTCAGCCCCAGTTCCTTTAGATAACCAGCGGCGGCGGCCGTATCCGGGCGAGTCTTCTTCGCGGGAGGCATCTCGCCGGACGCAATCTGGTCGTAGACCTTCACCCATTGTGCAAAGACCTGCGGGTTCGTGAGTTCGGGCTTCAGCGCCGTGAGGTCAAAGTCACCCTTCTTGGTCTCGGTGTCGTGACACTCTACGCAGTGCTTCTCGAGTAACGGCGGTAGGGCCGCGATGGCCGGGGAGACCAAGGCGGAGACAAAGAGGAGACGGGCGAAAAACTTCATTAAAAGGTAACGTTAAGACAGGGAGAACCCCTTGAAGTTTCCAAGGGAATACGGTTATTCCCCAGGGCTAAATAAGGCCTTTAAACCAAGTAAAGGGCCTTAAACCAAAGGGGTGGACGTAGCCGCTGACCTGCCCTGCCTGTAGGCATGCTCGCCGTCCTCCGTTCTGCCGCCCTCGTTGGGGTGGAAGCCGTCCCCGTCGAAGTCGAGGTCAACACGGGCGAGCAAGGTGAGCTGCGCATCGAGATTGTGGGCCTGCCGGACACCGCGGTAAAGGAGTCCGAAGACCGCGTGCTGTCGGCCATGATGAATACTGGCCTGCGCACCCACGAGACTAAGACGACGGTGAACCTAGCGCCGGGCGACCTCCGTAAGGAAGGAGCGATGTACGACCTCCCCATCGCGGTTGGGATGGCGGCGGCCACTAGCCAAATCCCCAAGGACAAGCTACCCCACTACCTCATCGCCGGCGAACTCGGCCTCAGCGGCGGCACGCGGGCGGTGAAAGGCGGCGTGGCCATCGCGATGTTGGCGAAGCGGCTCGGTCTTAAAGGCGTCATCCTCCCCCGCCCTTCGGCCGAGGAGGCCGCACTGGTTAATGGCATCGAAGCCATCGCCATTGATTCACTCGACGGCGCGTTACGCTTTCTCTCCGGCGACGCACGCTATCTCCCCCTGCCGCCAGCAGCCAACCCGTTCATGCTCAGGGGACCGACGGAGGGGCCCGATTTCGCTGACGTCAAAGGTCAACTCAAGGTCCGGCGAGCCGTCGAAGTCGCCGCGGCCGGCGGCCATAACCTACTCATCCTCGGCCCCCCTGGCTCGGGCAAATCCCTGATCGCGAAACGCATCCCGACGATTCTACCGGCGCCCGACGCCGAGGAGTTCCTCGAGATTCTTTCGGTCTACTCGGCAGCGGGCATGAACTTAGGTGACGTTAAACGCCGCTGGGAAAGACCGTTCCGCTCGCCGCACCATACGATCAGCGATATTGGCCTCATCGGCGGTGGCGCCATGCCAGGCCCTGGCGAAGTCTCACTCGCCCACCACGGCGTGCTCTTTCTCGACGAGTTGCCGGAGTTCCGCCGCTCGGCGCTCGAGGTCCTCCGCCAACCCTTAGAAGATGCGTGTGTCACCGTCTCGCGGGCGGCGGCTAAGGTCACCCTGCCCGCACGGTTAATGCTCGTCGCGGCCATGAACCCCTGCCCCTGCGGGCACCTCGGTGACCGCCTTAAAGAATGCCGCTGCACGACCGCCCATATCCGCCGCTACCGCTCGAAGATCTCTGGGCCATTACTAGACCGCATTGATATCCAAGTCGAAGCCCCGGCGCTCACCATCGAGGAACTTCGACATGCGCAGCCCGGCGAGCCGTCCGAGGTCATGCGCGTTCGCATTGAAGCTGCGCGAGTAATTCAACGTCAGCGGTTCGGGGGACGGATGCGGGCCTGCAATGCGGTGCTCGCCGGCCAGGAGCTTCGCACCCACTGTGCCTTGGAACGCGCCCAAGGCGACCTCCTCCAGCAGGCCATGGAAAAGCTGGCCCTTTCGGCCCGGGCCTACGACCGCATCCTGCGCGTAGCCCGCACGATTGCCGACCTCGCGGCGGCGGAGCGCATCGCCACCGAACACCTTCTGGAAGCGATTCATTACCGCTCATTAGATCGCGGGTGAAAAACGCTCGCAGACGCTGGGGATTTCCATTCATTACCAGCTTCCCCATGAAGTCCACCCTCCTCCGCACCCTGTTCGCTTCGGTGCTGACGGCCCTCGCCGCCGTCGCCTCCGCCGCGGACCCCATCAAGGTCCTCATCATCGATGGCCGTAACAACCACGACTGGGTCCGTACGACCGAGTCGTGCAAGGCTACCCTCGAAGCCACGGGCCGCTTTAAGGTCGATGTCTCCACCGCCCCGGCAGCCTTCGCCAAGCCTCAGCCCGCTAAGCCCAAGGCAGGCGATGCCGAAGGCAAGAAGACCTACGACGAAGCGCTCAAGGCCTGGAAGAAGGAAGAGTCCGATTTCAACAAGGCCCACGCCGGTGATTGGGATAAGTGGGTACCGAAATTCTCGGCCTACGCCGTCATCGTCAATAACTACAACGGCCCGGAATGGGGCGCAGACATGAAGGACGCCTTCACCGAGTACGTCATCAAGGGCGGCGGCCTCGTTAACGTCCATGCGGCGAATAATTCCTTTACGGGTTGGGATAACTTTAACGAGATGATCTGCTGCGGTTGGCGCGGGGCCGACTTCGAGCAACGCGTGGCCGTCGACGACGCCACCGGCAAGGCCGTCGCGGTCGCCAAGGAAAACGAGAAGATCCAGACCAAGGGCTTCGGCTCTGGCCACGGCGCCAAGCACGTATTCGTGCTCAAGGCCCGCGACGCCGCCCACCCCGTCATGCAGGGCATCCCGACCGAATGGCTCCACGCGTCCGATGAACTCTACCACCGTATGCGTGGCTCGCCCGACCACATGGACGTCCTGGGGAGCTCGTTCTCGTCCGAGAAATTCGGTGGAACCGAGATGCACGAACCGATGGTCTGGTGGGCTAAGTTCGGCGAAGGCCGCGTGGTGACGACCTCCATGGGTCACCTCTGGGCCGGCGACAAGACCTTCGAAGCCCTCCACTGCGTGGGCTTCCAGACCATTCTGGCCCGCTCCACCGAATGGGCCGCCACGGGCAAGGTGACCATCGCCATCCCCGAAGGCTTCCCCACCAAGGACCAGACGAGCGTGATCGAGCCGTCCAAGGTCGTCTGGAAGAAGTAATAAAGGATTTCCCTTAATTGCAGGGCTTGAAGCCCCAACGGGGCATGGCAGATTTCTGTCATGCCCCGCTTCGTTTTAGCCCTACTCGCGCTGTGCCTCGGCCTCACGCTCCACGCCGAGACCTACGAACTGCGCAGTGGCGACCTCATCCGCCGCTTCGAATTGAAGGACGGCCGCTTCCGCACGCTCGGCTGGACGGACAAGGCCACCAGCCGGACGCTCGACGTGGACAGCGACGAATTCGCCATCCGCCTTTCCGACGGCACCGTGCTCACGGCCGACGACTACGAAGCGAAGGTGGTCGTATGGGAGGGCTTAGCAGAAATCACCCGTAGCTCCCACTCGAAAACCTTACCCGACATCGAATACCAACTGCGCCCTGGACGCACCCTGGCGGGCGCCCCTCCTTTCGTCACCCAAACGTTCTCCACCGAATTGAAACCTGGCGTCGCGGGGATGATTTGGAAACGCATCGAGGTACGCTGGCCCGAAGGTAAAGTCGATGATAAGGCCGGACTGGAGACGGAACGTTTCCGGACCAAGGCGAAGGCTAACCGTGGTGGGCGCGGAGAGCCTGTGGTGCTCGATGATGCGTGGATTCTTTTCCCCGAAAACCCGACGGCCCTGACCCGCCACACCGACGGCAATCAACCGACGGCCTACTCTCATCGGTTCGAGAAGGTCGGCAACCACAGCTTCGTGGACTTCGAACAAGCAGACGTCGAGACCCGCCCGCAAGCCGGACTCGTGCGCTGCCTGTCATTTAATCGAGTCAGCCCCAAGGCTTTGGCGTGGCCCCGGCCGGGCGTCGCCGCCTCCGCGACGGTGAGCGACGAAGTGGGTTTCTTTGCGGTGAAAGCCGGTCTCACCCCAGAACAGGCCGTGATCGATTACAGCCGTCCACCCGCCAAGACGCGAAGCTACACCCACTACAACAACTGGTTTGACCCATCCGGAAAGAACCTGAAGGGCGACAACCTGTCGGCCATTCACCGCCAGTTCCTGGAGGCCCTGAAGGACACGGGCATCAAGGTCGACGGCATGGTACCGGACAACGGCTGGCAAAATCGGAAATCGGTCTGGCAACCCGCAACCAGTGCCTTTCCAGAAGGCATGAAGGACCTCAATAAACTCAGCGAGATATTGCTCGCCCAAGGTTCGTCACTGGGCCTCTGGATGGCTGTCGACGGTACGACCAATGACATTAACTGGGGCGTCCAGGAGGGCTACGTGAAGGCTCAAGCGAACGGCTATTTCCGCCAGTATTTTGCCCACTACTCGCTCGCAGACGAAAAGTATCAGCGGGCAACGACAACACAGCTGGCCATGCTATCCAACGAGACCAAGGTTTCCTACCTCAAGTTCGACTTTAATCACCTCTCGAATGTTGTGCCCACCGACCGCCACGGCCACGCGGGCGAGTTCGCTGGGTTCGCCATCGCTACTCAACCGGCCCGTGCGAAGGGCGTCTTCATCAACGCGACAAACTGGACATGGCATTCACCGGCTTGGCTGAACTACGCGGACTCGGTCTGGCTCCTGGCAGGCGACGACGGGTTCAACGGCAACTGGCCGGAACTCTCCGGCCGCGCCCAAGCGACGACCGACCGCGATGTGTATTTCTGGCGGATGTGGGGCGACCCGGCCGACCGCCCGTGGTTCCCAATCTCGAACATCATGACGCACGGAATCATCCGCAACGGCGGCGGCCAGATGTCCTTCCCAACCGACCTGCCCCGCGATTGGTCTGACCACGTCCTGATGCACTACGGCCGCGGCACGTTACTCCGCGAATGGTACCTGTCACCGGCTTCCGTGAAGCCCGATGAGTGGAAGGCACTCATCGCAGTCCACCAGTGGACGGAGGCCCGCAAGGCTGACATGATCAATACCTGCTTCGTGGGCGGCCGCCCCGATGAGGGCCATGCCTACGGCTACATGGGCTGGTCCCGCGACGGCCAGACCGGCACGCTGGTCGCCCGCAACCCGTCCGCGGGGATGGCGATGCTTTCGGTGCGTCTCGATGCCACGACGTTCTTTTCCGGTAAGCCCGACCAAGCTTGGCATGCCCGCATAGTCTACCCCTATCGTATGGAGTTGCCCACGACCTATCGCGGTGGCGAGACGGCGGAGATTTCCATCCCGGGCTACGAGACGGTGGCACTAGAGTTCAGCCCCGGCGAAGCCCGTGGCCCAGTGTTCAGGCTGGCCGCCGATAGTTCGCATAAGGTCAGCGGCACGGGAGCTAACCAAAAGGTCGCCGTGAAGATTGCCGACTTCATCACCGACCGCCGCGAACTGCTCGTCATCGGCCGCCCCGCCCTACCTAATCTCCTCATCAATGGCCAACTGGTGAAGCCGACCCGCCAGCGCAGCGCGGCGATTAATCAATACCCCGGCTACGCCCGCCACGGCATGCTCAGCACCGAAGCCAAACCTTGGCAGATGGCTGGTTACGACCTCAAGGCCTTTGGGGCTAACTTTGAGATTCAAATCGTCCCTGGCGAATCCGCCACGACGGCCGAGGCTTGGTTGCTCACCGAGCGTCCATTCGGCGCCGACGATAAGCCCACAGTATCCCCGCTGACGTTGCCGGGGGCGATGCGGCACACGACCCAGTTGCTGGCTCCGCAGGCCTATGCGGCCGTTGTCATCCCACCGTCTGACCTCTCGCCCGAGGCCATCAAAGGGGCGAAGTCCGCCAAGCTCACGCTCGAGGTCTTTGGCAATAACGGCAAGGCCTTCGGCGATAAGACGCTCACGCTGAATGGCGTCACGCTCGGCATCCTCCCGACCGGCGGCGACCAGTGGATGAAAGCTGAGTTCAAGCTCTCGCCCGAAGCCTTAGCCAAACTGAGTAAGGCCAACGCCGCGACAATCACCTGCCCCAAGGCTGAAGATAAGTTCAAGGTCCGCGGCCTCCGCCTGACTATCGTCCTCGCGGACGGTAGCGACGCCCGTAGCGCGCCGAGCGGCGCCCTGACGAGCCATGCCGACTGGACGTACTTCGAGGGCAAGGCCTTCGCGCAGCCGACAGAAAGCGGCCTGATTCCGCTCGGCCTCTAAGCCGACAGCTTCTCGAAGAAGATTCGGAGGATATCGGCCAACTGCGCTGGGGGCATCGTGATCGGTAAGGTCACCGCCCTTTCGGATGGCGGGACCGGACGTTCCAAGATGGCCAGCTGGCTCGCCAAGAGCGCCGGCGGCATGAAGTGATCCTTACGCTCAGCGAGTCGTTGGGCCAGGAGGGATTCAGGGCCGTCCAAGAGCACGAAGAAGAGGTCGGGATCGCCTTTACGAAGGGCATCGCGGTAGGCCCGCTTGAGCGCCGAACAGGTGATGACCATCGTCTCGCCACTGACTTTCCCCTCGGCAATACGCTGAGCCATCGCTGCGAGCCAACCCGCGCGATCCTCGTCCGTGAGCGGCTGACCTGACTGCATCTTCGCGACGTTGGCGGACGGGTGGAAGTCGTCCGCCTCGATAAACGCAAACCCACGCCCCTTGGCGTAGTGCATGGCCACCGTGCTCTTGCCCGAGCCAGCGACGCCCATGAAGACGACGTTTGGGTGCGCCACGGGCGGACTTAGAGATTAATCGTCCGGCCCTCGCGGAACGACTGGTCCGCCGCGGCCACGATGCGCATCGAATTCACGGCGTCGTTGAGGTGGGCGGTGAGGTCGAGGTTCTCGCGGATGGCTTTCTCGAAATAGACCTGCTCGCGTTCGCACAGACCATCATGGCCCGGATCGGCCTCAGTCGCGACGAGTTGGTCGGGCTTGGAGAACTTTCCATCAGCCCCGAGGGCGGAATGGTGGACCTTGAGCGCCTGCGCGCCCGTGTGGCCGTCGACGTCGGCAGAATTGCCCTCCTGCGAGCCCTTCCCAGCGACAATCGTGACGGACCCCTTGGGCCCCACGACGTCCTTCACAAAGAAGGCCTCCTCGGACATCATCGGACCCCAGCCGGCTTCATACCAGCCCACCGAACCATCGGCAAAGGTTACCTGGAGCTGGCCGTAGTTGACCATGCCCGCTGGAAGTTCATCAGAAAGACGGGCGCCGATACCGGAAACGCGGATGGGGCGGCTGCCCGTCATGAGGCACATGATGTCGACGTAGTGCACACCGCAATCGACGATCGGGCTGCACGTCTGCATGAGCGCGCGGTGGGTCTTCCAATTATCGCCGGAGCTCTGCTGATTGAGGTTCATGCGCATGACCAGCGGCTTCCCGAGCTTCTGGGCCTCGGTGATGAACTGCGTCCAGGCGGGGTGATGGCGAAGGATATAACCGATCACGACCTTGCGGCCAGTGGACTTGGCCTTGGCGGCAATCTGCTCAGCTTCGGCGACGGACGCCGCGAGGGGCTTCTCGACGAACGCGTGGCAACCCGCTTCGAGCGCGGCGATCGTGTATTCGGCATGCGTGTCGGGGTAGCTCGAAATCGAAACCGCGTCCGGCTTGGTCGCCTTCAGGGCCTCATGGAAATCGGAGAACTCTGGGTACCCACCACCGAGCTCTTGATTGAGTTTAGTGCGAGAAGCGGCCGAACGCGTCACCAGACCGACGATCTGGAAGCCCGGCAGCTTATGGTAGGCCAACGCGTGCGAACGGCCCATGTGGCCGGCACCAACGCAGAGGATACGGAGAGGAGAAGCCATGAAAGGAAGAGGACTTAACCGTTGGCCTTATCGGACAGGCGCGTGTCGTCCTTATAGAACAACGCGAAGATCACCAGCAGCACGGCGGCGAAGGCCGAAGGATAAAGCCAGAACTCATCCTTAAAGACGAGCACGCCAGGCTTGGTGCGGTCGATAAAGCGGCTGTCGAGGAGCGGTGCGATCATGTTACCCGCCCACAGGCCAAGGCCGAGCGTGACCCACGATACCGCGGACTGAGCGAGATTACGCAGGCCGGCCGGGGCACGGCGGTCAGCATACTGCATGCCCGTCACAAAGAAGAAGTCGTAGCACAAGCCATGCAAGGCGACGCCGGTGATAAGCATCCACTCCGTGTTACCGGACTTCGCGAAGATGGCGTAGCGCAGGGCCCAGCAGGCCATGCCAACGAGCAACGCGCGCTTAGCGGTCAGGTAGTTGAAAGCGAACGGCAAAAGCAGCAGGAAGACGATTTCGGAATACTGACCAATCGTCATGATGGCTTCCGGATTCGCCACGCCTCGGCTAGCAATAAAGGCATTGGCGTAGGTGAAGTAGAGGGCCAACGGTATACAGAACAAGAACGAGAAAATCAGGAAGACCATGAACTTAGTGTCGGCCAGTAGTACGAATACGCTGGGCGTCGGTTCAGCGGACTTGGCTGAATCGTGCTCGAAATCTTCGGCTGCCAGGAAGAGGGCCAGTACACCGGCGGAGACGAAGGCCACCGCGCCCATCTTAAAGATGACGGCATTGGTTGCCACATCCGCCACACCCATGGCATTCGCCGCAATCCCGATGGCGTAGCCAGAAGCAATCCAACCAATGGTACCGGAGGAACGGAACCAAGGGAAAAACTGCGAATCCGAACCGAGCGTGCGAAGCACGATGGCATTCAGAAGAGGCAAGGCCGCAAAGTAGCACAGCGCATGACAGAACAACAGTCCCGAGAAGGCTGCAGCCGTCTTGCCCGAAGGCACGAGCCACAGCAGTATGCCACCGACCACAGCGAGCACGAAGAAGAGACGGCGGGCTGAAATCGCCTTATCGGCCAACCAACCGGCGACCAGGGCTGAGATCATGGCGGCCAGCGGGCCTGCACCGTAGGCGAAGCCAGTGACGTTAGGATCACCGGGAAAGGCCACGGAGAGGTATCGGCCCATCGGCACGAAATAGACACCCCAAGCGAAGAGAGTCAGGAACATCACCGCCGCGGCGATGCCGTAGCGCAGGAACTTGTTGTCGGACATGGGGGAGGTGGGGGGTTGGGAACAGCATCACTAGTCCCCTCCTCGCTTCAAGCCGAGAGATGCCCCGCACACGCCCACTATCGAGCGATTATACCTTACTGTGGCAGCGGCTGGGCAATACCCTTAGCCTTGGCGGCATCGAGCGCGGCTTTCAAGCGGAGGGCGACCTCGGGATGGTCCTTGATCACGTTACGTTTCTCGCCTGGGTCGACTTGCAAGTCAAAGAGTCGATCATTGGCGGCATTGAGGTTCTCAATCTCATCGTTCTGCTCGTTGCGATCGACGACAGCCTGGGACTTCGGCCGCCGCTTGCCCATACCCGGGATATACTTCCAGCGTTCGTCGCGGTAGGAGAGGTTGAGCGCTTGGGTGCTCGAGATGATATGGTCACGACCTGGCCCGCCCGTGAAGGCGGCCGAGACATCCACCCCGTCGAGGGCGAGGAACTCCGCGGGGTTACCGCCGGCGAACTTCGTGAAGACCGTGGCGAAGTCGACCTGCGAGACCATCGCGTCAGTGACCTTGCCAGCAGGTGTATGCCCCGGCCAGCGGGCGATGAGGCTCACGCGGGTACCGCCCTCCAAGATGCTGTACTTGCCTCCGGAGAAACCGCCCGCGGGGGTATGGCCAGCTTTGGTGTTCAACTCCACGGCGCGATCTTTATAGCCATCGTCCAGCACCGGCCCGTTGTCCGAGGACATGATGACCAGCGTGTTCTCCGTCAGCCCATGCTTGGCAAGCTCGGCGAGAATCCGGCCGACTTGCTCATCGAAGGCCACGACCGCATCGCCCCGCGCACCTAAGGGGGTCTTACCAAGGAAGCGCGGGTTGGGCACGCGGGGCACATGGCATTCGTGCGAGGCGTAATAAAGGAAGAAAGGCTTATCCTTGTTGGTCGCAATGAAGTCGCAGGCCTTACCGGCGAAAACGTCGCCCATCGTCTCGTCGTCCCAGAGCGCGGCCTTGCCTCCCTTCATCCAGCCGATGCGGCCGACGCCATTCACCAGCGCCATGTTGTGCCCGTGGCTCCAATCCAACTTAAGTTTCGCGCGGGTCGGCAGTTCCTTGAGGTCAGGGTCGCCGGGATAGGGACCCTTGTAGCTGACCTCAATTGGATCCTTGGGATCTAACCCGACGACGAGGCCATTCTCCACGAAGACGGTCGGGACGCGGTCACCCGTGGCGGCCATGATGTAAGAATAAGCAAAGCCGATTTGGTTCGGGCACGGGTTAATCGGCTTGTTCCAATCGACCGTCTCACCGCCGAGGCCGAGGTGCCACTTGCCAACCACCCCGGTGGCGTAACCGAGTTTAGCAAGGCTGGACGGCAACGTGGGGCGGCCGGGCTTAATGATCATGTTCGCATCTCCCGGTAGCACGCCGGTGCCCTTGCGCCTCCAAGCATACTCGCCGGTCAGCAAGGAATAGCGGGAGGGCGTGCAGGTCGCGGAGGTGCAATACCCAGCGGTGAAACGCAGGCCTTCGGCCGCGAGCCGATCGAGGTTTGGCGTCGGGATCACCTTCGCCCCGTAGCATCCGAGGTCGCCCCAGCCGATGTCGTCAGCGTAAAGTAGCACGATGTTCGGCGGACGCTTCGCCGGCTCGGCGCCGACAGCCAAGGCAACGTAGAATAATGCCAGCAAGGGGGTCAGGCGCATAGTGAAGGGTCTAAGCAGGCCCGCAGCGGTTTCCAAGCCTGCAGTCCACAGGGCTGACTTGCAAAAGCCCGCAAACCGCCCAATCCAGAACCCATGCGCTTTTTCAAGTACCACGCCCTCGGTAACGACTACCTCGTACTCGAACCTCAAGACTGTGCCCCCCTCTTCTCGCAAGATGCCATCCGCAAGGTGTGCCATCGCCACTACGGACTCGGCTCAGACGGCATCCTCTATGGTCCCATTGAACGCACCGATGGCGCCTTCGGCCTGCGCATTCTAAACCCGGACGGCTCGGAAGCAGAGAAGTCTGGCAACGGTATCCGCATCTTCTGCCGTCACCTCCTCGAAACCAAGCGCGTTCAGGAAGGCCAAGCGTTTAAAGTCCACACCCCGGGCGGCCTCGTCGGTTGCTCTGTCTTCGAAGGCGGCAACCGTATCCGCGTCGAGATGGGCAAGGTGTCCTTCAGCGCTCCCGTGATTCCGCACATTGGCGCCGATCGCGAAGTCCTCGGCGAAAGCATCACCGTCAACGGCCAGACGTTTAAGTATTGGGCTGCCACCGTCGGCAACCCGCACTGCGTCATCCCAGTGGACGACCTCTCGCCTGACCTCGCCAAGACCTACGGCCCGGCGCTCGAGACGCACCCCAATTTCCCCAACCGCACGAACGTGCAGTTCATGAAGATCGTCGATCGCCAGAACGTGCAGATCGAAATCTGGGAACGCGGCGCTGGCTACACCCTCGCTTCGGGCTCTTCTTCCTCGGCTTCGGCCGCGGTCGCCCGTAAAATGGGCCTAGTTGACGCCGATTTGACGGTCCATATGCCCGGCGGTAAGATTATTATTGGCATCGGGGCGGACTTCTCCATTGTCATGACAGGTCCGACCACCCCGGTAGGCGTCTTTGAGATGCACCCTGGGGTTCCGGTCCAAGACGTCGCCCTCTAAGGCGGTTAGTCTTTACCAGCATTCATTTTCGGTGTGCCCACTTCTGGCCACACCGCCTTCCCGCACGAACCACCTATGGCTCCGCGTCAGCCGTTGCCCACACTCACCGAGGACGATCTCATTGATCTAGCCGGCGGGGCGACCGTGCTCCTCGCCAAGCAGCTGGTCCTTAAAGGCAAGGTCAAGAAAGCGATCTGGGCCTTCCCCAACGTGGAAGCCTTGGTCGATGACGGTACCGAATCCCGTGAAGCCCGCTGGAACCTGCGTTCCATTACGTTCCAGCGCAATGAGTGCGCCTGCGAGGTTTCCGTTCGGCAAAGAAAGTTATGCGTACACTCGGCCGCGGCCTACCTAGCCTTGGCCGCCAAGGAAGGGACGATTAGATTAACGGGAGACGCCCCACCCAAACCAGCGATCGCCAGTAAGACCGACGTAAAAGAAAACTCCAAGTCCGCCCAAACCGAGCCAACCGCCGCCGCCCAGGGACCGAAGCTCAAATCCCTCAACCTCTCCCCGAAACGCGGCACGCCCATCGAGGTCCGTTTCATCATCCCACCGAACATCGCCACGGCGGCCCAGCGCGACGAAATCATCTGCCGGCTGGAGCTCCGCATCGACGGTATCCAGACCGCCCCAGAAAATATCGACCGCACCAAGGCTTGGACCATCGAGCCCGACACGGTCTTCTTCTTAGCGATCCTCGAGAACCTCTGCAGCGGCAAGTTGCAGGGCCTACTCCCTCTCTCCCGCCGGCACCTGCGCCAGCTCCTCGGCGTCGGTAAAGGCCTGGCCATCTTCCGGATGGCCAATGCGCCCGAGGTTCCCTTGGCCTGGTCCGGTGATAGCCTAGCGGGCGTCCATACGCACCTGCAGGAACCGGAAGCCACCCCGCAGACGACGCACAGCGGCGAGGCCCTAGACGATGAAAAGGAAGAGATCCGCTCCCAAGACCGCGGCGAAGAAGACGCCCCTTGGGTCGACGGCTCCATGAAGTGGCTGCGCATTCGCTTACCGCAGAAGTCGAGCGGCCCGGTATCCGAGCTCCGCGAAGTCCTGCAACGCAACGGGTTCGTTCTCGAAACGGCCTCGCGCGAGTGGTACCTCAACGGCACGATTCAAGTCCTCAACTTCCTGGCCCGCCACCACAAGGTCCTCTGCATCGATAACGATTCATACTTCACGCACAACCTGAAGCACTCCCTGCGTAACGTCGACTTCGCCAAGGCCAAATGCGACGCCGCCGAAGAGACCGGTGGTTTCCGCTTTGCCATCGGCATCGACCCCGAAGGCAAGAGCTCCAAGGTCGTCCAAGAAGCGTTGAAGAGCGGCCGTATGTTCTTCTACACGGATCGCGGCCCGCGCCTGATTACGCCGGAGTTAATGGAGTCCATCCGCAACGCCCAGCGCCGCATCACGGGCGAAGCCAAGCGCGACGTCGACCTCGACCTAAACCTGAAGATCAGCTTCGCTGACCTCGCCAGCGCTGATGCGATCGCCGAAGAACTCCAGGCCGCCTTCGCTCCGCCCGAGGCTTGGGCCAAGCGCTCCGACGCTATCCGCAACCTGTCGAAACTGCAGCCCGCGCCGATTCGCCCCGAGCTCACCCAGATGCTTCGCCTCTACCAGCAAGTCGGCGTGGCTTGGCTCTGGCACCTGCATAACAATCACCTCGGTGGCCTGCTGGCCGACGAAATGGGCCTCGGCAAGACGGTCCAAGCCTTGGCTTTTATGGAAGTCGTCCGCCGGGAACGCCCTGAAGAGGGCCCCTGCCTCGTGGTCTGCCCCGCCTCGCTCGTCGAGAACTGGCGCCGCGAAGCCCGCCGTTTCACGCCCGCCCTTAAGGTCCTCGCGCACCACGGCCAGTCCCGGGAATCCTCGCCCGAATACCTCAAGCGCTTCGACCTCATCATCACTTCCTACGGCACCCTCGCCCGGGACGTCGGTTCCTTTGCGCTGGTCAATTGGAGTACGGCCACGTGCGATGAAGGCCAGAATATCAAAAACCCGCGCGCCCAGGCCACTAAGGCCGTGAAGCAGATTATCGCCAAGGGCCGCTACATCCTGACCGGTACGCCGGTTGAGAATTCCCTCGAAGATCTCCGCTCGCTCTTCGGCTACCTCATGCCCGGGTACCTACCCAAGCCAGAGGAACGCCTCGCGTCCGAAGACCGCAAGTGGCACGACGACCGTCTGCTCCAGATGGCGGCACCTTACATCCTCCGCCGCGCCAAAATTGCGGTCGCCCCCGAGCTCCCGCCGAAGATTGAACAGATTATCTACTGCGACTTTGAAGAGAACCAGAAGAAGTTCTACGACGAGATGCAGGAAACGACCCGCCAGGAAATCTTTGATATGGAATTGAGTGGGGCCAAGGACAACGCCATCCGGATGGCCGCCTTTAACCAGCTCCTCCGGCTCCGCCAGATTTGCGCCGACCCGCGCATCCTCGATCCGAAGATGGACGAGGCCGATTCCGCCAAGCTCCAGGCCTTCCTCGAGCTCCTCGAAGAATCTATCGATGCGAACCACCGCATGCTGGTGTTCTCGACCTTCGTCTCCGCGCTCACGATCATCCGCAAGGCGCTCGAAGCCCGCGGCATTCCCTATTGCTACCTCGACGGCTCGACCAACGACCGCCAAGGGGTCTGCGATACCTTCAACTCGACCCCAACCATCCCGGTCATGCTCATGTCCCTCAAGGCGGGCGGCACGGGCCTCAACCTCACCGGGGCCGACACGGTCGTCCACTACGACCCTTGGTGGAACCCCGCCGCCGAAGCCCAGGCGACCGACCGGGCCCACCGCATCGGACAGACCCGGACCGTCACCAGTATCAAGCTTATCGCCGCTGGAACGATCGAAGAACGGGTCATGGACCTCCAAAAGTCCAAGTCTGAGATGTTGCGTAAGCTCCTCAGTGAATCAGACTCCGTTTCGTCTGCCCTCAGCCTTGACGACATCAAAGCCCTCCTGACGGTCTAACCCTCCCCATGCTTTCCACACTCATTCGCCGCAATCGCCCCCGGAGCGAGATGTCGTTCATGGAGCATATCGACGACCTCCGCGTCTCGTTGATTCGCGTGCTGGCAGTCTTCATGGTTGGCTTGGCTACATCCCTGTTTTTCTACGAAAAGATTCCCTCTTTCCTCAACCAGCCGCTCAAATGGGCACAACACCCAGAGAGCTCACCCATTAGCTTCCTCATCGGCAAGGCCGAACCTTCGCTCGCGGCCCTCGGCGAGCTCAAGGAGTTCACCTTTATGGGCGTCTGGTCGGTGCTCATGTACGCGGCCTTCGCCGCCGGCATCGCCTTGGCCTCCCCTATCTTCCTTTATGAAGTGGTTCGTTTCGTTGGCCCAGCGCTGAATAACAAGGAAAAGCGCGGGCTCATCCCATTTTGCGTCGCGGCGCTTATTCTCTTCTTCTGCGGGGCAGCCCTCGCCTTCCTCTGGCTGTCGCCCATGTCCATTCAGATCTGGCACCATTTCGCCCACGGGATGGGCATCGAGGTGACCTGGCAAGCCTCCGATTATTATTCGTTCGTGACGATGATGAGCCTGCTGACGGGCCTAACGTTCCAGTTCCCACTCGCGCTGATTATCCTGATGTGGCTCGAGCTCGTCCGCCCGAACACGTTACTCAAATCCTGGCGCGGTATGCTCTTCGGGATTCTCGTCTTGGTCGGTCTCATCACGCCGATTGGCGATCCGCTCTCTCTCTTCATCCTCACGGGGATCCTCTTCTGCTTCTACCTTGTCGCGGTGGGTATTGGTAGGGCCATCGTCCGTCGCAAGCGGATTGCCCGCGGCGATAAGCCGAACCCTGAGGACGACGATATTGGAGATGATGACGATGATGAACCAGATTCGGATGGACCGAATGACTCTTCCAATTACGATTCACCCGCCCGGAGTTCTTCGCGTAGTTCCGCCGCCGGCAGCACCGTCACCTCCGACCCTAAAGCCATCCCAGCCAAGCCCAAGTCCGCCCCGCCGCCCGCCGATGGCGACCTGAGCTCGCTCGATTAATCTCCCCCACCTCCATGCGCCTCCCGATCTCCCTGCTGCTGTTGGCCGCCCTACCCTTCGCCCAAGCGGCAAAACCGGACAGCACGCTGTTCGGCAAGAAGGCCGGCGAGACGGAGAAGGTCGTCGTCACCCAAGCAATCGAGGGCGACAAGGCTCCGGCCGATAAGATGGCGCCAGCCGGAGGCAAACCGGTGATGGAAAAAGAAGGGGATGCGCCCAAGGAAGCCATGAAGCCAAAGATGGAAATGGCCGAAGAGGCCAAGCCTGCCATC